>Ga0058701_10000133_pt1 | contig 61580 bp, 28 predicted proteins | sample AgamicOrMae_FD_97039 | JGI IMG/M metagenome (GOLD analysis project Ga0058701, IMG submission 97039) | Agave microbial communities from Guanajuato, Mexico - Or.Ma.e | ecosystem: Host-associated > Plants > Phyllosphere > Phylloplane/Leaf | place: Guanajuato, Mexico | collected 2012-06-04
ACAATTGACATGTGGTAGAGAATGCAAATTGTGACAACTGAGCCACCAATATGCAAGCTAAAGAGCGCCGTCTTGCAAAGGCTGCAATCTTGACCCTTGTGGGCCCCAGACTGGGGGGCCTCAGTAGCTAGTGGGGTCCGTGGTGGAGCAAGCACAGCCATAACCAAGCCGTTTGTGCTGTCATGAGCCTTTGAATGCATTGTTGTAGCTTGTGAAGAAGATTCAGTGGCCTAGCATGAGTATTTGTATCCCAAATTGATCTCACATTGAATAGGGTTGTTCTGATTCTGGGACCCTTGTTGACAATTTGCTCAAACATGGTCAGCTCGCACTGCGGGCGAACCAGTCATGTGAGCTCAATGAAACTTCGCACAATTATAACAGTATAGTAGAACTACTCATACAAATAGGCACTACTCATGCCTATTTGTACTTATATGGTCAATAATCTATCCATAAGAGAGCAAAATGCCCAAATGGTTTGGGGGCTCCTGGCGGGTGAAAGCGAGCTGAATGGGAAATAATACAATCATCACACTGTAGTCCACTAGTTGAACAACTAGTGCGCGCAAAAGTTTTTACCTCGCACAACTAGAAGTATACTTCCAAAATTCATACACATAATTAGCTAAAGGGGCCCCTGGATGATGAACCAGTGATGCCAGTGGCAGCAACTTTCGGTCAATGATGCACTATAGTCTCTGTATACTGCGTGCAGTGTGACGAATGTTCTCATTCCACTCGCTTGGCCCTCAAGTGGGCTCCATTTTTTCCACTCCACCCAATCTAGTGCACTCTATGCAGTAGCCAGAGATTCAACAAACACCGCAACCAATTAGTCATGTTACAGTGCATATGTGGCCGAAGTTGCATGCCTCTAGGACAAAAGGTTGCTCCACCACACTAGGTGAACTTTTTTGACACCCGCAGCCAAGTGAGCTAACTCGCGCAAATACCATATCGTAGCTTTGGCCACTTCTGAAGTAGCCAGCGACAAGAAACTCACACATGAGTCTCATATTGTCACCAATACTTGATACAGCATGATGAATGGACAGAAAATCGCTGAACACAGCCTCAATGGCACTCAGACACCTCGAGTCCAGTGCTCATTGAATAAGCCAATTTGCGTTTCAGACCAGCGTTCACCAGTGCAATGGCGCTTGTCCTCTCTCGCATTCGTTAGCTAAAACTTTGGTCCAATCAATCATCGAGCTTTTGCAGCCAAGCCGCTCGAACACTACAAAATGCCTTGTAGAGTGTTCAGGACGAACGTAATGCTGAGCGGAAACAACTCACCTCCTTTTTCGTTCTTTTCGGTGCTTGGGGAATCAAGTTTATGAAAGAAAGTGATAGGATTATCAATGAACAAGATGGATCATTGTGAGACACTATTCAGAACAGTGCAACTAGTTTGTAACGATAGATCAATAGAGAATTTTGTTTTATTTTCCTTTAACAATCGCCATCTCAGACGAGCACAGTCGATATGTATAATGGATGAGCGGGATAACAATCTGAACTAGCAAGAAAAATGTCACCGCATATGTCTGCCAACGATAAGAGCACAAATTCCGCTCAAATAATGCACCGGACTCATTCTAACCACTGTCCACTCGGCGGATGAGGCCACTGATGATGCATGAGTGCGACCATTCCTTCTTCTGGCCAAATTTTGTTGCTCGCCGTTTGTTAATCTTCTTTTCTGTTTGTTTTTCCTTTTGCTCCTTCTACCATTGGTTTGTCTCTTGTTTCCTGGACTCGTTGCTTGATGATAATTAACTCCATAGTTCTCTTCGCCGAGTTGTTCATCCTGCGGACGGTTCCGTTGATCGTGTAAATTAGTGAAATACCTGCCGCTCATTAATGGAATCCAGTTATCTTCGACCTGTTGAATGCCATTGAAGGATTTTGTGGAAGATTCTTCCCCGGTGTTCGTTATTGCAGTCTCGTCCATATCTTCATCGCTTTCCTCGGCTCTTGCTGCCATATGAATCGCTGTTTGATAGTCCCTATCGTTCGTTAGATTAAAGACCTCATCCTCCATACTGTCGGGCTCTGGCCAGTTGTCGGCGGTATTCGTTTGAGGTTCGCCGCCTCTACTACCGGCGACAATGTCTGTGGGCGTTGTCGGCCTGCTGGATGGATCTGCGAATCTGTTCAAACAGAGCCGCTCGGTGTACGTCTTGAACTTAAGGCAAGGAAATTCTTCACTTCCATCGCAATAACAATTGGCCAATTTCGATGCCTTTGGTTGACGATAGAGAATTGCTAAACTGTTGTTGCAGCGCATTGAACATTGGCGCTGAGAAAATAAAGATTGACAATTCAAATAATAGTAGTCCAAAGCGGTTGAACACAGCTGGTTAGCCATACATATGGAACTCGCCGTTGAACAGGACACCACCGTGGTCGGGCTTAGAGCTCGCTCAACTTCATGACGACAGATTTGACTTGACTGTTTGCTTTTTAAGCAGAATGTGTTGCCTTTACAGTCGCAGCTGACAAGTTGCTCGCCCAGATCTGACGATCGAAGAGCAATCATGGACCGAGCACACTTCTGAGAGCAGGTATTTGTTCTATTATTGATGACATCACGACACTCATCGTTGTAGGCTCTTAGTGCGGTTGCGCAAACTTTTCTCAAAGCACACTGGGTGTATGCTTCTTCACAGCTGTAAATTGTCGGTGGTGCACTCTCGGATGTTGCTTCGTGGTTTTCCAATTCGTCTTGCCCAGGTATCTGCCTTCTTTCGTCTCTAATTTCATGATCAGATGTTGTAGTGTGGTCTCGACTCTCTTCAATGATAGCCTTTAAGTTGTTCACTTCGAATCGAGGATTCTTCGTAGTTTCTTGACTCGTTCCACTAATTGTGTGAGCTTGTCCACTGTTCGAGTCTGATTTTGGCGCATTACCTTTTTCATGAACACTTGATGAAGACCCAATCACCTGCGCAATCGCTCTTACTTTCTCTTGTACTATTTCTGGTATGAAATATCTGTTCAACCCCAAGGTTCTAGAACCATTCGTATGGCTGTCTTCCTTTGTGACGTTTTCGCCTCTAACAAGGATGGACACAGTGGTAGTTTCAGACATCGACTCAAGTGGATCCTCTCCACTATCAGTAGGCACCTGGTCATCGTTCATGGGCAAGGTCGAGGTGGAATTGATTTCATGCAGACCATCACCGAGCTCATGACGATTATCACTAGTATCACTCTCACCTGACGTTTCCGTTATGTTAACAGTCAGACTTTTGGCCAACTGAATCTTTTCTTTCTCCTCGTCCATGCTGAGGCTCTCGACATCGATGAGGATGCTCTCTATCCAACTGTGTTCGCTCACAGATGGAAGTGGTGTTGTTGTTGTTCTCGCTGTGTCTGGAAGGTGAGCTTGCTGCCCTGTGCTTGAGCTTGCGTTGGATTCTCTAGTTTGCGTTGATTTGGGGGCAGCGATTAAGTATGGCTTGTTGCTAGGCTGAGTTGTTCTCGCTTTCGGCTCGTCATAGCTCAGACTTGAGGATGGGCTGGGAAGCTGAGTGTTTGACTGGGGCACTTTTGGTTGGGAACTTGTTTTGACTGTTCGATGATAGTCATGTTGCATTGATATGGCACTTGATGTATCGGCGATTGAGTGTGCTCTGGTGGTGGACAGTGTTGAGATGAGGACTAGGAGAATAATTTGATACGGTTTGCTTGTTGGCGAAGAGGTGATGGTCATTGTGATGGAGTGAGATATTTTCCTGTCTGGAATCATTCTGGCTGACTTTTTCTTGGCCCAGCTCTCTGCCAGTGCATGCATTGATTGAGATGTTTTCTGCTGATGTGTTGACTGATCTATTGGGTTGAAAATATGGGGATGGATCGGCCGTTTGGGGACTGTTTGGGTGTCTTGGAGGTTTGGATGAGTACTATTAGGTGGCGAGTTTGTGAAGGAGTATTGGCAACTGTGTGAGTTTGTTTGCAGTTTGTTGGCGAACTTGATGAGATTCGCTGAGCGGCGCAGTGGATTGTGTGCTTCTGAGTGTGGTGGCTGCACGAGAGAGAGAGAGAGAGAGCCTGCATGCGTGGCAATCTATAAGATGCGCGCTCCAGGAGGACGATTCGGCGCGAGTTCGGGCGAAACTCTGAGGGCCCTTCTTCTGTGCAGTTGGAATGGATGGGCCGTTGAGCGTGTGGGGGCAGGCTGCGCAAAGGCCTGAGGCCCGGCCGGCCGGAGGCACAGAGGCGCACAGGCGCCAATTCACTGGCACAGCACAGAGCCAGTGGCCGCACAGGGCAGACAACGGGTCAGATCACAACACACACGGGGCTGCATCGTGTGCAGGAACAGACCAATGGTGCTTCTGCGTGGGCCTGTGCTCCTTGTGAGTGTGTGCGCGAAAAAGTTGGCACAGAAAAGAGCCAAGTGGCAATTCTGTGCAAACTGCGCTCCTTTCCCCCTTTCTGGCCCCCACTGGCCATTTGCCGCCGGAGCCAATTGTTGCTTAGGGCCAGTTTGCGCCCGACTTGCGCTCTCAATCTCCCCCAATTGGCCCGGGAATCGGCTACTCTCTCTCTGTTGGGACGCTCTTGGGATCAATTGCACTTATTGTGCGGCCTCCCAGTTGGGCCCCAGCGGCCCAATTCGAGAGGCCCCCGACATGTGAGGACTTATTTTGGGCCTAGGGCGCGCAAATCTTCTGCTCCTCCTCCTCCACAGCAGAATGGGGCAGGAGGGGGGGCTATTAATCATTGATTAAACAGTGCGAAAGTGACCACAAATGTAGATCTTGGCGCTGGTTTGCCTGCAGGCCGAGGACACACAATGGTGGCGGCCCCACGCGGAGGCGCTCGTGTGGGAAGCCGAGGGCCCAGGAAGACGCGCCGGGCAACAGTTGGAGGCGCCGACTGCAGTTGCGGGCAGTTGCAAGCGCCAACTCAAGCCAGAGACAAGGGCCAGTGGCTGGCAGTTGCGAGAGGCAGTTGCAAGTTGTGGGAATTGGAGGCCCGCGCAACTGGCCAGCAAGAAGTCAAAAGCGGCCACCAATCGAGCTTGGGCTTCTCCTCGGCCACAGGCTGGCTCTTGGGCGGCCTTGAAGCATCAGTAACTCACCGTTGGCCATTCGGCTGGCCAGTTGGCGCGCCCGCTTGCACGCTGGCCAGTCGGCGGCGCTCCTGAGCCTCCGCCTGGCTGATGGCTCCATTTTCCACTTGCCGCCCTGAGTGGTGGCGGCTCGCAGCTCACCGTTCGGGCGGCCCATTGAGCGCAGTGGGCCACACACTGTCCGCGGAGGGCGGGCTCCGATCGGCCGCGCGGAAACGGATACACTGGCCTGCTAGTGCCGAGTGCCGAGTGGGACGGGCCGGCAGAGGCGCGCTGGCAAGTCGGCCGACTATCTCCGGCCGGGGACCACCGGCGTGGATTGATTGCAATTGTGTGCGTGCGTCTGGCCGGCGCGTCTGAGCGGAGCGCAGTGCGTGACCATTGAAAAATGGCGCGCGCACTGGCAGGCCTGCGGGCGAGCCTAGTCTGCGGGCGAACCTAGTCTGCGGGCCTGCCCATTGTGTTGGGGCGGCCCATTCTGCGCGCGGCAAAGGCGGCCGCGCGCACACTCGCCCAATTGGGCCGGCCAGGCTCGCCTCTGCCTCTCGCTTTTCTCCGCTCGCTTTCGGCCTCGCGCCTCTGGCGCTGCGCTCTGTGCTGCGCGCCCGCCGGCCCATTAGGTCTGCCCTTCGGCGGCCCGAGCGTGCTAATAATTCAACAACAGCAACACGCCGGCCCCCAAATGATCTGCTCAACTTCACAATTGGCCGCCGAAAGCAACTCGCCCCAACGCGGCTAGACGAACCCAGGGGAATGCCAACAGGAGGCTTGGCCGCCACCAGAGCCCGGCCGCCCGCTGGCAGTCCCTCTCTCGCTCTGCTGTCCATCCAGAGTGTGCGGCCGCCGCCGGCCCTTAGGCGCGGCCCGATCGAGATTGAGATGTCAAACTTGCGCCCGTGTTGACTTCCGAGCCCCACCGCCAGAAGGGGCGCCCCTCGGCCCCGGCGCGAGCCTCTGTCGCCGGCGCTCCAGCCGCGGCCCCACACCGCTGCACACTGTCCGTTTGGGCAGCTGGCCCGAGCCAAACGGTGGCCTCGGGCCCTTTCGGGATCGTTTGGCCAATTGAGGTGCGCGTGAGTGCACCCCATTGGCCACTGAGATGCGGCCTGCAGGCTGCAGCTCGCCCGAGGACAGTCTGCGGCGGCGTTCGCGTGCGCGTCAATGCAGTTCTGCTCGCGAAGCACCAGAGCAGCTCTGTCGCACAGTTTAGGTTCGGCGCCGAACCCAAACTGCGCGCTGTGTACGAACTGCGCCCAGCTGACATAACAGCGACTGTCCACGCAAACCCGGCTCTCTCGCCTCCTCCCAGCGGCCATTTAGATTGCATTCTCGCCTGAAATCGTCCGAACAAAATGATCAACAGTTTCTCTTCTTTTAAACACTACTGTCTCTCGTGGCCACTCTCTAAATTTGGAGAATGTCTCCTAAGAATGGCTCCGGACAATAATCGTACAATTCGGCCGCACCTGCACCCACGCTGGTCTGTGGCACGCGCGCACAGTGGGCCGCGTATCGCGCAGAGAATCTCGCGGGCCCAGCGCGCCACACAGTCTGCCGCAGGAAAGTGTGCGCCGAATTCCACCCACACTTCTGGCCTCTGCTGGCCGCCCGCTCGGCCTCGCTCTGCTCGCGCCAATCCAAACAATGCACAGACCAGACTCTTGCAAGTTGCAACTCGGCGCTGGACAGTGTGCAGTTGCCGCTTCACACTGCCACCAGATCGATGGGCCGGGCGACTTATCTCGATTGCCGATTATCTCGATCTTCCTGAGTGGCCTCTTGGTGGCGCAATGGGCCGGCTGGAAACAGACGAGGCAAATTCCTCGTCTGTTTCCTTCTTCTCAGCAGAATCTCCGCACTCTCGCCGGCCAGTCAGCCAGTCTGAGCCAGAGGCCAGCCAGAGCCAAGCCGGCGGCAAGAGAGCCACGGTGATTACAAGCGGCCCGTGTTCGCCGGTGGTCCGCCGGCGAGTCGCGGCAACGACTTTTGGCCCGCCGATCAGTGTTGCCACTCGGCGGCGGTTCGCGCGGCCACTTGTTACAAGCGGCTCGACTGGCCTTCTGACGGAGGGGCGGCGCTGGCGCTCGTGTGTGGCCCGCCGGATTGGGCAATTGAATTTCCTGCCGAGAGGCGAGGTCGCCCGCGAGCCGGAGAGCTGGCCAGCGGCGGCCCGAGATCACCTGTTGCCGCTCCTGAGCCGCCGCGGCCCACAAGCTTCGGCCCGAAAGGCCATCCATCTTGCGTCCTGCGGCGGCACGGGACTGTCCGCAGACACTCCTGCAGAAGGCGGAGCGCGCGTTCAGCCGTGCGAGTGTGCGACCGAGCGCAAGTGTGCGAATGCGCCAGTCTGCAGGTAGGCAAGTGTGCAAGTGCGCTTGTGTTCGGCCCACAGGCCCACTGGCGCGCCTGCCTTGTGCGCCCGCCTTTGTGCAGAGGGCGGCCCGCAGACCAGCCGCCGGCCGCCAACACTATAGGCGTCTGCGCGCAGACCAACTCCCAGCGGTGTGCGGCCTTCCCGGCGGGTAATTGAGTTGTTTTGTGCCGCCGGCCGCCCGCCGACACGGCCAACAGCGCCAACAGGGCCAAGAGGAGGCCGCGCCGCCGGTAGCAGCTGCAAACTAGCCGCCGGCCCCGCGGAGCCTCCTTTTACGAGCTCTCTATCGGGCCACTTGAGCCACCTGACGAGTTGATACAAATTTGATAGCTCGTCCCCCCTCGGCGTTCCGCTTTGCTTCCTCTCACCAGCCGGGCCTGGACTGCGCTCTCGCTGCTCGTCCGCCGCCCCAACTGACCCTCAGCGTCGAGCAACAGTCTGTGGAAACTGTCAGTGAGCGGCAGGCCACACGCCGAGAAGAACGCCTGACCACTGGACAGTTCTGCTTCCCGCTCGGCTGGCTCCGCTTTGCTTAATTTCTCCCAAATTAGAGCTGCGCCTCGCGAACAACCTGATGCGAGCTCCAGATAAGCTTCCCGAAGAGTGGGACAGCCGCCCTGCTCCGTGCCAGCAACTCAGGCCGTCCGCAGGATGCCTTGACCTAAGGACAAGATGCGGGCCCAGCTGAGCGCCGGCGACACTTGTGTGCTCGTGTGTGGCCCACTTAGGGCAGCCTCTCTTGCCACCCACTCGGCAAACTCGGCCCACTTTCACCCTGGCCACAAGGACACGCCGAACGCCGAAAAGTGGACACCGAACTCAGACCGATCGATCAATCAATCAATTTTGGCGCAAATTTTCCACTAATAATAAATGCCCACCAACTGGCCAAGCGGCGGCCAGCAGTGGAGAAGCACCAAGAAATGGACTGCCAGCAATCTGGCTCTTTTGGGGCCCATTTGGCCACTTTTGGTCGCCAACCAGAATCCAGGTGAAGAAGCCGTGAGGGTCCGCATGGAATGGCATAAGTGGCGCTGCAGTGGATTTCTGTACTGGAGAGTGTCTCTGGCTCGTTTGGGTCTGCAGAGTGTGGGGCTGACTGTTGTCGGGCGGCCACTCGAAAGAGGGAGCCTTTTTGTGAGCAGTCGGCCGGGAGGGAGAGGGAGTTGTCAGCGCGCGTCAGTGTCAAGTGAGCTCTGGGGCTAAGGAGCGAGACTAAAAATAAAACGAGAAGAATAGAGATGAAAAGAAAAATACAAATAAAAATACTCTGCCGTGCTGGGGCCACAGACTGTAGCTAAGAGCGCGCGCAGAGAGACTGCACTGCACACTGCAGTAGTGCAGTTCCACGGGCGCGCGCCAATGCACAGGCCCAATGGAGGAAAAGCGCACGCCTTTGCCGCTTCCTCAATACAGAGCTTTGGAAGCGCCCGAATGGAAGATAAGATGATGGCCAGCCCCAAGGGTGATCAGCTTGACGATGGGACAAAGATAACCGCAGCAAACACTAGGTCAGCCACTGCTCCTCAAACGAGCCACTGCAACTGGACAATGGTGCCACCATTTGGCCGCTTGTTTGCTTTGGCTCCATTGTTGTTGGTGTCACTTTTGCCACTTGTGTTCCCTGGCCACAGGCCTGTTTGGGGCCATGAATTGAAGTCGCTTGAATTGTTTGAGACAATCACCTTCAAGGACGAGAATGGAGTCCAATTTGAGGAGTACGCTTTCAGGCCACCGCTCGAGGGGCTGCCAACGCGACTGCTTGGCATGTACTGTGCCAGCATTAAGATGCGCCTCTATTGGAACGTGTTCCGTCTTGAAGTTAAGGAAACCAGAAGGAAGGGCTTCTATTTGCGCCGTTTGGCTCGTTTGGCACGCCACCTGTTCAACGAGGAACTGCGAACGGTGGACAAGCCTTTCAATGCAACCATGCTCAAACGGCCCGACGATTATTTTGCCGCCTCGCTGGTGTTTGGCGACGAGGAGAAGGAGGCCTCGGCGGTGGACAGGGCCTTGCAAAAGGTGCAGTCTAGTCCAGAGGAAAGGGCTAGCTCGACGGGCGAGCAGCACCAAACAAGCGGAACGGCCAGCAAATTGATGGACAGTATCACGGGCAAGATAAGCAAGCAGATTTCCATTGGAAAGAATGGAAACAGCAACGAGATTGCGAAGGCGGATCTGCTGGAAGACAACGAGGAACTGCAAAGGATTGAACAGGAACTCCAGACTGAGGGGGCGGGCGCGCCAGAGGTGAGGAAGAGGTTGAAGGATTTGCTGAAACATTGGGCGCCCAAGTTGAAGAATGTGGGCCACAGTGTTTACACTCGCTGGCGAACCATCTGGTGGCTCATGATGCCCTGTTTGTTTGCCAAATACTACCTGTGGGATCCAGCCTTGGACGAGTTCAAAAAGTTGCAACGAAGCCTCGTCATGTGGCCCCAATTTCAAGTGGCCAAGATGCACGAACTTGATTGCGGCCCATTGAAATTGTTCAAACGAATCCTCGACACTTGCAAGCTGCTCAATCCATTGATGCACCTGAACTTCGGCCAATTTTCTCTGGAAAAATTGACCAGATTCAAGGGCCAGCAATGATAATTTGGTCTGATGGAGTTGCCAATTGTTGCATCCTCAACCAATCGTATCACAGCTATTGAGCTAACCAAAGTCCGTGATAATTCCATAGTGATTCTGTTGATTCGTGGGGAATGACCTTCCAGGGAGCAGAGAGCGCCTTCGGCGGCGCTCTACTGTTGATATATCCGATCAAATCCGACAAGAAGAAAACAAAATTGTGCTCAGATTGAATAAAATGTACCGCCAAATGAGAGACGGTCCTTGGTGGACACATCGCTCATCATTGCCGTGGGTAGTCTCTATTATCAGGGCCGCCAAAGAAACTGGAGAGGTGTGGGGAGTAAGTTTAGCCAGGTTAAGCAGGTGGATAGGTGGCAGCTTGCAGTCACATACATGTTGTGCTCCATTGTGGACCTTCAGTGTTGCCTGATTTGCTGCGAAACATTTGCTCCCCAGGACATGTTTCTAGTTGCTCTCTGGAAAGTACAGTTCAAATTAAGCTACTCTCACTCCAATCAGATCGAAATGTTTAATCCGGCCCAGCAGTTAGCCTCGTTTGTCAGTCCATTTGGCCGCATTGGCCACAAAATTGATCCTTCGAACATTAAGCCAACTGCCAAGGATCATCAGTCTATCTGGCGCGAGCCAGATGAATTCCTGTCTGAACTGAAACTTGGCTCAAGTGCTTAACCATCGAAACTAGTTCAGTGTCAATTATAACTGGAGTTTCTTTGATTTGTCACATCCACTCGCTAATTGCTAGCCAACGCCTCTGTCAAACACACCAACAGTTCTCCTCTTCATTCTGGTAGCCAGTTTGCCACGGCAATTTACATTTCTCTTTTTCTCAATCCTCACCTCCAGAGTTATATAACTCCCCAAATACTATCAATTGGAAGAAATAGGCGGCCCCAACAGTAATTGCACTTAATTGCGCCAACATCAAAGGTAGGAAGAATTGATTAAATTCAAAAAATAGAGCAACTAAAGAGAAAACCATGATTTATAAGCTTCACTATTGGTTCATCGCTTCTGGAGCCAATGCTCTGGGAATTCTTTTAGGTGTTTTCATGGAATGCTATACAGACGCTAGCTCGACCGAAATTGGAATGCTCTACATGATGATGCCATTCATTGGTATCATCTTCAAGCCAATCATTTGCTCGCGAGCCGACAGGAAACATGCTCACAGAAGCTACATGATGAGCTGCCAACTAGTTGTGGCAATCTCCTATTTACCGTTCATCATTCTCCCAATGCTTGGGCCAGACTTCTACGATAACCATCCTAGACTCTGCTTCTATATTCTGGTCGCGCTAAAGGTCATAGGCGACGCCGCTTTTGGTGGGCTCGTTTCAATTGGCGACTCGTTGGCCATCAACTACGCCAAGAGGCTCAATGTCGATTTCAGTGTCTACAGAATTTGGGGCACCATCTCCTGGATGGTGTTCGGCTGTGTCATTGGACAAATCAATGAGGTTTGGTTCTTGCCCAAATACGTGCCCGGTTTTATGGTCCTGGTCAGCTCCTCTCTTTTGGGCATGTTCTGTGTCTACTTGTGGCCCAAAGAGTATTTCGAGATGGTCGCGCATTCAAGTCTCAGCAACGAGTCTTCGAATGAGAAGGGACAACAAACTGACCATTTGAAGGCCATTGAAGGTGGACAGAAGACGAAAGTGAAAAAGGAGAGCGCCATCACGAAGAGCTTGATGCCACGCGAGGTTGTTTGGGCTCACGCCAAGAAGCAAATGCTTGCACTGGTCACCCTAAGGTGTTGCACCAACACCGATAAAGATTCAACAAATGATGGCCATCCAGACAAGAGTAACTCAGTGGAGGTGCTCAAGGAGTCTGGAATAGCGCAGGACAACAAAACGAAGGATAGCCATCAGAGTGAGGAGGTGACCATGAAAACGCAACTCCAGATCTTGTGGCTTCTCGTCAAACGAGACCCAAGGATTGTTGGCTACTTGTTGGCTTTTGTAGGCGCAGGCTTCTCAATTGTCCCACTAAGTTTCTTCTTCATTAGCCTTGCTCAGATTTGTCACGCCGACAATCGTTGCGATTTCTCACAGTTGGGCGGCTTCCTGCAGGTGTCGATGGCGATGGCCGAGACTGTGCTCCTTTGGTACATCAAAAGAATGATGGCCAAGATTGGCCGCCTTAATACTTTGACAATAGCTTTCTCTCTGGTTGCAATGAAGTACGCATTCTATGGGACCATTTGGAGAGACGTGGATCCCCATTGGTCTCTTGTCGCTGAATCGGTGCATGGAGTTACGTTTGGAATTTTCCTTACGGCTATGGTGGAAATGGGCCACTTGTTTGCTAACGAAGTGGAGCTAGTCATTCCCGAGTTGATGCAGAAAAACATAATCGAAAAGAAGTTCAATGTGGAGAAACTCAAACTTTCCTTGCAGGCCACCATGCAGGCAATCATCTCTAATGCCAACGATGGTCTTGGGCGAGGATTTGGGGCCCTCATTTATGGACTCATCTTGGACCATTACGACTACATAACATTGTGGCGTTGCATAGCGGTTGGTGCCACGATGGTTATTTTAATCATCGAGACAATCAACATCGTGCAGTTCGTATTTGGCCTCAAATTTGGCCCCGAAGCGGGCCATTTGGAGGAATTGAAGAAGCCCGCTAAATTGGAGGATGGACTTTCTAGGATTCCTAGGGAAAAATTGACTCACAAGCTCAGCAATGGGCGTAGTGCAGTGCAGACATTATGAGCCTTCATCTAGAGTATGAATGCGTATCTGATTGAGCTTTAGTCTTACCCAACTTCTTCGCTGAGCACCTCATGATTCTTGTAAATATTAAATGTAACATAGGTGAGATCCATTTCTAATTGATAAAGCTAACCATCGATAAAAAGTTGTTTGCCTGATGCAGTTCCGCCGAGTAGTCAATAGTGAATGAGTGTTCAAGAGGAAACAACTGACATGTTACTGTCAAATATCATCCGCTCCAACAGTTGATCATCAATCTTTGGCAGCTTCATTTGGACAGCATCCAAATACTCAGTTATGATTCCTTCTTCTTTCCTTTTCAGGAAATCCAACTATCTTGATGGTTCCAATATCACGATACTCGTGCTCGTCCAGGGCGTATGCTAGGATATATTCCTTCGGGTGAAAGTCCAGGGTCAGCGTTGGAGCGTTTACTTCGATACAGTCTATTTGCTTGCCTGTTTGAACATCTGCAACATCTATGACCTGATCCTCAGAACCTGTGGCCAAGTACTGGGCATCGTGGCTGAAGCTTAGGGTCTTTATGGGCCATTCAAGGCGATCTACTACATTGCAACAAGCTAGATTATCATGGTCCCAGATTCCTGTTATGGCGTCATTCGAACCAACGGCGAAATATTTACCGCTTGGGTCAAAACGTATACATACACAGGGACTAGCGAAAGCGTCTATCACCAATTGGGTCTGTAAATCTGGATAACTAAGGACATGAACCTTGCCGTCACCTGAGGTCAAAAAGAACAAGTCGTTTTGTTTGTTCCATGTTATTTCTCCCACTTCAAAATTGAACTTCTGGAATCTGACAACGGAATAATCGTTTCTAGTGTCTATGAATGATACAACATCGGCCCTGTCGGCAACGGCTATGGTTGTTCCATCGTTTGACCAATTAACTGTTATGTTTTCATTCCTTAATTTTATCGTCATGATAGGATCATTCCTGCGTACATCCCAAATTTTCACGTGCTTATCCATGCTGGCTGTAGCCAGTAGACACGGAGACTCTGGATTCCAACATAACTGGTCTATCTCAGCTGTATGACCTTGGATGGAATATCTTTGCTCCCAAACGAGATCACTTTCGGCCACTCGATGCAAATGCACAACCTTATCCTTGCCTCCAGACGCTAAATAACCCCCGTCCGGGCTCCATCTCACTGTGTGTATGCTAGATTTATGGCAGGCCAATGTGATCCTCGATGTCCTCCTCAAATGGTCCTTGATATTGTAAATTTGATCCATGATATCAATAGATATTAGTTAGCCTAAGATCCTTACACGCGGGTCGCCATCTAGCCGAAAGTTGGTCACATGGTGCATGTTTCGCACGCGCTCTATTGACTTTCCAGCGGCCCAGCTGATACTCAGGTACTCGTGTCAGCTTTCATCATTTGACATCACATCACCTCCCCATTAACTCAAGGTTTCGATATCCTTGGACTCAGCTATCTTTCATTACTCAAAAAAACATACTAATCAGTGGATTTTCATGAAAATTGCCCATTTAGTCTTCGGTATCGTAGTTTTCGGATCACTCGGAACAGTTTACGCTGTTCATCGTCAAAGAGAAAATGAGAGGTTTGCAATGAGAAGAAGGATACTCATTGAGTTGGCTCAAGAGAAGGAACTGAAGCAAGCAGCTTCCAGGGATGCAATGGATTGAATTGGAATCTGATGGGTGACTCCAATTATCATCGAATCGAATTTGAAGGATGGCCAAGGGCCCAAAAACTCTCAATCCAGCCGATAAGGCCAGGAAAGAGGCGAGAAAGAAAGAAATCAAGAAAAATAGGAAACAGAGGCAGCAAGTGCGCTCAGCTGTGATCGAAAGCAAAGATCCCGAACAAATATTGGCAGATTTAGAAAGCCTTGATAAATTGGTCTATGATATCAATCATATAGGCGACGCGGATCGTGAGCCGGGCGGCAGTAGTGATATAATCTTCAGAGAAAAACGCAGGCGTCTCAAGGAACTCTGGCTCAAAGTGACATTATACTATCAGAAGGAGGACCAAGAAAAATACAATCATCTGAAAAAACTTGAAACGCAGTACGAAGATAATCATGCAAGAATAGAACGAGAGTTCGATGCTATAAAAGCTGCCCAAGAGGCAACAATTGATGATGTCATTTTACCACCTGAGCCAGAAATACCAGAAAATCTGGATGAGGGCATTCCGGATGATGATCCTTTAATGTCCGAATCAGTGTATATCACGCCCTTCACAGAGGGCACCCTCAAGCCCCCAGGTTGCCCCCCAGGTCCGCCTCCCGACTTTCAACAATTGGTTGACTGCTTGAGGAGTTCCCTGGCCGCTCCGCCGACCCTCATAGCCCAAACCATACCAAAGAATCTGCTCCACATCAAGCCAAATAAGCCAGGTCTTAGGAATCAACACCGGCAGAAGGGGTGGGCTCAAGGTAGAAGCGGTGCAAAATTTCATCCAAACAAGCCCGAGGGTCAAATTACCGGAGATTCGAGCAAACCGAAGCAGCCAAGAACGGAGAAAACATCTGTTGAAAGCCCTGAGAGCCAATCGAAAGGTGCTGTTATCGAATCTAAACCAGTTTTTTTCATGCAAAAGGTCACCAAGTTTGTGCCTGCCTCGGTTAGAAGTAAATTAAAGAAGGGTGGTGATAAATAAATAAAGATGCCATTGCCCTTCTCTAGTCTGATACGTCTATCACTCTCACTGCTCTTTCACTCTAGTCTCTATCTGTGGAAGCTCGACAATGTCCGTCCGTTTGGATTATCACTTTTTCGTTTGCTTAGCGACCTGGAAGTATTTATGTCCGTGAAGTTGGGCGACCAAAGGAGCCTTGAGAAATGAAGAAGCAACTAAATCTAGCTTGAGCGTCTTCACTTGGTTTGTTGACAAAGTGTTGTTTTTTTCAGCGAAAAAAGCGCGCACTTCCTTGGGTCCACTCGAGAAAGCAAGCTTGTCGTGCCAGCGAGTGAGTTGGCTTGGCGCAACAGGCTTCCTTCATGCGGCCACAAGCGGCTGTGTGTCTCGTAGGTTTCAGTGAAGTGAAGTGAAGGCGAAATTTGTTCCTGGTTTAAACTGGCTGACTCAATGTGTAAAAAAAGGATTGTTTTGCGCTAGAATTCTAGCGAGAGTCCCTTATGGATCACCATATATTGCGTCCTTTTTGTACAAGATCCAAAATTTACTCTCAAAATCTGAAGTCCTCAAAAGGAGATCCCACTCAAAGAAAAACAATAAATCCTTATCACGACAAGCTCATGTGCACATAACTGCTATTTCGATTGGCAAGGGAGCATCATTACTGACTCCATCTTTAGTGTGATTGTTAGCACCAGCTTAACATCAATGCTTACGAGAAAGTCTTCAGCACCAAATTGTTGATTCACCAAGCTTGATGGACCCCGCTGGCGCCACACCAGCAGTTAGTATGTAACAAAAAACATCCAATCTGGTCTTAGATGATAGCTTTCCATTGTAACTTCCATATTTTAGATACAAATATTTTCACCACATTTTACGTATATCGCATATCTTGAGGCAACTGTCTCACACTTGTTACAAAGCATTTGTTATATTTAGAGCATTATTATCTGTTAACATTATTATGGAACTCATTCACTATGTTTCTATAATTGCACAGCTATTAACTTATGCAAGTTTCCTATCTGGAGCAAAGGTTTGTCATTTGATTTACAAACAGAAATCATGCGCTAAGCTATCGCCGGCGCCCTTTTTAGCCGGTTTAAATTGCACTGCTTTATGGTTACGTTATGGATTCATAGCCGATGAATGGGAGATCATAGCCGTCAACTTGGTGGGCATCCTGTGTCAGGTGTTCTATCTAGGCTTTTTTGTGGTATATTCAAGAGAAAAGGCAAGACTCATCAAACAACTGCTCATAGTTGGCCTGTTTCTGTCGCTATTACTTTGGTCCATCAATCATGCGGTAGATCCACCATTTGTGGCGGGCTCCCTAGCCTCAATGGCCAGCTTATTAGCTTGCGCCTCACCACTCGCAACAGTTCAGGATGTCCTGAGGACCAAATGTGTGGCCTCCATGCCATTCCCAATTATATCCTCATCATTTGTTGTCTCCCTCTCTTGGCTACTATTCGGCTACTTGAAAGAGGACAACTTCATCATGTTCTCGAACATAGTTGCCTGCTCAATTAGTGGGGCCCAACTGATATTATTTGTGATCTATCCGTCCAGCCTACCTTACGAAAAACTGACTCAGAGCAACAAGAAATCATATGTAAGTACTCTCTCTAGTTCAATACTCATTTCCGCCGTCTGGTTGCGCCTTGTCTCTCTCGCCGAGACTTTTGTGGGAAAGCGGCGCCCTTTTTCTTTGACTTTTTTTCGCACCGCGAACCCTAAACTAAAATGATTTCACAAAATTACTTATATTTGACAAAATTCAGGCAAAGAGTCGAAAAAACGATTGAGATCGCTCATCAGATTGTGATTGGTTTAAGAATTTGACTCCGAGTGGCTCACCTCGATGACAGACAGTAATGTGGTCGTTTTGTGCGCCCCGGCGGAATAAACATCTCCAGTATCCCTTAGAGTCTTGGCGTTTCCTTTCGAACCTCTTCTTTCCTTTATTCTAAATTAGCGCTGAATATAGTCCAAAATAAGCATTGCAATAGAAACTAACCAATTCTGAACCGAATTTTTCTTTGTTCTCTCCCAAACTATTGGAAACAAAACCAAATGGCAACAAAAAAAATCAGGATCTCATTCGGTTGTTGAATTCCGATGATGAGGATGAGCAGCTAGACAGTTTGGACGATGTAAGTTGCGAGGAAATCGACACAAATATGGATTACAGAGAAATATTGGCCAAAATAATGGCACAAATCTATTCGAAGCGAGAAAAGATGAGCTTAGGCAAAGCGAGCTTGGTTGCAACTCACGAGCAGCCGACAAATCACACAAGCACAATTATGTTGTTAATGATGTCGAAACTAAGATGAGAAATGAAGGCCCACAACAAGTGAGTGGGTCTGACAAATCAGGAGCAACAAAGAGCGGAGAAACAAATTTAGTTAACAACCGGTTGCAATGTAAGAATCTCAAGCGGAGCTTAGGAACGAAAAAAATATGAGAATAAAACGAAGCTAGTGATAAATGAACCAAATGGAAATGTTGGGCTTTCAACAAAGAGCATATCAGCTTGTGGAAGGAAGTGGAATAAAAAGAGAAGGAACGGAGGAAAAGCTCGATGAACAATTTAATGGTTTTGAAATGTAAACTGATTTGTCGTTTGTCGAAAATCATTGAACTCGAGCGAGCGTGTGATAAGACGAGTCAGTGTGGAGCCTGATGAGTGATTTCTGAAGCAAATGATTGAAAATTCGAGGTGAGCCGTAAATCATGAGAATTGTTCATCCTCGTGACTTTAGTGTGCCCATGTGGCATCCAAGAGAGTCTCCACAAGATAGAGAGTGGAAAGGGAAAAAGGAGGCAAGAAGTTTGTGGAGGCTAAGCTCGTGGTGGGTGAGTTTCGAGGGATAATTATCGAGAGGGTTTTGGGAAAACCAGTTGAGCACAATGCAGAGGCAGGATGCAAATTCTCCCCCTTCCGCATCTTGTCCTCGAGGAGTAGTCGCGGTTAAGCTCTGGGAGTTTGGGAGGAGGACTCGTCGTCTAGCACGAAGTAGCATTGGTTAGTGGGAAGGAATCTCCAAAGGGTTGCACTTTTTTCCTCCTGAAAGCGAGCCCTAAGCTTGATGCGGCGGGATTAGTGGTCTGGGTGGTGAGCAGTGTGTGAGTGTGAGTGTAATGAGAGAGTATTGCCGCTCTTACCTCTGAATGCGAACTGTGGACGAGTTGAGCTCGATGAGACCATAGACGATCTTGGGGAGCAGCCAGTGCACGAGCATTAAGGCGTCCTCGTGGCGCAGGCGCACTTCCATCCGGCCAGAAAGTATCCTTAGGCTTGAGTCAGAGAGTGAGAGCGAGAGCTAGAGAGCTAGAATTTGCGCAACACGAGGGGGAAACAATGGAGGACGTGCAAGTGAGATGAAAGTTGGCGCCACGCAATCCTGCCACTCTTGCGCCTGTCCAAAGAGGTCGAGCCTGTTTGGCCCGAGCAAAGTGAATTGTAGCTGAGTGCTGGCTAGCTCGAGGCAAACAACAGAGAGCGAGAGCGAGACAGAAAGAGAGCCAAAAGTGCACAATTTGGCCCAGTTGAACAAGGGGGATCATCCACAGAGTCTGGAGTGCCACCGGTTTGACTGAGGCGTCCGTGTTGGCGAGCCAGTCTCAGTGAGCGTGAGTGTGTGTGTGGCCGAGTAGCTGGAGAAGGTGTGTGGGCGCAGTTGGAGCCAGTTTGCTGTTGTGCCATAGGAAGAAGAAACACGAAGAGCGCTCAAGAGTGAGGCTAATTTGTTTACGATATCCGATAAGCAAGATAGCAAAAGGACAAAGAAAAGCCGTTAAGTTAGGCACAAGCGCGCCCAGATGATTGGTGGAAAATGCGCCTCAGACGAATGTAATAATCTCTCCTGAGATGGCCTTAGTAGTGGTACTGTACGAGCGATAATCTTCAGGTGTAGAGGTGTGAAAATTGGCGGCGAGAAGAGAGGCTCTAGTGTTGAGCTGAAGTGGCGCTGGCAGACGCTCCTTCTGGCAAGACCAACTCTTTCGGGTGATAGAGTCTAATTTTGTGCACCAAAGTGGCCCGGGAGGCCAAATTTGGGTCGCGCTGAGCAGCCCAAACTCGAAAGGGTTCCAATTAGAGAGCTCGAGAGCTTCGAGCACTAAGGCTGGCTGCAAACTATGCAAGCTCATCGAGTTTCCTCCACGTTGCTCTCCAATTCGAGGCTACCAAAAACAGCAGCCAAGCGTTCAAGGTGCTTTAGAGTGGGCACAAATCGGTCAAGAGCAAATATTGGGTGAAACACTTTGCGTGCAGCCAAAGTATCTGCTCTAAGAGTGAAGTGTTGCTGTTGATGCTATTGTTGTTGTTGTTGTTGTTGTTTTGTTGTTGTTGTTGTTGTTGTTGTTGTTGTTGCTGTTCTGAGAAAGAGTGGAAGAAAGTGAGAGTGAATTTGGTGAGCCAGCGATTATCTGCAACTGGACAAATCGAATCAATATGGAGAAGAAGGAGCAAGTTGGACAGCAATGAGCTAAGCTTGCGGCCAGCATTCCAAGCGAGCCACTGGAAGCATATGCATGCGCCCCATGCACAAACTCTCGCCACTCTGGCCCAACTGAGCCAGTTAGAGACGATTGGCTGCACTCAGCCACTAGATAGATTGTGTTTGCGACAGAGAGCGATAAGAGAGCAGAGGAGGGCCTCACACGAAGCAGGTGAGAGGCGGCCAGATAATTGCCGCCCATTCAGGTGGGCATTCAGTGTGGGCTCCAGCTAGGTGGGCTCGCAAGACAGTCTGGAGCTCATGGCTGGGCCCACAAGAGGCTGTGTTGGGCGGCGAGCGAGCGGCGGATGTCAAGTGGCGTGCAGAGAGAACTGGCCTCGGAAAAAGAGTCTCGAGGTGAGTCTAGCTCGGCTCTCCTGCAAGCCAGCCCCTGGCAATGGTCGGCGTTTCCGGCTGGACGCCCCTCTCGAGTGGAGGCGGCGCCGAGTGGACGTCTGTCTGGCGGGCGGGCTCGCTCGGAGGTCAATTGTCAGCGGGAGATCGATGCGAGAAGATGCAAGTGGAGATGCGCGCGTGGCCTCGACACTCCTAAGGGTCGACCTCGAGGCGACCTTCCGGCGCCCCCAAGCAGCCGGAGCTAAGCGGCGGAACACAGTTTCGGCCGGCGAGTGTGGAGAGAGTCGAGTCTTGACAGTCGGCGAGCCAGTCTGGATGTTTGACGAAGAGAAATTGGCCCTCGAGCGGGAAATTGAGCAAACAATTTCCAAGGCGGCCCCGAAAGCCAGGCCGGAAGGAAGTGGCGAAAGCAGAACTGAAGACAGACGCAAGATCGCCATCATGGTTCAGTCGAGAACTCTGGTCGGCCTGGTGCTTAGGTCAACTCTGGTGGCGCTGTTCCTGTTGGACGTGGCGAAGATTGAAGCGAGTTTCCATGCGGGCCGAGTGACTCAGCATCAAGCGACAAGCAGCAGAAGCGTGCAAACAACTGTCCATTCAGATCGCCCGCAAGTCTCGGCCCGCCATCGGGCAATGGGGGCGGCCCTAGTCTCTGGCGCCCACTTGGCCCGCGCGGCTTGGGCGCCGGAAGCGAGCCGGGCAAGCGAACCGCAACGGCCGAGCCGGAAGAGGCGCCATCCGGCCGCAGACAGTCTGAAGGACGAGCAAGCGAGACGGGCAGCAACAATTGGCCAGCCGGAAGTGCCGGAGAGAGCGCGTCCGGTTGGGGATGAGCTTGGGAAAGAGGAGCTCGAGTTTGGGGTGGAACAGCAGCAGCAGCAGCAAAGTGAATTGCAACAGCAGCAAAGTGAGCAAAGTCAGCCAGTTGATGAGCACACGAGCGAGATTAAATGGACGCTAACTTGTGTCTATTTGGTCATATTTTTCATCGGAGTTGTGGGCAACGTTTGCAATTGTTTGGTTATTGCAGACAGCAGGAACAAGTACATGAAAACGGCAACAAATTACTATCTATTTAGTTTGTCAGTTAGCGATCTGTTATTGTTGATATTTGGCCTGCCGCACGATTTGGTCAACCTCTGGCATCCGGCGCCCTATTTGTTCAACCAATTTGTCTGCATCTCAAGAGGTTGGATAAGCGAAGCCTCGACCTATGCCAGCGTTTTGGTCATTGTGGCCTTCACTGTTGAGCGCTATTTGGCCATTTGCCATCCATTGAAGGCGCACACTTTGTCCAGATTGTCAAGATCAATTAAAATAATAGTCACCATTTGGTTGGTTGCCTCCACATGCGCCTTAGTGGTTGTGATGCAGTTTGGGATTCAGACAGTTTTGATAGATGAGAATCAATTGGTGGACGAGCGCCAGTTTCTTGAAGCTACTTCTCCTGAGCTTCACTCGCAACCTTCACAACAACAACAGCAACAACAAGAAGCATTACAGCTTCAATCACAAACACAAAAAGAACAACAAGCACAACAGATAAGCGGGCCACCCTCAGCTCTGGCGCTCCAAGTGGGCGGCCCAACGAACGAAAGTGCGCCCAAATGGACCAGCTCGCTGCTGGACAGCGAGTCCAGTGGGCTAAGCGGCGAGCTGTTTGCGCATTATGCCGGCCAGAATGTGTCCTCTTCTTCGTTGGTGGCCAGCGAGCTGGGACGAGGAGCGGCCAGGAAGAAGGTGGTTAGGGTGCAAAAACCGGTGGCCCAATGCACAACAGTGGCCCTGAACGAGACGATCTTCGAGCTAAGTGTGTTGATATTTTTCATCGTTCCCATGACTGTGATATCGATCCTCTACATGCGGCTGGGCTACCACCTGCGCAAGAAGAGCAACTCGATCAAGGAGAACCGGAAGCGGCGCGAGACGAGCATCAGACGCGAGCGCGAGCAACATTTCCTGCTCGAGGGCCAGGCGCGAAAGTTGGCCAAGAGCGAGTCTGGCTCTCTGTGGCCGGCGACCACCATGAGCCAGGCGAGCGAGGTTTCCCAGCACGAGCCGCTGGTGGCCCCCAACGCAGCCACACCTAAGCTCGAGCTGGACCTGGCCCAGGGCGCCCACTGCCACGCCTCTTGCGGCAGTGCAGCTCCCAGAGAGGAGGAAGAAGTGCAGTCCAGCTCGGGCGCCCCTTCCGGCTCGGGCTCCTGCTCCACACAGTCCTCCGTCCGGCTGGCTGGCGGCTGGTGCTGCTCGTTGGGCGCGCGGCCCCACCCGCCCAGCAGACACATGAATCAGGCAAATGGGGCCGCCCAAGCTCAGCGGCAGCAACAACAACAACAACAACAACAACAACAGCGGCCAAATGGGCAGCCGAGCGGCCGAGCGGGGCAAAAAATGCACAAAGAAAAAGAAAAAGGCAAGCGCCAGGCAGCCTGTGGGCTGCTCTTGGAAGCGCAGGCAGAGCCCAGAGGCCAGAAGGGCGCAGACGAGGAGGACGAGGAGGAGCCCAAGTGTGGAGGGGCGGCGAGTCTGTCAAATTGCGCTTGCTTTCCGGGACTTAAATCATCACTGTCCAGACTGGGGCCGGCCAGAGCGAGTTTGGCGGCGAGCAAGTTGGCCCACGATTCACTGGGGCCGGTCCACTTGGGCGCGCATTCCGTTGGGCCGCCAGAGGGGGGCAAAAAGTGCGGCTTGGCGGAAGAGGAAGAGGAAGAGGAAGAGCTAGAGGAGGAGGAGGAGGGCAAGGGGGCAGAGAAGAAAGGGCCAATGGTTGGTGGGGAGACAGAAATCGAACTGGAGCGGGCGCGCCAGAGCAACCGTTTGACAGATGACTGTGTGCGCCCCCATGGCGTTGGGGCCGCCTGTTTGGTGGGGCTGAGCAAGCAGCAGGCGAAGGGGAAGGGGAAGCGCCAAGAGGGAGAAAAACAAACAACAACAATTGCCAACCAACAACAAATGAAGCAGCCGGCCAATTTGGATAAGCGGAAGCAGGGTGAATCAATAAAAGACGCCGGCCACATTATCGCCCTCGATCAGCCGGGGGCGCCCCCACCCGCCAGCCAGCTCGGCAAGGCCGCCGACAACTGCAACTATTCCAACGGCGGCAAGCTCAACGGGAGCCAGTCCAACGGGGGCAAGCTCAGCGGCGGCGGCAAGCTCGACGGGGGCCAGCCCAATTGCAGCCAGAGAGCCGGAAACGGAGGGCCGCCCCGTTCAGATGGGGCGGCGGAAAGTTTGCTCAATTTTAACATTAACAGCAACAACATTAGCAACAACAACCACCACTGCGCCAATGACAAGCGCCCGCAGCAAAGCGGCGCGCTGACAAACCGGCTCAAGGCCTCACAGTGCTCACAGTCTTGCCAAGGCCCAAAGTGCCCACAGTCTTGCCAAGGCCCAAAGTGCTCACATGGCATTCACAAGTCTTCACAGTGCGACTCGGAGGGCGACCACTGCGATTCCACGCCGGCCGAGCGACGAGCGGCGGCTGCCAAAAAGGCACGCTCGGCGCAACCTGTGCGAGCGGCCACCGAGCCCAACGAACTGGCGTCCGAGTGCGAGCTCGGCGGGGGCGCCCTCGACTGGGAGTTGGCCAACTTTCGCCCAGACAGCGAGCCCAGGGGAGCCGGCCAGCTCCTCGAGAGGAGGCCCCAACTGGAGGGGCCGCCGTCCAATTTGGCGCCGCCCAAGAGGGGCCCCAATTACGGAAGACCAGCGTCGGCGAGCTCGCCGGGCGGAAGTGGAAGTGGGTGCTCGTTGGGCGTGGGCGTGGTGGGCAGTGTTGAGCGCGTGGGGGCGGGGCTGCGCGAGGGCCGCATGGAGTCGAGCTCGAGCTGGGCCCAGATGAGCGAGGAGCCCTCGTCGTCGGTGGAGCTTGGAGCTCAGTTGGGGCCCCAGCGGAAGGGGAACTGCTTGTACGGACGCGGCGGAAGGCCTCTGAGCGCCTCGTGCGCCCTCGACGAGCGCCGCCCGAGAGAGCAGCACCAAGAGCACCAGCAACAACAGCAACAACTTCATCGCCACCAAGCTCAAGACTGGCAGCGCAAGCACACCCGCAAACTGCTCCTCCTGCACGACCAGCAGCAGCAGCAGCAGCAGCACTCGCCCAAAGTGGCGCTCACCTCCACAGTGAGCGCCTCCAACATGAAATCGGTTATCAAGATGCTGGGTGAGTAGCGACCCTCAAGCTCAAGCTCGAGCAGGGAGACCCTAGTCTCTCTACCCTTAAGAGCGACTCTCTTGGCCCTTAGCTTGGGGCGCCCGCCGGAAGTTTGCCTTCGTTGGCGCCTCCAGTGGGCCGCTGGCAAGCTGCCGTTGGTCAGTCTCTAGTTGGCCCTTGGTCAGTCTCTCTAGTTGGCTGCCAGTTGGCTGCCAGTTGGCCTCCAGTTGGCCCAACGGCGAGCAAGACTTCTCTCAGTTATTTCACTTTGGGCTCCTCTTCTGAGCTGCCCTTTTGCACTCCTCATTTAGACTCCCCCTCTGAGTCTCTCTCTCTCTTTTGGGCTCCGCATTTGCAATGGCCGATTGGCGCCCATTTCCGGCCAACTGGCCAGATTGCTCGAAACAGGCGGCCAGTTCCGCGGACTAAACTAAAGGAGGCTCCTTTCCCCTTCGGATTGGCGGCCGGCAAACGAGCCTGGGCAGCTCATTTGGGGCTCACGGGCGCTTGCTTAGACCTTAGGGTTTCTTGAGACACAGAGGCCTCAGTTGCGGAGACTCAACTGGAGGAGGCCTCAAGGAGCCGACGCTAAGGACTGGCCAGTGGTGGCACGTGAGCGGCGGATGCGGCGCCGCTCGGGGCAGTCGTCTTGAGGGCGTCCTGAGAGCTGGTGGCAAATTAATCGAGTGTGCTGGCCGGCCGGCCGGCTAGCCAGTGGACAATTAATCATCATTGCGGGCGATTGGGGCGCGCAGGTGGCCTGCAGGTGGGCCCACTGGCCGTTGGTCTTGGCGAGTGGGCGCCCCATTGGTGTGTGTTTCGCATTGGTGTGGCGCCCCAGGCCAGAGGGGGCGCTCTTGTGGGACTGTTGGCGGCGGAAGGGCGACTGGCGACCGAGCTGCCTGGACTGGACTCGGTGCGTGCGGGGGACACTCTTCCGCCCGCGCGGCCCAAGGGGCTGGGCGTCCCCGCGGCGCGCCGGCGGGCGCCCTCTGGCCTCGAACAACAATGGACTAATCGAATTGGAGTTTGGGCCCGACTTTCTTCCCCCGACTTTGTCCAGCTTGACTCATTGTGTCCGTCTGTCTCTACAGACTGTGTGCTGCGTGCAAGTGTGGCAAGCTTGCGGGCGTGCAAGCTTGCCACACTCCACCGGCGAGCCACACGCGCGCCCACCCACTCAGCCTGCAAACAACTCGAGCTCCACTTCGGCCGCATATTCGCACCCCCGCCGCCACGCCCCTCTGGGAAAGCTCCACTCTTCCATTAGGCGAGTTTGCGCTTGTGGCAAGCTGGCAGGCAATGTCGATTGATTCACCAACGTCCACCGGCGCTAGTTAGACGTTTGCCAAGCTCGCCAGCTCTGCAATGAGCCGCCGGGCGCTTGGCGGCCGCCCACTAGCTGGGCATCACTGCCTGAGACTTGCGCCCCGCCGGAAAGCGTTCATTGATCCGCCGAGTCGCCGAGGGGCCCAATTGGATGCCCTCAGCTCCCAATTGGTCGCAGGCATCCAATTGGGCGCCGCTGGAGGCTTGCTCGCTGGCCGATTTGGGCGAGGCGGCAGACTCGGGCGGATTGAGTGGTCGCTTGGGCGGAATTTGCCAATTATCGGCCTTCACTTGCTGGCTGGCTGGAAAAAGCTCAAAAGTTGGCCAGCCGGCCAGGAGACAGGTTTGTTGATTCGTTCCGGCGCTTCGAGGCCGCCGCCTCGAGGGTCCCGCCTTAGGTGCGGGCGAGCCTTAGATGCGGGCGAGCCTTAGGTGCGGCGAGACCTCGACGTCTGGGCGCAGATTTGGGCTTGGCTGGAAATCCGAATTGAATTTGGCCAGACGGATCCAGTGGGGGCGCCAATGGGAAGCGAGTTTGAGGCCCGCTTCCAGTTTGCAACTTGCAGCGATTTAAATGAACGCGCTTGGAGGCGCCGCCGGAAACAGTGGTCGCCCGCAGAGGCAGAGGCAGAGGCAGAGGCGCCCTAGTGTGCAGCTACACACTGGGGCGACACGATTGGGGGGCGATCTTTGCAGTGGGATGCAGCCGAAACGGAAGCTCTGAGCTTGTCTTGGGGCGCGGATTTGGTGCAGATTTGGTGCAGATTTGCAGCTAACTGGGCCGAGTTGGCCCAAATTGGCCAATGCGGCGCCCAGAAGCGCCGCCACTAAGCGCCAGTGAGCCGGCAGTGCGAGAAAACTGGCAATGCGAGAAATCTGCACACCCTCAGGACCGGCTGTTCCGGGCCAGTCGATTTCCATTAGCATGAACGGCGCGAGAGAGATTCTTTGGCGAGGCGGCGTCTGTGTGTGGGGATGATGAAGTGGAGCCAAGTGCAGACTGTCTCGAGAGGCAATCAAGCATAAAGTGTTGAATGCGTTGCGTGAAAGATGGCGAGAAAGGTATCCCGCACACTTGCTCGCCTAGAACTGGCCTAGAACTGGCCGAGAACTGGCCGAGAACTGGCGCAGCAAGTGGCCTGAGCCTAATCTCGCCGCATTGGACGCCCAAATGGCCGATCAATGCGGCCCACTTTTTCATCCGGCGCCCATTTCCACGCTCGATACTTGTCCCGCCGGCGCCCAAGCTGCGCCCCCACTGACTCTCACTGGCTCCCTCGCGCTCGCCCACGCGCCGGAAGCGGCGCCCAGAGAGGCGGCGTCGGGTGGCAAACTAATGTGTCGCCATTGTGTCCGCCGGCAGCCACTGTCTCCGGCGGCGAGGCGCCAGCTCCCAAGCTCGCCAGTGCGCCAGTTCTCAAGCTCGCCAGCGTGCCAGTTCGAAGGCGCGCCAGTTCACAGGCGCGCCTGTCAGGGCGGCGTCTCAATTGCGCGCAAGTGTGGCCCGCGAAATTGCAACTTGATTGCGCGGCCCAATGGCGCGCCGGGCGGAAGCGGAAGTGGGCCGGCCAGTGGACGGGCCGCGGACAGTGTGCGGGGGGCGACGGGCGGCCATGAGTGATCAGCGGCCGGAGCTCGCTGGCCCGGCTGAAGCGGACTGATAAATCTGCGCCTCGGCGAGGGGTGCATGCAGCTGGCGCGGCTTAGCATCGGCCCACAGCGAGCCCCCCGAGAGCAAGCCCGCGCTCCATATTAACTGGGCCCCGTTTGATTGATTCAAATGGCACGCAGATCCGCCCCACACACAGACACCAGCCAGCGGCCTAGTTTATGTCCATTTGCCGGCCAACTTGGGCCGCCAGCTGGCCGGGCGAGTGAGCGAGCGGGCGAGCCTTGGCCACACCGTCTGGCTGGCTAGCTCGCCATTGGCTAGCCCGCCACTGGCTAGCTCGCCACTCGAATGGGCCCCATTGGCCGTTGGGCCAAGCCGAAGAGCAGCCGGCGCTCTTTGGCATAATATCCACTCTTTAAATTTTCCACTCGCGCGCACAGCCGCCGGAAGTGGCGCTGCCAGTCGGCGGGCTTGGAATTGGAGTTGGACTTCAAATTCGAGTGGGAAGAGTTCCCACTCGAATTCGAGCGAGCCGGCTGAATGGCCGCACACCACTCGAGCTAAGGGCACAAAGAGAAAGATTGGCTCGAAGCTCGCGAGTTCTGCAAGCCGGGCGCCCATTTTTGACTGGCCATCCGAACAAATGGACACGGCATTTGGCCCCATTGGGCGCCCTTTTTCCGCCCCGAGCGCGCGACACCAGCCCGACACAAAGGGGCGCCGCGGGCTCGGGCCGGAGCTGCATGGCTTCCAGGGGCCAGCGGCCAGATTGCGGTTGAGATGATTTATTTTACTGCTCGAGGGCGGCGGCCGAGAGGGCGCCTTTGGTCGTCTGCGTCTGGCTGGCGGCGCTCGCAGTGCACCACGAGGGACTGTGTGCCGCTTGCGTCGCGTCCCACAGACTGTGTGCGGCGGGCAAAGCGCCTGGCACGCCGCACACAGTCTGCGGGTGCAAACTTGGGCCGCGTGCTGGCCCGATTTCTGATTGGCCGCAAGTGTTTGCCGCTCTGCTCGGCGCTCGTTTGTCGTCGGCGCTCGAATTGATTGGAAATTTTTTCCCAATCCGACGGGACCCAAGCTAGTCCCAAGCTAGTCCCAAGCTCGCCCACTCAGCCGGCGCCATGTCAGCGCCGGGCGGCCAACTGGAATCGAGCCGACGGGGCCCCATGGCCCCATGGCGCCGCGGGTGCCACTGTGTGCGGGCTACACAGTGGCGCCCCAACGAGCTCGCGGGGGCGCAAACAAATTCGACGCCTAGGCCGCAGGAGGACATTAATTCAATTTGCTTGCTCGCGAATGAACAATGTGGGCCGCAAAAGGACAACACGGCCAAGCTAATGGGCGGCCCATTGTCCTTGGGGCTGAGCGAGGGTCGCAAAGAGTCGAGTGGGCGGCTGTCTCGTGGATCTCTGAGGGCGACATTGTGCATTGTGCGGCCGCATTGTTGAGCCAACTTAACACTGGCCATCTCGGCCACTCGTCGGTGTCCGTCTGCGGCTGGTCTGTTTCTTCTCTCGCTGGACACACAAAGTCCAGAGTCTAGACACAGTCGCCAAGTCCAATGGGGGCGCACACGAGCTGCACTGCTCCGACCGGGCGCCCTCAGGTCGAGGACTGCGGCTGGCACGCACATCGAGTGGCTGAGCGCGCGCTCTTGCACTGCGCTGAGCCACTCGCAGGCTGCACACAAGCGCACAGGAATGGAGAAACACGGCCAGACACAATCTCTCATATCTCAATCTTTTTCACTCTCACTCTCTCGCAAGCCTCACACTTGAGCCCAAAGGACAGCGGCCAGCTAGATTGGCGCCCGCCGGCCGCACTCGCGCACAATTGGCCGCTTGTTTGCGCCGCACATGTCCCCCCGAGCAGCCCTTGGGAGCGGCAAAAGGCGGGCCAAAAGGAGAGAGAGCTGGCCGGTGGGCCCAACTGGAGAGAAAGAGTGGACAGAAACGAGTAAATTGCAGATTTGCACAACAGGACTGCCTTGCCCGAGACGCCCGCAAGAGCCAAAGCTAAAGCCAGAGCCAAAGAGCACGCGATAATAGTTAAACTGGGCCCCCGCACTGACAGAGATCCGGGGCCAAGATTAGCGGGCGCCTCTCGCGCGCGCTCGGCCCACATTAGGCGCTCGCTCGAGGGCGCCGGCTGGCCCACAGCTCGCAGCTCGCAGCTCGCAGCTCGCAGCTCGCAACTCCGCCGGCCTGCTGGCGACGCTCGAGAGGCGCCCCTCGGCAGTCGGGCGACAGGGCCACTTTGGGCGCCACTCTGGGCCCCAAATGTGGCCATGCGGGCGCCTTCCTGGCCAGCCTCACTCCTCCGCGCCCAGTCCTCCGCCCGCAGCCCAACGGCGGCGCCTCACAGAGCGCTCGCTGCGCCGAGCTTGCCAAGTTCGCCCACTACACCTCATTGGCGGCCCTCCCCAAGCGGCCACGCACATCACCACCTGGCGCCATTAGTGCACTTCCGGCTTTTCTGTCTCATTTTGTTTGCAAATTTATCGATTTTCTGCGCCCGTGGGCGTCCTTTGGCAAGCTCTGATGGGCGCTAGCAAGCTCTGGCAGGCGCCGGTTCCAGTTGTTGGCGTTGATGGGCGTTGTAGTTGGCGTTGTTGTTGTAGTTGTTGTCGTCGTTGTTGTCGTTGTTGCATATTATGCGGATTGTAATTATGCTCAATCAGATAAGTTGAAGGCGGCGCGAGAGACGGACGGACGGAGGGGAAAGAATTAGCGCGGGCGGCTTGGCGGCAAATGAAACTGGCCGCAGACGGAGCCTGAGGGGCGGCGGGCGACGAGCGACGAGGTGAGAAGGGCCAAGGAGGGACAATCATTAGCGGGGGGCTTCTGCAGAGAGTCGCGCGTTGAGCGCACTGCTTGCACTTGCTTTTGCATACTTGCACTCGCTTTTGCACTGAAAGACTTCCAGACTAGCACTCGTACACTTGCACACTTGCACACTTTTGCTCGAGAGCTCGCCCACCGCAGCCAGACGGAAGGGCTCAAATTATACCTATGCCACGATAATTTGCAGTTCCTCCTCGACCTCAGTCTCTTCCTCCGAACGTCCGAGCGTCCATCAGGGCCTGCTCGTCGCTCGGACCTCTTGCCGGCCCTCCTTGTGCCCAATTTGGTCCAATTTCGGCCCATCTTCCTCGTTGGGGATCATTTTTCTCCCACCCCAAGCTCGAATTGGGCCCACTCTTGCAGCGAGACGTAAGACTCCCAGCGCCAACATCTCGTGTCTGTCCATCTCGAGCGCCGCTTTCCAATTAAACTCGGCCCCTCTCGTCCTGCTAATCTCCATCCAGGACTCCTCCCTTTTTTGGCCCCCTTTTTTCCTCCTCCTCTGCCCCTTCCTATTCCTCTTCCTCCTCCTCTGCCGCCCCTGCTGACCAATGGCGTGGCAATAATGACACCTGCAGCCCAGCTCGAGTCAGGCGGCCAATCTCTGGCCCTGCACTGCGCCCACACTCCTCGCCCCCCGTCCAGCCCAATTGTTCTCCAATGGCCCGCCCATTAGAGAACCACCCAAACAGAGGACTGAACCCGGGCCGGAAGTGGCCCGTTCGGCCCAAACCGGCGGGGCTTAGGTCCAGTGTGCCTCTCGGCTGGAGGAGGCGCATTTGCTGGCCGCCGAGGACGCATAGGTGGCCTAATTGGATTATTAGCCATTGCGCTCGTTGATCTGCGGAGTGCAGCACTGTGAGCGCGTGGGCCCGATCGTGCGCTCGTGGGCGGCGCTCAGTGCATGCGGGCGGCCCTTAGCACTGGAGAGCAATGGGCTCTCCAATGCGCCCACATGGCTCCCAGTGCAGTGCAGTGCAGAGTGCAACAAGCCATGGGGGCTCGTTGCAGCTCCTCTGCAGCTTGTCTGAAGACCATTGGGGCCAAGAAAAGAGCGGCGGATGCAAAATCTATTGTTCGAAAAGTGGCCAAAACTGATTGGCGGCCGGCCGGAAAGAGTTGGGCCCATTTGCGGAAACTGCTCGCAAACTGGACCCACTGGAAAGCTTTCCACTGGGGAGCTTTGCACTTGGGAAGCTCTGCTCTTGGAACAACTGGGCCACTTTGGGCCCAATAGTGCGGCCCAAATGCAAGCCATCCATTTGGTTCCATTCTGTTGGCAAAACTATTAGCCACAAGGGTCCACTGGCCGCGAGCAGGAGAGCACCGCAAATCGTCCGGCCGGCCACCAATGGAGCGGGCCCATTCGCGACTCCGATCGGGCTCGATGTGGCCCTCGAGTGATGGGCCGGCGCGTGTGGCCGCAGGCAGTCTCGAAGAAAGGCCGAAAGCAATGACTCGTGACTGGAGGCAATTATTTAGATTGGCCGCCCGCCTGAGCTTCAAGTGGCGCTGTTGCTGGCTAGCTAGCTAGCTGGCTGGCTGGCTAGACTTGGAGCAGCTAGCCCTAAGTGTAGGCTCGATGCACGTGGAGCTTGGGCCGAGCATGCGGGCGGAGACTCTCCCTCGGAGGGGGCGTAATTGCGACTGGCCTCTGGGCGCGCCCGCACACAGTTTGCGGGCCGCTGCCAGACGCCTCGCACAGTGCCCGCACACAGTCTGCGGCACAATGGCACTGCGCGCACTCGAACGCCAGCAGCCCAAGTCGTGTGCGTATTATTTGCTATTATTGCTATTATTTGCATTGATTGTTGTCGCCCTCTCATTTGGGCCGCCCAAACTGGCCCCTTTAGGGCCCGCCTCTTCGCCTCTTCACCCCAAAAGAGCGGCCCCAAAAGAGCAGCCCGCCGGCGCCGACACGCCTACCTTGCTTAACACTCTGCGCCGGTGGAGAGTCCTTTGCGCCGGCTGGGCCGCCTGGCGTCTCCTCAGACACGACAGGAATTGCTAACACGCCAACTGGAGAGCCGCTCTCTTGCCTCCCGGCGAGTTTGCCACCCAAGCAGCTCGCTTGCCAGCCAAGCAGCCTCAAGTTGCCCGCTTCCGGCAGGCTCGACGCGCGTCCAGGTGCGAGTTTCGGGCGCCGAAATGGCTTCCTGCTCCGGGCGGGCCCTTGACTCTGGCCAGATATGGCAAGCAGCTTGGCGTTCGGGCCAAAAGTGGCAGCCTTGCACCATTAATCACGGGCCAGTTTGTCTCTAAAGCGTGGGCCCTCTCAATGGACCAGGTGCGGCCCACTCGGCAAGCTCCCCTGTAAGACAGACAGACTGTCTGCGCGCCGCCAGCGCAAACAATTGCGCCCCCTCTTGAGGCTAAAAGAGGCCCACTCGCACTGGTCCCATTCATTGGCCAACGGCTGATTGGTGGCCGAGGATCAGTACCGGTCCATTTGCCAATCAATCAAGCAGATCTGCCCGCTCAGCCAATAAGGCGGCGAGCAAGTGATCCAGCTTCTCACTGCTCACCGCTCATTGTGCATTCCTTCTTCAGTGCCACTGCTCACCACTGCTCACTAGTGCTCACTAGTGCTCACTAGTCCTCGCGACTGCTCACTTGCTCGCTCGCGGATCTTTAATCCGCATCAACTGGGCCGCCAAGCCGCCGCCTCTCCTGCTCTCGCCGGCCCTAAGGTCTGGCCAAAAGGGGGAGCCAAGAAAGGGCGACTTGCTCAAAAGTGGGCCGGCTTGCTCGCGCGCGCAAAGCACTGCTGGAAGTGGCCGCACACACTCTTCAGCGCGCAGAGCAACGAGAGGGCCCAAAACAAAGGGAGCAAAAATGGGCCCCCAAATGCTTGCGGCCGAGCTTGTCGGTCATCAATCATGAGTGATTAAATGATTCGTCGTTAAGCCGTCGTTACAAAGCGCCCACGAGAGTCCACAGAGACCACAGGGAGAGAGAGGGGCTCGTCTTCGGGCCGCAAGCACAGAGTTGGCCGCCCTCCCCGAAAACAACTCTCAGTTGTCGAGCGAGAGAGAGAGAGAAAAATCCACCCACCCTTAGAGTCCATTTTTGCACTATTTTTGCACTATTTTTGCACCATTTTTGCACCACTTTTGCGCCCAGAGGCTGCCCCAAGCTGGCCACCCTCTGTCTCTGCCTCTGGCCACCGACTGGGCGCCACTCCGCCCAGCCCTTGAAGTCTCGGCAGCCTTCGAAGAAGACTGCACTCGGAAGTTTGTCGAGTGGGCAGCCCCCACTTGGCCCCGCGCGGATTGACTTGGGCGCCAGTGAAGGGCGCCAGAGGGGAGCTCTGGGGGCGAGGCGGCGAGCCAGCAGACTGGCCATATCGGCGCAGTGGAGCGCGACTCGACGGCCCGTCTAATGCGCAGTTTGCGTTTTGCACGCGTCTTGCGCCCACAGACCAAGAGGGCAGCGCTGCAGAGTTGCCATTGTTGAGGAAGCAAGGCCGAGCTGGAGCATGTCAAAGCATTCCGAGACATTGGGGACAATTTTGTTGCAAATTTTTCAACTCTGACCAGAAGCTCAGAGGCCCCAAAGAGGCGGATGCACAATGCAGAAGCGCCAAGCTGCAGGCTTCTTCAGCTGGACAGTCTTCGAGCGGCGCCCAATTGCTTGCAATTCTGAGTGGAAATCCAAACTGGCTGCCCACTGGCCGCCTGTTTATGTTTGTCTCATTTTCATCCATGATTACGAGCTCCATCCTTCGAGCAGCAGTGTGCAGTGCAAGGATGAAGCTGCGAGCCGGCCAGCCAGCCAGATGATTACACTGGCCCCATGCCTAAGCTTGCAAAGCGGATAAAGTGCGCCCACCAAGAGACGCCACTGTCCATTATCCATATAGATCGGCAGCTCCCAATATCGAAGCAACTCTGACAATGATCAATGGGCCGGCCCCGAGTGGGCGCGGACAACAAGGTGGTCCCAGTTGCACAGGCTGGCTCGAGCCAGCAATGGCTAGCTAGCTGGCTGGCCATTGGGCGACCGCTCGGCCGGTTGGGCGTGTTTCCGCAGCAACCGGGCGGCCACTTGTGCGCTGCTGGTGGACAGGCCAAATGTCCATGTGGGCGGCCGGACGATAAGCTGTTGGCGTGCAAGAAATAACAATGAGCCACAGAGACTCTGTGGGCGCCCACACGCAGCCGACTCGCCGAAACGGAAGCCGCCCTTTTGGCCGCCAGATTGCCCGATGTGCTGCACGTCATTTGCCCCTTCGGGCTCCTTGGGCTCCATTTCTTTGCGTCTAAATCAGTCTGAGCGAGTTGGTGGCAACTTTTTGCTTTTTACTCCACCCCAAACGGGCCCACTTTGTCCGCAGACTATCTCCAGTCTGGCTCGGCAGCTCGTCGCAAGCTCGTAAGCTCGTCGAAAGGCAGCTCGTTGCAGGCGAGCCAGATTCGGGCGGGGCGCCAATCTGAAAAGAGACACCATCAGGGGGCCACAATTAGACCACGAGCAGCGACCTCGGCCAGCTCGTGTTCACACATAAAACAAACCTTCCAAGCAAGCCAGCAAAACCGGCCAACCACTTTTGAGCCCCTCGTTTGCCACTTTTCCTCCTTTGGGGCGCCTCCGGTGGGCATTGGAAATTGTTTTCGGCTAAATTGACCATTAACAACATGCTCTGTTGCTCTCGTTTGCCGCCACAATTGTTCGCCCGCCCCCTCCGGCTGGTCCGTCTCGCTGCTCGACAGATCGGGCAGCTTGCTTTTCGGCGGCTTGCTCTTCGGACTTTTTCCTTTTCTCTCTCTCAGCAGCATAGTTTGGCGAGCCGTTTGGCAGTTTTATTATTGTAAAAAGTGGAAAGAGAAGTAAAAAAATGGACCCAACTTGGACGGCGTCTCTGGAGAGCAAGTGTGCACCATGAAACTGTCAACTTTGCTACATTCTAGAGCGCCAGACAAACGAGGCGCCCACATTCATGTCTCTCTCTCTCTCTGTCTCTCCTTCTCCCTCCCGGCGGCTCGTCTCCATTTTATGATCCAACCCGATAGGCAGTTCAATCGTTTGTGCAAAATTGTCCCACAAACTGCAGACGCGCGCCTCCAAACTCGCACTGGACCTCCTAATGGATGTCTTGAAATTTTCTCCCCCAAATTTTCCATAACAAATCGATCCTCAATCGTTATTCCATTTTATCATCAGTTTCACGCCTTTCACCAGCGCGACTGGCCGCCGAGTGGGGGGCCCAAATCGGCGCCTCTCCAATTCCGGAACTGAGCCCACTTGCGCCCTGTGCGCCTCGGGCAGACAGCGAGCCCGCAGACAGTGTCTAGCCCCAATGGGGCCCCCTCCTGCGGCTTAGCCTCGAGAGCTTAAATGTTTCGTAGAGGAAGAGAGAGAGAGAGTTTAAAGAAGACCCTGAATTACTAACCCAAGAATTCTTACCGCAACTTTTTGAATGAAACTAAAAACAAAAATAAAAATAAAAATCACCCAAATAAACGGCCAGTCTCTGTGGTGGTGATGTTCTTCATCTGCTGGGCTCCATTTCATGCGCAGGTAAGCTAGCGGCTCGACTATCGGCCACACACTAAGAGCAAGAGAGAGAGACTTATGAGAGACATTAAACTAACTTGAAACACCCGAAACGAACGAATGGCCGCCAACGAAACGCAATGGAACCTCTTTGGGTGGTCGAAATTTGCTTCCAATTGGAATTGACAACTGGAACTGCCGTCGTGTCCTCTACCACGACCACCCAATGGGGCGCCCGCCCAATGGCCACACAACACAGCGACTGATGGCCATCTACGTCCGAGAGCCAACCAATGAGCAGGTGTTCGTGTACAATCTGCTGAATCACATAAGCGGCATTTCCTACTACATAAGCGCCGTTGCCAATCCCATTCTCTACAGGTAAGTCCCATGGGAGTTCCATGCTAAGCCCACGAGTGGCAGCCAATCCTTAGCCGCCAGCCAACTGGCGGCAGCCTTGGAGCTTTTGACGGGCTTCGAGGCAGGAAGAGAAAGGCGACAAAGGAGAGATGGGATTTCGAAGCCGAAGCCAAACGAAGCGAAAGAGGCACGAGGGGGACAATCTTCAAATGCAGCCACTCGCTAGCTTAGCCAGTCAACTACTGAACAACTCAAAAGATAACAGATAAATCCACCTAACTCATCGATATTCCATTCCGTTCACCCAAACCATCATGCCAAAAAATGTCAAACCAAACTCCACGGTTGTGAACTACAAAAACTCTTGCAACATGCACACGAATTGCAATAATGTGAAGTTTGTTCTCGATGAAATTTCGCCAGGCATTTAGCGATACGTTTGGCTCCACCTTGAGGCTTTGTGGTTAGCAGTTAGCTGCAGAAATCAAGTGGAGAATGCTCAATGAAGAGCAACCACAATGCATAGCTAAGGGGCTTCTCCATGAGACTCAAGCTACTTCCTGAATGCATTGTGTCTGAGTGGGTGGCCAATGATTCAAAGTGGCTCCAAGGAGGCCGAAATTGTTGGATTGTTGATTGGTGGCAAACAGAAACAAATTTCACCCTTTGGCTTGTTTCCTGTTGGCCAATTCAATCTAGTCAGTCTCCGAGCTGCAAGAGCCGCTGGCCATTATTTCACACACAATTGGGTCATGTAGACGTTGGCATTGGCCAGGAATTGGCCCTCACAAACAATCAACAAACGAGAGCACTTGGATCAGATTGGCCTTCTGTTTGCGGAGCCAATGATCTCGCCAATCGATCGACAATTGTTTCATGCCTGCCCATCTATTGTTGGGCTCCAGTTGTTGTTGGAAATGCTAACAATTCTGGTCGTGCGCCTGCACAGTGAATAATGCAATGGCTTCTAATGGATTGAACAGGAATTGCTTTGAACACAAAAGGGGTTGCAAAAGGATTGCGGCCGCCTGATGGAAGTGCGAAAGGATTGAAAGCCACAGTCTCTGGCCAGGCCTTCTTCATGCAGCAGCAGCCTTGGGCCCAGCAAGTGATAAGATTGCAGCACGAGCAGCATAAATGGGCGCAGACTTGCGTCGGTGTCCAATCGAAGTAAAACAAAACACTTATGTCCAGATTTCTTTCTCAAACCTGATGTTGAGAGTGCCGCTGCCTAGGCTCGATCTGGCAAGCTAATTGAGCAGGTCGAGATCGAGCAAGCACTGCGATAGGTGATCAAGAGAGAGAGAGAGAGGCCGCAGAGTGAAATAAAGACCAGTGCGATACGACGAGCCTATGAATACAGATACTCGGATGATAATTTCTATCTTTTCTTTGCAACTAAGGCGCGAAGTTTGACTATGGGTCAGCCATTGACCTTTCCGAATCGCTGCAAAGATCCACTCTGCCGTCATGTCTTTGTTTAGGAGAACCGAGATAGTCACTGAGACAAAGCCTCGAAAGTGGGCTCTCTAGTTCTCTAGATGAGCAACTGTATTCCGAACTCGCCGAAAATCGCTCATCTAGTCCCAACCATTCAAGACCCCGCCAATATGTCGTCTGAAAATCATGGAAAAAGACAATTCGACTCTGTTTGGACCACCACAGTCTCTTGGTCGAGAAGAAGTCTTTTTCAACAACCACTGTGTTAATTGCAGCCCGCGGCGACTTTTGACGACCACCACAATTAGTACTTCCATTGAAAGAGAACTGCCGGAATGAGTTCCGGCAAACTAATGATTAGTGTGGGAGCCTCTTTTTTCCAAAATACTTCATCAGTCAGCGAGCACTCTCGATTCATCTCATTGGGGGCCTGTCTCAACTGCCACAACCACCCGTGCGTATCCTGCACTTGTCATGGAGCACATATTGAAGAGCTCAGGTCCCCTTGATGAGCAACCTTGGGCCCTACAACACCAGATCAGGCCTCCTCGATGGAGCTACCCTCTGATTCCTTTTCTATATCGAGATCGGCCAGCTTGTGGCAGAGTTTATGCCTGATAAGCGGCGCACAAGGGCCGCTATCTAAGCATAGGCGCCTCTTCCATTGGGCTTTCCAATTTAGTTAATCTGGCCGCATGGCTTCAAGTCATGATTTGGAATTTGCGCCGATATTCGAGTGGTATCGAATGACAGCAAACTATCAACTAGCAACATATTCTCGAGCCATTTTTCGCCCCCATTCATGCAATGAAGTTTGCAATCGATCCGGTTAGGATGAGGTGGAGGAAATAAAAGCCAATTTCTCCTCTGATCTCGCTCAGATGTTCATCTTCATAGGTGAGCTAGTTGGGAAAAGTTTCAGAGGCTAGCTAATCACCATTTGCCCTTTCACTCGCGTCCATCACTTCGACCACAATCAAGGCCCGAAGAATTGCAAAAAATTGCCAACGGTTGAATCTGAAACTAGTCAGGTTGAATTTTGGTGACAGTAGGAAGTTGATTGGGAAGAAACAAGATGTTGCATTCAGAGGTTAAGAAAAACGGGCTAAGAATGTCGCTTGGAGTTGCTGTTTGTCTGCTGACTTTCGCCTGTTTGTTGTCAATCAACTCGATTGGCCAAACTGAGGCCAAAGGTTTCGAGGCAAAGTTGCACAAGTTAGTTGAGGAATACACGAGCCAGGAATGTCAAAATAAGTTAACCTACAAACAACTGATGAGCAGGCCAGAGTACAAGGCGATTCCGAAAGAGTTGGCGAAGGATGAAAAGAAGATGATACATATTATCGATGCTCAAGATAAGGCCGATCGGTTGAAGGAGTTGCTTGCCGCCAACAAGGACTACAAGGATTCCAAGTTGATCTTGCACAGCATGAGATTGGAACAAATAAGGCACTGTATCTCAGAGAGAATATATGAATTTTTCCATGGTAGCAGCAAGTTTCCTGAGTCCTGCTGCGCGTTGCATATATTCAGATGGGTTCCCAGATGCCACAAGCATATTGAGAAAAAGACAACCTCCTCGCCCTCAAAGTCATCTGGTTCAAGCACATCAACAACATCAACAACCACAACAACCACAACGACGACAAAAGGACCCAGCACAACCAGCAAGGGTTCTGAGTAAGCAGGTGAGCAAGGATCCAATCGTTTGCGGGGTGCCTAAGAGCGACCAGCAGCAGTGGACCATCGAGAGCCATGTTGAGCACAGACCTTTGTGGTTGCTGTTTGCTTTGTGGCAATATCTCTTTAAATTGATGAACCTCCGATCGATGTTTCGAAACGGCGACGGATAAAAGTGGCAATTAGAGCGCCAAAAGGAGATTAGATGAATCTTGGCGCGTCAATAAATGAATTCTAGAACGAAGCTAGACACACTTGAAAGCTCAGCCGCAAGAGCTGGTCTGTATCTTTTTCGCGAATGAAGTGAATTGATTGTGTTTTTGGTGTTTTTTCTTTTTATTCGCATAAATAAAATGAGAGACATAGACAATCTGTTTGCGAGTTTTCTTGCTTTCCAAAGAAAAACGACCACCCATCTTCACAGATCAACTGGTCGACAAGTTACCCAAAGTGATGGAGACCAATTTGGCGCAGCTTTGCTTTGCCAGGTCGTCATAGTCAACCTCTGGCGGTAAACTTTCACCTCTAGCTCATGACCATCTCTCTCATATTTCTCTTCGTTTTTGAGTAATTTTCTCTAGGTGTTCGTGATCACATCGCTTCCATATAATAAAGGACTAACTTCCTATCGGTGTGTGTTTATTTCTAATACTCGATTATTTCTAATACTTGATCATTTCTAATACTGTCAAAGTCGCGGGGGCTTGCATTTCAATTGTCATTTGGCTGCGGTTGGCATTTGTTAGTTTGTTTGATTGGTACAAATTTTAGGAAAAACGATTGGCAGATTTGGGTCCTTAGGATTATCGAATGATCGATTATTATTATTCGAAGGTTCCAGTGTTGGGGCTTCGCAGTGGCTGCTCTGATTGGGGACTTTCAGTCGTCTCTTGAGGCCTAAGCAGATCTTTGGCTTCGAACGAGATAGATGATGATGATGATAGAGAGATGCATGAGTTGCTCATTTGATCAGCCCTCTCGGCTGGCGCCCAATTCTAAAAAATTGATACTGATCTCTCGGTGTCGCTTAGTGAAAATTAGGATACGGAAATGCCATCTAATGATGTCGGCTAACAATATGCTCTAATCTGGTGGTGATATATTCTTCTGTATTTCTCTGTTTCTGTCTCTTTGGCTCATCTATTTTGCTCGCCATGTTTGGAAGAGAGATATATCTCTTCGTTCGGGCACAATGAGAGGAGGATAAGAGATTATCACATTGATCCAGGCCGCCTTCTCTCGGCTGGAGTGCCGTTTAGTTGTTTAGTCTCGCCTTCGACTAAGTACCAATGAAAGATACAGTTCCTGATGCAAAGTATAATAACAAGTTGGAGTGAAAATGAAGATGAATCCTCGGCCTGAATTGGTTTGGTCTTCTCAATTGAGTGCCAAATGCTTACTATTAGTCCATTTAGCTCAATGGCTAGCTTGACGCAGAGTTCAGGAAAAGTTTTCGTATTGGTGCAGGAAAAAGGGCAACTTGCGCCTCTTGTTCACCTTCTCGCAAGCCTCGGTGACTGACTTTGTCATGGCCTTAGGTCCACAGCTAAAGACGCCCACCTTGTTGACACAAGAATGCTTGTTTTGCACCTCCTGCAGGAAGGAGGCCAAATCGGGCCTGCCGAAATGGTTGGCCGCCTTGAGACCAGTGAAAAGGCTTCTGTTTGAGATCCTGCGGAAATGGTTCTCGCAAATGTACAACATTGTGGTGCGTAGGTCAAATTTGTGGAAGAATTGTGTGATGAAAATGTGCATCTCCAACAAATTGGTCACATCTCTTTCCTCCACATCTCTCAGGACATCAATGAACCACTCGAAGTTCCTGTGCGAGGGACAGATCCAAATGAAGTAGACCTTCTTGTAGTTGACGGAGGAGTAGCGCGAGTTTGAGGTCCCAAAGACCAGGTCTTGCAGGATGGACGCGTATGGAGTGACTCCAATTCCGCCCCCAATCATCACGGCCACCTCGTACTTGTACCAGTCCTGATTGCCGCCCCCAAAAGGGCCCTCGATGCGGATTCTGGGCGGCAGTTTGTTGTGCAACAGTTTGTTGTACTGCAAGTTGGCCGGATCAAACATGGAGCGCAACTTCCACGTCCAGGGGCCCTGAGCTCGCACGTGAATGGACAGGTGGTCGGCCTGGGGAGCAGAGGTGAGTGTGAAGGCGTGGAACTCGTCCGAGCGGAAGGCCGTGCAGGCCACCCTTACCCACTGGCCAGACAGGAACTTGAAGCTTGGCGGCCGGGCGAACTTGACGGCGATGACATCTGGAAAATTAAAAATTTGAAGATTAAAAATTGGAAGTGTCACATTTCAAAAGGTTAATTGTTCGGTTTTTGCCGAGTGAGAGAATAACAAGAAGAGGAAACAAAGATTAAAATCATCGTTAAATCTTTGTTAGCTTCAAAATAAACAAATTAAACAAAACTTACCTGACGGCAGACACTCCGTTTCGAAGATCTCCAGCTGCCACAGTTTGGCCTTCAGGCTCATGATCTTGTCGATGGTGAACAGGATTGCGGGAATGATGAAGAAGATCCAGAATCTGGGCGATCCGGTGAGCTTGCTGGACCCATGGAGCAGAGTGAGGGCATAGATTAGGTAGTAGAGCTTGTGGGTGGACCAGAAGATGTTGTAGGCCCGTTGGCGGACTTGCTGGTGGGCGAAGACGTAGATGATTGAGCACAGGATCCAGAGGGCCAAGCCTGTGGAGCCGGTGACTGTCTGGAAGATCCAGTAGAAGAAGGTGGGCCTCGACTCGGGACTGAACTGCATCTCCTTGGTGAGACAGCGCAGGTGTTCCACTGGTTGCTGGGTGACGTGGTAGAAGTTGACACAGTGGCCGACGGTGTGCAGGACTGTCATCACCAGGGCAGTGATGGCGACAATTTTGTGAAATTTCACATGACTGTCTAGGGGAATGTACTCGCGAACGCCCATGGTTCTGATCCAGGTCATGAGGTTGCGGCACATGGAGAGCAGCAGCATGGCGTAGCAAAAGGAGAGCGAGGCGGCCGAGCCTCGGGTTATGGCTATGCCCACGCCCATCACGTGTCTCAGGTCCATGTGCTCGCTGAGGAAGGAGTAGTTGATGAAGCGTTCGAGGAAGAGGACGGTGAGGATGACGAAGAACATGACCAGGTAGACGATGTCTTGCCGGTGCTCCTCCAGTTCGGTCACCACGCCCTTCCAGGAGTCGTTGAGGCGTCGCACGAGCGACTTGGTTCTGCGCACCAGCCCGAAGGGGGCGTGGTTCGCGGACTGCGCGGGCTCGCCCTTAGGGTCGGCGAGGGCGGGCCGATGGGGGTCCGCGGCGGCCGATGCTTTGCTGTGCATGGGCGGCGCGCAAAAGTTCCTCTTGGCCCCCTTCATGTCGAGCCCGATCGGGAGCGAACAGTTGTTGGAGTCGTGCGGCGAACTTGCGGGCCCGCTGCCTGCGAGCAGACGCGCAGACGACCCGAAGGTGGACGCCCCGCCCACCTCGCCTGGAGCGCTCCAAACGTCCGAGCTGCTGATGATGCGCTGGAAGTCGTCGTAGTCGAGCAGCGGCTTGTCGGCCAGGCCGGCCGCCTGGAACATCCGGTCAATCATTTGGATTAGCTGCTCCTCCGTGAGCGCCTTGGTGCGAGCGATGTCCACCAGCGAGCGCAGCACCCTCACCAAATCGTCCTTCTGGATAAGTCCGCGTCCCGTGTGGTCGCACATGTCGAACACGATCCTTAGACGATCTTCCGGTTTGCCGCGCGAGAACTTGACCACCAAGTCGAGGAATTCCTGGAACGAGATCTGTCCGTTTCGGTCACGGTCGATGCAGTTGAACATCTGCTTGACGAAGAGCGAGTCGCTGCGCATGCCCAGCGCCTCAGCAAACTCCTGCCGCGACAACGAGGTTCTCATCACCAGGCCCACATCTGGCGAGATGCGTCCGCCCGCCGCCGAGCTAGTCTCTGGCGAGCTGGCGGAAGTGCTTCCGGCTCGCTTGGCGGCCGAGCTGCTGGCCTGCGAGTCGGCCAGGCCGAAGGTGAGCGCGTAGGCCTCGCGGAAGAACTGGTCTAGGCGCTGCTGGCGGCGCTCTCTCGTCTCGGCGTTGGCGAGGAGCGCGTGGCGAGCGACGCGCGCCACCAGCAAGCTCTTGCCCAGACCCGCGAGGAAGGCGCTGAGCTTGGCGAGGAACTTGCGTCTGTGCGCGTTGCTCGCGAACTGCAGCACCAAGTCGTAGTGGCGCGCCGCCCGCAGCAAAGCCACCGGCTTCTCCTGGTCCCCATCGAGCGCGTCCCACTGCTCCGCCGGAAGCGCCGCCGCCACCAGTTGCTGGGGCTGCTGCTCCTCGGGCTTGGCTTCCGCTTCCGGCCGCAGGTCAACGCTGCCGGAGACGAGCGAGGCCGTGGAGGAGGCGAGCGTGGCGCGCGAGCCCGAAGGGGAGGCGGAAACGGCGCGCAGCGGGTGCGTGGGGGCGGCCGCGAGCGCGCCCTCGCCCACCGAGAGCTCGACGAGCAGCACGGCCGAGTCGGCCAGACTGAGCCGCCGCTGCTCCTGGCCCCTGCGGTCCAGCACGTAGAGGGTGGGATCGGGCGCGGGGCCCAGTCTGAGCTTGACCTTGCGCTTGAGGTTGGGGTGGAGCCACTCCTTGGCGCGCATCTTGTCCGCCTTGCTCTTCTGGTCTGTGGGCGGCGTCTTGGCGGGCTCGTCGCCCTCGTCGCTGGCCGCCGACTCGGGCTCGTCGTCGGGCCGTCGCTTGGCGGCACTTGGTGAAATATTAGCACCCGCCGACGAGGAGCCGGCGGCGGCGCTCTGCTGGGCCGCCTTCAAGCGGCGCCGCTTGCCGTCCTGGCGCCTAAGGATCAGCAGGGCGGCGAGAGCGCACGCGAGCGGTACGAGCGCCAGCGTAAGACACACTGCCGCGTACGTTTGTTCGTTGCCCTTGAAGTAGGAGTGGCCGCGCACGATGTAGCAGGGCTGCAGCTGGCCGCTCGAGAGCTGGCCCGGCTGCGGGCAGGGATCGTGCGCGTGCACGAACTGGAACACGTTGCGCTGTATGGCGTGCTCGGGAATCAGCGTCGCGTTCACAATGATGTCGTACAACCTGATGCGCCTTATCTCCTCTATTTCCGTCTCGCTGAAAATACCAGACTCGCTGTTCTCGAACCAGAAGCGGTCAGCGTCGCGCAGCCGCTCGAACTGCTCCTTGATGATGCGCCGGAAAAGGGGCCCAGGCCGGCCTAGTTCCAAATCGCTCTCGAGCATGCCCCCAATGTATAGGTCCACGTTGTCCAGCCGGTTGCCGTAGAGCTGGGCCAGCTCGCGGAACAGTTCCGGTTGGCGCTGGTGCAGCTGGGGGTTGATGTCGCGCCAGCGGGTGACTCGAGGCAGCCTGAAGGCCAGCCGGACGGTGTTGTAGTCGGGCAGACCGTTGTCGCGGCCGCGCATTATGTTCAGGGCGGCGAGATCGCGCCGGCTGAAGTCCAGCGGCCCGAAGAGTTTGTCACGGACGTCGTTGCACAGGACGTAGTCCTCGCGCTCGGCTATCTGGCTGGCGGCGCCCATCAGCAGCCGCTCCACGCCCACCCGCGACACAACCTCCTCGGCGTTCCACCAGGTGGAGCAGAGGCGCACGCCCCGGTGGCCCGCCGGGGTGCTCAGGAAGTGGCACTTGTCGTCGCGCAGGTACAGGCCCGGCGGGATCATGGTGTGCCCGAAGCGGAAGGCGGCCGACTGGAAGACGTGCGAGATCCCAGGGTGCAGGTCGGGCTTGTAGCCCGAGTAGGCGGTGACCAGATCCGCCTGCGAGGATTGCTCCTGCAGGAATTGGGCCTGCGACTGGAGTTGCTGAGTGTGTGCGCGCGCGTCGGGCGAATTCGCCGCCTGCGCGTGCGGGCCCACTGCGCCCGCCGCCGTTGAGTTAGCGCGCGAGCCCGCAACCACGCCCACCTCGTAGGGCGAGGGCGTCCCGAGCAGGGTGGGCAGGTACTCGTAGAGGAAGATGTTCTGCAGGGAGGCGATGACGAGCCGGCGGGCGCGCTGGAAGATCTCCTCGTCGCTCCAATCGGGGTGCTGCCGGTGGATGCGCTCGGCCAGAACGTTGTGCCAGCGGTAGAAGAGGATGGCGAAGGTGAGAATCATTGGGTTCTGGTTGGTTCGCGGGTCGCCCAACAGGAACATCCGTTCGGCCGTCTTCATCTGCAAGTGGTGGGCGGGCATCTGGTTGATGAGCGGGGCCCGCTGCTTGTTGCGCACCGGATAGCCAAACAGGGCCAGCGGCACGTTCTGCTGCCTCAGCCGCTCCAGCAGCTCCAGGTGGGGCGCCGCCGCGGCTGCACTTCCGCCACTATTTCCGCCTCCACTCGGCTGGTGCTCGCTCGCCGGCCCCGCCCACTCGGAGTTCTGGCTCGACTCGAGCAGCTGGGCCAGCGTGTCGCGCAGGTGCGCGTCGCCCGCCGCTCCATTGGGGCCCAGCTTGGCGGCGGAAGTGGACGAGGAACTGGAGGCAGAAGCGGAGGCGGAAGTGGGCTTGTCGACCATCTTGAGGGTGCCGCGGCCGTCGAAGGAGCGCATGGTGTTGAGCCAGGTCTCTGAGGTGCTGTAGATGAAGGAGCCGTCGATCCAGGAGGTGACCCTGTTGAGTTGTTCGCGGGGCAGGTTGGGCGACTGGCCCGTTTGGGGGTCGTAGGCTGCCCTGTAGAAGGGCATTGAGCGGCCGCCGCGGCACTCGCGGTCGTACATTGGGTCGCACTGTTGGATCTTGATGCGGTGCATCTCGATGGGGCAGCCCGACTCGCTGGCCATGAGGATCTCGCTTGAGATGAGCTGGCCGAAGAAGGCGAACATGGTGGTCAAATTGCGCCTCGAGGCTAGTCCGTCGTCGCCGCGCATCATCCGCTGCGACAGCAAACGGGCACTCGGGCGCCCCTCGTCTGCCAGCTGGTACACGCCGTCGCTGTAGGCTGGGGCCACCTTGCGTCTGAGGCGCGAGTTCGGCGTGCCCCAGTCCGAGTTGGCCAGATTGTTGTACCAGCCGTCGTAGCGCTGGAACTCGAAGCGCAGGTGCCCACTAAGCTTGCCGCCCGCCAGCGCGCTCGTCAGGTTACTTGCCTTTTCCCTTTCCTCTTCCGCTTGGCCTGCGGGCCTCCAGCTTCCGGCGTTCGTCTCTGGCAACGGTGGCTCACTTTTAGGCCCATTTGTTGGCTCATTTGTTGGCTCAGTTGTTGGCTGACTTGCCGCCGAGTTCGGCGGCTGACTTGTTGCTGCATTTGGCGCTGAAGTTGTGTCGGAAGTTGTAGCGGAAGTTCTAGAATTTCTCGAATTTCCCGAGCTTGATCTCTCCAAATTTTGCGCTGATTCTGCGGCCGAATTCGAATCTGAGACCGTCTCTGGCCCTCTTGAAGTGCTTCCTCTGCTTTCGCTGCTTGACTCTTTCGGCGCGCTTGGACTGGCCGAATTTTTGGCTGAATTTGTGCCCGAATTTGTGGCCGAATTTCCGGCTGAATTTGGGGCGAAACTTGCGCTTGAAACTGAGACAGACTGCGTCACGGAGACTGCCACTGGCGGCGACGTTCTTTCGCTTCGACTCTCAGCTCGCTGCTGCACTCTGGCCACTTCCGGCGGCTCCGCCTGCGCCAGCCGGCCCGGCTTGGGGCTCGCCTGCCGCCTGGGACTGTCTGCGGCCGCCGCCGCCACTTCCGGCCGCTCTGGAACTGAGGCTCGGCCGGCCTGCTGGCCCCACACGCTGGCCACTAGCAGGCCCACCAGCGCCAGCCCAAACAGGCCCCTTGGGTTACCTCCCGCGGCCAACAACCTCCAGCTCGAGGGGCGCATCCTTGCCGCCCGCACTTCCGCTTCAGCTGTGGCCCCTGCTCTCTGCTTGCTCAAGTACTCTCTTTAACTATGTATCTCTGCTTCCGGTGCTCTCTTTAACAATGCTTCTCTGCTTCCGGTTGCTGCTCTCCTCTCGATCCTCAGTGCCCAGTCTCTAGATCTCTTAGCCCCTGTCTCTGCCAATACTTGCTGCTCTCTCGGCTCCCCTTTGGCACCCAATTCTGTTCCTCGGCGCGAGTTGGCGCCCGCTCGGTGGCGGCTCTGCTCTGGTGTGGAGACTATGATGCAACTGGCAACCGGCAAGTGCTGGCAACTGGTCGGCGAGTCTCGAACGAGGGCCTGATGCGAGCGACTAGCAGTCTGCTTCGGCTCGTTGCTCAGTGCGTGTATGTTGGGCGCGCGTACGAAACGTTCCTCTGCTTGTCTCTGTGTGTGCGACTACAAGTGCGAGTGCGACGACTGTGTGCGATGTGTCGCGTTCGCCGGGCTCACGTGCACTGCTCAAGTGGCACAATAATCATACAGACAAACTGCGCCGGTTTTTCTGTCTCGCACACAAAAACAACAACAACAAATAACACTTCTCCACTGGTCTGCCCAACTCTTGCTTCTTTCACTTCTCTTGCGAGAGACACAAGAGAAACCAAAACAAACGAAAACAAACTCACTGTGACACACTCTCTCTCTCTCTCTCTGTCTATCGCCACTTGCGGCTAATCTGATCTTGCTCCTTCTTTTCTTCTCCTCGTTTTCTCAACTCAGCTCACCTTGTTCCTGCTCTACTGTCTGGCACTCTTGTGTGGCCAAAGGTTTGCTTGGCTCTTCCGTTGCGCTTGGATCGCTCGTTTGGCGCTCGTGTGTGGCCCAATGGCGCAGGCTCATTGACTCCAAGTGGATTGGATTATTTTTTGGCAAATAATCTAAATTGTATCGACGTTTTGTTGCGATTGGGCTGCTCTGGCATGAGGCAGACAGTCTAACAAGCTCCTATCCAGCGCTCTTCTGCTGGATAAAGATTCTGGCTGGCAAAAAGGGTTGCACTCTTTGCGCTAGACAGTCCCTCTGGGCTAGACAGTCCCTCTGGGCTGAGCCTCCGCCAAGGCAAATGAGGGCCGCCCGAAGGAGGGAGAAAGGCTCAGGCGAGTGCTCGATATTCGCTTCTTATTGTTCCATGCCACAGGCGTCGTTGCTCTCCGGCAGCCCATTTGCAACAAAGCCATTTACAACACACACTCACACACACTCGAACGAGCCAGCGAGCAAGACAGCAAGACAGCCAGCAAGACCCACGCCAAGGGAAACACCTCAAGGAGTGAGCTTCACCTGTGGATGGGCGAGCATTACTCCGGTGTTTCGCTTGGTGCAGGCTCTTGCAGAGAAAGGCGAGAAAGAGCGAGACGGAGAGAGAGAGAGAGAGAGAGAGAGACAGCGAGACAGCGAGAGACAGGGAGACGCGTGCGGAAGAGACGCTTGCTGTGAGCTGGCGGCGGCTTGTTGCACGCACTGGCTGCTGCTGCCGCTGGGCGCCACTTCCAGCAAGGAAGCCAGCAGGCAAGAGAGAGACAGAGACAGACAGACAGACGCCTTTAAAGAGAGCGCGTGGCTCCAATATTATTAGTAGCAGGCAGGCGAGCAGCCCGCAGGCGCTAGAATTTTCATGTTCAAGGTCAATGACTAACATGAGCGAACGGGCGGAAGAGCGAGGGGAGCCAAAGGATAGAGAGAGAGGCAACAGGTGAGTGGCAAGTCAGCAATAAAACGTGCACTAGCCCCAGAGAGTGGCCCGAGTTGGGCGGCGCGCGGAGGGGGAAATGGCAGTGTCGAGAGAGTGGCTTTGGTGGTGGCGGGCACGCTCTTTGTGATTGTGCGATCGGGGGCGCGCGCGCAACCCGTTGACGCGCGCCCGCCCATGTCAGAAGTGGGCGCACCTGCTCGTGCGCGAGCGCAGGGGGAAGGCACGCGGCCCAAGTGGGACAGTCTGCGCGCTCGCCCATGCAATCGAACGGCTGCGCCGGGCGGTCTGGCTCGTCCAAAGCGTGCTGCTTTTCCCCCGAGCGCGTGCGCCACCCTCTCGGCACGCTCCGCTTGAGCAGCGGCGGCGGGCGGAGGAGAAAAAATGCACTCTGCTTTGCGGCGGGCCTGCCGCAAGGGTGACGCCGACTTGTCAGAAAAATCCGCTGGGAAGCCCAAAGCGCCAAGCAATCAGCTCGCAAGCTCGCGACCCATGCGAAACGGCCACGCAAAGCCGCCATCCAAAGCGGCCGCCTCAAAGCTCTCCAATTGCGGGTGAGTCAGCTGCGAGTGTGTCTGCTCTGCAGCTTGCACGAGTTACAGAAACGCGTGCAGCACCGTTAGGCGGCTGGCGGCGCCACCGCTAAGGCGTACCAATCACACTTTGTGCTCCCATTCTGCACACACAGACACACGCTTGCTAACGCCTTTCCCTTCGCCTATCCATCGAACGCGCTTCCGATTTTGCTCTGCCACAAGCTCGCAACGGTCCCAATTTGAGCCCACGGAAGGAGGAGGCAGAGAAGTGAAAGCAGGAGAGAGAGAGAGGGAGAGAGAGAGTGTCTCTCGTTGGGGAGAGAGCTGAGAAAGAGAGACAACAACAAGTCACTTGGTGAAGCACTCAACTCGACAGCACTTTTCAACCTTGAGCTTGGCAAACGAGCGCGCCACACGTCACACCAGTTCGCCAGCTAGATGGGAGCTGCCAATATGCCTCTGCCTCTGCCCCTTCCTTTGCCTCTTCCTTTGCCTCTGTCTGTCGTGAGTTTGACTCTTCTGCCTCCTTTTTGTAGACGAATCATGTTGTTCTCGTCGTCTGCAACACGTGTCCCTAGTGTGCAAGCCAGAATGAGCCCTCCACTCTTCGCTATCTCCCAGGCTAGCAGCTCGCCGCCAGCCTCTGTCTCTCCCTCTGTGTGTCTTCCCCTTTTCCTTCCTGCACCACGCCAAGACTAACAATCTAACTAGCGCTCGCTCCCACACCTGAACTACATCGCCCGCATGGAGCCAGCTATACACACACGCAAGAACATTCTAGGCAGCTGGCAAGACGGCGAGAAAGTCAGCAAGCAAGCTAGCAGGCTAGACACACAATGAAGCTTCAGGTGCTTTCAATTAGTGGAAATTGCTTTGTTCGCAGGCCAATAATAATCTGAGCAACTTCAATTTCTCATTTCTCTCCCACCGACAAATTCAAATCTCAACCTTGAGCCGGTTTTTCCACTCTGCTCCTTTCCGCTCGAGCTTGGCCGCGCCAAACTTCTCCCCCTTCTTTCCCATTCTCCTACTCCTTCCTCACTGCTTTCCTTCGTGGAGTTTAAATTTTGCCAAAAAAAAGCAACCCACTTAACCTGGCTGGTTGAGCAAATGGCAGATAGGCTACAATCAGGGCAACGCTTAGTGGAAAAGATTTCTGTAAAACGGGTGATAAATTGTAATAAAATCAGAGCAACACTGCACCACTCTCAACAATAATTGCTTCATGATGGGGCGCTCCCACCCAACCACGTTGCAGCTCTATCACTCGGCACTGTAATTATATGTAATGACGACAGCACGCGTTCCTCCACTCATCAACAGGTTGATTAATAGATCGTGCCACCCTCCAGAGAGGCGCTTGGCTGATATATTCTTATCTTAAATCTTGCGGAGCGAGCCTCTCGATAAGCTCCGTGAACGCGACAATCTCCCTCCTGTTGCTAAATCCAAATCATACCCTTGAAGAGAGCCGCAGCTAAGATCTAGACTACTCGCTGCATGCTTGTCTCACTACTTGTTCCCCGATTTAGACTCCATTCTGGGCGGCCTCATTGATGGATGGGTCTAACTGTGGGCGGGGGGTGGGGGGCCTTCAAACTAGTACTCGGCGCTATTTTGATCTCATTTTGGTTGCCCCAATTACTCACAGTCCTGGGGGCATAAAGGGGCAAGGGGTAGAGGTGGGCCTGCTGAATTGCCACATTGTAAAATCTTGGCGGCCACAGCGATAGTAAATCAAGTGATAGCTTTTGTGGGCCAAACTAATCGGTGCTTTTATGGGATCGAAAGAGGCGGCAAATGGATAGATTGGTAAATAACTGAGAGATTTTCCAACTCTTTGGAGGCGCGCGTGTATGACACACTCTAAGGCTCAGCAAGTGCATAGAGAACAGGCAACACTTACATCTAATCGCACCCACGTACGCACAGGCACACAGTAGTCAAACCACTAGCTAGTCAGCGCACGCAAGAGGCATCGCTTACACTTACAAACTGTCGAATAAGTAAACAAACGACATACACACACAATCCATCACAGAACTAGAACACACTCACACACCAAATGCTGCTCACATTTTTGATTGCGTTTTATACAAGCAGTAATATTCACCCCGCTTAGACAACAATTCGTGATGAGTGCCCTGCTCAACAACCATTCCATCTCGCAAGACCACTATCCTATCGGCCGATTTGATGGTCGACAAGCGGTGCGCAATTATTATACACGTCTTGCCGGAACGGGCACGATCCAGGGCTTCTTGTACGATGTGTTCGCTTTTCGTATCAAGCGCACTGGTAGCCTCATCGAATATTAGTATGGGCGCCTTACGAACTAGTGCACGTGCGATCGCAATTCGCTGCTTCTGCCCACCAGACAGTTGCAAACTGTTCGATTCGCTCAGCAGCGTATCGTAACCATCTGGCAGGGACATGATGAATTCGTGAATATTCGCCACCTGAGCCGCATCCACCACCTCCTCTAGAGGCACCTGTCTCGAATTGTCCCCATAACGAATATTATCACCAATTGTATAACTTAACAAACTCGGCTCCTGGCTAACTAGGGCTATTTGTTTTCTAACCCACTCAGTGGGCAGGTGGCGTATATTTTTCCCATCCAGTAGGATGTCTCCGTAGGAGTTCTGATAGAATTTCTCTAATAATTGAACTATTGTTGATTTACCACAACCCGATCGGCCCACCAATGCCACACTCTCGCCTGCAGGAATATCTATACTCAATGACTTTAAAACACACGCATCCGGCCTACTGGGATAATGGAACCTAACCGAGCTAAATTTGATGCAACCCTCGCACTTGGCCGCCTGTGAGCCCTTATCCAAAGAGAGTGGATCAAAGAATTGATTTGCAATCAACAGGCCAGACTTCGAGTCGGATTTGCCGCCAACTCCGCTTGAATCACCTGATGGCAGGGATTTGTACTCAGTGGTTTCGGTACAACCGCCTCCACCAGCATCTGAGGGATAATTTTGTGTCTGGTTGTTTTCCATTTGTTTGTAACCAGATTGGCGATAGCGTGTCACCAAAATCCGCGGCAGATACCTCTTTGTCGACTTCTTTTGCTTCAAGCTCTTGGAGTGGATGCAGGAGTCAGGCCCACCCTCGCCACTGCCGAACAAATTCTTCTGGTCCTCCAAGGGATGCCTGTGATTGTGTATCAATTTGTAGAGGTTTTGTGTTCCTCGGCGCGCCTTCTCGAGATCAGAGATGAATATCAAACTCTTTGAGGCCTCCGTCAGACCGTACAGGATTATCTCAATCAGCTTGAAGATGACATCAATGCTAATCTCATCGCGCAACAACATCCCGGCCGCGAAATAGAAGGAAGATCCTTTGCTTATAGCGGTCAAGGCGTACTTCAGACTCTCGAGCGATAGACGCAAATGATTGTCCAGCGATGTGGAGCGCTTGTCTCTGGCCAGAAGCTGCTCACAGCGCTGTATAAAATGTTCCTCTTGATGCAGGCTAACCAAGGTTTTAATGTTAGCCGACGATTCCAGGACTATCTTGCCAATTTCCGAGTTGAGTTGCCTGTTGGCCATGGCTAATTTCCCGGCAAATTTGGCCTGCATCACAGTGGATATAAGTAGTGTTGCCACAAAGACCGCGCAAATTGAGCTGAATTTCAAATTGAAGTAGACAGCAAATATGAAGGTAGATACCAGGATGCTAATGGATTGAAATATGACCGCAGTCCTGTTTCCAGTAATTGACTGTACGTTTCCAACATCCGAGGCCAAGCGGGCACAGATGGAGCCAGGATTGTTGCGCTTCTGGTCGAACCAAGACAGTTCATGGTCCATGATCGCCCTGAAACCTTGAAGTCTGAGATTGATGCCAATTTTCTCGCCAGCCACACCAAACGAGAGCACCTGAACGAAACTGACGCAAAAGGCGAACATGGCCAGCCCAGTGTAGAGCAGCCCGTGGCTATATAGCCCGCGACGAATTTCAGCCGGATCGTCGGTGGCAAATATTGTTGCTATATTACCGATGATCATGGCGCTTATTGGTATGCAAAGACCCATGAGCAGGGAGGCGAAGACTCCGATCAACGAGTAGGTCATGTCGGGCTTTATGAACTTGAGCACACTCCAGATGGACAAGTTGGTCACACGTTTGCCCTTGCTATTGATCACCCCAATAGAGTCACCATCCAACAGACTGGCCTGAGTCTCGTCGTTGCCAATGATGATCCGCGAGCCCTTGAGGTCGACGTCGAGCGGCAGTCCGCCCGAAGTGTCCTCGCTCTCGTCCTCATCCTCGTCGCCGTTTCGATTGTAGTAGTCGTCGTCGGTGGGCGACTCGCAGCAACTGCCTCCCACGGGCGCATTGTCCACCCCCTCGCCATTGCCTCCGTGTCCGGCCGCATCGAAACCCCCGGCAGTGGTTGGGGCATACTTGCCAGTGTTGCTGTAGATACTGAGCGAACGGGACTCGCGTGTATGATGGTCCTCGCCGCCTGTGGGCAACAGGTCGATGCCTTGCTTCTGTTGGGCATTTATCTGATAGTATAGGCCTCGCTTTTGCATGAGCTCCTCATGGGTGCCACTGTCCACGATGGTGCCCCGGTCGAAGACAATGATCTTGTCGGCATTCCTCACGGTCGACAGCCGGTGGGCCACAATGAAGGTGGTGCGCCCAATGCGGGCCTGGTCGAGCGCCTTCTGAACGATGGACTCGCTCTCCAGGTCGAGCGCCGAGGTGGCCTCGTCGAGGAGAAGGATCTTGGGCTGGCGGACGAGGGCGCGCGCAATGGCAATCCTCTGCTTCTGGCCCCCCGAAAGCTGCACTCCCCTGGCGCCGGCGCGCGTCTCGTACCCATTGGGCAGGTGCACAATGAACGAGTGCGCGTTTGCACTCCTGGCCGCCTGTTCAATGTCGTAATCGGACACTGTCTGGCCCGGCTTGGCGCCCAGTCTGATGTTGTCCGCAATGGACATGTCAAACAAAACGGGCTCCTGAGTGACCACCCCAAACTGGCCTCTGAGCCAGCCCAGATTGAGCTCGCTGAGATTGTGGCCGCCCAGCGTGATGCTGCCCTCGTCGATGTTGTAGAAACGCTGCAACAGGGCCAGGGCGGTGCTCTTTCCGCTGCCACTTGGGCCCACCAAAGCAATGGTCTGGCCCGATGCAACCTGCATGCTCATGTTGCTGATCGTGGTCTCTGAGCAGCAACTTTCGGCCGACGAGCTTGGGTCCAAATGGTTGTAAGCATTCGACTGGGTGGGATAGGTGAAGGAGACATTGTCGAATACCACGTTGGCCTCGAAAAATTGCGGCCTCAGACCCTCGTCTGAGGTGGCATCAATTTGGGACTGGCGCTCGATGACGGCAAACAGATTGCTGGCAGAGGCGCGCGCCATTTGGATGATCTCGATGAAGGGCATCATGCGGTTCAGCAGGAAGACACAGCCGGCGGCGCTCCAGAGGATGGTGATGATGTGCGCCTCGTCGTAGTGGCCAAAGTGTTCGGGTTTGAAGAATTTGGTCGAGTAGAGGAGACAAATGGCGAAGCCCAAGTAGCCAGACATCCAAGTGAAGCCCAAATTTAGGCCGGCAAACATGTTCCTGTTGAGGCCATACTTGTAGGCACCATCCAGGCCCCTCTTGAAGCGTTTCAACTCCTTCTCCTGGCCCGAGTAGGACATCACCGTCCTGATTGAGCTGATCACTTCGTGGCAAACATTGAAGGCTCCACTGAGAGCTGAGCCCTCCTTGAAGGAGTAGTTGGCCTGAAATTGGGCAATGAGGGTTGTGATAAATATGGTTAGAGGCACCAGCACGAGACAGACAAGGGTTAGCTCCCAGCCGTAGTAGAAGGAACTGATCAGCGAAGACATCCAGGCGAACAGGGCGTTCAAGCAGAGGGCTATCTTCTCGCCAATTCCGTCCTCGAATTTGCTCAAATCCGAGGTGATCCTGATGGCAAAGTCGCCGGTTCTATTGCGCTCGAACCAGGCCACCTCTTGGCGAAGGAGCGACCTAAAGAAGAGCGCCTTCACACGTTTGGCTTGGTTTGCGGCCGCCCGACTGAAGAAAAGCAGCGCCAAGTAGAGGGCCAGGAAACGGGTCACACCGAAGAGGATGACAATCATGCAAAGGTTGTAGGAGTTGTTGATGAATATCTCCTGAGCCTCCTGGAAGGTTCCGTTGAAATTGGGCGCCACAGTGAAGGGCTGGCTGATGGGTGGCAGTTCGGTGGGATTGCTCGACTGGTTTGGGTAAAAGAAACTTGATTGTGTGCTCGTCGTGCTGCTTGTTGTAATGCTTGTTTGTGTTGTAAATGTGCTAGTGGTGCTTGTCAGTTGTGCTCGACGAGCCACAAAGTCGTTCATCTCTCGCATCATCAGACCATAGACGATGTTCACTAATGGTATGTTTAGGGACGAATAGAGTATAAACACATTGGCAACACCGAGAAGAATTAGGTCCTCCTTTGAGGCATATCTAAACAGTTGTAAGAATGGCACTGGCGCCATTTGGTTGACTTATATTATATACACTTGATAGTATTATGATCACTTGACAGAGGAATATATTAGATTATATTTGATACTCAAACTATAATAAGAATGATTGACACTTGAAAACAGTATCGGGGGGAGTTATTATTATTAAAGAAACGAGGAGAAATTATGACTATTAATTTAGATAAAAGAGTGTCATTTGACTGAGCTAACTGGGAGTAATACTACCATCACATGCCTATGAATGTGACTAGCCAAAAACGGAGGACTGTTCATCCATCGTCGGTTGTCATCCAAATTGAGCGTCGGTTTTCACCGAGCTTGCCACTTCAACCAACGACCAAATGGCGCCACCTTCTCCTCCAATGCTCCAACAACGCCTCCCTCTGCACCGGCCACACTCAAGACGCTTCTGCCGAGACGACGCGGCTCGTTCAAGACCCTCGCACTGTCTCGACTCCAGCGCCAGGCTAGCTCGCGCCCGTTCAACCTGTCGCCCAAATGCTATCAGCAATCATGATCAGCAAGGTTAATTCATTTTATTTTCCGCCTGATCGAATTGAAGAGTCCACTAGACACCCAGACAGGTGGCCGCCGCTCGAACGGTGAAGCAGAGCAAGCTCTAAGGTGCAACAAACGAGCTGTGAGCTGTATCCAAACTCAACCCTTTGGCTAAGGTCTTTCTCGGACTAGTAACAGAAGCCTTCTAAGATCTCTCGATGCAGTGTCATCTCTCGGCTCTGCATTCATTTGCACCCTTTAGCGCTAACAATTGTCGACTCAGCGAGGATGGTACTCTCGCCCAAAGGAGACCGTTAAGTGTTCACCTGTTGCATCCGAGCTTGCTTTTTGACGTGGATACGTTGGGAATCTGATTTTGACAGTATGCAGCGGAAGTTGTAAACGACGCCGCCCACTTGTGAGCTTCAGGACAGACTGCACTAGTTCTATGGCGGGTCTCGCTAGGCCCTCGCATTATTGTGTCGGGCTGAATGTCTGTGATCAGCATGAATCTTTTACCCGAAGCGCAAATTTGGCTTTCATGAATTGCCTTGTCCCTAGCTCCGAAATCTGTCTCGCCGAGCTATTTCAAATCGGCTCAATGAAGTTTGCACACTCATTCCACAGCGTGATGATTGTTGATCGCGCATCTACTCCCATTGAGTTCACTGTCGCCATCATTTATCCACAAATTCTCTTGCCCTAAGGTTTAGCTGCTCTACCGCCTTTACTGGCCATAACCGGCCTCTTGTAGTGCCAACAAGAATCGGGTGATAGCGTACGGAAGTTCGATCCACTTTTTGAAGCTCTTTGACACATTGCTCTGATATCCTTCTCTCGCAATGTCAGCTAGCCGAACATGTTGACTAAATGACTGATTGAAGGAAATTTGTGAGCTCTGAGATTTCTTCCATTGAATCACGACTGAATCAGAGTGCGCTTGTTATGAGAGTAAGAGCAGGAACGGAGAAAGAGTAAGAATGTAAGATGCACGAAGAAGTTGGAAATTAAAAATCTTCGGCAAATTTGTTGAGTGTTAGCTGGATCATTCACAACCCAGTAGATACAAGAAACAACTTCTCTATTAAAGAAACAGCAAGTAGACGTTAATATATTGTAAAGGTGGGATGTACGAAGAAGTTGGAAATTGAAAATCTTCGGCAACGAAACGGCAAGTAGACGTTGATATATCGAGTACGCTACGCTATTACTCAATTCTCTCACAAAACACGAGTATGTTGGCAAAACTTGGATCGTGTCCAATTCCACCGTGTCATGTGCCAAAGCTGTCAAACCCACGGTGCAAACTTTCGTCAAGGAGAGTTGCGAACAGATGGGATACACGGATCTCAGGCTTGAATCGTGGAGGAAAACCAGCATCACCAACCTGCTGGAAATCCCAACAGACTACTTCGACACGTATTCAACCGAAACATTGTATTGTGCGGGCAGAAACATCACCTACAATGTTGGAAAAGAAACAATCACTGAACAATGCCCTTTGCATCCACTCGAGGTGTCACAAAACATTAGTTTTAAAACATCAGATGATGTTATGGCACACACCTTCAAGAACATCCAAACGCTGGGCAAGATGCTGGACATCGAGGTGGACGTGGCCGAAATCCATTTTGACAAGCCATTCGACGACAACTCGGAACTGTGGCGCAATTATCGGAATTTGTTGGAAAAATCAAACAATCCAAGCGGTCGAATCGTGCTGATGGAGGTGAGAAACACAGCAATCACATACTGGCACGCCACAGTAGGATTGATTTGGATTCTCTGCCAAATCATTCTCGGCGTAACACTCCGCTCGGCATGCAGTGTGACAAGAAATAAAATTTAGATTTTTCGCAGGACTCGACGTCGCGGGCGCTTTCAAACTGCTCTGCGGGCAGTGGTGGCATCTCTTCCTTGTTACCGCCCACCGCGGACATCAAGCCGTCCGCGGTGAGACTTCTTGAGGGCATAGCGATTGAAGATGGTGTTGCAACAGTTGGTGATCTTCGCTATGGGAGATGTTCTGATAATCTGATGTGTTAAATATGAAAGTGAATAGAACAGCATACCCATCGATATTTCACCAAACTCATTCTATTACACATATATTATATATTTTCTGATCGATTAAATCAACCATAATGGAAGTTCAACCGGAAGCAGACCCGTCCATCGGTAGAGGTGAGAGGATGAATGAACGCCAGAGAATGTGGGTCTTCTATTATTTAGGTGAGGCACGCATGGCATAAGGGCGCCCGGACAATGATCTATCTATGCCAGTTTACAAGAAATTATGCGAATTACTTTCAAATAATCATGAATCGCACCAACTATCTAGTCCACCCACGATCGTTTCTGTAAGGGCACTATGGCATAAACCAACAGAGAGGGGCAGTTCGGCACCGGCCAAGAGTGTCGGTCGAAAGAAATTGCCTTGCCGTGAAGAGTATGAATTCATGGTCAAAGAGACAGATCATTCAATTCGACACACCACTGACCAGTTGCAATTAGCCTCGAGAGAAACTGTTCGCAGTATCAGCAAAGGTCTCAACATGCATGCCTACAAGGTTCCCACCGGTCAGAAACTTGAAACATTCGATATCGAGAGGCACCTAGATTTTTCTCGTGCAATACACCATCAGATAACGGCGACTGGGGATCTGGGCATCAACAACATTCTCTTCACTGACGAGTCAGCAGTTTGCCTCGGTGATGGCATCAATAGGCAGAACGATAGGAATTGGCGCATTCGGGGTAAGCATGACTTTTCTGAGACACTTCAAGAGCGGAGGTTCCAGGGCCCGAAAGTTCATGTCTAGGTCGGCATACATTCTAAAGCAGGCATTCTCGGGCCACATTACATTGACGAGATAGATGATGCAAATGATGCACGTTAGACTCTCACTGCATCTCGTTATGTGAAAATGCTGACTGATGATGCCATCCCCGAGCTTAGACGACGTCTCACCCCCGAAGAGTTCAATGCATGCGAGAGCTAGCATGGATTTTTTGAACAGAACCTTCAACGGCCGCCTCTTTTGTTCGGGTGGTGCCGTACAATGGCAACCATATAGTCTAGATCTATCGCCACTGGACTATATGTTTTGGGCTCTAATGAAAAACTTCGTGCATAGAGAAGACCCACAAAATATTGACCAACTTGAACTTGTCATAGCTCGCGCTTGTAGCCTCATCGATGCTAATACTTGTGGCAAGGCGATAGCCGATTTTCCCACCAGAGTGATGGCATTGCTCGACGCCAATGGCCGCCACTCTGAGCATGGCCTCAAAGATTTTAAGACCAGAATGCGCCTCCGCCGCAGGGAATGCGACTACTGCGAGCAAGTCCACGATTGTGAGTGCCATGACTGCGATATGAGTTGTCTCGAGGCCAAACTCGACAGGCTTGCGGAGCCTGACGAACAGGATGATGAAGTCTAATGGCATGGGTACCGAAGAGCTCGCCCGATGGCGCCAACTCCTACCCCGATTTGCCACAGCAGCCCGCGTTGGCGACGCGCCCACAAGCAGCGCTTCTAGCCTGTGCCATCAAATGAACTGCGAAAATCTAAATTTCATTTCTTGTCACACCGTACCTAAATTGCGTCCAACCAATCAAGAGCGGTTCCGAACACGTGTGATCAGTCTTAAAGATGATGATATTTATGACGTCGCTCTTTGACGCATGAGGACACGCTCGAAGAAATGAACGCGGGGGATGTTATGAGAGAGTAAGAGCAGGAAAGAAGAAAGAGTAGGAATGTAAGAGAGAAGAAAAGCTGTACGAAAAACGTGTATAAAAGCCGCAGAAACAATAAAACACACACAGTTGGCAGCTTATGCTGCACCTCGACATAACACGCTCACCTGCTCGGACCACATCAATCCTTCGCTAGCACTGATAAGTGGGAGCTCAAACCAGGAGTTTATCCGAGAGAGAATTGAAATTTGGACCAGTAGTTTGCGAAGTTAAGGGCCAAACAAGTCCTTTTCACATTCAATGAGAGTTCCGATCATACGCTGGAGTAAAATCAAGTCAAAAGAGGGCCGTCATCTCAAGAAGCTTAGACGATCATCAGTTGTCGATAACCCATTCTTAGCTCCGAGTCTGGCACCTCGGATTGGAGTCTGAGCCAAGCGTCCCCAACACTACACTCCTCTGTAGTGTTCTTCAGACTTCAGACGCGAACTCCTGCAGCGATAATAAGAGTTGAGATGGGCCTGGTGATGAGAGCGTAGGATAAACATCATCAGTCTAGCTCTTCTAGGCCTCTCAAGTCGACAGAAGAGATTTCCAGCCTATTCACAGTCGATTTGTTACTGTCGGTTGCATGCAGAGGTTGGAGGTCAATTAATAGATGATTTACGAACAAGTTTATTCAGCCGTATCTCATCAGACAAACATTCTCCTGATGTGCAAAATTTGCTTCTAGACTGAAACTCCGTTCATCTGTTTGGCTTGCTCAATCGCACTCAGGTCTAAGATTATGTCCATCCTCCGATCTATCCAATTTTCTATCCTTCTGCAGAAGATACTCTTTGAGTCAACAAATGGGGCACAAGCTCTCTCCAGCAGGATAGTAGCGGCACGAATTGTTATTTCCGCAAAGAATCGACCGAGAATCTGATGCCTCGCCGGCCTCTCACAATTGGCCTCCTCTTCCTTAACTGATATCAAAGTGCGCGTTGCTACTTGTCTTTCACCGTTTGCATTGCTGAGGAAGGTGGCAGATTGTGCTCTCTGCACAACCTTCGAAGGTGGACACGTGAACACTCACCGACTTGGTTGCCAGCATTCGGCTCCGGATGTTTACGTGTAAACATTTTGCAAAGACGTGTCCTGCGTTAAGTGCAGCGGAAGTAAATGCAACGGAAGTGACGCGCCGAGTCGACGTGCAGAACTATCAGATGATGGCTTCGTTCAGTTCTGGTGTAGCCAGCAACAATAAATCCGCTTACGCGTTATATATTGTCACTAGCACGTGATATAGCACGATAAATTCACGAATAATTGCCAAAAGTACAAAGTAGCTGCAACGACACTCAAACACTCCTCATCGTGAGTGCTATTGGTGGGGCCGATTTGCTTCTCAGACCAGTGTCCACTAGTGAATGGCCAGTATGTGTGCTTGTGCAAGTCTGAGAGCGATTTTACAGCTCTGTGAGCACTAAAACGAGTATTAGTATACATGATTCCTAGCTAGTAGGATGCAGCATCTGCATGTTATGGAATCTCACTGTGAGCTATAATAAGCATGAGCTCATTACTTGGATCATGCGCGAGGCCATAGT
>Ga0058701_10000135_pt1 | contig 61380 bp, 65 predicted proteins | sample AgamicOrMae_FD_97039 | JGI IMG/M metagenome (GOLD analysis project Ga0058701, IMG submission 97039) | Agave microbial communities from Guanajuato, Mexico - Or.Ma.e | ecosystem: Host-associated > Plants > Phyllosphere > Phylloplane/Leaf | place: Guanajuato, Mexico | collected 2012-06-04
ATGTTCCCATTCAACAAGTGACCGATAGCCAGGCCATCAGGGCGGTTTGTTTTCATCCATCGGGACAAGCCTATGTGGTCGGGACTAATTCGAAGGCCCTGAAGATCTGCAAATATCCAGCCAACGAAGCAATCCAGAGCTTGATCAACGAAACTCAGAGTGCTTCTTACATATTAGAAAACCAGTCAGAATCATCATTCCTATTGCACCCACATCCCCCTGAGCTCCTATTTACATGCCTACATATCCATTCTGGCTCAGTGTATTGCGCCGAGTTCAACCACGCTGGAGATCTTCTTGCCACAGGCTCAAATGACCACACTTTGCACATTATCAAGTACAATTCTGGTAGTCATATCCCTGTCGGCCGTGAATACAAGCTCTCGATCCACAGTGGAACTATCAGAGACATATGCTTCTTAGCCCAACCAAAGAGATTGAATGATGAGTGGGCGCAATCCTCGTCCCAACAAAAGACCACAAACCTCGTGGCATCAGCGGGAGCTGGGGCTTTTGAGATAAATGTAAGCGACCTCAACGTGATGAAATGCGCTCATACCTTCATGGGACATGAGTCAGCTGTCATGTCACTGGATAGCAGTGCGGCCTCAAGTAATGTATTTGCTAGCGGAAGTTTAGATGGTACCATAAGGCTGTGGGACCTAAGGTGTAAGACATCTACAAGCGTAATTGCCACAGATGTGGCCACGAAGAATTCCCATTCGCTAGGCGGCGGCACGTTCATTCGGAGTCAGAATGAGCGAATAGATGATCTCGATGGAGCAAATACGAGTTCAGACTCTATCAACCCGGAGGATATCATAGATGACAGACAAAAAGCTGGCCCTCCCGAGAGGAAGAATGAGAATAGTGGATCAGCGAAGGAGAACCAACGTTATATGGGTGCGCCTTCGTACCAAAGAGCTCTCAAATCCAATTCAAAATGTCCTAAGCTCACCTCTCGAGGTCCCGGTGTGGGCTGTGTTAAGTTGGACCCAAGTGGTCGCTTGCTAGTTAGTGGCCACCGGGATGGCAACTGCATGTTCTACGATATCAGGGCCGACAAAGTGATGCAATTGTTCAAGCAGCATGAAGATGAGATAAGAGCCTTAAGCTTTTCCGCGAACTCGTACTATCTCTTAACGGGTAGCCATGACCATAAGGTTAAGCTGATAGATATACAAGGTCAACTGAAAAACAAATTGCCCACTGTGAAGGTGGCTGATCTAGGTGACAAGTGTATCGAGGTTGCTTGGCATCCAACGGATTTGAATTTCCTAACCGCTTGCGCGAATGGAAGTGCAACTCTTTGGACTGTTCCGAACTTTGAAGAATGGATTAATTCAACCTCAACAACTATGAATTGAAAATTGGTTACAAAAATAAAGATAAACACGATTTTATGATGCTTCAATTTGCGAGCAACTAAGTAGGAAATAAGGCTTACGTAGTGTAGACGACGATAAAGATGACGATGAGACGAGATGACAAGGCTTATAATATCGGGGCGTCCCTTTTTTTTAACGAGCAGTTTAAAGAGAAAGAGAATTAGCTGGGGGAGAAGAGGATAGGACGAGAAAGAGAAGTGGAGGGCGAGTCGTAATCACGAATTTCAAGTGGCAGTGGTCGTTGGACGAACAGATATTCGAGGTATGTTGTGGCTCACGGTGTTGCCTCTGCCTCGACATCGACGACAACTGGGCGCAACTACTTTATCATGAGCATCTTGATCTAGTATAGCAAGGTTACTACCGCCTCTATTAGCCTCATTGCCTGTTTGGCTCCATTAGTTAGCTTGTGGCGACGTGATCACATGACAATGTTAGGCTTAAACTATCTCGCTCGGTTGACGACGAAGTTGGTTATTCTTAATGATGGGACACATAAGGCGGAAACTAAAATAATGCGACAACAACCACGACCAAAGAACGATCGCTGCTCTCGAGGAAGAAGTGGATGATGAAGATGATGGTGGTAGTAGTGGTTATGGTAGTGGTTGTGTCAGTATGGTGTGTATCAGGAGCACTTGAGCTAGACTACATCTGCTGCCACTGCTCCTGCCGCTGCTGCTTCTGCTCTGTGTTTGTTCATTTGGTGTCGATTGAGACACGGAGCTCATTTTGTTAGCTGTTCGAGAAGGAAAGAGAGAGAGAAAGAGAGAGAGAGAGAGAGAGAGAAAGAGGGCTTGAGCATTATACAACAAGCATCCAAATTGAACAGTTTCCACTTGAGCAGAATAACTAACTGAGACAACGTGAGGGGACGAATGTATGATTGTGTGACTATTAATCTTGATAGTTATCACCCTGAGTCTCGTTGTTTTCTCGTTGTTGTCGTTGTGATGGTTACTCTAGCTCTATCTATCTCGCAGCCTCTGTTGCCTGTCAGTCTGTCTGGCTAGCCCACTAGCTGGCTCACTTAATGTCTAGTTGCTTGCCAGTGGAGAGGATATTCAGGTTTCAAATGCGTGGCACAGGCATTAGATTTGTTTGCCTTTTATCTAAGAGAGAAGGAGAACGAAAGAGAATAAGAATTTTTGTCCTCCCTTCTTGCATCTCTCTCTCTCTCTCCCGCCCTCTCTTCATCATGGATGGTCTTATATGATTATAGTGGTGGGTTGCAAACGCTTATTTGCTAGTTAACTAGTTAACTGGCTTGTTGTCGTTGTATATCAAGTGTTCAAGGAGCGTGTTGTTTCCTTGATGAGCAAGTGGTGTCTCTGTGTATGTGTGAGCGTATCTCTGTGTGTGTGTGACTGTGACTTGGTGATGGTGAACTGCATGAACCTACGCAGAGATGAGATTAGAATTCACTAGTGTAGGACTAACTGCCAGTTAAGTTAGTCGAGAAATAGTTAGACAGCAGAGGAGAGAAGAAAAAGCTAGATGAAAGAGAGACAGAGAGAAGAGGATTTATAAGTGATATGGCTTTTTTAACATGATGATAGCAATCTGCCTATGCTGGCACCTCTGTATTGTGATGGTGCCATACCACTTTGAGTGCCTGACGTCGGGGTAGTTAATCATTTGGAAAGCCAGTGGTTGGTCCTTGTTGATGCTAGCGTGCCAGTTGTCGAGTTTGAGGATCCTACTTGTTTGTGGAGCACAACTGTGTTTCGAATTCAGAAAATCGACTGTTCTCTCTTCTCTCTCTGGCAAATGAGCCAGTGTTATAGATGAATCTCTATGAGAAAGAGTGCAAATCGTCGAGATTATTTGCCCTTTCTCATGACTCTGACCTGTAAATCAGTGTGACTGCGACTGTATTGGGCGAAGAAACAATTTGTGGCCCACACTCTGGCTCTGCGTCTGTTTTGCTTTCACGCGCGAACTTTTAAAAAGAGATCAGATGTTTTTTAAATATCTGATTGCCCCTATTATAGGCTCGACTTTGAGACCGTCCATTAGTGTCATTTGTTTGTTGTTTGGCTCAGATAGAAATCATGCAAACTCTTGGGCGCGTTCAATCAGACTGGTGCCGGCCTGTTCTCGTGCAGCGACAAGAGTTGCAAGACAAGACAGGGGAGGAAAGAGCAAGAGTCCCTGTTGATGAATGACCGGGCTAGAGTATGGGTGTAGCTGTATGAAGTAAGTCGAAGCAAACATTTGCCAAGCCAAACACTCAGGTCTCTGTGCGAAACTGGCAGTCTCCCGTGCTAATGATCGAGTGACCGTACGAGCCGGTGTACGACGAGACCGAACCTGCGGCCTGTTATCTGTTTCTGTTGATTTATTGCCATCTCACCTGTTTGCATATCTGCCAAACAAGCTCGAGATGCAGCCCACTGGAGGCTGATACAGCAAAGCGAACGGAAGAAGCAGTGAATGGAGGGAAAAAATGAAAGGTTTCCAGGTAAATAAGAACAAACGTCCATGGGAAGCTGGCGCCTGTAAATCAAGCGGCCGGCTAAATGGATGTAGCAGAGACACTGGTCGAGACTTGAACTGGAGAGCCAGGCGAGCAGAGTGGACGGAGAGCACGAAGATTGAGATGAGCTGGTGGAGTTTGTCCGCCTTCCAAAGCAAACGCTTGAAATGCAAATCTAGCTCTGCCATCGGCCGACCCTTGTTGCTTGCGGATTCCTTCCGTCTCGAAGGCAGTGGTCAACGTTCGTGGGCTAAGGACGACTGGCTGCAATATTTTGCATACTCAATCCAACGGAACATGTTGAATTTTGCATTGAGCAAAGAGAGATACAGGAAGAGTCATGGAGAAGTGCACAGAGGAAGACACATTAAATTAGTTATATTGGTTATAAATGTACAAGAGTTTGCAGTGTGAGTGCAACTTGTGCCAGTATCTGGAGATGCTAGTTGCCGGTGGGAGTTGTTGTAGTTGGAGTTGTTGGTAAGAGAAGTTCTTGGAGGAAGGAGAGAAAAAATCAATGAAAAGATCATGAAGAAAAGGAGCGAGAAATTCCCCAAATTTCTCCTCCTTGCTCTTATCTCAATTTCACTTCCGATAGAGAAAGAATGTTCTCCCTCTTTCCGATTGGTCTCTCAGTTCGCAGTTTATACAAGTCTAAGAAGACTTAAGGGCGAAAAATAGCACTAAGCTCTGAGAGAGACAAAGTTTGAGGAAAACCTGCAAAAATGCGGCAGCATTCACGGCAACCAGTTGTGTGTTCACTTGTTGTAGTTCATTGTAAATGTTAACATCGCATTGCTCTGACTCACTTCCACTTGATTGTCTGTTCATTCTCTTTTCTCTCTCTCTTTCCAACGCCCATTCATGTTTTTTCTTGTTTCCCTTATATTTGTTGCTGTTGATTAATTTGAGAGAAGGGCAAACAATGGCGATTGTCCAATGTTGTTGTAGTGGAGAAAACAATCGTTGTTGTAGTGCACAATTGGACAGTGGGCTCGTTCGACTAGCAGCCGAGACTAAATAATGGCAACAAGAAACAAGAACAACTTTATCTGCTGCTGCTGCTGCTGTTGGACACTTTTTTTTTGCCAAAGCAAAGGGCAAACAAGAGGAAATGCAATTTTGAATGAACTGGGCAAAGAAATGTGAAACTAGACACATTTTGACGGCAGCCCAATGTTGAGTGATTGAGTTTCCAAGAGCTCTTTGCCAAAGTGGCGCATTGGCAAAGAGGGTGCACCATTTGATTGTGCTAGTGGCACATAAGAGTGTTTGTGTTTGCAATGACAAACAAAGCACTACAACTTGTCGAGTGTTTCCATTCTTTTAAACTGTTACTCATCCAAAGAGTTTGTTTACTATCTTTTTTTGCCCAAAGGCTGTCTATGTGCTAGAACAATTTTGCTCTGAAGGGGCAAACTATTTCACTGACACTTGTTGACTGATGGCCACCATGGGAACAAAGCAAAGCAAAGCACTTTGGCCAAAAGGAATAATTTCTATATGAATTTTCGTTCTTTCGAAGGAACACACACAAACCAAAACAACACCGATTGCTCAAACAATGAACCGCAAACCTTTGGCCTAATCTCGTTTCCATTGGTTCGACTGTTGGCCGGCAACACCTGTTGAGTGGATTGACCATCGGAGACGAGATGAAGTTGTTTCGAGCCGTCAATTTGGAGTTCAGTTTGCTTGGACCTTAGGAGGCGGCCCAAAATTCAACTGGAAGGGGGCAAAAAAGAGGTCAGGAGAGAAAGATAGGCCAACTCTGGAGGGCCCATGAAGCCCATTAGGAAGAGTATATTGTGTGTTTCCTGCTCATTATAGGCAAACCTGAGGGTGCGCTCTGGCCGAGCTTTGGTGGAAGAGCCTGAGAAGTTCCCATTGAGAGAAGTGGCACAAAGTGGTTGAAAGAGGAGTGGAAAAGGAGGGAGCCAAATGGGAGGAGAGGCAGTTGTTGTTCAGCTGCCCCTTTTGGCAGACCAATGGAATGGCGTTAAAAGTGGGCGCGTCGTGCAGAGAGTGTGTTTGTTTACTCATTTCACTGTCTCATTTGTTCCATGTCTCTCTCTCTGTATGTTTTGCTTGAGAATTTTTCAGCCCCTCTTTTGTGGCTCTGAGAGTGAGTGTTGTCGTTGTTGTTGGTTTTTTTCTTCTTTTCTAAGGAGAAATGTGGCAGAAATTAGGAAGAGAGAAAGAGCCAACGAATTAAAGGACATGACTGTCAGGCAGCCAGAGAGCAAGAGAGAGAGAGACTGTGTTTGCAAGAGATGCTTGCAGATGATGCAGTTGGCTTTGCTGCACTTGCTGCTAAAATTGGACTGCGACTGTGACTGTGACTGAGACTGGCAATTGGAATTGAATTGGCAATTTGCGAGAGCAGCCGTCACATTTGCACACCGCTCCAAGTTGCAAAGGAGCTAAGTGAAACGAGGAGAGTTGTGCAAAAGTGTCGCCCTCGTGCTCTTGTGGCCCGCAAGTCTGTTGCAGCCTGTTTGGAGCCTGAGCTAAGCAACGTTGGATCTCTCCTTAGTTAGTGTGTTTTTCTAGATACACACACACACACAGGCACACACAAACTCAAGTTGAACCATTGGCCATTTAACGCCAAATAATTTTGCGCCACAACCAAGTGGCGCATTAAACGACTGGCTGGCAGCCGCCTATTTGGCCTCATCACTTCTAAAACTTTAGCCTCACTTCTTGGCCTTCCTGGAAGCTGGCAGTGTGTGTTAGTGTGCAGCTGAACGGCTGCATCTGGCCCAGTCTACTAGAGACTGCACGACAAGCAGTCTCTAGTTGAACAAACACAATCACAAGCGACTGGAGCTTGTTTTCTGTAAAACAAGACACTTGAAATGTTGTTGCTGCTCATTAGCTTTGCCTCACTTGTTCGCCCTGTGGCCTTCTGGCCTGTTTGCTTCTCCGTTTGTCCGTCTGTCACTGAGGAGGAGCTCCGTTTGGTTGGCCAGCCGTTTGGGGCAGCCCGTTTGGCTGTCCGTCCGTTTGGTTAGTTGGAAGATTTAGTGAAATTTTCCACTTGATGAGAGGCAGCCGTTTCGAGGAGTGAGAGAGGCAGCAGTGCAAAGTGAGCAAAGTGAGCAAAGTGAGCCGCAAGTGCAGCCCAACGAGATGAGCAGCAGAGTGAATTTGAGAGTGCGCGCAAATGAAGTCAAAAGTTGCCACTTTTCTGTCTCTGTCTCTCTCTCTCTCTCCAAGTGATCTGCTTGCACCAATCCAATTGAACAAACATCCGACCAACTTCCAGCTAAACATACACGACTTTTCCTCCTCCTGCCGAACTAAAACTGTAGCCAAACGCCATCTTGTTCTTGTTGCTCCTCCTCCTCCTCCTTTTCCACTACTGTGCTCCATTGGCCGCAGAGCTAAAAGTGCACACACTTGGCGCCAAACAGCCACAAAACACACAGCGAGTAATTGAGGCGCAAAATTGTCCCCCATTTGGCAGCAAAATACGCAAATTGCTAAATGCTTTAAATGCATGGCGCCCCTCCCAATGGATAGATTCTCCCTCTCTGGCCTCTCCAGTGCAAGTGTATCCAGCCAGCGAACATCATTGGTGTTCAGTGCTCATGTTCAGTGTTATACTTATACTTATATTTGTGTGCATTAGTGTGGAGCAGCAATTCTGCAAACCATTAGCAGCGGCCAGAGTGTTTTGTGTCTGTCATCTGGTTTTCGTTACAACTTGCAGAGGCGAGGGGCGCGCACTTGTGCTTGCGGTCGGCGCACACTGAGCAGCCCTAAGGAGCGGCCGCAAAACCAACGCAGACTGTCCTCTGGGGCGCTCGTTGTGTCTGCACAATTGGGCCCAAACACGCGCAAAATCAATACCCACAAGCAAGTGGAGGAGACAAAACACTGGCCAGTTCTCTTTCGCATAGACTCAAACACACAAACAACACACACACACAAACTGCAACTCCAACAGAGAGGCCACTTTGTGCCCCTCTGTCTGGCGTCAGTCTCGCTTCCTGGCCACTAACGAGCTTGCGGGGCTCACAGGCTAGCAGTGCACAATGAACACAGAGTGCTAGTTAACACGATGGCTTGCAAGCAAATGAACTAACGAGCAGGAGGGGAATTGAGTCTCGCTGGGTGAAGGGCGTTAACATTTGGTGCAAATTTTCTGCTTGAATTCTGGTGAAATATGACTTCCCCCCAGGCTGATAATAAGCGAGGGAGCAAATCTAATTAGCAACAAAAGAGTGGCCCATGAAGAGGCCACTCTCTTGCTAGATTAAGGCTGCAAGTGAGAGACTAAAAGTGGCAATGGAAGTGAATAGTTGTGGTGGCAAGCGTAGCATCTGTGCTGCGGAGCGAAGTGAAAAGTTTGATGGAGGAGAAAATGAAGTGTAGCAAAAGTGGCCCTAAGGCGCCGAGTGAACATTGCTCGCTTGTCAGCTGTTTCTGTTATTGTTTTATCGCTCGTTGTTCCATTCTCGTGGACAACTGGGCGCAACAGAAGTGTCTTGGGGCTGTTATCTGTCTCTTCTGAACGCCGCCAAGCCAGCCAACACAATGAGCCCACTAATCCCCGCAAGCAGCCCGCCGAGACGAGCTCGAGACAATGGGTGGCAGTTGGGCGGCGTCTTGCAGGGTGCGAGTTGCGCCACCAAGGCAATCGATCAGAGGTTTAATTAGCTCTGGACGTGCTAACTAATGAAGAGGCGACCATTGTTAGAGACTGGGACTCGGCTGGGAGGGCGCGTGCTCGCATTAGCCCCTGTGACTAATGCTAGTGCACTATGCTAGTGCACTGCGAGCCTTAGAGTCCAAGGCTTGGATGCCTCTTGGCTGCACACAGTCTGCTGGCCGGCTTGCACACTGCGCCCGGCGCACACAGTCTGCCGCAGACAGTCCGCCGCACACAGTCTCTGGCCATGCGCTGGCACAGTAGCTCGATTATAGAGGCGCGCAAACAATTGGCCGCCACACTTGGCTCGTGTGGCCCGAGGAAAACTTGTTGTTGTTACGCCATTCTTGCCACTCTTTCCACTCTCTTCACTCTTGCCAAGCTCGCCTCCCCAAGCCAAACTTGTCAACACCAAACGGCCGCACGCAGACACGCATTGTTTGGCGGCAATCTTTCGCCTCCCGAATTAATTGGCTCCCACTCGGGCCAGCCTTGCGTCCGTCTCGTGTTGCTGGTGGTGGTGTCTCGTGTGATTTTCTCCTCCCCTCATGTTGAGCTTGTGTCCCTTTTGGCTGCCTTCTTGTCGCGCTCGCTCACTCGAGTGCGTCGGACGCAACGCAGCAACGCAACCCAGAGGCCAACCTCGGCTGTCTGTGTGCCGCAGACAGTCTCAGTCGGTTTGCTCGCTTGAAAAATTGAAACTCGAGACAATTTTTCAGCCAAATTATCAGCCAACTTTGGCCCAACTGAGCTTTGTCCGCGCACACTCGCCCGACAGCTTAGGTGCGCTCCAGCAGAGACAGCAGAAAGAGCAAAACAGGCCCAAAGTTTATCGCAAACTTTCATCTCCATCCGCCAACTTGCGTCCGTCTGTGCGTCTGTGTGTGCGTCTGCTTGTGTGCGCTTGTTTGCGGAGAGACAACTGGCGCGCCTCATGCGAAGGCAAAACAATTAACCGTCTCCGACTGGCTCCCACTGGACTCGCCCAAAAAAGGCTGCTCCCAAAGAAAAGTCTCCACTACCAAGCAACCATTGGCCCTTTTCCACCGCTCGCTGCCCGCTGCAAGTCAATTAAGCGCCAGCTCCAGTTTTATAGGACCAATTTGCCCACGAAACCGGCCGACAGCTGCTCATTTGTTTATCTCTGCCCTCCCGGCGTCCAATCGGGCCCAGTTCGAGCGGCGCCCCAACCTGAGTATCAGTCTCCCCGGCGGCTCGTGCGCCTCTTGCTCGCCCCAACTAGCTGCTGGGTGCGCCCATCCAGCTCCCACTGAGGCCAGCTGACCTTCGAGTGGCCACCTCTCGAGGCGGCCGCTCCAGCGCCAGACCCAGTCTGCGGGCCGCCGGTCGCCCTTCAGACCAATGGGGGCGAACGCGCCGAGCCACGCCCACTCGCAATTCGAAGACCGCACGGGGGCGGCGGCGTGCGCGTCTATAGCGGCGGGCGCGCGCGTCCCGCCGAACAGGCCGGGGAGTGTGCGCGGCGGGAGTGCCGCCGCACAGAACACAAGCTGCGGCGGCGCAAAAACAACAACAACAAAACGTAAACAAAACAAAAACAACAACAGCAGCGCAACAAACAAGTGGCTGGCAAATGAATATAAATAAATAGATAAAAAAAGCGCCAGCCTCGAGCGGGCAACTAGCTCGCCCGCTGGCCTGCTCGCTCAGCCTCCAAGCTCGAGCCACGAAGCCATCGCGCTCAGCCCACTGGCTGCCTTTTGCCACTGTCTGGCCGTCAGGGCCGCCCGCCAGCGACCTTTATTGCATCACTCGGGCTCACCTTTGGGGCTGGGAATTGTTTCCAGACTCTCGGGCTGCCAAACACCGGTGGCTCGGCTGCAGTTTGGCCCGCAAGTTGCACTGCACTGGGCCTGGTCTGCGGGCGCACACAGTCTCTGTTGGTCTTTTAATTTGAATCCCAACCACTCGAGTCCAGCTTGTGCATTTTAATTCCAATTTCCACCATCCAGTCTTTCCAGTGGAAACTCGCGCCGAGCTAAACTCTGCCCTCTGGAGTGTCCCTTTTCCGCTCTGGCGTGCAATTGCCGCGCCAAAAGTTGGCTCGAGAAGTGGAAACAAGCGCGCCCAAGAACTGGCACTCAATCGGCCGGCCCACTCGCCTGCCCTTAGCCCTAGTCTCGCGCTTCTCGCCGCCGACTCTTCGTTTTCGTGCCCATCCAGCAAGCCTGAATTTGGAGCCCGAACTTGGGCCGCTCGAGCGTCTGCCTCTGGCGAGCTAGTCTCTGGCCTAGTGGAAGCTCGACGGGCGCCTTCTCCAGCTCGCCGCCCGTCGAGCTTCCGCTCGCTTTGCTCACTTTGCTCACTCTGCTCACTTTGCTCACTTTGCTCGTTTGGCTCACTTGGCTCACTGTGCACTTTTCTCGTTTGCTCTGCGCCACCTGTTTGTCTCGCGTGTGTGCGGGCAAACAAAGCGAGCAAACGGCGCTCGAAACAAATGCCAAAGCCGAATAAAAGCTACACACTGTCTGCGGCCTCCTTGCTGACCGTCCGCCGCTTTATAGGTCGTGAACTTGGTCTCTGTGGCCGGCGAGTGACTGCGAGTGACTGTGAGTGACTGTGAGTGGCGCCCTTTTCGGCCCTTCCAGCTTGACGAGTGTCTACTGTCTTTCGAGCGGATTGACTTCTGTTGCCTTGCAGCCCTTTGCTCTCCAAGTGGTGCCCTTTGTTTGGCCGCCGCTCTTTGTCGTGGCTGCTCGCTTTGTCATGGAAATCAGCCAAACGCTGCAGCTGAAGCACTGAGATGGAAGCAGTCAACAGTTGGCCCAATTGTGTGTGCCAACTTGACTGCCACTTGCGTCCACTCGTGTCCACTTGGCCCGCCGGCCATTGTATGCGGCCCTGAGGCGTGAGGCCAGCTCGGAGGGCGCGTGACGGGCGCCTTTGTCGCGCTCAAATGGGGGCGCAGACAGTCTCCCGGCGGCCCACGAGCAAAGGCGGCCTCTTCCCTCCTCTTTGGCTCCCCTTTGGCGCCCACCAGCCAACTGGAGCAGAGGCCAAGCAGAGGCCAAGCGCACGAGCTGTGCTCTCTCGGCCCGCACGACTGGCCCACGCGCACGCAGAAGCCCTGAGGACGCGCGCCACTTGGGCCCTTCTCGCTGGAGGCCAAAAGGTGGCTGCCCTTAGCTGCCCTTGGCTGCAGTGAGCTGGCTGTTTATAATGAGCCGGCCGGCCGGGAGATTCTCATCGGCCTCTCATCCACCATTTGCCTGATTAGGGACACTCCTCCGAACGCCTCCTTTTTTCGCCCATCTTTTCCTCTGCACACACACACATTTTTCCAAAGTTTTCCAACTTGCCCACCACCATTTCTCTTGCGCCCCCACTTTGGCGGGCGCGCAAAGTGGCCGAGGCAAAATAAATTGCCTCCTCTCGTTATCGTAAAACTCACTCCGCCCCCAAGCAGCAGCAGCAGAGACAGGAACAGGCTGCCTCAGTGGCGCCGCCGAACGACCAGGAGGCCAAAAGGGACAAAACGAGACAAGTGGACACTTGTCGCGTCTCCTCTTCGAAGGCTCGCCAACCTGCAGAGAGTGGCCACTACTCGCCACTGGCCAATGCGAGGGCCAATTGCACGCTGCTCATTGCACGCTGGACGCTGGCTAGCTGCTGGCGCCCGCAGACTAGGTTGCCCGCGGGCCTCGAAACGCGACATTGATCAAAACGATGATATTGATTTGCAGGCCCAGCTTGGCCGACGAGCTGCAGGAAGCTGCAGGCCTGCAGCTGAGCACTGGAGACACTTGGTTATCAGTTTATTTATTTGTTTTTTCCCTCGCCCTTTCTCTTTGGCTCAAATTAAGCGCGAATTGCTCTTCAATGTTCACCTTTTCGCTCACTTGTGGGCCTTCATCCTGAACTAGAAGACCAACGACGATCTCTTATCCTCCTCATGTTGCTGCAACCACCAGCAAGAGAGAGACACACTCAGAGGGGCAAAAAATAAAAAAATAAAAATAACACAGCCAAATACCAACAAGGGCAGATTTGAGGAGCAAAATCAACAGCTTTTTAACTAGTAACAAGGCAAACGGAGAGCATAAATTCACTTTATTAGATTCTCGTTGCTCATTTGGCCGGTGGCGCCGGCCGGCCGGGCGGGAATGTCGCGCGGCTCCACTGCAGTCTCTGGTCTGTCGTCCCTAGTCTGCAGTCTACACTGTGCAGTCTGCCACTTCTGCCGGGCCCTAAGGAGGCCCCAGTCGGGCGCAGACAACTGGCTGCTCCGTCTGGCTGCTCTCCGGCAGCTCGTTAGCGGGCCGGGGCTCAGCTCTGGCCCAGCTCCCACTCAGCTCAGCTCGGCCCCAAACTGGCGGATACTCTCCCGAGACTGGCCTTTGAAGCCGGTTTTTTCCCATTTTTGCTGGTTGTCGCTCCACTGCCTCCGCTCGGCTGCGGCGCGCCCTTGGCGCTTGAGTATCGCCGAACGAGAGGGCAAGTGTAATGCAGATATGAGGCAGATATAAGCTAGTCTGGCGGATAAACAGGCGCAGATCATGCGGCAGTTGGGGTAAAAGTGCGCTCGAACCAGGGGGCAAAGTCGCATTGTTCAGGGCAAAGGCGGAGAAAAAAGGTTAAAATCCCCAGAAAGTGGCAAGATTCCCCGAAATTAAGGCTAAGATCCCCCGAATGCGCCAAATCCCAAATGGCCTCACTTGCTGAGCCCCACAGGCCAAAAAAAGTGGTCCCACAGGCCTGGATTGGACAAATTTCCACCGCTCCAGACTAACATCCGAGCCTGAGGCAAGTTTGCGTGCCCCGAAGGTTGCGCGGCGCACAATCTGCAAAAAATGCGACCCAGCAGCGCCGGGCCGCCAGTTTGGAAGCGGGCCCAAAGTTTCCAGAGATGATTATCTCTATTTGTTTATGCGCTCTCGTCGCCTTTTGGCTGCCCGATGGCGGCCTGTTGGCGCAGCACACTGGCCAAAAGGAGGCCGAAATGGGGCCGCGTGACAACAAGTCTGAGGCTCGAAGTGGTGGAAGTGGCCCCGCGTTGTGGGCCTGAGGAGCTGAAGTGGCTCCCTTCGAACTGGGCCCAAAGCTGGACGATTTAAGCGAGCGAAAAGTGAAACCGCCGCTGCAAAGTAGACGCCAAAGGGCGACATGTGCACAGGACGCCCTCAGAGCAGCGCTCGTGTGTCGGACAAGCCAGAGACTAGTGTGAGACTGTGTGCAGCCTGTTGGCCGTTTGGGCGACTGTGCTGCAGTGGAAGTTCGTGTTGCCGAGCGGAAACTTGTTCGTGAGGGCGCCCACCTTTTTGCGGCCGCCTCTCAGTGTGTGTTTTGAGTTTGGAGCCAAGCTGGTCTCCAAAGTGCGGCGGACAGAGATTGGCCGAAATTGCAACATTTGGGCCGCCCAACCTCAGCTTGGGCCGTCTGTCCAGCCAGGTGAGCAGCGGGCACCCTTTGGGCGTATGTGAACGCTGAGGGTTCTTTTCCAAAACTTTTTCTCAGAACAGGAAACACTCTTTGGCACAGTTGGGTGCGACAATCCTGCTCACTAGGCCTGGTGAGCAGAATGTGCGCGCGTCTGCAGAGAGCGCGAATCCCTGCAGTTCGCGCGCGCTGACTGCGTGCGGGCGAACGAGCGACAAGTTGACACTGCGTCCCATTGGAACTGCTAAGGAGTTACTGCTTGTGGTGTGTGCGCGCGAGCCGACAACTGTGTGTAATTTGCAGGGCACATTCCGGTCCACTTTTGCTCTCGTTTAACGCGCACTGTCCGGCGGGCTTTGGAGAGACTGTCTTGAACAGACTGTCTTGGGCAGACTGTGTTGGCCAGACGGGCGAGCGAAAAGAGTGCGCACAAGAGTCGCCTCGTGGGTGGGCTGGAGGGGCGCAAATTGGCGGCCGAGCTCAAATCTCAAATCGGCGGGGGCAGACGCAGCTTAGGGCGGCTGACAAATGGTCAGCCGCCGGTGGGGCGTCGGCGGGCGGCGAGCGCTCGTTGGCCGCTCGTTGCCGCCCGCTGGCCTGTTGCGCAATTGAGCGTGTGGCTGCAGCCTGTTGGTGGCCCGTGAAGAGGCTCTCGTGTGCCTCTGGGACGTGCGGGCCGAGCTAGTCTCTGGGAGGCGCTCCAGTTTCGGCTCCAGTTTCAGCTCGTCCAAAACTGGTCCACTTTTGGCGTCCAAATCAAGCACAGCGACAAGTGGCCTAAGGTCCGGCGAGCAATTGCCAGCAACTGGCCGCATTCTCGTCCACTTGGGCCGCCCAGTGAGTGTTTGTTTTGTCCAATTGGAAGTGGCTCCAACTGACTCAGTTCAGCTCAACTCAGTTCAGCTGAGTTGGAGGCGAACGTCAGATTCCATTGAGCGCGTGTGGCGTCGCGTTAATTTGGCCACCACTTGTCGCCGTTTGCTCGACGGGCGCGCGTGTCAGCCGCCAACTCGAGTCGCCAACTAATTGGATCAAGTGGAGCTGCTCGCCGGGCGTCTGGGTGTGGCGCTTGGGCTGAGAAGTGCCCAAGCGGCCGAGCGAGAGTTGCAAGAGTGGGCAGCTGAGTGGAATGGGCCGCAGCTTAGCTCGGGCCAAGTCGAGGAGAAAAATGGCCTGCAAGTGGAGGCAGCAACAAGTGCACGCAGCGTGCGACTAGGACGAACTGCTGCAGCTTTGCTCGCGCTTCTGTGGCGGCCAAATGGGCCGCACCTGAGGGGAACTTTCGCCCGCAAACAAACTCGAGAAAGTCGCCCGCAGACAGTCTCTTTTGGCTCTCGAGTGGACTTTCTGCGCGCCAACTCGGCCCAGCGTGCAGTGCAACTGCCACGGAATGCAGCACTTGTCTGCCTAAAGTTGGCCAAAGTTGGTCAAAGTTTGTAGAAGTTGGCCAAACTTTGGCCAGAGGAGCGCAAACTGGACACAAACTGGCCGACAGGAAGCTCCACTCGGCTCCATTTGGCTCCATTTGCGCCGCTCGCTGAGCCTTAGCCTTCTTCTGGCCAGCCAAAAGAAGGCGCAATAAAGGCCAATCGGCGGCCGCCAATCGATCATCGACCGCGGGCCCTAATGAGCGACACAATGCACTATAAGCGGGCTCCAGTCGAGCGGCTTTGGCCTAAGCACAAGTGAAGTTCTCTGGCCGAAAATAGGCTCTCAAATGGGCCTTTTCTCGCTTTCAGGAGCAGTCCTACTCTTCGGCGTTCCTCCAACGCCGACAGGAAACGGAGGGCCCACTCTGGAGCTAGATAATGGCCGAATAATGTGCCCTTTGATGGCCCTTTGACGGCGCTTCGCAGGCACAAAAAGACAGAGAGAGAGAGAGGCACAAAGGCGGCTCGAGAGGAGCGCCAAGTTGGGAATTATTGCGCCGATTATTACTCTCCTTTTTTGTTCCTCCTCCTCTGTTATTCAAACCGGCCGAGTGGCTGTCTTTGGAGAGCGCGCAAGGTGGAAAATAGGCGACTTTTATGATTAACTTTGGCTTAGTGGAAAAAGCGGCGGCGGCAACTCGCTGCTGCTTTGTTCCTCTTCCAAGAGCGCCCAAATGGCCGCCCGATGGAGTCGTTAAAGGGGCGGCCGCGCAGATGCGACCCAAGCTCAGGTGCGGCTTGAAAACGAGCGCCAAAAGTGCGGCCCAAAGTTGCTAAGCAACTTGGCACCATTATCATGTTCCGCTCTCCTTCACTTGGCGCTAACTTGGCCAAATTCGGGCCCAATTTCCACTTTTATCGCAAACCAGCGCTCCTCATTAATGGCCCTTCTCCAAAAGAGAGAGAACTCTGCCCTTCTGGCTCTCCTGAGAAAGACTCTCTCTTTCTCTCTCTGGCTCTCTCTCTCTGGCCCACACTCGCGCCCCAGACGCTCAGACACACGCTCAGACACACGCGCAAACACCGGCCGCTAAGCTGCCTATAGGAGGCGGTCGTGTGGCTGTGTGGCTCTCGAGCTGAGCTGCGGGCGCCGCGGACGAGCCCACGCTTGTCTCTGGCTTCTCGGTGGCGCGGGCCGCCGACGAGAAGCCCCAACGATCCGCCAAAGTCGAGCCGGCGCCACCAGGGCCCAGCGAACTCGCTCGGCCGGCCGATAATCATCTCGGCTCGCCGTCCGGCTGGCACAAAAAGCTGCTCTGTGCCTTGAATCTTCCCCGCCGATTCGGGCCTACAAACGAGCTCGCCACTTTCTCGACGCAAAGCCGGCGCTCGAGGTGCCAACAGAAAGGCTCAGAATGACCAAGAGTGGCTCAAAGTGGCAAAAAGTGGCAAAAGAGCATGAGAGAGCCGCAAAAACTCAGCTCAGCTCGCTCTTTAAAGATCGTCCGCTCGAGCGCGCAGCTGCGGGCAGGCGGGCGGCGAACTGCGAGGGGGCGTGGCTGCGGGTTCTGCGCTGGGCGAATGGAGGGGGCCGCGCGCAGACTGCGGGCGGGCGGGCGGCCCGCAGGCAAGCGTGTGCATGAATTGCGGATCGATTTCTCGCCCAATTGTGCTCGGGGCGCCGAGAAAAAGGTGTCTGAGGGCGGGGCTTTGGAGCGAGCGAGTGTGTGTTAAGAGTTTGGAGAGATCAGAATCACGTGACTGGCGCCTTAGCGAGACTTTGGCGCCGGCCGAGACTGATTTCTGTTCGTGAGCCGGGCGCAAAGCTGGCCGGGCGAGGCACTCTGGTCGGGCTGGGACAGTCTGTATTTTTGTTACCGTATTTGTTTATTACAAATTGTTTATCAAAAACTGGCCATTTTTTGGCTACATTTTGGGCGCATTTTTCGCGTCTGCTCCAAGCTCGCCGGCCGAGCAAGACACACAGTGGGCGCCCCCATTTGTGCGCCCCTCGAGCTGGCCAATTTCTTGTGATTGGGGTCAAATTTTCACAAGAAATGTCTGGAATTTGCGCACAAATTCTTGCCTCTTCGCCAAAAAGAGCAAAGGAAAAACAAAAGCCCCCTAAGGACGAGGATCTGCTCAGGACAGAGACACAAAAGTGACCGAGCGGGCCACTTGTTGCCGCTCACAGTCTGCGGTTCGAGTTGCATTTGTCAGCCAGGCCGCGCGTGCGCAGACGCACACAGACACATGGAACACACTCTGTTGCATAAAACACACTTTTCGGCGGCTCACAAGCTCCGGCGGCTCAGCTGCGGCGCCCCCAACGAAGCGGCCCGATGAATCACGCGCCCCGAACATGATCCGCCGCTGCCCAGTGGGCGCCGTTTGTTGTGATCGTTTTCAATTTTTCAACCTGGCCGCTTGTGGCTTGTGTGTCAGTGGCGCCCAACTGGCGCTGGCTCGTGCGGCCGGCGCCACAAGCCGGCGGTTTGAATTATTCGAATTATCCGAAATCATGGAGGTGCCTTATTGTTGCGCCGGCGGACAGACGCCCAGGGCGGCCAGTCTGCGTCGGACGGTCAACTGGACAGACAGACAGACAGACGGACGGGCCGAGGAATCCGGCTGGAAACAGTTGTCCCTGCGGGCAACTGTTCGGCGTGCGCGCCCATTCCGCAGGTGCCGCACACAGTCTGCGGCACACAGTCTGCCGCACACAGTCTGCCGCACACAGTCTGCGGCACAGTCAGCCCGCAGACTGTGGCGCCAATTGTGCGCCGGGACGTCACGCTGCTGCGCTGGCGCCGGCCGCTCAGCTTGGGGGAGAAAAATTAAATTAAACACACAGTGATACCTGTTTGTTTTTGCCACCGCCGCACACACTTGTTGCCTCCTCGGCTGGCCCTCAGCTGCCCATTGCTCGGCCCTGGCTGCTCGTTGCGCCCTTGCAGCTGGACGGCCGCCCGCAGGCCCGCTCTCAAGTGTCCGGCCGATCACGTTTCCAGTGTCTCTCCCGCTCGGCCAATTCTCGCTCCTCAGCTCCACCGGAGCACCCGCAAGGCCCGAGCATTCCGCCGCTTGCCGTTCGGACCGCCTGCGCTCCGCCGGCGCCCGAACTCAGTGGGGGAGTGCAGCCTGTCGGGCGGGCGCAACTGGCCCACTGGCCCTCCTCCAGCCGCCACTCGGCCACTCAAACTCGCCGCTCTAGCCACCTGAGCCGCCCCAAGACGGCCCACCACACTTGCACGCCGGACGCTGCTCCACGTCCGCCTGCTTGGCGCTCCTCTCGCCCAAGCGGCAAGTGATACTTTTTTTTTCGGCAATTGGGCATTGGTGTTGCCCAACAGCAATCAGCGCTAGTTGACTTTGGCCACGAGAGGTGGCGCTGCGAGCGCGGAAGATTTCACCCAAAGGGCGCACAGCGGCAGTGGTCGCACAGAGCGACGCGCTGGACCCACGGTGCAGATAGTGTGTGCCAAAGACACAAAGTGGCAATGTTCGAAACAAAGCTGGCCCGGCGCAGTCGCACACACAAACTTGGGAGCGAACTTTCGGTTAAATTATCTTTGGGCCGCCAGGGGGCACTGGCGGCACTTTGTAGGCTTGGGCGGGGGCGAAAACTCACACGCAAACAAATTGACGCTTGTCAGTGCGCTTGTAAAACATGCCTTTGTGCGCGCGCGCAACCAACACTCCTCCATGGCTGCTTACACTCTGGCCACAGGCGGCCAGTGTGTGTGCGGCGTCGTCTGCTTGCAAATGTACTAGTGTTCGGCGGGCCCGCACAGGCGCACAAGCGCACTTGGCCGGCGCATATCATACAGGCAACAAGCTGAACAACAAGAGGCAAACACACAGCAACAAGGGCGCAAGCATACAACCACGCGAACAAGAAGCGCCGCAGAACACAATGCGGAACAAGAGGGAGCGCGCGCGCGCACGAGAACAACTTACATACAAACATACGTTTCTTATGGTCGCCAGTTCAGCCTTGGCCCATTCGCTCGCTCGGCCACTGGCTCGCACACCGCACGTCTCTTGCAAGCGTCTTGCACAAGCGCACTTACAAGAACGGCGCACTTACAGAAAGGCGAAGAGGAGGAGGAAGATACGCGCGCACACAAACAAGACGAAGTACACGAAAGTTAACAACTATATGAAAAAAGGCGAGCAAAGCGACACACACTGCACACTGCACACTGCACAGTCTCTCTGGCTCGCACACACTCACACACACAGAGGGGCTTTCATACAGAGAGTTCTCTCTCTGAAGAAAGGCGCAAACTCGCACACACACACACAGAGTGCGCTGTGAAGGCAGAGGCGCAAGTTTGGTTTTCGACTGGCGCGCGTGCGCACTTGGCGCTTGTTGTCGCCCTAACTTGCTACCATTAGTCAGTGTGTGTGTTGGCGTTGTTGTTGTTGTGTGTTGTTTGTGTTGTAGTTGTCGCTTGTTCTTGTTGGTTGTTAAACAAGGAGAAGAACAAGAGCACAAGAGGGACTCGGTGAGAGCGAGAGAACAGAATCAGACACAGAGAGAGAGAGCCGGTTAGATGGAGAGCGTGGGTCGTGGAGGAGAGAAGCAAGCAGCGTGAGAGTGTAACTTGGCCCGCCTAGACGAGATCACATTCAGCGAGCAGATTAATTAGCAAATTGCCTGTCGAAATCGAAAGAGGGCGCAAGGTGGAGAGACAAGCTGCGGTGAGCCGGAAATTAAACTTCGAGAGCTGGAGCGAGACACTTAGACTTAAAGAGTAGAGCTGAGGACACAAAGACAGTCACTCGCACGGCCTCAAGATTGATCTATATCAGAAGCACGCAATGCAACAGGCCCAACACAACACAGCTTTGCCCCCGGGCGGCCCGCAAGCTCTGGCGCCCGTGCCCCCATTTCCGGTGGCGGGTGGGCCTCCTGGGCCGCCGCCGCTGGGCTTAGGTGCGGGCGGCGGCTACCCGCTGGTTGGGGGCGGCGTGGGCGTGGGGCCGCCGCCGACTGGGTGCGGCTTCGGGCCCTTCGGAGGTGTTCAGGGGCCGCCTTTGCCGCCGGGCTTTCCGCTGGGGCTGGCCTTTGGGGCTGGCGTGGGTGGTCCAGGTGGGGTGCAGCCGAGGCGCAAGAATGCCACCCGCGAGACCACCCAGCTGCTCAAGTGTTGGCTCAACTCGCACAAGACCAACCCCTACCCGACGAAGCAGGAGAAGGTGTTCCTTGCGGTGTGCGCCAGCATGACCATGACCCAAGTGTCCACCTGGTTCGCCAACGCTCGCCGGCGCCTCAAGAAGGAGAACAAGATGACCTGGTCGCCGCGGAACAGGTGCGACGAGGACGACGACGAGGACGACGATGACGACGAGCAGGAGGACGACGAGCGGCTGGACGAGGACGAGCTAGACAGTGGCCACGAGCGCGACCTCCACTCGCACTCAGCCCACAGCAACGCCGCTCTCACTGAGACTGCAGAGCCCCAAGACAGTCTCCGTCTTAGCCGGCCCACTGGCGCCCCTCCGCTGGGCTTTGCCTCCGCTGAGCCCACCGCCAAGCAGCTGGCTGGCCAGGCGGCGCTGGCGGCCGCCATCAAGGCCCAGAACGAGCACCAGCTGGCCGGCCACTTGCAGCACAGCCAGGCCCTAAGCCAGCGCGCCGCCGCCGACCAGCTCCAGCAGAGTATCCACGCGAACCAAGCGAACCAGCAGGCAAACCAGCACGCCAACCAGCACCCAAACCAGCAGCAAAATCAGCAAATGCAACACCAACTGCTAAATAATCAACAACACTTGAACAATCAACAAAATGGCCAACAACAAATCCAACAACAACACCAACAACAGTCCCCCGAGAGCGCCGCCTTCCAGCACCAGTTCCAGCAGCACCTGCAGCACCAGTTGCAGCAGCAGTTCGCCGCCGCCGCCGCAAACCACGAGCTCTGCCGCCAACAGGCGCCCCCATTTCCCTTTCTGGCCGCCCACCACAACCCCTTCCATTCGGTGATGGCGCACCACGCGGCCATGCAAGCAGCAGCCGCCGCCGCCGCCCAGCAACACCACCACAACCAGCAGCAGCAGCAACAGCAGCAGCAGCAACAGCAACAGCCCCAAATGCACCACGCGGGCGCCCTCCACCTGGCCCACCAGCTTCCGGGGGCCAACGGGCACCAGCTGGCCGGGCAGCACCAGTTGCAGCAGCTCCAGCAGCAGCAGCAGACGCCCTTCGGCCAGCTGGCCGCTCAGCAGCAGCAGCAGCGGCTAAGCGCGGCCAAGCTCGGCTCGCCACACTCCAGCGTCAGTGCGGCCAACTCGGACGACGAGGACGAGCCGCAGAGTCGCTTAGGTCAGGTGCACGAGCACCAGGAAGTCGCCCCAAGCGAAAGGAAGCCGGCCGAGCGGCGCCACCACGAGGACAGCGACCAGGAGGAGGCGGCCGGCGAGTCGGACTTGGAGCTGGAGCTGGAGTTGGGCGAGCCCGAGGACGAGCAGCAGCGCCAGAAGGCCCGCAACGAGCTCGCCGACGAGGAGGAGCAGCTGAAACGGAAACAGGAGGCCACACGCAGACTGGCGCCGGCGGAGAATCCAAAGCCCAAGGCCAACGAGCACAGACACAAGAGGCCCCGATTGGCCGAGGGGGGCGCGGCGCGCCAGCGCCATCGCGCGGCCAAAAACGACAACTCCAACAAGCAGGACAAGGCGAGCGCGCGCCAACCGGCCAAAGCGGCGCAGAGCCAAAATCAACCACAACAACAACAACAGCCCATCGCCCAACTAGCTCACCAACAACAAGAAACCCTCACCAAAAGCATCAACAACAATAACACTAACAATAACAATTACCAAAATTTGCCCCCATCCACCAATGCCAAGACGAACCAGAGGGCGAACAACAACAAACCAAAGAGCGAACTCCAACAGAGGAGCCAGCAACAAGCCTCAAGTCCCACTGATCCCTTCTTGTGGCGCCCATTTGCCTAGAGGTGAAAGAGCCCTTAGCTGCCCAAAAGCTAAGCTATAGGAAAAGCCAGGGCTTCAATAAGCCAGAGGGGGAGAATATTCATTATTGTTAAACATAATTGGAAACATAATTCAAGTCTCTTAGTGTCCAAATTGGGGCCCAATTTGAGGCCACAATCGGGCTCTGTGTTCCACCAGAGATAGAGAGAGACCAGGAGCGAGCCAAAGAAGCGAGAGCCACACCAATTGGCTGGCTTTTGTCACCAGTGAAAGGAGAAACAAGATAACCACACTCACACACTTTTGCAATTGATCTCAGTTGATTGAGAAATTCTATGGGAAGAAATTCAAATTAGTAATTTTAATAATTCTACACCAAGAGGCACTATTAAATAGAGCGCAAATTCTTAAAGTCCAGCTAAGTTAAGGCTAAGTTAAGAGCAAACCACTGGGCGAACCATTGCCATTAATATATAAGTGCACTGCTTGCAAGGGAGGCCAAGCAAAAGCTTGCAAAGAGAGAGAGAGAGATTTATTGGAAAAAAAATATTAAAAAGAAAAAAATCCGCATAAATCTATATGAACATCCTAAAGCTTACTTTCTTCACTTGGATTGTCTAATCGACGAAGAGACTCTCCAAATGTGCCCGATTTTTCCTCGCCGAAAGTAACTGGCCTGCTCAATCACTTTGCAGCCTAATGATAGCAAGTGACGGCGACTGGAGACTCCTTTTCGGCCCACTTTCTGCCCACTTTTTGCTCACTTTGTCTCCTCAATCCGAATTGACTCTCCTCTTCTGACTGGTTTCCGGAGTTTCCATCGAATCCATTTCCCATCTCGCCCTTGCTCAGCGCTTTTTGTCTCTCCAGAAGCAGCAGTTGGCCGATACTTGCTCAGCCAAATGGAGCCAGTGGATGCAGTCTGTAGCAAAGCGGGCAGAGTGAATAGTAGTGAGCTCTCAGGAATTCAAATTGCGGTCGCTCTCAGATGATGGGCTCCAAAGAGGAGCCCAAAAGCTCAGTTGGGCCCAAAAGCTCAGTCCCGCGGGATATTGACTTTTTGCAACTTTGGGAGCCAGCAGATGGGCCGAGTGGACTTTTTGTCCGTCTTTTGGGCGCCCTTCACTTGGCGCTGTGTGATTGCGTTGCCATTTTGGGGAGTTATTTTTCTTGCTGCTTGTTGTGACTCGCAAAGCAACAACAGCAGCAAATTGAGAGAATCTCCATTTTCGCCAACATTTTATCACTTTCCTCTCGTGGAGAAAAAGACCCAAACGGATGGGCCCTTTGGAGCTGCTGCCAGTGGCAGTCTCTGGCTGGCAGGAGGCAGCTCGCAAGAGTCCCGCTGGGCAGCTTGGGAGGCTGCAAGATGGAAGAGGGCGAATTAAACAGACACGTTTGGGCCGCAGTGTGGCCAAACAATGGGCGACCAAATGGCACTCGGCACTCGGCGTGTGGCCCGGCCGCAGCTAAGCCCGCACGAGTCGCCGCCGCCGCCGCCAAACACGCGCCCCTTCCGTTTCCATTTAGCCCCAAAAGGGGGGCGCCCCTCAGCTGTGGGCGCCCTGTGCACTGTAAACTGTGCTCTGTGCTCTATGGAGGCAAACAGCGCCGCCCAAGAGCAACATTGATCATTGACGATGACACTTGATGATTTGGGCGGCCACTCTGGGCGGCCGCTTGGCCGTCGGGTGGAAATCTGTCGCCGGGCTGGCGTGTTGTCTGGCCTGGCGTGTTGTTAGTTAACGAGTCGTGTGAAATGGATTCGCGCCGGCTCGATGTCGGCGGGCACGCGTCATGTGGGCCGATGACGCAACTGGGCGCGTGCCGAGCCAATTGTGTCTGGACTCTGGCGCCTTTGGCGTGGCCTCTGGTCTGGGGAGGCGGCTGGCCATTGTTGTGTTGGGCCGGCGGTGCATTGTGTGCGGCAGCAAAGCACAGCACAGCACAGCACAGCACAACATGGAACAACACAGCGCGGCCACTGCACACAGTCTGCAGCATTGTGTGCGCGCCCCCGCCGACAGTGCAGCGCATGGGGCTGTCTGCAGCCAGTGGGTCGGAAAATTGGCTCGTTCACTTTTGGCCGCACGCACTCCTTTGGAGCAGGAGGGGCCCACTCGGAGCGCGTCTGGCGCCAGCGCAAATCCCTGCGCTTCGTGCTCTGCAGGCGCCCTCCAAGCGGCCGCCGACAAATCCCAGCGGTCATTTGGAATTCCGGCGCCCAGATATTGATTCTTAATGTCTCTTTTGTCCCGCCCGTCTTGTTTCCCTTGTTCTCCGCCCTCTTGGTTGTCCCCCCTCCTGGCAAGATGTAGCTTGGCAGAGGAAGCTCCAGCGGCGCATTTAAACAGCCCCCAAGCTGAACAGCACCGGAGACTCTCTAGACTTGTTTTCTCGCCCTCTCCAATGCTCAGGCCGAGCTGGCGGCTCGAGGAAGGCGCCAGAAGGGCCCAAGAGGGGCGGAAAACACGCAGGACAGTGTGCCGCCCGGACGGCTGTCTGTGGCATCAGCTGCTGAGGGCGATAAGTGACTCCACGGCGTTTTATCGCCAAACGTCTGGGCGCCGAGCAAGGCAGAGAGGCGCCTCGGGGGAGCGAGATTTGCATAATGCTTTCGGTGTCTTTTTGCCCATTGCTGCACCACTGAAGCAGTGGAGCAGTGGAGCAGTGGGCGAGCGCGGCGGCCAAAGCGGCGAGATAATAAATAATAAATTGAAGTCGGCTTGTTACGTTGGAGGCGGCGCAGTGTTGGGGACACTCTGTAGCGTGTTGGGCGAGCAGTTTGCGCGCAAGTGTATTAAATTTATCTGGCAAACTGGAGCCAGAGGAGTGCGCCTGAGAGTGCTCGTCTAGTGGCCCTTAGGCGGCGCGCACTTGCGACAAGATGCGGCCGCTTTTGGGCACACAATAATGACACAATAACAATCATAATGGAAACCATAATCCCGCCGATGGTCCACGAGAGAGAAGCTCTCCAGCTTCGAGTGGGCGCGCATTGAGCATCGAGCATTTAGAGGCGACAGCTAGTAGCTAGTAGCTAGCAGGCAGGAGGCGCAAAGAGCAAAGCGCAAAGCGAAAAGCGCTCAGCAAAAGGCGAAAGGCGAGCTGTTAAAGTGGCGCCGACACGAACAGATTCTCGGCCAGTTTATGTTATTCCTCGTTTGATACTCCTCATATTTTGCCACTCGTTTGGGGCTCGCCGCTCGGAAACTCGACGCGCTTGGGGCGCCACTTAAGCGCGACAAGATAGGACAAGTTTTGAGACAAACCAGCGCGACACAGTTGCAAGAAGTGGGCAGAATTTTCGTCTAAAATTTCTTCTAAAATTTGGCCAACTTTTGTCCAAAATTGCCACAAACTCACAGGGCCCACAGACTGTCTTCGGCTGAGCTGTGAGGCTGCACTCTGGAGGCTGAGCTTCGGGCGGCAAATTGGCCTTTGTCGCGCAACTAGCCACAGTCTGAAACGGGCCAATCGGCGACCCTTTTCGCCATTTGTGGCCAATTTTGGGCCGCAAATTTTCCCCATTTCGCCACTTTTCCATTCTCAGTCGCCGATCGGGAATGGAGAATGGAACATTGGCCACTCTCAGCTCGACAACAAAGACTCAAAACTTGACACTAAACACTGTGCGGGCTTAGGTGGGCCAAGCAATTGGCTGAAGCCGCGCCAGTTGAGAAAGCGTGCCGCTCGACACTGCTCTGTTCAGTGTGTGCTCACTTTGCCGTGAGGGACGAGTAACACTGTACACCTAAGGGCCCACATTAAGGGCCAGTGTTTGTTGTTGTTATTGGTTTTTTACTCGGAAATTTGGCCGCAAAGGGCAGCCTGTTTTGCTGGGGCGGCCCAGCAAAAGGGCCACTTCGGCCCGCCGAGTCGCAAATTGATTTGAAGCACGCGACAAAAGTCAAAAAGCAACCAGCGCCGCTTAATTGGCCTCCGTGGCCGCTCAGAATGGGCAGAGAGCAGCAGCGGTGGGTGTCTGTGTGGCGGCGTTCAATCAATTTGAGCAGCTATACCTTGTCTTTGGGCCGGCGAGCAAAGAGGAGCAGGCGCCGGATCGGCAAACAGTCGGCGGGCGTTCAGTTTAGTGCAGCCGTTTACAGTGGAGCTTTTCTGCGGCAAATCTGCACTGTGCGGCGGACAGTCTGCGGGCGCAAAACTGTGGCGCTAAGCAGCCGCACACAGTCTCTGTGGGGCGGCGCGCGCCAACCATGAAAAGCACCGCAAAAGAGTTGTTGCCATTTTGCGCCCCAAACACTGTCCCTCTTTGCTGGCCACTCTCAACTGGCCACTACTAGTGGTAAATCTCCACCAGTGGCCACTCTTCGCTTGCAGAACTTGGCAAGAGCAGCTCTGTGGCGAAAACTCTGCAAGCCAATCAATTGGTTTGCAATAAATCCCTTTTACGACCACCTTGCTGCTCGCGGACACACTCCAGCCGGCCGGCACACAGTTGTCCGCGCCGACAACTCTTTCAGGTGGCCCGCTAATTGGCCGCCGGGCCGCAAAGGCTGAAACGGGCGCTGACAAATTGGCGCCGGCGTCACGAGTTGGCCTGCTGGATGGGCGGCCACTTGGGGCCCAGGAGGACAAGCCGCCCGCCGCTTGTCGTCCGTCCGGCCGGACACGAGTGGGCCGGATGGAGTTTGGCGCCGCCCGAGACTGTCTGTGGGCGGCTGGCACCTGTTCGGCGTGTTAATCATGATTTATGCTCGCTCGAGAAGTCGGCCGGCGCGTGTTACGTGTCCAGAGGCACAAATGGCGCCCAATTGCGTGCTGTGCTCTGCTATGGCCAAGCAGCCGCTCAGTCTCGCAGTGCAATCGTCTGTCTGCAGAGACTGTCTGTTGTGCGCGCGCGGAGAACACTCTCTGGCCGCTTTTCTCTCTGCGTCTCTGCCTCTCTGCGCGCAACACAGCCACTCGAGCAGACTGGCAATCAGCGCGCGCCGCTAAATTGCCCATCAGCCAATGGGGCCCAATTCAATCGAGCCTGGACATTGGGCCCATTTGGGCTTAGGGCTCTCCCGGAAGGAGCGTGCCCGTGTTTGTGTGTTTGTCTTGCGAGCAGCCGAGAGTGCGCGGCCAAGGAAACAAACTAAACTAAACTAAACTAAACTGAACTCGACTGAATTGAACAGAATTGAACTCAAGTAAACTGAACAGAATTGAACTGAATTGAGTATAACGGAAATGAAGAGAAGGGAACCAAATTCGACTGGCCACTCGGCCGGCCGACAACTTAAACGACAACAACAACTTTAGCGGTAGTCAATTATTTATTATTATATCAATTTCACAGCCAATAAACGAGCGGCCGTCTGTTTTCACTGCTCGCCTCTGGCTCGTGGGCCCCACCACTTGCCCTTAGCTTGGGGGGCTCATTGGGCGAACTTACTGCAGACTTGGCGCCCATTGTGTCGCCAACTCTGCCCAGTGGCCATTCTGCTGGAGTGTTTGTCGCCCAGTGGCCCTGGTCTCAACTTGAGCCAACTTGAGCTGAATTGGAGCCAAGTTGGAAGGGGAAAAAGTTGCTCGAGAGTTGGCGAGTTGGCGTCAATTTGGGCCGCTGCTTAGGTGGTCCAAATTTCGGCCAGAGTGCAGCCAATCAGCAATTGGCTGCACTCTGGCCAGCCCTAAGGAGTCGCCCAGTGAGTGCTCGAAAAGCGCAATGCTCTCAAGGCGCAGATTCATGGCAAACAAATGAACTTGTCGCAAATGTTCGCGCGCCTCGCACTGTTTGCGTGCGCTCAGCGCGCGTGCATTTGCCGCTGACAGTCTGCAGTCTGCATTGTGCACATTGTGCGCGCCGCCCGCCGAGTGTTCCTCTTCTCTTCTTTTGCGCCTCCTTTTGCGCCCACTTTTGTCACACCGGAATTGGCCCGAACGGAAATGAGAGGAGGCAAAAAAGGGCACACTCTAATTATCATTGTCGCCAGTTGATTGTTTTTATGCAGCGAATTTGTAAGCCAGCCAGAAGGCGCCCTTTCTCGTCGTCCTGTTTGCTCAACAACGGGCCCCACTCGCTTCCAATGACTAAGGCTCCCCTCTCGCTGGCCGCCCGTCGGCCCCAATCTGCGTCTGCTCGATTGGGCCACAAACACACCAGACAGACAAACAAAGCTCCCCCTCGAAGTCGTTGGGGCTAAGGGCGCGCTCCAGGCCGGCCGGAAGGGCGCACCTCGAGCCGTGTGACAGTTGGCGGGCGCGCACAGAGGCCACCAGCGCTGAGCTCCCGCGGCGGCGCCCAGCCAAATCTCAATCTTCATTAGAGTGCGCCGGCGGTGGCGTTGAGGTGACAAAAGTTGTTCGTATATCAATTACTCAGCGCGCCGGGCGTTTGGGTGCGCGTGCCGCGGACGCGCGGCCGCCGCGCGAGTGGGCGTGCGTGCGGGCAGCGCGCAGAGGTTCGCTGCGGGCGGGGGGCGTGTGCGAACGAGGCGCAGGCGGGCCGCCCGCAACGCGCACAGCCGGCCTGCACGCGCGCCGCCCGATCGATCATTTGGCGGCCGGCCGGCGCGATCCATCATCTCCCGTTTAGCTGGGCACAAAGACAGATAGTGTCTGGCGAGTGGGCGCGCACAATGGGCCGCCGCGGAGGCGTGCGAACGCGCCAAGGGCCCCTCCGAGCGACGCCACCCAGCCGGCCTATAGCCTGGGCGGGCGGCCGCAAAAGGGCCAGCCCAGCGGGTCGGCGCCACAGACAGTCTTGCGGGCGCGCCGGGCACGTGCCCCCAGCGGCGGCGGCGCATAAATGAGGCCGCTCTGGTGCATTTGGGGCCGAGCTTGGGCGCCAGTTTATTTGAAACAAACAATAACGTTTGATGACTTTTTTGGCCCCAACTGAGCGGCGCTTCGCGTGCTGCTCGGCCGCACTCGAACGGTCGCGCAAATCTGGCTGACAAGTGGCCGCGACAATTGGCACGAGCTGCACGCCCAAGCTAAAGACAAGCAGCGGCTAGCAGAGACCAGCAAAGAGCAGCAGAGACCAGCAAAGACCAGCAGACCAGCAGACCAGCACGCCTCACTTGCCTGTCCGCCGCCGCCGATCCATGTCGGCCGAGCGGCGCCCCTTCCGGCCCACACGCAGCCGGAAGGGGCGCCCTCGCGGCCGGCGCGAGCTAATTTCACGCACGTCAATCTGATTGGCCGCATTTCGCCCACTTTCCAGCCCCTCACAGTCTCACCCTCACTCTCACTCTCACTCCTCTCCGCTCAGCTGGCCGAATGCAGGGCCACGCCCACCCGGCAGCAGCCTGTCGGACGCGCCTCTCTCGCATCCACTTCACTGGCTTCCACTTTCTCGCCCGGCTGTCCAACTTGGGCCCAGAGCTGCCAGTGTGTGGGCCCAATTTGCCTGCTCCTCTTTGGCGTCCTTCGCGCCCGTCAAACAGTCTTCAGCGGCCGCCACTCGAGCAGCGCGCCTCTCTGCCTCTGCGGCGCTGCCACGCCCCGCCGGCCCCGCGGACAGTCGGCCGCCCGCCGCGCGCGCAAACCAGCCCTGGTGGCCTTCTCACACACAAAAGTGATGCCACCGCCTCGGCTGCTTGTCTCTCACTCCAACTGCCACTCGTCACTCGCTCTGCCTCGTCTCCCGTGTCGATTTCGCCACATTTTCCCCCCTCGGGCTCGGCCACGCCCACCCCATATTCGAGGAGGCGTGGCTGCGGGCCGTGGACTTTTAGCGCTGGGCCGCGCCCAAGCTGCGGCGGAGTGGCAAGAAAGCGTCGCCGATCGAGCGGCGGATTGAGCGGCGTGCATCTCTGGTCGGTGGCTCGTCTCTGCTGCGTTCTGTTGTGTCAACTTTGGGCCGGCCGCTTGAGTCTCGCTGGCCCGCTGGCAGCCGAGATGCGATCTGTCGAGTCTTCTTTTGTCTGGGCGCCACTCGCACAACTGTGTTTATACACTGTCTTTACAGTGTGTTTTCCCAGTATAAACTTGGCCCAAGATTGCTTGGCGACAGTTGTGGCAAGTGGTCGCAGTTGGCGGAAAGTCGGCCGGCCAGTTCGTGTTCCTCCACCTTGCAGCTTACAGTTTGCAGCTTTTAGCTTGCAGTTTGCAGCTTCTGCACTTCTTGGGCCTTTTTTGTCCCCCCAAAAGCGCGCGGCCTCAAGCAGAACGCGACCACTAAGCACCGGCACACACGCAGCCCATTCATTAGGACACTTGTTTGCCAGTTGTTTGTCGCCGTGCCTCTTTGCTCGAGCACGAGCGCGCGTCTTGGCGTTGTCTCGAGTGGGCGACACTTGTTGTTGTTTTAGGCCAGCTTGAGAGTAGCTCTCTGGCTCTCTTGGTCTCTGTCTCTCTAGCTCTCTAGCTTTGTGGCCAACTGGGAGGAACAAAGAGCCGGCCGGTGAGAGACAAGGTGGAGAGACACACGAAGGAAGCTCACAAGGCTCACAAGCCATAAGGCACGGCCGGCGCACACTTGTCGCTGGGCCATTGTTGCGCGTCGGACGAGCAAACAAGCCGGCCGGCCGGCGAGAGGTGAGCGAACTTGCAATTATGATAATTGCAGCACTCGAGAGCACGCGAGAAGAGCCTCCTCGCGACCATTGACTTGCGAGTTACAGTTTGCAGCTTGCAGTTTGCAGTTTGCTGCTTGCAACCTGCACAGCTTAGCTCAGGTGCGCGCAGCTCAACCGGCCGGCAGCTGTGTGCGGCGTTCGAGTTGGGGACAAATGCGGACAGTTGCGAGCGGTTTGTGCGCAGCACAATGGACAATTGTTCGCTCGCGGGGACTGAGTCGCGCGAGCTGAGCCGAAATTTAGCTGAGCTGAGCTGAAATTTTGCAAACTTGAGCTGAGCTGAAACTCGTCAAAGCTCAGCTCAAATTTTGCAAAGCTGAGCTGAACTTGACAATTTCTGTCAAGTTCAGCTCAGCTGAAACGCGCACAAAGAGCACAAGTCGCGCGTATTAATTACACTCGCCGGCTGCTTGTCTGCTCGATGGGGCGCAAAGGACGCCCCTCAGCTCAGCTCAGCTCAGCTCGCCGGCCGGCCAAAGGCAGTCCATCGTGCCTCGTCTCTTGTGTTTCTCCTCCTTCCCAGAGGCGCTCTCTCGGCCCAAGAGGCATCCTCGCGGATCGCGGACACTTAGCTGCGCCTCCTTGCGGCTCCCAAGCAGTTCCAGTTGTTGTTTTGCGGCCGAGCCATACAGGTAGGCCACTTTGCTTTGCTTTGGCCCACTGTCTCTCTCTGCGGCTCTGTTTGCGCCCTCGAGACTGTCTCTCAAGTCGCCACGCCCAGACACGCCCTCACAGACTGTCTGCTGGGCGCCCAAACAGCGGCGTCCATTTCGCGGCTCGTCTTCGAGGCGCGCCAACAGACTAGCATTGGGCCGCTTGAGGAGCTCGCAGGAAGCAGCTTTTACTGACTACACTCTGGCACTGGCGAGAAGGCTAAACTGCGGCCCGCCCGGCGACATACTTGGAATACTTTTGGGCCTTCGACTGTCCATCGAGCGCCTTCCACTGGCCATTTGTCTCGCGTGGGCCTGCCAGAGACTGTCTGCGCACAGGAAACGGCGACATCTCACTCGAAAGGCGCGCACGACGAGCTTCACATCAGACACACACACACACAAGCGCCACTTGTTGGCCTTTTGGCCACCTGGACACTCGGCCAAGACAGTCTTCGCTTTGGTCTTTGGCCAAGAAAACGGCCAGACACAAGGGAGGACAGTCTTCGGGTGGCTTTTGGTCTGCCTGCCAAGAGTGGCCAGAGAGGGACGCTTGTTGGCGGGCGAGTTATTTCCAGATGGAAAGATATGAAAATATTTGCATAAATCTCAATGAAGCGAGACGAGAGGGCCAAAGGAGGAGACACTTGCGGGCCGCCCAAGCCGAGCCGGCTGGGAAAGTGGCAAGTGGGGCTGCTTTTCTGCCTTGTTTTGGTCCCTCTGAACACAACACTGGCACAGATTGTGACGGACGGAAACGGGAAACTCTCATCCAGCGACGAGTGGCGATGAATAAGAATGGCGGCCAGAACGAGAATGGCGATAATAAAGCGGAATAAAACGAAATAAAATGGGATAAAAGGCGGCTTTTATACTAGTTGATGATGTAATAAAGCGATGCAGTGAGTTGCGGCCATGCGAAGGCTGTGGAGCGGCAAGAGTGCGAACAACTGTTGCAAGTTGCAGTGGAGCAATGGCCGCGCTGTGTGCAGCTGCTGAGCGTTTTCCGTTGGACGCAGAGCAGCGCACACAAACCGCAACTTGTTCGCCGTCGCACAACTCGCACGACTTGCACGACTTGCACACTGGGCCGCACACAGTCTCTAGTAAACAAAAGCGCCCTCCACTTGCAGCGCCGAACGTACTCAGCTTGTGTAAGACACACAAGCTGTTGTCTTGGACAAGCTCTAGTTTTAGACAAGCCTTATTTGCAGTTTATTTGCATTTCTTGCCTCTTTGCGCGCGATCAAAACGACGACCAAATTGGCCCAAGGCGACTAATTAGCGGCCCAGCAGAGGCGGCAAGTGGCCACTTTAATTGGCCCGCTTGTGTTCGCGTCAGGCTGCAAGGTGGGCCAGTTTGTGATTGTCTTTCTGATTGTGTTTGTCTTCAGTGTTCAGCGTTCAGTGTTCAGTGTTCAGTGTTCCTTAGTGTTCAGACTAACTTCAAGCAGCCAGTGTGCGGCCACTAAGCAGCAGCGACAGTCTGTGGCCACTTCTGGCGTGCGGGCCAAATGTCAGAGAAGCACGCGAAAAGTCAATTTCGGGCACAAAAAGTGTCACTGGCAAAAGTTGGGCCGAAATTTGAGCTGGAATTTGTGTGCCCAGATGCACAGAGAGAGAAAGACTGAGAAAGAGAGTAGAGCACCAGCACTAAGGAGAGGCAGCCAAACGGGCCAAGTGGATGCCCATTTTGGCCAAGATTTGCCGCCCGGAGTCAGTCCAAAGTGAGTGAGTGTTGCAGACTGTTTCAGACCAACTGGGGCGGCTTCCCTCAGCTCGAGGCTGCCGAGTTGAGGGCCAAGAGTGGAGACGAACGGGCGACAAGGAGCGGGCGAAATGGGCGAAATGAGAGACAGTCTCTGGGCCACACAGGCGGCCAGAGGGCGACAAACGGCAGCTGACGAGAAGTCGAGTGGAAGGCGCTGCAGTGGGCGAGAAGTGCGCGAGTAGTGCGCGAGAAGTGCACTCGCAGAGACAGTCTCTGGCCGCACAGTGCGAGCCACGTTTGCAGGCTGCTCTGTGCGCTGTGTTGTTTGCTGTGTGCGCTGTGTGCATTGTACCGCAGACAGTCGTCGGCGCCCAATGAATGAGCGCGGCCCCCTCTTTTTGCGCCCGATAATTCATCTCTAATTGATTTGGCCGCATTGCTCTCACTCGCAGGAAGTTCGCCAATAGCTGGGCGCTGTTGGGCGCCTCTGGAGAAGTGTCAGTGGGGCGAGAGAGAGCGAGAGAGAGAGCGGAAAGAGTGGGAGTGAAAAGTGCTGGGGCGCCTCTCTTTGTTTACAGACTGTCTCCGGCGGTGTTCCCGCTCGCCTGCTAATGGGAAACAAAGAGGCCAAAGGTCGCTGGCAGCAGCACCTGCAGACGACACTCATTGTGTCTTGGAGGCGTCTGTGCCTTTGCGTCTCTCGTTTGTCGTTTGTCGCCAACAAGCAGGGCTAATCCCAAGCTGAGCTGCTCCTTAGGGTGCCCAAGACTCTCTTCGGGCGGCGACACCCAAGCCGAAATGAAAAGGCAGACGCGCGCCCACTCAATTTGCGCTCATCGTCGTTGCCACTTGTTATTAGGCCTTTTCCGAGCACTTTCGCCACTCGCGCGCCCCCCAATCCACTTCCGGCAGCTCCTCTTTGGGCGCCCCACTGCCACTCTTCCTCCGGGCGACTGTCTGCGAGGGAAGACTTGTGAGCGGGCGGCCGACAGACAGACTGTGGCAAAGTGCCAGTGTGCCAGTGTGAAGCATCTGGCGCGCGGCAAAAAGTGCCAAAAGTGCTCCACCGGAAGGCGCACTTTGAACTTTGTTGAGAGTTTTGCGCGACCCAAGTCGATCTCTTTTCCATTGGGCGCCACCTTTTCCTGCCTCCAAATGATTAATAAATTCCGCCTGCGAGTTGGCTTCGAGTGCGCAACACAAGCTCAGCACAAGCTCGACACGAGCGAAGCCTGGCCGGCCCTAAGCTGCGGCCCGCAACTGCTGGCCGAGCGGGCGCCGTTTGGGCCCAAAAAGCGCCCACTTGGCGTTCCAGCAGATCATTTTTCTCGCGAAATTGCCTGCCCGGAGAGGAGGGAAAGCTCTGCCCACCCTTAGGAGCGGCGCACCTGAGCTCTGGGCGAGCTGGGCGGGCGCAAACTGGCCCGATTTGGCTCAGATTTGGCACACATTTGGCCAGCTTGTCGCCGCTTGTTGTCGCCGCCGCTTGTTCGGCTTGTTTCTCGCGCGGCCGCTCCACCGACGACAAGCTCGACAGGCGACAAGCGAGAAGCGGCCACTGAACGCCGCTGGCCAGTGTGTGGCAGTGGGCGGCCGGCAGGAAAGAGCTTGAACAATTGATTTGCTGTGCTTTCGGGCCAATTTGCGCCCAGCTTGCTCGCTCAGAACTCGTCCTAAGGGTCGGCCAGAGTGCATGGGCCTGGCTTTGAATTGAAGCTGCGAGCGCGTTGCTGCACTGCGCCAGGGCCGCAGACACGCGCACTGAGCGCACCCTTAGGGTGGGCGCACACTGCGAACTGCAGCGCGCAAAGTGCAGTCTGCAGTGCTCAATACAGTGCAGTGCGCAATGCAGTGTGCGATACAGTGTGCAGAAGCCGCATTGAACACTGCAGACTGCTCGCTGCTCAATGCTCAGTGCTCATACTCAATGCTTAACGCGCCCCAAACTAGTCACCTTCGTGCGCCTCTTATAGGACACTTCCAAGTTGGCCAAGTCCAGCCGAGCTTGGCAGAAAGAAACAACAAGCGGCGACGAGTTGTAGTTTGTCGGCCACTTGTTTTGCTCGGCCACAGTTGGGCCCACTATCAGTGTGTGGGGCCCGTCTTGCCGCCGCCAGTTGGCCAGCTCGACGGAGAGCAGACAGTGGGCCGTACACTGCGCCATACATAAGCCCCGGCGGCTTATTGGGCTCCTTGTCGCGGGCGCCGAGCTTCCCAGCGGGCGCAATCATCACTGCGGCCCACCAAGCTCACTGCAGAGGAGCGCCCGCGACCAAACAAGCAACGACCAGCCAAAAGCTGGGGGCCAAAAGTTAATCCCCGGCCGCACACCGCAAAGAGCGTGCTCCGCGCCTCGTCCCTCTGCCCGTCTGTCTGTCCGTCTGTCCATTTGGTATCAAGCTGGCTGGCTGGTTAGCGAGCCAGCCAGACCGGCGCATTAGGACGCCTAATCAAGTGTCTGAGCCCAGTCGACAAGCGAAGAGCCAAAGGTCGGCCAGAGTTCGTCCTCGGCCACGCCCACGCTCTTCACTCGAACTCTGCTTTTGGGACTCAGAGCAGAGTGCCCTCTGCTTGGGCTCACTGTGCGCGCCTATAGACAGTGAGCTGGAGAGTGTCTAGTAGACACAGAGTGCGGCTGATGCGTCGCTCGGCCGAGGCGGCGCCTCCAATTTCGCGCCACTTCCGGCGCCCTTCAACTCGACTCGCGGGCTTGAGGCGCCACTTGCGGTGAGGGGGCGCCCATTGCTGCCTCTGGTTGCATCTCCATCTGAGCAGATGGGCGTCCACGAGAGCAGAGAGGCCGCCCTGGAGGAGAAGAGGAGGCCGCAGAGACGGTCGTTGGGGGCTCATGAATGCGGCGCGCGAGGATGGGCCAATGCGTGACTGGTGTTAAAGTGGGCCGAAAATGGGCTGCCTTGTGGTGGGCCCATTTGGAGCCCATTTGGGCGATCATCAATCTAGACAGTTGTTTGGCTTGGGCGCGCGAGTGACACGTGCACAGTTACTTTTGGCCCGCTGCTTCTTGTTGGGCGCACGAACACACTGCATTGCACTGGAGGCAGCGCGCACTTGCAGGCAGCTCGTGCGAACAGTGCGCGCAGTAGCACACTGTGTGCGGCAGTGAGCACAATGCTTGCTTACTGCTTGCACAGTACACTTGCACAGTACACTTGCGCGCCACCGCCAAGAGGCCCTTAGGTGCGGCGTCTGAGCACGAGCGGGCCACTTGGGGCGCCGATTTGGCCAGCTTGCCGGCCTCTCAGTGTGTCTGGGCGGCGAGTGTGAGGAATTACACAGACGGCCGGCGAACAACACCGACGACAAGGACGCAAAGGACACGCACAACAACACGAGACACTGGGTCAAGCAAGAGTGGGCCCTCTCCAAAGGCAGTCATATCACACCGGCGGCGCTTATCTTGACACACACGCGCCTCTCAACACGAGCAGGCCACTCAATACACGCCAGTGGCGCGCGAAACATCTTTGCTCTTCCATCAAGCTTACTGGTGGGCGTGCGCCAGTCCAAAGCAAAGGCGCGCTGTGTCAACTGGGCGCGCCCTCAGCTCGGGCTTGGCGCCAGATTGGCCCAAGTGCGTCCCCGCGGCTTGTGTGCGGCGCCTCTCAATCTAAATCTCGCTCTCGGTTTCACTTTCAGCCGCCCCTAAGGTCGCCCGGCTTCTCAGGCAGCCGCTTTCTCGCCGCCAACAACTGCCTGTCGACACTCGCCCACCCCCAAAGAGCGCCGCCTCCAAGATAAGTGCTCCAGATAAGCTCGGCTGCAAATTGAATTGTGCCCCCCTGCTTTCTGCTCTCAACTCTCCACTTTCTATTCTCCATTCTCCATTCTGAGCCCAAACAACCAGTCAACAGCCCACTTCCGGCCAGGCCCAAGAGAAGCAGCCAGCCTCAACTGCTGCACACAGTCTGCGCCACACAAGCCAGGCCGCAAGAGGAACCGGAAGTGGCTCTTTTGGCTGCATCTTTTGGCTGGTGGCCGTTTGGTGTTTGGAGTTTGGCAATGAGCTCGAGCTTGGGTGCTGAGCTGAGGGCGAGAATAGAATGGAAGTGAGAGTGAGATAATGAGGGTTGAAAATAATCGGCCAGTCTTGGCGGCGCTCAAATGGAGAGTTTAAAGTAGTTGCCGGCTGGGAGTTGTTGGCGCTCAGTTGTCTGAGACTGTCTGTGGAAATGGATGGCCTTTTGGATGTTGTTTGGGGCTCAAACAACTGCAAACTTTGGCCGCCAGTGCTTGTCTGCGGCCAAAGTTTGCTTCCAGTTGGCTTTCCAGTGGAGCGAGTCTCTTGGACTAGTGGCAGAGACAGAGAGCGAAGAGAAGAGCAGAGTTGTGTGTGCGCCCGAAAGTGATCGGCCCAAACTGATAACTGGCCCACACGAGCGCGCGCTAATCCCTCTCTTTATGTCACCTCCTGTTTGGCTTCCACGTCAAAGCTCTTGATTGGTCCGCGCGGCTTGTGTGTGGGGCCCACTCGCGCCAGCTAATAATAATCGAATTGGGCCATAATTCTCCGGCCGACCATTTCTCCAGCTCGCTTCCACTGGCTTCTCACTGGCAGGCAGCCGAAGAGGCGCCTCCTTTTGGCTGGCATTCAACTGCCTCGGACAGTCTGCGGCTCAGACAGTCTGCAAGGCAAAGCAAGTGAGAGGCGTCCGAGGAGAGTCTCTGCTCGGACAGACTGCCACTGGAGACTGGCAGAAGTGCAGGCCAGCAGTGAGCTGGTAGAAGTGCCCATTGGTGAGGTGCAGCTCTGGCGCAGTGGCAGACTTTTTGGCACCAGACGGGCGAGAAATGGAGCATCGAGAGAAGGAGAGACAGTCTCTGGGATGTTGTGAGCGGCCGATTTGATTCTCGATATGAGAGAGCACGAGTGACGCGCGCGAATGAGATTTCAATGTGTGCAAATATTTGCAGTGCCCAAAGCTGCCTCGAGTGCAAGAGCAAAGTTGGGGGGCAGAAAAAAGCGTCAGGCGAGTTTGTGTTTGGGCTTAGCTGGCCCCAAACTCTTGGGGGCTGCTCCAGACAGACTGCAACTGCTCAGAGCTCAATCTGCGGCCTATCCTATGCACTGGCGAGCAGTGGCGAAAAGAAAAACACACTCCGAGCTGCAATCCATCTCCAAAGATCTCGCTTTGCTCCTCCAAAGAAATCCAAACCCCAAACCAATTCAATCCAATCGAAAACACCCAAAACACCAATTGGGCCACAACAGAGTTTCATTCAAACCTCGGCTGGCAGGCTGTGTGTGTGTGCTCAAGTGAGCGTTAAAAGTGAGTCGCTTGAGCGAACCAAATGAGCAGCTAATGCATTGTTGTTGTTCTCCTTCTCTCTGGATGCTACTGCCTCTCCTGAACTGCAACTAAAACTAAAACTGCCTCTGCCTTTGCCTCTGAGCTGCCCCTTAGCTGCTCCTTAGCTGCTCCTTAGCTGCTGCCCATCCTTAGGTCTGGCGCTCTTTGTTGAGCGCACACCTTGAAGGGAGAAGGAAAAAGGTTGGAAAAGGTGAGAAAAAGGTGAACAATATGGTTTGAGGAATTTGCTTTCAGGCTTTGTTGGTGTTTTATATTTTTTTATTTTTTATCTCTATTTCTTGATCCAATTGTTAATTCAATTGAACTGTTTCCACCACTGCTCCCCCGGCCGCCCGTCTGTCTGTCTGTCTGTCTGTTTGTGTGTTTGTGATATTTTGACATTTGTCGTCGGTTGTTGTTGTTGTTGTGTGCTGTTATTGTTGTTTGAATGGACGTGGTGTTTGTGTGCCAGAGTTGCAGGCTCAAACAGTGGCAGTCTGTCCACTGCTCACCATTGGCGCACTGCCATTTGGCTGCTCTGCGCGTTTGTTGTGTTCCACCAAGAGAGGTGCGCGCGCCGCAAATAAGCGCGTTCTTCTATTGCTAGTCTGCCGCACTGCGCAGCGCACGAAGCGAAACACAAGCCGTCATCTAATATAATATAATATAATATAGTATAATCTAATACAACAAACGCGTTCCAACTGGTCGACAAACAAACAGCAACAATTGTCTCACCAATTGAGGCCAGCAGCCAGCGAGCCAATTGAAACCGAAGGCCACAAATTTAACGGCCTCTCAACCATTGGCACTGTGCTGCTGCTTTGTGTGCTTAGGCTTTGTGCCTGAGAGCAAAGCAGGCGCCCCAAATGGAGACGTCCAGGCAAATGGGCCAGTCGAAAGCAGAAAATTGAAACTTTTCCAAAATCCAATTGGCCACAGTGGCAAATTCCTGCCACTCTTTGCGCGCAAAAAGAGTGAAAGAGAGAGAGAGACCCATTCTCCAATAGGCTCTTTTGCTGCTAACGCTCCACTAAGCCAACAATGAGCCTTAATTTATGGTCGCCCGCCCGTTCATTGTGCACTTTTGGGCCCTTTTTCCTGGCGCCTTTCTGTCCAGACTGGCCACTCTGCTTTGGAGCACAGTCTAAGAGAGCTGATCGAGTGAAAACTGGATGGACTTTGCACTGGCAAATGGGCGCCCCAAACCAGCTGGACGGCCAGAGTCTAGCTTTGGCCACTGGATCTGGCGCCCAAGTGGTCCGCGTGGCAGCAGAGGTGATCTGGATGTCATTATTATTGCCGCTGGTGTCATTGTTATCTCGGCAACTGGCCACACGCGCACCGGCGACAGTCTATGGGGCGCGCAGAGGAAAACTCGAGCGTCCAAATGAGAGAGACTGCGGCTGGTTATTGGAACTGGAACTGGATATTTGGGCCCGACGATGATTGAGAGTGGCTAATAAAGCGCGCTTGGGCAGAAGAAATGTTTATCCGATAAGAGACAAGGGGCGGCAGAGGATGGATTGGGGCGCAATTGGATTAAATGTGCGCCCCTCAGCTCGCGGGCTTTTGCCTAATCCAATGGAATGGTTTATGGAGGAAAAAAAGGCAACTCTGTCAGGCTGGCTCCTCGGTCTTTGCTCTCTTCAGGCTGCCCTTAGCTGTGGCCGCACTGCAGCGCTCACTGCCTCAGACTGTCTCTGTTTGCCGCAGACTGTCTGTGCTGGCGCTCTGCACAGGCGACCAGCTCGCAGTGCACCAGAAACGCACAGCAACCCCAAGCAAATGCCTGGCAAATGGACGGCAAACACGCATCGCCCAAGCAACAGACTCGCGGGCCGCCTATAAGCGAGCCTCTGGGTGTTCCGCTGGTTGTTTGCCGTTTGCAGGCTAATTTGTGCGGTGCTGCGGTCGGGCCGAAGTGGAGCGGGCCAGCAGCGCCCGCGACTCGGCCGGCGAGCAACAAGCGGCCGGAAACGGCCGCCAGCCAGTTGGGCTGGGCCGCCGAGCAGAGTTGGTCGCCGTTGGCCACGTTTGGGCGCCTTCAACGGCAACTGGGCGCCACCAACAGGAAACGGGCCGCACAAAGTTGGGAGAAAGGAAACTTTTTGCTCGATGGGGAAATAAAGAGCAGCGATGAAGTGATCGAGCGAGAAATCCTATAACCTCGAGCGGCCCATTCAGAGTGGCCCGCTGGCCCAATGCTGAGCTCTCCTACTAATGCCGAACTTTTCCACCGGCAACTGCTGCTAATACCCGGCGGCTAAGAAGCAGCAGTTAGCTGGCGCGCGCGGCTCTTCCAAATCCAGTCGGATTGTTTTGAATGCTCGGCCGCCGCGATTGCAGTGAAGTGAGGCGCCTCTTTGGGGCGCCATATGCCAATTGTTGATGGAAATCTGATTCCGCCGCTCAGCACCCTGGCCATTGGCTGGCAAAGGCTCAACAATTGGCCCACTATTAGCCAGGCACAATTGAGCTCCGCGGGCCCAAATGTGCCCTAAGGAGCGGCAGCTGAGGCTCCATGAGCGCCGCCCCGCTCAATTGGCGCCCAAATGTGGCCCAAATGGAGGCGAGCAGTCAAATGAGCAACTGGCGCGCCGGCTTGACACTTCTATGGGTCGCAAACTAGCTCTAAGGAGCGCAAACTGGTCCTAAGGAAGCGCGCAAACTGGCGCCCTTTTGAGCCACTCGAAGCAACACTCTTGCAAGCCGGCCGGGAATAAAGTTGTGTTGAAAAGCGCAAGTTGGCCGCACGCTTGGCCAATCGGCGCCCAGTTGGCACGCAAGCAAGCGCACAAGAGAGACTCTCTCTGGCAGCAAATTTGGAACGCCGAGCAAAATGTCAAAATATTTGTCACTTGAACTTTGTTAACGCTCTTTTCATCGCCACCAACTGGCCCACTCGCTTCCACAAGAGTGAGCCAGTTGTTGGCCTTTTGCGCGGCAGCAGCGCGGCCCAAACGGCAGCTCAAACGCTCAAATGCTCAAACCAAAGCTAAGCTAAGCTCCAGAAAGCTGCTGAAAACCATTCTGTGCCAAAACCAACAGAATTAGCACCTCTTAGCGCAATGGGAAACTGTTGATCCAAGCAGCGTTTGATTCAATTTCCTCCATTCCTCCAAAACTTCACCAGCTCCTAAAGTGGCCCTAGTCTGCGGCCCGCGCGCCCCAAGAGCACCCAAAAAGGGCCCAGTGAAGCCAAGCGGAAGCGAGTCCTCCCAGGGCCAACCCTCCACTCTGAATCCCATTCAGAGTCTGTCCATTCTCGATGGTCTCAATTCTCAATCCTCAATGGTCTCAATGGTCTCAATCGGCCCAGGCCAATCGGGCGGAGGTCGCGCTCTGCCATTAATTATGCTTATTACGCGGGCCGGCCGACGCAATGGGGCCAGTTGGCCGCCAGTCAGGTCAGTCTGCCTGAAGGAGAGCCGCAACTTGGCCGCCCGGGCCGCCAAATGGAGCCTCTTTTGGGCGCCCAAAGCCGAACGCCGAACGCCGAAAGCAACAACAACAATAATAACCATAATTGACGTGTTAATCAGAGCGAAATGCTAAATCGTTTAGGCGCTCCTTGTTGGGCCACTAACTGTTGTTGGGCGGCCAGTGGAGCGGACACGAGAGGCAAGATGAATTGTTGCGGCCCTGGAGGAGCGTGGAATGAGCTGGTGGATTGCGAGAAGATTTTATGTTCTGCCAGCATAAAAGGTGGCAACAAACAGTAACAAACAGCAACAAACAGCAACAACAACAACAAGGAGAACAACAACAACTTGAGGCTAAGGTGTGGCCAGGTTGGGATTCCATTGTGGCATTGTGGGCAGCAAGCCGCGCGCGCACTGAGCGTTGGCGCGACCAGCGCGAAATGGGCCCAGGTCTGCGCGGCGTCCGAATCCCGTGCAGCAGTGGCCCGTTGGGCGTGCAGTGAGGCTGCGGCGCGCACTGTGCTCGGCACGGAGCGCGCTCCAGTGCACTGGGCGCGCCGCAGCCCAATTTGGCAACTGCGCCCCCAAACTGGGCATTCCATTCCCCCAGCGACCAACCTTCTCCTCTCCTCTGGCCAGACACACGGCCGGACAACCACTGGACAACCACTGGCCAACAAGCCCACGGCTCAATCAACACTGCCACACCAGCAGCCCCTGGACAGTTGTCCACTGGCAAAGCGGCCAGCCTTCACTTTGCTCCCTGTCTGTCTGCCTCCTCCCCTTCACCCACCTCGCCAACCTTCTCAATGAACACACTTTGACTTTTGCTACTTTTTGTCCTTTTGGCCAAATTCCAACCCACTGTTGTCATTGTTGTTTGGCCGCCAACAAGAGGGAGCGAGGAATTTGAGATTATTAAATGAAGTAAGCCGGCGGCCCAGTTGCTGCTGCTCGTGCACTGCAGCAGCCAGTAGTAGTCTACGGGTCTAGGACTGCTGCTGGAGCGAGTTTAACACTGTTGCTGGAGGGCCAAACTGCTGCTCAAATTTGGGCCCACACAAAAGTGTCACAGGCCCACAAAAGGCGCACTCAGACTTTCAGAAGATTGAGACTTGAGTTTGGGCTCCAATTTGGATTTGGATTTGAGAAAATGGGCAAAATTGGCATGAGAAGTGAGAAGTGAGAGGTGAGAATGAGAAGTGTGCGCTGAGAAGTGCGAATTGAGTAGTGAGGCGAAAATGAGAATGAGACTGAGACTGAGGCTGAGAATTGGAATTGGAGAGTGAGAGTGCCACTGGTTTGCGGTATGGCGTTCGAACTGCAAATCAGTGGGGCCAACAAACGAGATTCTTGCCCCACTCCTCAGCCTCCACAGTCACCCTGTGGCGCTTGCATTTGTGCTAATCTTTTGGCCGCCTCTCAATTGGAATATTTTCCATTAAAGAGCCGAGGAATCTTGTTTGCATGGGCTGCTGGCGCGCCACCAAGTCTGGCCAGTCCAACGAGGGGGCCAGTCCTCGGCTGGAAGGTGGTGGATTTTTGTGTGGGGGAAAAAGTGGTAGTTGTGCTTGTGGTCTGGTGCTGTTGTTGTTGTTGTTGCTGTTGGTGTCAGCTTGATGACAATAGCAATAAGGCCCACAGCGACGTCTCCATTTGTGGACACTTTCCTGCTGGCGAGATTGTTTGCCTCCGTGGTCAGTTGGGGGCCCGGATTGCTCTGGGCCTGCAGAGAGGGGCGCATATTTCACGCCGGCTGAGCTCGGCGCCAAAAGAGAGCAGAAATTGAGCCAATGGACTGGCTTCTGGTGCATTGTGGCACCAGAAGCATAGCAAAGCTGCAATGGGCCGCAGTCTGTCTCTCTTGGACGAGCACTTTGTGTGTGAGCGAGCGGCGCGCAAACAGTAAACGCTCAATGGGCGCTCGCACGCAGTCTGCAGTGTGCAGTGTGCAGTGTGCAATGGGCTCAAACCACACAAACCATCAGCCAGTGTCAACAATAAGGCGCGAAAGTAAACAAGAGCATTTTCGGCCAGACGCCAAAGTGCTGCCCATTCGCCACCAACTTGGCTGCCCAACTTGGCTCAATGGCTGCCCAAACGGGCGGCCTGAAATGTGACACTTTACTTGGACAACACAAGAAGTCTGTCCACACGAACCACTAGATTTGTCGCCCCCCTTCTCAACTGGGCCCCACTCCAATTGGGCTCCCGTGAATCAATTCTCACGCGCCTCCTCCCCATTTACGAGGAGGCCAACCAAAAGTGGCCCCACTCTTCTGCTTCCGGCCCACTCTCCTTCTCCGCCGCCTTCTCTTGGCGACGCGCCGAACGGTTGCGGGGTGGTAGGCGCGAGAAACTTGATACTATAATGATCGGCTCAATTGGAGCCGCCCGCCAGACGAGGCAACCTCTTGACACGCTGTTCAGGCAGCCGGGAGGCTGAACAGCATTGCTTGTGCAACTAATTGGCTAATCTGCTCGCCAGTTGCGTGCTTTCCACCTTTCAAGTGGCTCCCTTTTTGCCCGAGCGTCGGCTGCAAAACTGGCCAAATATACTGGCACCAAGTTCAGTGCGCTTCAATGGTGTTTTTGTGCCACTACATTTGACCAATTGGCACTGCCTCTCGAGTGTCGAAATTGAATTCCCCTCGGCTTGAAAGAGGTTGCCAAGAGGCGACAGCTCAACCGGAGACAGTCTACTAGCGGCCAGATTGGCCATGAGAAAGTGGCCGAAGATCAAAATAAAAAGTAATATCAACTCACAAGAAGAGCAGCGAAAACAACGCCAGCTCAAACAGGCCCCAGAAGCGCGACGACCAATTGTTGGTGAAGAATTTTTGGACCGTTCGGCGTCAACTTTTCAATGGTCTCTCTCTCTCTGTGTGTCCAAATCGGATTACCAGCGAGGGGCCGAGCCTGTTGGAAAGTGACTGAGTGAGTGAGTGAGTGAGCGAGCCAGTGGGAGAGACAGAGAGCGGCAGAGGAGCGGCCCAGTGAGACCTTAGGGCTGGCTGATTGGCACAAATTTGCACCAGCCGCCAAGCAGCGGCCCCAAATCGACTGGCCCGCCGGCTGGCCATCGATCATTCTGTTTATCTTTTTGCTCGCCTCTGTCTCTCTCTTTTCTAACTGGCCCAAACTAACTGGTCAGAGAAGAAAATTTAGCGTCTAATTGACGTGTGTTTGTGTTTGCCCGTTTGTGTGTCTGCGCGCCTTGGGCCTGTCCTAAGGGCAATCCAATGGAGCCGAGTGATTGGGCGGCCCAAAGTGGTTCTCTCGGTTGTGCTTGATACTGTGTTGTCACAGTGGAAAGTATTTTCCATCTCAATTTGCTGGCCGCCGCCCAAACATTGACAATGGCCCACGAAAGGACCATTTCCACTCCTCTTGGGGCCTTTTCCTTGTCAGCGCCAATGGGCAGCAATTTGGCGCCGGAAAGAATCCGCTCGGAGTGGCCAAATGCCAACCTCCTTCCCTCACACTGCCTTTTCCCTCCACCTTGGGCCCCTCCTAACTGCTGGCCCACCTCTTTTTTGCTCGCCCCACTCAGAGGCAGCCAGCCAGCGAGGGCAAACTCCTTCCCTGCGGCTCAACTTCCTGGCGCGCACAATTGTCGCCAAGCGATGCAAATGAAGTGCTCACACTGGGCCAGTTAGTGGCCGCCGGCGCGACACGGACACAATAAATAAACAAATAAATAAATAGATAAATTGCTCCGGCCAGGAGGCAACTCCGCAGCAATTGCTCCCAGCGGGCCGCGCGTGCATCTGGCTGCGTTGGTCGCCCTTTGCGCGCTGTGCTCGCGCCCGCTTGCACTGCTGCGCCGCACGGCCGCCCCAGACTGTGTATGCTGCACTGTGCATCCTCCACTGTTCAGGATACACAGTCTCCCCCAGCCTGCAGGTCGCCCAGCAGTGGCCAGCTCCAGGCCGCCGTCCACTGCAATCAAGGCTCGAATGCTGAAAACTGGACGGCGCCCACTCGCAGCGCCAGCTTGTTGGGCCCGCCGCAAGCAGACGCCACCAACTGGCCGCCCACAACTGATTTCCCATAGTTCCACTTCCCGAAAGGGCCCGCCGACAACCTATAGGCCGCCTCGAGGGGCCGGTTGCTCGTCTGCGGCTTGGGCGGCCAATTGTTGCCGCGCGGGAGCTGCTCTTCTGCATTGAGCATGAGACTGGTGTCCACTGCACTCGGACGAGTCGGCGGCGGGCTGAGTGGAGGGCAGTCCGATCGGGCGGACGAGCTGCGGCGACAATTTGTGACAATTTCCAGCTCGTCTTCTTGTGGCCGCAATTGAGCCGCTGAGCTGCAGTGGCGCCGAAGTGGCGCCACTGGTCGCCTTCTCGCGGGCTCTCAGCTGGCGGCCTGTTGTTCTGTCCAGCGGCAGAGTGGCTCAAACAAACAAAACCTAAGGGCCGCCCGCAGCACAGCCACGCCGCACTGGCGCCCACCAAACTCGCACACCTCAAAGCTCAACTCAGTTCAGCTCAGCTCAGCTTAGCTCGGCTCGGCTCGGCCACTCTCACAGGTGATTGCATGGCAATCATGCGCCGCTCACCGTCCGACAACACGCAATTATTTCCACCGAAGTCGAGGGGCAATTCGCGGCCGCAATTGCCCCTCGGCCAGTCTCTCTGGCCACTTTCCGCCTCAACTTTTTCATTCAAAAGCGCCATTGTTGCCATTCACACCTTTGCCGCGGTCGCCCAATTGCCTCCACTGGCAGTTGTCGGCCCACTGAAATGCAAACAACGGACGCCAAAGTCAGCAAGCAACTGCAATTGCCGCCCGCTGGCTGCCTATAAGGCGGCACAAATCTGTGCGGCCAGTTGTTGTGGTTGGCCAGCGAGTTTGTCGCTCCGACCTTGCAGTTTGGTGCAGCCCGCGGCCACCAAAACACCCAGAGAGCAACAGGCCGCCGCTCACACTCCTCCGGCAAAGCCACAAAACTGGGCCCATTGAGCTGCGGCCGCTCAGCTCTGCTCTGCTCGATTCAGGCCAACGCTTCGTCCCTTTGGCGTCCAATTGGTGAGCCCAATTGTTTTGTCGGCTTGCTCGTCGCTGGTTGCGTGCCGCCAAAACGGACGCCAAACGTGGTCCTTGAGCTCAGAGTAACGGCCACTCTTCGGCGAGAGACAATCTCCGGCGCCAAACACTCGGCGAGCGAGCCAGTTGCCGCAGTCGCAAGACACGCCCACCGGCTTCGAGGGTGCTCGGCGCTGGTGAAAATGGAGAGAAAATGTGGCCGAAAGGGGCGGAAAGATTGTCTGAAATTGGGGCGCAAGTTTGCCAGAAGTTGGGGAGAAAAGAGCGGGCGCAAAACCACAGCTTGGCCGCCGGAGGAGAAGGGGCAGCAAAAGGTAAACAGAAGGCGAAAAAGGTAAACACAAACAGGGCCGCAGACTGTGACTGGTTGAGGCGCGCGCTGGCGCCCCCTGGCGGCCGCTCGCGCAACTGCGCGCATCAACAACACACTTATAGTTCTGCTTCCTCGTCTCCTCCAGTTGCAGCCGATTTTTAGCTGCCAGTGTCTGTGTCTCTTTGTGACTCAACCAGTGTGTCTCCTCGAGCGGGCGAGGAGCACGCGAGCCGCCGGCTGCCAGGCTGCAAGTGCGAAATGTTAATGAGAAAAGGGGTCCAATATCAGGCGGACGAAGTGGAGGCGACCGTTTTATGCAATCAAAAATCAATCGCTCGAAAGGGAGCCCAGTAACACGAGAAGGGGCCCACTCTCCGACCGCTGGCTGGTCCATGGTGGCCGCACGCACCACAGACTAGCTTGGGGGAGCCAAAAAAGGGGACCAAAAAGGGGAAGCGAAAAAGGGGCGCCCACTGATTTGCGACGCGCTCGGCCAACTCCATTTGGCATTCAGTGGAACCCAGTTGGCTTGCATAATTTCACGCCCGCTGCTCACGCCTCGTGCATTTTGGGCGCCCATTTGGAGGCCTGCCAGTGCGTGTGGCCTGAGACTTCTTGCTGCAGTCTGTTGGCGAGAGCAGTTGGCGAGAGCATTTGGCGAGCAGTTGAGGCCCAAAGGAAACCCAGTTGAGGCCAATAATAATAACAATAATAATGCTCAGCCGCGGGCGCTCAAGTGGCGCCAGAAGTAGTAAGTGGAAAATAAAAAGCCAGCTACGCCTCTCAGCCATTAGCTTATTTACTTCTTAATCCTTGGAGCACCCACCCCTTGCAGCTGCAGCGGAAGCGGCAGAAGTGAGTGTGCAGGCGCTCGCTCGCTCGCTCGAGGCGACCCACTGCTTCCGGCTCGTTGTTTTCTCGTTTGTTTTGGCGCATTTCTCTTGAAGCCTTTTTTTTTTCGTTTGCTTTGTCTCAGCCCTTTTGGGGCTTGGTTTTCGCCCCCAAGCCCAAAGCTCTGGCGAAAAAGTTGGCCTCGCTTGGCGCCACTGAGCCAGCAAACCGCCGCCACGGCCGTTCCAATCATTAGCGGCGCAAGTTTATGCAAAGGAGACTGTGCTTAGTGGAGTGAAAGTGAGACTGCCAGCGACAGTTGGCCGCACACCATCGCCAAGCCAGCGGGTCAGTTTAAACTTGGCCAAAGTGGCTTCTTTGTTTGCTTTTTTCGCCCCAAGTCCACTCTGTTGGAACCGAAAGAGAAGGCTCTCTGGAAGTGTTATTCCTCCTGAAGGAATACTGGTTCCTCTCTCTCTCTGCCCACAACAGTCTCTCCTTTGGACTCTCGTCTCTGCTCCTTCAGCTCAGCCGGAACGAGGCGCCTTTCTGCCCTGCGAGCTTCTCCTTAGGACTGGCGCTCCTTAGAGCTGGCGGCTCGTCCACTGAACTGGGCGCAAGATGGAAAGTTCCAAAGCCACTGGAGCGGATGGAGGAAATTGCGCAACGGCCAACTAACTGGAACTGATTATGTCACTTCGGATCCTGCGGATTCATTTGTTTCGCCCTTTGTGTCGCTTTTATTTCTGGCCCAAAAAAGTTCAAAAAACTTTTTTCCCTCCTTCTGTCTTCTGGCTGGCCAGTCGAAAGGGAGTTCAAAGGGCACCAAACGGGGCTCAGTGGGTTCCCGTTGGCCAGAGACTGGGACTGGGACTGTTGGGGGCGCGCATTTTGTTGGCCATAAATCAGCTGCTCTCCACTTTGCAGCTCGCCCGCTGAATGGCTCAATGGGACGCCCTCCGACGACGACCCAGCGCGACCCCAAATTGGCGCCCCTCGAGACTGGCCAGAACGAGGGAGGACAGTCTGCGGCTAAGGGTCGCACGCAGAAGCACAAGCAGAAGCACACGGCGCTCGCCACGGACTCTCTGCGGCGGCCTCAAAGGGGCCCAAGTGGAGCAGTGGCGAGTAATTGCCTCTTTGTGGCCGCCCGAACGAGCCAACAAAGTGGCACCAATCAAACGGACAGAGCAGAGCTGCCACTTGGCCGCTTGCTCAGCTCTCCTTTCGGGCGGCCAATCGAAAACAAACAAACACCATATCATCGCTAATGGTCACCTGTTGGTTTGTTTCTTTCTTATGCCTCTCTCACTGTGCATCAAGTCTTTACGCTGACCGGGGTGTGCTTGTCCATCTCTGTTCGCTAGTCTGTCTCTGTCTCATCGCTTGTCACTGCTCCGCTGAGCTGGTGCTGCAGTGACCAGAGCCACTGGCTTGGGAGCGATGTGATTCACGCTTTTGCCCATTTTCGCCCCTCAAAAGTGGGCACTAAAATGGGCGGCGCTGGATCAAAAGGGAGAGAGAGAGAGCCAGACGGGCGGAATCAAAGCTTTGGAGTCGGCCTCTGTTTGAGTCGGTCGCTCGGAGGCTACAATGAAATGATTTGCATGTGCTCGCAGGCAACATCTCATGGACACCATCATGGCGCCCTCCCAGCGGCCCCACCGCACAACACACACTCACCGGCGCTCTACCCACCGCTGGCCATTATGATTGGCACACACTCCACGGTGGTAATGTTGGCCCAGCAGTGTGTTGCCGAGCAGTGTGTGTCGAGCCTCCTCGAGGCTGACCCATTGTGTCTCTGTGTGGCGCCTGTCCAGCGGCGCCCTCGACGCCACTCGTCCACTGGCGCCACCAGCTTCGTACGCCCGGCCAATGTAAATACATTTCTGGTCGTACGAAAGCGCAATTCGTTCACTGGCGCCTCGTTCGTTCGGTTCTCGCGGCCAAACCAGAAAGTCGCACATCCTTCACGATTTGTCGCAACCTTAGACACAACGCTCAGCCCGCAATTCTTACACTCCAGCAAACCCAAACCCAAACACAACCGCCAAACACATACACACACGGCGGCCTAGCACAGGCAGCAAAACACAAGCGCCAAAGCACGCGCCACTCTCTATGTGTGACCTTCAATTGGATTTGGCTCGCTCGCGACCACTATCATTAGGCTGTTTCCCCCAAAATGGGCGTGCCATTCCATCAACAGGCACACAGGCCATCAAGAGGGCCAAAGCCAGTTGCTTTGTTTGTTGTTGTAGTTGTCGTTTGTCCTTAGCCTGTTTGTGGGCTTGCGAGCGAGCGAGCGAGCAGCAGTTGGCGACCAAGTTAGAGAGGAGGGCAGAGGAGCATTGAAAAGTAGGAGAGAGAGCGAACATTATTATTTTGTCTCCAATTTGGCAAATCTGAATCACATCTGCTCGTCTCTCTCTCGCTCAGCTCTGCATGGGCAACCACAAAACTTAGATCCAAAGCGCAACCACCAAAGACACACAACGACAACTTGCCCCAAAGCACACAAATAGACACTGACTGGCAGACTCTCGTTTGGCCAGTCGCTCAGCTTTCCTCGTTGGCTCTTCGTTGGCTCTTGGTTGGCGCCAGCGAGCTTCTTCGGCCGGAGGACAACAAGTGGTGTGAGACGCAAATTACACATTGTCCTCGGCATTTCCTCTGCCGCTCTTTCATTCATTGGCCGGCCCACAATCGAGCCTCGAGAGGGGCGGCCAGTTTCCTGCTCGCCACTATTTCACTCTTTTCCTCGTCCCATACAGTCCCATGCAGTCCCCTTAGGCCGCCTCTCTCCAGTGGCCATACACGTTAGTCGCCCTCGGAGGAAGGCCAGTCCATGTTGTTGGTCCCAAAAGCCTGCAAGGGCCCGCAGGAACGCTGTTCATTTGGCGCCGATTGTCTCGGGCAGAGCTCGGCCCAGATTGGCATAGAAAGCGGCGCACAGAAAGCGGCCGCACGCTGGCCCACTTGTTGTCGGGCGCGCTAATGTTGCACCGCGCGGGCCAACCTCCCGCAGCTCAGCTTCGGGCCACGCGCCAGCAATCACAAAAACTGCCTCCCGGGACAGTCTCAAGTATTTTGAGTCACCTTCCAGCTGGACCATTCGCAACAAAATGAATCACAAATCTCAAAAATGGCCCCACCTTCATATTGCACAAGCCAGCCGCCCATTAGGCTCCCTCGCGTGGCCTCCCCTCAGCGGCCTCTGCTTGGTGGCCTCCCGCGAGGTGGCACCTGTATTTTGCATCTGCGGCCACCCACCTGTTTGCAGATCGTTGCCGATGGACACTCGAACTCGGGGGACAAGCCGCGTTTGCTGCTGGGCCCACTGGACGGCTGCTGGGCGAAATAAAACAAACAACGGGACACAGAGCTCGAAAGTCCGAGCAAAACGGCTCCAAAACCTCCCACAGCTTGAGGTCCAATTGGTTGCGAGATGGCCAATTGGACGAGCGGTCAGCTGAAGGTTTAGTGGCCGAAGATTTGCCATTGATCCAGCGAAATGAGATTCTAATGAGCTGAAAAGAGCAGCACAGAAACAAAAACAACAACCAAGTTCAGAGTTTTGTTCAGCTCACAGAAGTTCAATGCTGCTGAGAGCAGCCCTTAGCTCTGTTTTGTGCTCGCCAAACTCTGGCAAACGCCCAACTTTTTGGCCCAACTTCTTGCCCAACTGAGCAACTGGATCCATTTTTCGCTCTGCCAGTGGTTTCATAATCGAATTACGTGAATTTTTATTGTTATTGCCAGCGCCATACAGTCATGATCACGCTGGGCCCATGTGGAACTGTGTGAAATGATCCCGCAAAGCAACTGCAACCGTCTGCCAGCGAATGATTGATTTGGGCTTTCGCATGACAACAAAGATTGAGCATATTGCACCAAAGCGGCGCTGCAGGTGGCCTCGCGTCCAAGTTAATCAATCTCCGCCGCTCGTCCATTTTGCAAGCGCCTGCAAAAGGAGCCTCATCAAATCGGCCTCAACTCCACACAGATCATCGCCTCATCAGCCGCTATTCTTCTCCCAAATGGCTCCCAACTGGCCCAGACCTAAGCTCTGCACTGCGTCATGGCACAGCCCAAATCACAGGTCCAGATCCGCGCCGGACGCTTCCCACTGGAGCCATGGTTGTCCTGGCGCCATCTGGTTTGCGGTGCTCGTCCTTCAATGGAGCCCGCTCAATGGAGGATCCTATGCTGCAGGCAAGGATATAGTTAGCTTGGCGCTGGACCTCGGGAAAAGGTCCAAGTTAAACAGTCCAACAAAGGCGGAGGAGGTCAAATCTTACATGGCGTATCGGTTGGGCCTACCACGAGCCCATGATGGGCACATGATGAGTGGCCTCCGCTCGAGCTCAGCTGAGACTCTTGGAACTTTCTCGCCAACTCGTCCAGCTTCTCCGGAATTAGTATCGTCTAGAACAATCAAACTCGGGCTAACCTGAGTCCTCACTTCTGGCACTCATGATTGGGCCGCTAAATTGGAGCGGTTCAAATTTCGCGCCCTGTCTCGTGGGTCTTGGGCTAACCGCGTGCTGTGCAACGTGCGCCTCATGGCGAACTAAATCGTAAGCTCTCTCTGTCTTTCTCTCTGTGGCAACCAGGAGAAAGCAGAGAGGGCGCGCTCGTTGCCTAGACTGACTATGTTGCTATTTTTCCCTGCCCTCCCCTCTCCCCCCTCGTCCCTAGTTATCACTAGCAACTTATGATCTCCCGAATCTGCCTCGAATAACGCTTCTCTCTCGTATAATCTTAATACTACTCCTACTTCTAATCTTATCTCACACCTTATACTCTCTTAGTATCGGGGGCTAAAAAAGAAATAACGACCAGACAGTCTGACCATTTGAAGCCCAGTCTCACCTCTGGGAAATTTTTTATCCTCCTCTATTACTTCGAGTGTCGCACGCACAAACAGACAAACACACATCTACAAATAGACTTATACACAGACACACAGGCACGCACACATGCACACGTATACATCCATAGAAACTCACGCTCACACACGCACTCACAAATCGGTCTCGCCCTCTAGTTGAAATAATTCAATTATTACAACATTATTTCTTGGTCACCTTGGCATTCGCTTAAGAGAACTGATCCTCTGAATCTCTTAGTTCACTCAATTAACAAATCATTCGGAACCAACATTAGTAAACGCCTCTATTTTCGGCACGTAGCTCTTATTCTGCGCCTGCCTCTCATATTTGCCCGTTGTATTTATTTGTTACCAAGTTCAAGTTTTGGTTAGCTGGTCGATATAAACTAACCTTACATTTTGAAGATATGCATCCGAGGGGTGGACGCCAATTTTCCCGTGGTGGCGCCGGTAGTGGTGGTACCAGTGTTATCGGAGTAGGAGCAACTAGCAGGAGAAGATTTAGAGGTCAGTATTTCAGGACCCGTACATCGCCTAATAGACAATCTCCCCAACTATCTCAAGAGCGCCACGATGATTACTCGGCTCCCCCTAGTCACTTGAGGCAGCACCATAACTCCGATCATAGCAATCAAAATTATCAACACAACCAGCGAAGACAGCCCAGAGATTCACATCAACAAGATGACAATCCTATCGATCAAAGAATACTTGATGAAGTCAGAAATCGAATGAAGCTCCAAGTGGACGCGTACTGCTATGAGCTTGAAGACAGATTAAGAGACATAATCAAGTCACGTATTGAAGAAGCTCTTAGCAATCTAGATTTATCTGATCGTAAAGGTCAACAATCCTCTAATGATATTGGCAATAAAGGACGACGGATCAAGGTTATAAGTCGTCAAAATCGTGGCTCAGCCAAAGAAGACCAGCCTGTAACGTCCCAACAAACAGCTGATGCCGCCACTAGTACAAACAATCTTTCCACCAGGGAACGAGATAAGAAAAATACTATCCCCTCTGCTAATCAACGAAGAAGAAATATCAAGGAGAAACCCGATTTGGCCAACAACACGAGGCCATTGCCTATACCAACTAGTCGAGGTGATGATTCGACCACCCAGGCTGCCGATCCATCAAGTGAAGATAAGGTTGAGGGAGAAGAGGGACAAGATAGGGATCGTGTCAGGCGTGTGTTCCGAAGGAGGAAGCAACATTTTAACAAAAGACGCTCCTACAATGATCGTAGGAGAAGAAGGAACGACTCATCAGAAAGAAATTCCAATGATACATCGCCTCAAAATGAAACCTTAAGCGTCGATTACAGGTCAACGACTAACAAATCCTCATCCTCAATGAGTCGCCGTGATAATAAGCACTCAAACAACGCAGCAAGAAAAAGCTTTCCAGAATTATCAGAATCCGAAATCAGCGAGATAGTTCAGGTGTTGAAGCGCGACTTTTTCACCCCGGAGCTAGAAGCGGTCAAAAAAACTATCGACGCTAAAGGTCCGGCGGTTGCGCAAGAATTCGCCTCCTCAATACTTGACCACGCTATATGTGATGTAACCAGTTCCACCAGATTGAGCGAAATTGCTACTAATTTGTATCAGTTGATCATCAGCGAACGTGGGGGTCCGGAATTTCAGCAAGGATTCTACAATGCGCTGTCAACAATTTCTAATCGTGAAGAAGATATCGCAATCGATGCGCCGCGTTATATGGATACCCTAGGTCAGGTCCTTGGTGAATGTGTTGTGCCCATGAACAACAGTAGGCATAGGCAGCTTCTAAAGAAGTTCCTTACGAAATGCTTGAATTCTTACTGTCGGGTAAGCCGTGCACAATTACTTGCGAGCACGATGCGAGGAATTGTTCGAAACAAGGAGGAGAGATTCGCCAAAGATATATGGGATATCGCTCATCTTAAATGGTCTAACTTTCTACCTGATGGAACTGACCTGGATCAATTTGTAGAGTCAGAGGACGTTAAATTTACAACTCAATCCTTTTCTCCTATGCCTAAGAGTCCTAAGAAGACCCCTGAGGAGCTAGAGAAATTTGCCGATGATGTTACAAACTTGGTTGAGAAGAGGTGCACACCGCAAACTCTCGAGGAGATGGTTCGTGATCTCGAGTTGGAGTCGGACGAGGTGGTGGCTTATTTGGGCACTCTCATCTATGCGATCGTTCGCGGCTGTCTGACAACCGATTCAGGCGAATACAAATTAGATACTGAGGCCCTCAACAAATACTCGAGCATTCTTAACGGTAAGAGTCAAATCCCGTTGTTATCTTCATCGATGTCCTCTCTGGATGACGATGGTACAAAAGCGTTACCCAACAAAAAAGAAACTGCTGACGCAGTCGCGTTAAATGCACTCACTGCCTTGACCAAGCTCTGGCATCAATACAATTGCCCACAGAACTTGATGAGCACTATCTTACTGAACTTGCACAGTCATGGTGCGGCCTCTTACGATGCTCTCAAGACCTGGCTCAACTCAGAAGATTTGAAAAATATTCCAGGCATCGGTGCTGCAAGACTGAATTCGAAGAGGTGCATAGAAGACTTGGGAGCTAGTCGTGGTTAGTATTATTTTGTCTAGATATCATTAATGATAGAAAATAAACTACTCTTCTCCAACTGAGTTCACATAAAGCCTCGTTTTCACTTACTCTGGAGTACCTCTACAACATTCCTATTCTGGTCCTAGGAGGTGGGACGCCTTTTGAGTTCGCTTTCCGCCCGTGCATCCTGGTTGCGCGCTATAGAGATCTGATCGACGACGAAAACACATCCATTTAAGTTTTGTGGCCGTTTCGAGCTATATGAAAAGTTGAATCCGGTTACTGTCGAAAGATACACTCACACACTTCTCTCTCTTCTTATCGCACACTCTGTATAAAAGACATGCGTGCACAATAGAGATTGCTCATTCGTGTTCTAGCATTCCACTTTTACACATCTCAATTTTATAGCAATTACGTCATGGCGTTTCTTAAAGAATTGAATGAGATCCTCCAGGAACATGAGAGATTAGCTGGAGAGGACGAAAAGAGGTACTCCGAATTAAATTCGGCATGCGAGTCATCTGTAGCTAAATGTATCCTTGAAGCAACAAATATATCTACACTAGAGAACATAGTCCAGCGGCTGCGATTCACGGTCGGCAATTCTGAGGATCTTACACTTATTAGAGATCGCTTGAAGGAATCTGTGGACATTAAAAAGGAGGAAAACGACTCCTTGTATGAAAAGCTAGAGGAAGCTCAGGCTCGCTACAAAGCGGCACAAATTCATTGCGGGCAACTCAAATCACAGATAAAGTCGTTGAAGGAGGAGTACAAAAATTTGGAGGCCTCTCTTAGGTCTGAAAAAGATGCCACCCCAGTCATACTGAAGTTGTTCAAGTCAAAGCCCGATAGCTAGCAGACAGTCAGAGACTGAAACTTTTGGGTAACGATTGTGGATACGTAGTGGCGACAAGTTATGCGAAAAGTGATCTCCCGCCGAAAATATGATTGTGAAATAAAGTTCGAATCTATCAAACAATTCAACAAAACAGTTTCAATCGCTCCTCTATCTTATCCTTTGTATGATATAATAGATGTTGGGTTTGTTCGCCACAACGACTAGGGTGCACTTTAGATCAGGTGTGGTGCGTGCATCCTGCAGCATGACACAATTATGGTTCTTAGCAGCGCACTTTGGGCGCCAGAACTCCTATGCAGATAGAGTTCAATCTCTTCTCGTGTCGAAACTTTCAAGCACATGTCTGTTTTCGCCCGGCGCGAGTGCAACTCGTTCGTCCAATCAATCACATAACGCAAGCGATTTGGTTTTCTGGTTCTGCCATCATAGTTATAACTGAATTCCATCGATTTATTAATCAGCCAGCTCAGTCCAGGTCGAAACCCTGTTGCTCCTACATCTGCACTATTCAACCAGACTTCTAGATTCTACCCCACAAAGCTATGGCGTCCATACAAGTTTGGGGCCAAATAAGTGTGGCTGCCGAGGGTATCGAGCATAACCTTCAATCTGACTCCAATTTCAAGTCATTAAGTGAACTTTTGAAGGCGACGCCTCACCAGCCATCACTGAGCGGTCTACAAGATATTGATTATCCAAATATGAAATTTAGGATACCCATCGTATCGAATTTCAGCAAGGTCCCTCTCCCAACTGATGTTATCGAGCAATATATGAACATGCGTCAAAACTGTGCCCTAGGTATTTTCCCCGAGATCTCCCGAGCCTGGCTTTCAGTCGATAGTTGTATTTTCTTCTGGGCATATGATAATGCCGGTGATGTTGCCTATTACGATGGCCTAGATCAAACAATAATAGCTGTTCACCTATTGAAACCAAAGCCAAATATATTCAAGTCTCATATAAAGTACATATTATGCTTGATCACGGCCTCCGATATAACCCTGTTGGGTGTCACATGCCCCGAAGATGAAACGAGTGATGGTTTGTCAACCTTTCTGCTTATTCCTGATCCCCTCTTCAAGTTATCAACTGACAACGTTATATTATCTGTTGTTGCCGGTACAGAGGATGGACGTGTGTTCCTGGCTGGAAACGATGGGTGTCTATATGAGATCACTTATCAAGCCGAGGAAGGCTGGTTTTCACGAAAATGCAGGAAAATCAACCATTCTAATAGCCTATTGTCTTACATCACTCCTTCGTTCCTGAGTTTTAGTGAAAATGAACCCATCGTTCAAATGGAGATTGATAGTAGCCGTAATCTTCTATATACTAGAACTGAAAAGAGCTCGATATGCTTATACTATTTAGGACAAAAAGGCTCAACGATGGATCTAATCCAAGGTAAAACAGTATCCGCAGTTGTGAACCAGGCTTCATGTATAGCCCGTACCATCGACACTAGCAACTTCAAACCCATAATAGGCATGAAGGCTCTAACAAAATGCGAATCAGAGGACATACACCTGATTGCCGTCACCCAGGCAGGCGTTCGCTTATTTTTCTCAGTCACCGGTGGCGAGAGACCTTCCGGTCTGGAATTGGTCCATGTGAGATTGCCGCCTGGTTTCACCCCATCTTCTGCTGTTCAACGGCCAAACTCAGTGAGCAATATTTATCATCGAGATAATACATGTATCATGACCACTCTTCAGGCCGAGAACAAGGACCTTCTCTGGATCCTCAGTAACGACTACTATGTATATGAAGATCAGATGATGGAGGCTTTTGGCGTGAGCTCTCTAGAAGGCAGGGTTTGGTCGATATCAGAGGAGATACAAAAGACTCCCATCTCTTCGAAGTATGGACCCCAGACCAGGACTCCCCCTTTGATAGTGAAGCAACATTTCGAAGAAAGAAGAAAGTTCGTGCTCTTGACTTCCGAGGGCGTGTTCATATTTTATAAGCAAAGACCAATTGATCAGCTTAGTTTGATTCTAACTGAGACCCAGAATCCCGAGTCACCGGTGGTTAGATCCTTCTTCCAATCGACAAAACTAACTGAGGCTTGTTCAACGAGCCTAACTCTCGCTTGCACTTCGAATATGCCGCAAGAGATGCAGATACTTGAGTGGGCTACTTTGGCCTTCTTCCGGTATGGCTCAACCCCTGTTGATTCACAATTCAGTGCGCGTCATGATGCAATCTACCTTTATCTCTCAAGGATACTCAGACCAATATGGCATCTTAAAGCAGCAGAAGAGATTGATGTGTCTCCTTATCTGAAAAGACTCATTGAGCTCAAGAAATTCATCGACTCCAATTCTCACATCGTTGGAGATCAGAGCAAGCATTCCAATAAGATCACATTGAGTGTACCATTGGAAACGAAGTCCTGGTTATCATCCACCCCTATCGCGTCGAGAAATCAAGTTGATACATCCTCAGAGTCAGAATCATTGAGCTCGCTTACCTATCTACTTACCCGATGTATTGAAGTGCTCAATCTTTACAAGCTCCTATACGACCATGGTTTCAGTGTGAATCTCCCGCACGAGCCACAACTCAAATTGAGTGTCATGACATTCCGTGACCTCATCGTTATGGGCGGGGATATGACCACTAATATAGCCAGCGCACTTGTGCGGCGTTATATTGATGATAATATAACTACCGATGCTATCTGTCGGCGCCTTCACGAGTTATGTCCTTCAATATTCAGCCAGGAGAATGCCCTGCAAGCAAAGGCTCATGAGATGCTGCTTCAATCGCGTACCATTATTGACAAGGTGGACAAGGAGCGAATGATGAATGAAGCTTGCTCGCTACTGAAGAAAATTGGAGTGAGGCTCGATCTACAGGCTGTTTGTGATTTATTGCACTCCGCTAGAGCCTACAAGTACATAGTGGATATCTGTTTGTTTGTCGCTGAGAAACGTGACCCAACAAATCTGGCAGGTTTTCAACAGGCCTCTCGCCTACCACCTGCCAAACCGCTTGATGACTCGGAGGAGCGTACGCGAGCGACAGCGGTCAGCTCAAGAATCGACTGCTACATGCGGATCTTTGACACTCTGGACAGATTGCTTAATCAGGAGGATTTTGATGACGTTTTTCAATTTTGTGTCAAGTCCTCTGATGAGCTGTTCCATACAAAACTTTATGAATGGCTTTGTGAAAAGAATCTTTCATCAAAATTATTGGAGGTTCGTTCGCCGTACGTTGAGCCATTCCTGAGAAAGAAGGCTGAATCGGATTGCTTTTCTACAAGTCACCTTGATCTGATGTGGAGATTCTACGAAAGGAGAGGTAACTTCCTTGGGGCCGCCCAGATACTCGACCAGCTTTCCAGCCGACCCTCCGCTGATTACGAACTTGAGGAAAGGTTGGCCTACTTGTCCAGAGCCAAGGGTTGTGTCGAAGCTATGGCTACGCCCGGTGAGTATTTGCATGAGTTGGAAGAAAAGATGGAAGTTGTGAGAATTCAAATTCAACTATATAACAAGCTCAAAGAGCTACCCGCATCCCCTGTTATATCGGACGCCCTCACTCAGCTCAACTATAGCCTGATGGAGTTGACCCAACTATATCAGAACTATGCCCAGAAATTCAATCTATACGATTGCCAACTAGCTATATTGAAGTGCGGGAACCACCACGACGCAACACTTATCGAACGGCTATGGAAGAATATCATTGACGAGATCCTATATAGTAACCAGGAAGAGGCCCCGGAAACTCAGCTCCACAGCCTGAGTAGCAAGATTGAGAATCTCGGCAAGAGTCTGATGCCGTCGGAACGTTTCTTTCCGGCCTATTTCATTATATCATATCTTGAATACAAGACTCATTTATACAACAATCTTCGATGGGTACCTCATTGCTTAATGAAGATGGGATTCAAACCGTTAAATTTATTGGAACCGTACCATAAGTTTTACAAGAGCCGAGAACATTCGGTCTACTGGCAGGGTAAACAGATTCATGTGCTCAGAGTGATTGCAACTTTAATCGAAGATTCTCTGGACAACTCTGACCGCTTGTTCGCAACCTCTTGTCTTGACGTCCTATGTGATTACCTCATCGATCTCCAAACAATGGCACCCAACAGTAATGTTCGAAAGCTTCAAGACACATTCAACATGCTTCAATCAAGAATCAACGCACGGATGGCGCGTTGCAAATAACATAACATTGGCACACCGGGCTTGACAGTTCTCGGTCACAACCGACTTGCCCTTCGGTCTTACCAGAAAATCGTCTCTATTGGACGATGTCAATCGGTCCCGAAGCGACTCTCAAGGTCTCGTTCCCAAGTTTTCACTTGATCCTGGTAACGGCCACACAAATGAGACTGGGGATTCTTGTCCCACGCTCGCCAGATATGTATATAGAACAAGTCCTTCTGTTCAATGGTTAAGGTGTTGCTATTCGTTTCAGAGGATCCAAACTCCATAATCGTGCAGAAAAATTTACCTAATAAATCTATGTCCGGGTCTACGTTTGATTCTATCTTCGTGACCATCAGCCAATAGAGATCGTCTGTTTCCTCATAGACGTATCGAGAATAACTTGTCTCAAAGCATGGTAACTCTCCAGAGTTTCCGTCACGGTTGATGGCGAACAAAAAAGAGTCGGCCTGGTTTTGAATGTCCTTCTTGACAACTTCAGGTAGGAAATCCGCTAATTATAACCAGCTCGGTCAGATTAGATTTTCAACTTCAAGGAGACGTTCTCTTCCTTTGAATCCTTTTCCGTTTGATACAAGATTGTTGCCAAGGAAATCTTGAGCTGAACTGTGACTCGATTGCTTCAATCTCTCTGGTGGCATGTGTGAAATCACAATGTCGATGGGATAGACAGCCTAAGGATAGGACTTGGAGGCAAGATTGTCTCCCTCTCAATTCAATTCCTTTCCTCCATCACAATGCTAGTAGATAACGACACAAGATAAAGGCAGAGATGAGATGATATCGAACC
>Ga0058701_10000138_pt1 | contig 61021 bp, 28 predicted proteins | sample AgamicOrMae_FD_97039 | JGI IMG/M metagenome (GOLD analysis project Ga0058701, IMG submission 97039) | Agave microbial communities from Guanajuato, Mexico - Or.Ma.e | ecosystem: Host-associated > Plants > Phyllosphere > Phylloplane/Leaf | place: Guanajuato, Mexico | collected 2012-06-04
ACAAGGATACTCTCTGGGCGCACACACTCTCTCGCCCACAGTGAGCCAGTTGCGCCGAATGCAACTGCAGCAGCAACAACTCCGCAAGCAACAACAACAACTCTCCACTGAGTCGTGCTCCTCCAGCAAGACAGACAACGGCAGCTCGTCGCAGAATGCATCAAACACAAGCAACCAGCCAGACGACTCTGAACCGGAAACCGCCGACTCCTCAGGCCCAGGCTCGCCCTCAGCCAACCAGAACCTCGCGGCCGGCGGCCATCACGGCAGGCGGCCCCAGTCTTCGGGCGGCCTCGACTTGGGGCCCCAGTCTGCGGGCAGAGGCGGCCCAAAACTGGCCCAAGCTAACCAGCAGCAAGCGCCGAATGCAAATCCGAACGACATGACGGACATGAACGACCTGGAGGAGTTGGAGCAGTTTGCCAAGACGTTCAAGCAGCGGCGCATCAAGCTCGGTTTCACGCAGGGCGACGTTGGTTTGGCCATGGGAAAGTTGTATGGAAACGACTTTAGCCAGACGACAATCTCGCGTTTCGAGGCGCTGAATTTGTCCTTCAAGAACATGTGCAAACTGAAACCACTGCTCCAGCGCTGGCTCATCGATGCCGATTGCTCCATCTCAAGTCCAGCTAACAATCGTGCTTTACTCACCAGCTGCCCGCCTCTCAACGCGAACCCATCCGCGTCGGGCTGCGGCGCGGGCACGCCCACCTCGGCGAGTGCGCCCGCAGCGCAGCAGCAGGTGGGCGGGGCGCTGCAGCAGCAAAAGTCGCAGGCGCGCAAGTTGGCCAGTTCGCTGGACCAGCTGGCCGCGCTGCAGAGCCCGCAGACTGTGGCTGGAGGTGGGCACGCGGCGGGCGGCTCGAAGGGCGCGGCCCGCGCGCACACTGGCGGGGCGGGGCCGGCCGACCCGCAGCAGCAGCCAGCAGGCAACCAGGCGGGCGGCGCGCCGAGCTCCATGGGCGCCTCCACGCCGCCCTCGAACTGTTCGTCGCTCTCCTCGTCCAACTGCTCGCCCAGCTCCACGGGCCAGCCGGCCGCGCACAGCCCCACGCAGCTGCAGCAACAGTCTCAGCAGCCCCAACTGTCTGGCAGCGCCACCGGAAGTCCCTTCGGCAACCAGCAACAACAGACGGCCAGCTTCCTGGTGGGCGGCCACCAGCAGCTTGGCCAGCGGCCGCCCGAGGTGATCGCCAGCCGGGGGCGCAAGAAGCGCACCTCCATCGAGACCTCAGTGCGGCTGGCGCTCGAAAAGGCCTTCCTGGCCAACCCTAAGCCCACCAGCGAGGACATCAGCCTGCTGGCAGACAGTCTGTGCATGGAGAAGGAGGTGGTTCGGGTGTGGTTCTGCAACAGACGCCAGAAGGAGAAACGCATCAACCCTCAGCTCGGCCCGGACGACAGCGAGCCCGGTTCGCCCATGTCGCTCGACTACGCCGACTCGGCGGGCACTGCCGACCAGCAGGCCACTCAGGCGCCCAGCCAGCGCCCCCTCGGCCTCACGCACAGCCAGAGCCGCAGTCTGGGCCTGGCGCTCGGTCTGGGCGGCCACGAGACGGGCGAGAGTGGCGCCGGATGCGAGCCCGCAGGGTCGGCGCTCGAGCGGCTCATCCACAAGCAGCAGCGCCACGGCCAGCTCGCCGGGCTCGACTTCTCGGCCGGAAGTGAGTCGCCGCGCGGCGGCCCACTGGCCAGCGTGAACCAGATGCTGGCCCTCACACCTGAGCAGCAGCAACAGTTGCTGGACACCCTCAAGCAGCAGCAGCAGCGCGCCCTCCTCGGGCAGCTGGCGGCGGGACCGCCGGCCACGCCCACGCGCGACTTTCGGGCCCAGCTGGGCGCCGACTCGAGCAGGTCGCCAGTGACCGTCTTCGGGGAGGACGAGGGCGAGCTGGAGGAGGCGCGCGACGAGCAGCGCCGCTCGGCCGAGCTCGCGGCCGCCGCCAACCTCGATTCGCAGAGCAACCACTCGGGGGGCGTGTACTCGCGCTCGCCCAGCCCGCAGCCCGCGGAAGCAGCCCGCGCGCCGCCTCTCCTGCAGTGCGCGGCCGAGTCGGAGGCTCGCACGCGCCAACTGGCCCTCAGTCTGCTCAGCTCGTACGCGGTTGGCAGCCACGCCCACCAGCAACTGGCCTCGGCGGCCGCGCTCGCCTCTGCCGCCGCCGCTTCCGCCAACGCCAACGCAAATTCCACCGCCACCGCCGAGCCTCAGAACTGCGACCGCCCGCCCGCCCTAAGCCACCCAGACTCGCTGGAGGGCCCCCACCGGAAGCGGGCCCGCCTCGACGACGCGGAACCCGCGCCCTCGGGCCGCGGGGACACGCCCACTGGAGCCGGACTGGCCAGTGTGGGCCACAGCGAGGACGACGACGACGGCCGCGAGGAGGAAGAGGAGGAGGACGAGGACGAGGACGAGGACGAGGATGAAGACGAGGACGATGAGGAGGACGATGAGCGAGAGGAGGACGAGGAGGAGGACGGACGGAGGCGCCGCCAAGAGCAGCAGAGCGCCCAGTTCGAGCCCTTCCAGCCGAGCCACAAGCACAGCCACGCCCTCGACCTCGAGCTGAACCTGAACTTGGGCTTGGGGCGCCACTTGCATCACCGGAACTCGCAGGACGCCGAGCCCAAGCAGCAGGCGGACAGTTTGGCGGCCGCGCTGGCCCAGCAATGAAGTGGTGCCTATTGAGCGACCTCAATGGGCAACTTTTCATTCATTGCCCATTGAGCTGCCAATGAATAGGGCTAATCAGTTGGCCCAACGACAAAAGGCCGCAACTACTCAAGAAAAATACGGAAAAAGTGCACTGGAAACTGTGTGCTTTTGGGCAAAACGAACAGAAAAAAAAACGAATACTTTCCTCTAAATGAAACTGTGATTTGAACTGCAAAGAAAGCCACACGAAAACACATGAGCAAATTTAAGGAGACACAACAGAAACACTAAAGAAAAAAACACTCAATTGAGCACCCGAACACTGAAGAGAACAGCCAAGTTGCCCCAGTTGCTGGCTCGCCGCCGGAAGTGGGGCCCCAACGAACCTTGGGGCGAATATAGAAATGTGGAGGATATGATATAGAAATGCGAGGGGGGAAATATAGGCAAAGGGGGGCCGTCCGGAGGGAGAGCAATGGGGCTGAGCTTAGGTGGAGAAGTGAGCGGAGAATCTCTCGAGCTGCTGAATCTAATGAGGGATCTAACATCAGAGGAGGACGAGGACGAACCAGATTGGAACTTTGAACACCTGAAGGAGCTCCATTCACACTGACCAAGTGGGCGCCATCCATATGGAGCCATTCACTTGGAAAAGCATCAATATTATCACCATATACTATTATTATTATTATTATCTTTATTATTATTATTATTATTATTATTATTGAACAGCACCATTGTCTCAGTTGTAGGGAATTTATTCAAAAGACGGGCAGATTATTGATCAAATGATCGGAATGGATAATCATTGGTACGTTCTCGGCGCAGCACCAAACTTCAGGCAAAAAGAGTCACACAAGCACACACACAAACGAACACACACAAAACATAGACACACAACGCAAATTGGATCGCGCATTAGATTGGATTGGATTGAATAAATGTCAATAAGAGTTTGTTCTCCTGTCAATCGAGAGATTGATGAAAGATAGTCAGTCATAAAAATGAGACAAAAGAATGACGAAAAGAAAAATGAGTTGTTGTCTTTTTTTCTAATTCATCTTGTTTGTTGTCGCTAATGATGGGCGGCCAGCTCATCAGATGAGAGCTTTGGCGTCATCGAGAGTCTGGAAATTCCTGCGAAACGTTCTTTGAGGGGCGCCAAAAACGGTGGGTGGCCGAAGGGGTCTGGTGGAGCAGCAGTGATATTCAACTTTCGATGGAGTTTGATAGAAATCTCCGGCAGTCAAATGGAACTCGACCAGCTCCTGTGTGTGGGGCGCCATCGAGACGACCAACGCGGCAAGATTGCTGCTGGCTGCCTGCTGCTTGATCGATCTAGCCGCTGAGCAGGAGTGGCATCATGCAACAAGAGTGGCTCCTGCTGAAGCTAGTCTCTCAGCGAGGGACTAGCTGCTTTGCGGGCAGCCTGCAGCCTTCCAGCTAACTGCAAAAGAATCAAACGAATCGATTGCTCAAAATATTGAATCTGTTGTGATTAAAACAGAAACACTGCTCTTGAGCTAGTGGCCAATATCGATCAAGTGATTTCCAGTGAATCACTTTGCCCCACCCAACATTCAATGGATCAATCATGCAATCAGTCAGGAGCGTCACTCCAATTGAGCGGCTTCGATTATGACTAGGCAAATGAGCTGACAACATATTCACGAGCTCACTGAATGAACTCCCAGTGAATAGCCATTAGATAGTCTCTCTCTCTCTAGACCATTAAATGTGTGCCGCTCTTTTTTGAGCCCTATGGATGAAAAGGGATCCTTTTCTGTGGAGTTGTGCATTTTGCAGTGAAAAACAAATCTTCATTCCACCTTCACGTGCGCCATTCTCTTCTCTCCCTCTCTCTCTCTCTCTCTCGCCGGGCGCTTATCGTTCGAAAGTTGGATAAGAGCCAGCCAATGATGATTTTATATTCTCGTGAATTGAACAACTTTTTGCTCAAACTAATTAACTTTGGCCAAAATGCGAGCCCGCAAATGAGATCATCCATTGACAGACAGACAAACACACGCACACAAAGCGCATACAAGCGATATTAGGCCTAGGCAACCATCGTCATTAAGTGCTGGGGGCTCTTGTTAGCTAAGCTGATCGCCCCTTTGGCACCCTTTCAAGCTAAATGCCACTTTCTGCCGCCGCCCGACCAAAGGAAATCATCGTCTCGAATAATAATTAATTTAATATCGTCATCCTCTTCATTTGCACAAAAACACATACACACAGACACACACACACTTATGCCTGTTTGTGTGGTTACGGAATGTGGATGGGCTGGCGCATTATCATTATTACTTCATTACTTGCCCCTTGCAGCAGGCCTGTAGGTTGAAAGTTGCGCACATTGTGATTGTGTTATCACCACTTGTTCCAGTCGCCCGAATTCAGATCATCTCCATCCAAACGCCAAAGAGACAGACACAGATTGATTAGCTCAATCAATCGAGCGATGGTCGCTTATCGTCGATCACTCACTGTCAGTGGAGAGTTTTGAATTTCCCAGCACCAAGTGACTGGTGGCCAATTAGAGTTGGCACAGTTCACTCAGCCAGACTCAGTCTCTCTTTCTGTCTCTGTCTCTTCTTTAATAACCATCAAATAAAATCCATTCCAACCTTTGTGTGCGCCCGCTCGCCGCCCGATTTGCAAGTGAAATTTGCCTCCAAATCAAATGAGAAATCCCATTTCGGTGAACTCAATAGAGTGCCACTACTAATAGTTCAGAGAGAGAGAGAGAGAGAGAAAGTCGGAGAGAAAAACAAACAGGATGGGCAAAGTGGTGGCACATGGCCTTTCGTGTCGGCCAATCATCGGCGTTTGTCCTAATGTATTTGTTGCGTAAAAGTATTTCTCTTTTGCAGAAACTCGCTGCAGTCACATTATGCCAACGAGAAAACACACGCCCGGCCCATATGCGAACGTGAAACAGGCGCCACAACAAGTGGCCTCTCGTGCTCAATTGCTCGTTAGGCACTTCCACTTGTTCTCATCGGGCGAAAAAACTTGCATTAGGGACACAAAATTACAGCCCAAAACACACGCTCCAAACAACAACTCATAACTTTTTCACAATACATGACCCTAAGAACCGCTAACATGCTCTTCCCCTCTCTCTCTCTCTCTCTCTCTCTCTCTCTCTCTCTCTCTCTCTCTCTGACTCTCATCTGCTTCTCGCCTTTCGAGGGCCCGCTCTCTTCGACCCTACTTGCAAGTTGCAACAATCGTCTCCCTGTCTCGGTCCACTAGAACTGCCAGCAACCAACTCCACATTGTCTCAGCCGCAAGTTGGGTGGCACAAGAATATTATATCACCGAAACGATTTGTGTTGCAGCGAAAGGGGAAACTTATCCATCCGGAGTTTGCAATCATTGGCCAGCCATTAGTCATTGCGAGCGGGGCCGCACTAGTAATCCATACAGGCTCACCCTAAGGAGTCGTCCGAGGTCATAAAAATGCGCCTGAGGTCTGCCTAGGCTAGACTATTTTCTTCCCTTTTTGCTTGCTCGCAAACGACATCCACTCTCGAGAGCAAACTCACGTCGATCTACTTTTCAGTCTCAGCTAATTACACTAATTTGAGGACCCTGCCTTGCCACAAACTAATTAGCAGGCGTCCTCAATTATCAAGATTACGAGATAGCTCTGTCCGTGATTGCTTCCAGACTCCTGCTCGACAAACTCTCACTACACTGTCCTCCTATCGCCTTCCCATTGTTAACGCCCAATCCTTGTGCCTACACACATTGTCCAGGGGTGAGAAGGATATACGTTCCAATAGACACGTGCTACGGGCTGCCTCAGTAAAGGGTTGCCAAAGGAGAGATAGTGGCTAAATGAAACGGTTGTTATTTGTTTTCTCTTGCTCTACTTCCAATTTCGTCCCTCCTCTTATCTCAAACAAATCTCTTCCTAATTGAGTTCACGTGCTCAGCTCATTTGAGCAGCCTTTCTTTATTCTGGATCATGGCAGAATGGCGAGAATGATGATTATGATGGTTGTTCTCCCATTGGGATGATGAAATTTAAATGAATGCTTGATTGCTTTGTCCTCCTCGGTCATTGCTTACCAGTACAATGTGATTTGTTCAATCTCGCGCTTTCTCTAATCTTTTTATATCGTCCAATTAAAATGTTCCACATTCTTCCCTTAACTGCATATTCCGCAGAAATATAGATTCCCCACAACTAAAGTTCTTTAGTGAAATTGGCCGGAAACAAACCTTTAGTCCCATCTGATTCCTTGATACCCATTAGCCAACCCTCCTCTTGTTCCTGTGGATCATCGTATTCAATCACTTGAATAATCTCACCAGCGTCGAAACTTAGCTCGTCCTCGTCAACGGCCATGTAATTGTATGTAGCTCTAACTTTGTGCAACAAAACTGGAGCCTTATTTGCGCTAGGGGCGGATGGCACCACTGAATCGACAACACCTGTTGAACTAACCGAAACTTGATTGGTCTGCTCTTCTATGGTCGCTGAATTACGTACTGAGCTGTTAGTGCCATTAGATGGGGACGGTCTTATTTTGTTAGAAGCGTTGTCATTGTCATTGGAAGTATTTGACACAGTTGAATTGATTGCTTGCTGTTGATGATGATTCTTGTTGGCCAAAGATGAGACTGATGATGATGATACTTGATTTGTGTTACTCTGATGATTAAAACCCACGCTTGGCCTAACTGTGTTTAATATACCCTTCTCTGTGGCCTTTGCTAGCTGCTCTATGGTTGTTAGATAACTCTTGAATATATTCAAACTATCATTGTGATAGGCTATCTCAGATGAGAATAATCTTTGAAACACAGTGATTACAAATGGCAACCTATTATCGTAAAGGGCAGGCAATTCGTCGTGTAACTCATTGTTCAATGTATCATAGACACGCCTGGCTTCCTCCAGTTGATCACGATGTTTGCTTAGTTTAGCATCGTCTGGTTGCTTACTAGATTGGCTCGCTTGTAGTGCCTCAAAAGAATGCCTCTGACTATCGTAATCCACGAGTTTCCTTCCTCTCTTGGCTATTTTCTCTCGCATCTCGAGAAACTGACCCAAATACTGCTCCAACGGAACCAGGACACTCTCTTTTATCTTTTCTTCTAGATCTTGGTTTGCATGATCCAAATCATAGGCATTATCCTCATATGCATCATGCTTCGGCCAATCTTTCTCGTGCATATCCAGCAAGCAGTTACTCAGTCCCTTAGATGCCTCGTGAAGCTCCTTGAGGCAGTTTAAATAGTTTTTCACATGTTTCTGAAGATTCAAGGCCGTGCTTTGTTGTCTGTTAAAATTTATCTGATAAACTTCAAACAATTCATCGGTTGTCCTGTCGGCTTTTCCAAAATTTTGCATCAATCTCGCTTTGGCCCGTCGCGTCTTCTTTGACACCAACGAAGTTAGATTGTGTGGCTTCACCTCAGACATGACGCTATTCACTCTATTGTTAGATGGCACTAAAAGATTTCAATTATTTATATTGCTAACGAATACTGTTGTTTTGGTCTCGAGATTACTGTAATGAGTCAATTGTGAGTTGGTCGTATCCTCAAGCTAGTCCGCGGTTACTTTGATGCATAATAGAAACTAATTCAGTTCAAAAATTTGGACACTCAAGTGGGGTGTCGTCATTTCGTTTGAAAGTTAGGGTTTTCTAAGATAAAAGGTTACTCAGTTTTAAGTAAACGTTTGGTTGAAGCAAGCCGGGCTTCGAAATCTACAGAATTGCATTCCTGACACGTTTTAGGCGATAAATATTGTTGTTTTTGTGTGGGCGAGAGAATCAACTGAAAAGCCCTTGAAAAGCGCGCTGCACACTCAATCACGTCTCGGAAGCTTGATTTACGCCATCTTTCATTTTTATTGAACGTTCGAAATCCTGGATTATTCAACATGTCAGACAAAGACAAGAACAGAAGAGCACGATTGTCTAAGGCAATCAGATTGCTGCTTTTAGACAAAGACAAACAATATGATGAATACCTCGTTACACGTCTATTTGATTTGGTTGCTTCACTGGAGAAGGATGATGCTGAAGTTGTCATCAAATGCCTGAGCGACGTCTATTCCAATGATGATCAGTTGACTAATGCAAATTACTCAAGATTGCTAAGATTGCATGGCGATGTACTTGTTCATACTGTATCTGCAACTTCGGACGACTTAGATCGACACGCGAAATACCTTCGTGATAAAATGCCCTTCTTCATCACCCAGACAGACCAGAATTGCTTAGTAGCTCTCCTAGACCTTCTTCAAGTGTACCTCGAGATAGATCCTGGATGCGAGTATATCATAGAGACCCCGTTCGTTCACTCTTTCACTATGATCTCACCCGTGAATGGTAGGGCAACTCAACGATCGTATACTATCACGAACTGTTTGGATCTCATTAGGTATTGTCTAGACTTTTATACAAATTGTGAGGTATTAGAGGCAGCACGAGGGTTCATGTTATCTCTTATACAGAAATCCTATTGTTCACCTCTCAAACCTTTTGATGAAGAAGTGGGAATTTTCATAGAAGATCTCATGTCGTCGGGTAACCACCAGATCTATATTTGCATGAGGGATTTAATGTCGTTGAGGACCAATAACACGCTGGGTTTTTACCATCACTCTTGTCGGCCGATAATCAAAAAAAGTTTCGATAAAGCAATCCGAGAAAACAACACGAAGGAGCTTGTTACTTTGGCCGCTATCATGTCTTTCGTCACTGAAGTCAAAGACGCTGGCGCAGTCATAGAAGCACTAAAAAGGGTCAAAAACATGAAGGCAATAATTGCATTCGTAACCAGTAACATCGATTATATAGCCGATTGCGATGTAATGAAGTATGTTCTCTATCCAATATTGGCTCAATGTAACAGCGATGATGCCCAAGTGTTGATACCTAGACTGCATATTACCCGAGAGGAGGGGATTTTTATTGATACCCATCTGCAGGAGGAGTATCTCGTTCATTGTCTTAGATTCATCGATGATTTTGCCAGATTACGCATCACTGGAAACCAGTTTCACATCCCTATACCACATAGAAGGCAAATGTTCGTATTTGATGTGGTTCTAGAGTATGTGAAGAGTCATCAACTATCATGCAAATGTTATAAGAATCTCTTGCAAAGCTTATCTATTCTAGACCACGCACCCCATATATTATTCAGAAGGAGTGAGATTTTGTGGCTGTTCAAATTTGTGATTGATATCTTCGGCATGCTCTCTAAATTGGACAAAAATGAACCGATGCATATACCTTTCATAGTCGGATATATTAGATTACTCAAGGAAAGTCTACACAAACTTACATATTTTAGGAACTGCGAAAGCTATGCTTCGAAAGTCTCTGATTATTTTATGCGAGTTGTCAGTTTAGCATTCAACTATGATGATTGTGATATATTGGACGAGTTTGTGAGTCTGTTCAGCAAGAATGCCTTCCAATTTATCCTTTCAAAGGGAGGAGAAAATCTCAACAACCAGCACGAGCAATATGTGAAATTAGTCTGGCATCATATTAGAAAAAATGCCCTCCAAGGCGATCATCAAGAGCTGCTAGGTACAGTAACCGACCTCCTAATCGCCATCGACCTTTACGTCGAAACTAACATATTGGAAAGGCAAGGTATTACAAAGCGCCAAGATATCCCAAGATATCTCGGCGACGTTCTGATTGATTACTCTAGTAGGATACAAACAGTGGAGGCCGTCATCGAGAGACTCCGATGTGCCAGGATCGAGGAGGTTGATCGACCCCTTAATAGAGGCTCTGAAAAAAAGATGACTTATCTATGTTTCCTCGACATCGGTTCGAAGCCTGTGAGAGAAAGTCTAGACCATGTAGTCAGGGGACTTTGCTTGACCGCAAGAGGCGAATGCACTGATAAGATTCGTATGAGAGCGATGGACGAACTTTGCGGTTTGATCGATGAATTCATGATTAATGAAGTTGAGTCGCCTCCAACACTTAGGCGACTGGCTAGAACTGGTATCTTGGAAACACTCTACGATATAACCAATGGATCATTATACTCTGTAGAAATGAGGCAGATTACCTGTGGCGTAGTTCTAAAAATTCAAAGTTTGGGCATGAACCATCTCAACAATAGGAGGGACGAGCTACTCAAACTAATGAACGAGGAAATTCCGCAAATCGAAAGACTCAAGCTAGAGAAAATGGTCAACTTTTACTCATCCGACGATTTTATCAACGACATCGTGAGGAATCTAACGGAAGAGGACATCAATGTCTGTTGTGATAATACAATTGATACATTCATCGACCATGTTATCAATCAAGATGAGAACGACCACTGTTTCACATCAGATTGTCATTGAGCGAGGCATTCCGCCATCCAGATATAATTGATAATTGTAGATGATCTAGAGTTTTCCTTTGAGCTTGCCAAACAATTTTTCAACCTTCAGGGCGAGCCCCATACTGCCCTTAACCTTGAGCTTACCACTCATAAAAGCTGAAGTTGGTTTAACCTCACCCTTAGCCATCTTGATGAATGTAGCCTCGTCGGTAGTCAATCTAACGTCGCTCTTACCCTCTGGAGCTGAGCTCATAACCTGCAATGGGGCATCCTTTTTGGAAACAAGTGTCCAATCTTTCTCAGATATTACAAAGTGCAATGTGGCGTTCAGATCATCCTTGATCTCATCAGTCACCGCCGAAGATGCTGCCGCGAAAACCGCAGCAACAGGTCCATCACCGGCTCCACTCGTACCGGTTGAAGGAGGACTCGTGGCCTTACCACTGGATGCTTGTTGAGCGAGTTCCTGCAAGAGTTTTGGATCGAAATCCTTGAGCAACCTCTGAGGGAGAAAGAAATCAGGCAACAGTTGGCTTCCGGGAGACTCGGCGTACTGTTCAAAGTCTGTGACCCCCTCCTGGGCCAGCAATTCCTCGTCAATATAAAAGTTCCCCGTGACTGACTTATTCTTACAGGCTATTGCATATGCGGCATCTGCCATGATGCTTGGCTTTCTAGAACCTTTTCTTGCCTCATTTCCACCTAGCATATTCATTGCTGCAGTCCAAATGGCCGTCTTTGGCCAAAGAGCATTGACACCCACCTGACCATTCAATTCAGCTGCCATACCATATGCACTCAAACTCATACCATATTTGGACATTGTGTATGCAGTATTGGTGCTAAACCACTGGGGATGAAGCTCGAGTGGTGGTGATAAGTTGATTATATGCGGATTGTTTGCTTGTTTTAAGTGTGGAATGGCATATTTGGACATCATGAATGTTCCCCTGACATTGATTGAATTCATCAGATCGAACCGCTTCATCGGAGTATCTTCGGCTTGTGCAATGAATATGGCACTGGCATTGTTAACTAGGAGATCAATCCCACCAAATTTCTCTATTGTCTTATCGATTGCATTCTTCACAGTCTCTTCATCTCTAAGATCCAGTTGGACAGCCAAACTTTTTCCACCAGCTTGTTCAACCTCCTGAGCTGTCTGATGGATGGTGCCCTCTAATTTTGGGTGTGGTTCTACCGTCTTGGCGGCAACGACAACGTTTGCTCCATCTTTGGCAAATTTGAGGGCGATAGCTTTGCCTATACCGCGGCTAGAACCTGTCACAAAGACTGTTTTGCCAGCAAAAACTCTGTTGACAATGGTTAGTCGAAGATAATATAAGCCGATGTAGTTTACATTGCTCAATATGGCATCGTTATATTTTAAACTTACCCTGTGTTAAGCATTGTTATGAATGATCTTCGATGTAAAAGTAAAAACGAGGCAACTAACTGGAGGAAATCTCAAGTGAATTCTCAGGCACCAAAGAGACAAGTGTGCCGTTAAAATGCGCTTTCTCTGCCTCTACGCAGACTTGCCACCAAAGCGTCAGCTGTTGTCAGATGAAAGAAGACTCAGATTGGGCAGCGTTCAGCAAGATCGCTGGTTGCAGCACCTGTTTCAATGACCGGCCGCACTTCGAGCTACACTTTATACTTTTTGATTTTATTCATTTCAAGTCAATCACCGTCCGACAAATCTAGGTCTTATCCTAACGTGGAGGCCACTGGTCGGCCTGAGAACAAGCTCGCCCACGATGAAGAGCTTGTCGATTGGCTCGCATGATTCGAAATAGAAATTTCTGATCAGTTTGGCTAGAATCACTTTCACCTCCATCTGGGCGTACTTCTGACCAATGCAATTCCTAGGTCCAGCACTGAAAGGAACGTAGGCAAAGGGATGCCGCTTGGCCACCTCTTCCGGCGAGAAGCGTTCCGGATCAAACTTCTCCGGCTTGGGATAGTAGATAGGATTGTGATGGAGGACATGTGTAAAGAGGACACATGTTGATCCCTTGGGCACCAGATACTCCTCGTTGGCTAATAAGCATTGGCAGGATTGGATTTAAGGTGATCCATTTGAGAGTTAATCTAGGTTGACTATGAGCGGATCTAATTCGCTTCGATAGGGAGCACATTGCTTACCTCCAACTTTCAAGTCCTCATTCACTTGTCTAGCAACAAATGGTATACTCGGCCACATTCTCAGCGTCTCCTTGATTACTTGTTCCAGATACTTGAGCTCTCTTAAATGACTCGATGATAAATCATCCAATCTTGGTTCTGAACCACTGAACGCGCCCAGAACCTCATCTATCTCGCGGCGAGCTTTTTCTTGTATCTCAGGATAGAGTCCGAGCATATAGATTGCCCAGTTGATGTTCATTGCAGTTGTATCGTGACCCTGAGTCGTGTGTTCATGGTTAGTGAATTTCAATTGGAATTGGTCGACTATCATCGAGTGGAAAGTATAAGGAGTGTTTTCTTAAGTCATCGATTATCAAACTTACTGCAAACATAAATGTATCAACCTCCTCTTGAACATCATTCAAAGTCATCGTTTTTTCGATGAGATGCTGGTGGAGTAGCAGATCGAGAAAGACCATCTGCTTGTGGGATGTTTGCCCATATTTCAGTTGCATTATCTCGTCCAATGTCATCTTATCATCTGAAGAGCCAGTTTTCTCCAGTATTTCTTCCCATTCCGCTTTGCGTTTCTCGATGACTCCTCGAGTAAATGAATGCATATAATCTCGAGCCTTAACAAATTTACGCCCATAGTCCGTTCGATAGAAGACAAAGTCCGGCCACATCCAAGGTCTCGCAACTCGAGCAAGAGCATTCTCACCAACCTCATACAAAGCCCTGACATATTGAGACTCGTTTTCATCAGCCTGACAGTCAACCTTCACCCCCATTGCAGTTTCACAAATACTGTCTAAAGTACACTGGGTCACGAGGGGCACTATATCTGTCCTTTGTCCCTTGGAGTACCTCTTGTTGCTGAGCTTTTGGACCAATCTTGTGGCCTCGTTGTTGATTATTGGCAATTGTTCGGCGAGGATGCGAAAGTGGAATGCTGGCGTGAGGATCTTCCTTCGAAATTGCCACTTGTTACGCTTGCTTGTCACTAGACCCTGACCCAACCAGGGCTCAAAGACAAAATATTCATCAGATTTATCTAAATTTTTGGTGTTGGTCAGCATTGATTCGACCGTGTAGGGCGAAGTGAGCAAAACCACTGGCTTAAATGCCAACCAAAATCGAGTGACTCCTTTATCTAAGTCCAGCCGACAAACAGCCATCCCCATACAGTAGGCTATCGCGAAACTGTCCACTTTTCGACATCGAGCAACCCCTTGGCATTCGGACATTAGAACGGTGGATTCAAACAATGGAAAAGGGGATTGTGTTGGTCCAGGCAATTGTTCCGCCAACCTAACCATCCGACTGCGCTTCCTCATCCAGCTTGCGAGGCCTAAGGCCGCGTAGGTGAAGGACAAAATAAGGACTGACCAAAGAATAACTGCCATGATGGCAGCACCAATTATTTGTAGCTCCCTTATCAGATAAATAACGGATTAAATGAATATGAAAAAATCAACCCTCCTTGTCGGCCTCTGTGTCTTGCTGCCACCCCTGAGACAACTCAGACGCGAGAAAATACGAAAGCACAAGACAAAAGTTTCCCTCCAGACACTCAGTTCGCACTGATCAAATATGGTTGCGTGAAAAGTTGTTAAATTTCTGCCTTGCAAAGTGGAATAAAGTTTACTCCTCAACAGACTGCAACTAATTAGGCGCCAAGTTTACATATCGAGCTGCTCTTGCAGTTGGCGCCAATACTGCTTACTCCTGAGATCTTTCAGCTCAGACACCTTCTTTCCAGCCACCAGACTGTTTCTCAGTTCGTTCGCATCTGGAGGGCCCATTTTGGCCGCCGATTGATGGGAGTCAAGCACTGAGGCGGTTGGGGGCGCCCGCATGCCCATTGGTCCCTTGGGATTGCCGCTCTTCTCAGGCCTGTCGTGGTGTTTGTTCGAGTTGCTATGGGCCATCTCGTGGTGCTGCTTCTGCTGGTTCAGCTGTTTGCCGAGCTTGATCTCTCGCTCTCGATTGGAGAGCTGGGAAACACCGATGGCAAGCCTCAACTCTGGGCCGTCCACTTGGTTCCGGCGCGCCTGTGCAGAGATAGACTCGGTCGGGCCGACAATCGAGGCTGAGTGTGCAGCCGCCGAGAACGAGTGGGGCCCCTCAACCACCGACGATCCCGCCTTCATTGGGGAGTACTTGGTGGGGCTGGCCCTGGGCGGCCGCTCGTTGGACGGGTGCGGATCGTCGCTCCTCTCAGGCGACTCTCTGGGTGGATTGGGGCCCTTGAGGAAGCGACTCTGAGTCTGAGTGTCATAGTACTCCACATGGTCGCCCTCCATGTCGTCAAGATCGTGTACAGGAGGGGCGGACGGTGCACTTGGACGTGAATCCATCGGGCCAAAGGGCGTTCGACGCGGCCGGCTGGCCTGCATCTCGCGACGCCCTCCCGTTTGTGTAGAGTGGGCCCGGCCGGGCTCCTCGTAGGGCGAATGGGGCGCCGCAAACGATTGCGACGGCTCATAGCTAGCCAAGTGGTGGTCCAAGTGCGAGCTGGGCTGAGAATCGTCGCCGAACACTGTGACCATTCTCTGCTGGTGGCCGGGCTGGTTGTTGTGGTGTGCATGGCGATGATATTGGTCACCACCATGGTGGTGGTGGTGTCTCATGGGCTGGTGCGAGTGGTAGCCGGCCGAGTTTGGCTCGCTCGGGTGCATCACTGGCGGCAGGGGCGGAGGTTGGTCCACGATGCCCATTAGCATATCGCCGTGCTGGTGCGACGACGATTGCGAGTGGACACCCTCGTCGCCCTGCAAGCTGAAGTCCATTTCGGGCTCTGCAAAGCTAGCTCCCCGCTCGCCGTTCATCCCTCCGAAGGCCGCCGAGTGTTGGTGCTGATGCTGCTGCTGCTGTTCGGAGGCCATTTGATACTGGTGCTGCTGAGGCGAGAGCAGCGCCGCCTGAGTGTCCATGGAAGCTTGCGAGAAGCCTCTACTTGGCATGAGTCCAAAGTTTGCTTGGCTGGACGAGGCTTGGAGGAGCGAGGGAGAGAACAGCTGGAACAGAGGCACCAACTTCACGCCGCCCTCTTGATTGCCCCCCTTTGCTGCCTGGTTCCACGAGGCCCTCGACTCAATGGCAAATAGAGCTTGTTGCTGTTGTTGTTGTTGTTGCTGCTGCTGCTGTTGCTGCTGCTGCTGCTGATGCTGCTGAGCACTCGGGACACCCATTTGAGAGCTGGACACATCGCCGAGACTCACTAATTGAATGGGACCTTGCGACTGTGCTCCGCCCGCACCCAGGCTGAAGGGATGTATGGACCTTACTTGCGAGTTGAAAATGCCCCCATTGGGTCCTATAATCTGCACCATGCCCAAGCTCTGGTTTCGAGGCGACATTGTGGCGTGAAAGCTCGTTTGGCCCTCGGATGGGGAAGCCTGTCTGAAGTCACCATTATGCAGCTCGTTTGTATGATGAGGGCTTGTCTCGTTCTTGTTGCTTGTGCTGTTGCTTAGACCCAACCCGGAGGCCAGTTTTCTGTCATCGATCACGATGATTAGGCCCTGATTTTGGCGCGTCGGTCTGCTAATCAATCTTTCCACCTTGTCATAGATGAGCCCCTTAATTCGAGCCGCTCTAACCAAAGTTCCGTACCGATGCCCATCTGGAAATTCGCTTTCGATAAGGAACAAGAGGAGAACAAAAATAATTTTGAAGAATAATTTAGCTTGATTTAGTTGTCTAGTGATTCTCTTCAATTGGACACTTCCTACCTCCATCTCTCTTTGTTTGGCCGCATTCATCTCCAATTAGCACACGTAGAAACCGGCGAGATACTATGACGCCAGTTACTTTATGAAATCTTCTCAAACGCTCTCTCGGCTCGGAGCACAATCTCCGCTTGGAGCGAGCAAATGTTGGCCCAAACTCGACGAAGGACGGCACCGATCTTGCCCTGTTTCGAGAAAAAGAATTTTGTCCAGCACAAAACCCGTTCACTTGATGTCTGGTGAAAGTGTTGATCTCCATGGCATCTGGAAAAACAAACACACCTGTCACTTCCTATTTGGACATGAGAAATTGCTTGCGAAGTGAGAAAGTGAGACGAACTGATCACAATCTGCCAGGATTGATGCTAGATCAGGAGTCTTAGAGACAGAGGACGGAGGGAGTTTTTTGCAGTTTGGAGATCATTTGCATGATGGAAACTTGTGCAAAAAATACCTCTCTCTTCGGCTATGGGATTTCCAAATGCTCCGAAGCGCAGCCTAGTCTCAACGAAGAGATGTCCAGCTCGATGAAGCGAGAAAAACCAACTTGTCTAGGCGATTGTTCTACGAGAATAGATTTCCACTGCACCAAGTCTCAGCCTCACTCATTCTCATGTTAGCTCCTGCAAGTCTCGTCGTTGTCCATTTCGGCCTATCTATGTTTCCACGTCCATGTCCATGTCAGTTTCTGTATCTCTACGTTGGCAACTTGAGTGGAGCCATCAGAATGGAGACTTGCTCGGTTGGAAAAATTCAACGCCGTTCTTGTCTGAGGTCGAATGTTGCCTGCATCACTTTGCCAGTGCAAATTAGATAAAATTAATCTAGGGGGACAAAAAACATCGAGCCGAGAGATGCTGTTGCTATCGAACAAATCTCGACAAGTGGGGAACAATGAACATACTATTTCCTATCAACGAGTGTGATATTGTTTTTATTTTACTATCGGGGTTGCGTCGATAATCTTCGCCTAGCCTTTTCCCCATCATCAACATGTCACGTCAGAGTTTTGAATTGCTCTCAAAGTTGATACATAAGTAAACAAAATGAGTAGTCTAGCTAATAAAATCTGTATTTTTTGATGCAATCATTACCCAAATCAGTGACTATCACATGCTGTCCATAAGTGGCCAAACAAGATGGTCTAATGAGCTTAGAGTCAAAACTATCGATGATAAATTTTGCCTTGCCACTTTGATAGTCAATTATCTGTATAAATGGAGTGGCTGCATTGAAGCTAGTGTACAATGCTAACAATAGTTTGCTTTGCGAATCATAAGCCATCGAACACAATTTTGCACTATTTATGGCGCCAGTTGAGGAGTGATGATGATGGCCTCCTCCTAAACGAGATAGAACAGATAGCTCGCGTTTGAAAAGATACTCGTCGCCAGGTTGCAATACTCTAATATGAGATTCATCAGCCACTATCAATTCATCATCTGGTCCAATGGCAATTCCACGAATCACTCCAAATGGCTTAATTCGATTCTCGTCATTACTCTTGGCGGATATAATATCACCCGTTTCACTCTTAAGTGTTGAAGCATCCTCGTCAAGTTCATTGAATGGCAGGGCCCTACTAGGATTTTCGCCACCATTGTTGTTGTTAGAGTCAAATTTTCTCCTACCCATTGTTGAGCTCTTAGTTTGTTTGCAAGCTCCATTGTTTGTTGCCAAATTGTTCTGCTGCTGTTGCTCATCAACGGACAAATTAGTCTGACTTGACGAATAATGTTGCCCATTGTTGCCATTATTGTGGCCATTCTCAGCGTTAGCTAATTGACTGCTGAGATTAGCTTGCTGTTGCTTGTTGTTGCTGTTGTTGAACATCGATTGTAGACTGGCAGCGCTGACTAATGAGGTTGAGTGAGATAGTGTGAAAGTCGATTTGATTCTCGATGCCGCCGACATGACTGCCTTGGAGCCACGTTGAAGCGACGAACCGGAACTCAACTTGGGCTTCCTTCGGATCGAAATGAGACTCGTCAAAGTGTTTGTCTTTGGGTTTGAACGCTTAGGAGCAATTGTGGCTGTAGTGCTATTGTTAACCAAGTAACTGTTCAAGGTGGCCGCACTTGATAGAGTCTTGTTGCGGGCCTCCTTGTTGCCATCCAGAGCGTTAGTGCTGCTGATGTTAGAGCTGTTGCCATTTCCATTTGAACGAGCAACAGTTGACATCAAATTGGCAGTGGCTTGACTTATTTCGTTCTTTTGATCCGAATCTGCCGGATCATTACCGAAGGGATCCATCTTTCTCAGGCTGGAGCTTTCGTCTGCTTTAGAATCCTCGCAAAGCTTCTTACCCTGCTTGTAGCCAGTCAACTTGTGCAAAAGTTTTCCCGCCGAATTGAAAATGAATATCGTCTCTCGATCCACAACAAATATTCTTCCCCTACTATCGACCACAATGTTGGTTGGCTCCAGAAGCTCCTCATGAGAATGTTGTCTGACAAGTTTGCCATCCGAATTGAGCTCATAAATTGTATGATTGCGCCAATCGGTCACCAACATATTCGGATTGGGCGGCTTGTTGGGGGACAAACTTAAAGCCTTGATTGCGTTCTCACTCTTAAGATTGTCATCTTCTTCAGGATATAATAATGCTATTCCAGTGCATGATCTACTCAAGCAATCAGTCTCAATATGCTGCATGAAACTAAATGGGCACTCACGTGAATCAATCTGAGCTAAAACCTTGATTCTACTATTGAATGAATCCATGACATAGATTCTACCATTGTGTTTGTTGATTATAAGTCCGGCTGGTTGACTAAACTGATCAAACGATTGTTCGACACATCCACGTTTGCTACTTTGCCCAAAGACTGCCACTGGATTATGATGGCTATTCGTCTCAAACGTCAACGGGCAGTTCTTGATGGGACGATTGAAAATGTAAATAAATAGCTGATATTTTCCTGCAACAGGCGGCACAAACGACACCTCATATGTTCCATCTCGTTTGTCTTGTATCACAATTTCACCATCAATTTCATCTTGATAGCCAACTAGTTTCAATTCGGCGTTTATCGGATCGCCGCCAATCTTTTGCTGAGATCCATCATAATCAACACTCTGTACTATGGCCAACGAACGCAAATGTGTTGAGTAATGCACCAGTTGAGAGGTACAATATGGTGGATAAGTTTTACTTGTTCTTACCTTGCCATAGCAATTCACAGATTCGTGTATGTTGTCCAAAGCTTCATCGTTTTCGTTTTCAAAACAGATCAAACAATTCTCTCTTGGCGTAAATAATGCTAATGCAGTATCATTCTTTTGGGTAAGATCGCTAATTTTCTTGCTCAAATTCTTCACATCCGTCTCATTGTTGACCTTGATATTATTATTTGAGCTCAAGCTTGCTTTTTCCTTTTCAATTGCCTCCAATTGCTCTAGGAGAACGTTCTTCTTAAACTCTGCAAGCTTCTTTGTCTCCTCAAGCAACTGGTTCTCTCTCACCTCAATGATCTTTCTAATCGCATCAAAGGCATTTTCAATGTTCCCAATTGCATCAGAACAATTCGAATTCAGTTTCTCTATTTCCCTTTGCACATTATCCGTAGCTTCGTTCAGCTTACCCAGACATTGCTGCGTCCTATAATTCAAGATCTCTGACATACGCTTGATGGCGGTCGAGAACGGAATTACAGTGCATGAATCACTTATATGTCGCTTGTTGTTGTTTTGTTGCAGTCTTGAGGCATTTACTGCTTGCTGAGAGAGTGCCGACGATTGATTTATGGCTGACGTTGTAGTTATGCTTGGGCTCGATGTTATAACTGTTGATCCAGTGGTGGTTGTTGTGAGACTATCGTCGGATTCGTTGTTACTATTACTGGAGTCATTATTACAGGTATCACAAAATACACAGTCACATGTTTCGCAAAATAATAATTCCTGTTCCAGATGAACGGAACACTTTGGTATAAATTCGCGTGGTTTCTTATTGACTAAATCAAATAACTGATTGACCAAAAATGATGGTGGTAAAGCACTGATTCCACCCGATGGTATGGCTATATTTTGTCGACAAATGGGACATTTTATACAGCCAGCCTCGGCGGTATTATTCAATGTTGGCGAGGAAGCAATCAATTCAAGGCAACTTTGACAAATTGTATGTGAGCAGGATAACAGCTTGGGCGCATGTTCAGATTGATCATAAGCATACAAGCATGTGCCACAAGTTAGAAATCCCTCAGTGAAATCTTCATAATTGATCGACACTGTCGCCACCAATGTCGAGGAAGAGTTCATTATGATTGTGTTGGTATCTGATTATTGTCTGGCGATTGCTTGCACAAATCAAATTCGTATGTGAGCCAACCCTTTTGTCCCTTAACTCCACCACCACAATGGTGATTAGTCCGCGTGAGTGTGTGTGTGTGAATCTGTGTTTGTCTGTAAGTGCACTATCAGTTATAATATTAATCTCTTGATAATTGATGTTTCCCACATCAGCTTCCTATCTGCTGGAAGATTATAAGTTTGCTCTGAATATCTTAATAATCAAAAGTAGTTCATTGTCTCAGGAGCTAGATTAGGTTGATAATATTCCACGTCTATTCCAGCAAATGAAAATTTGCTCCCTTGTATTCCTATTCAAAACTTCTGTTACAGAACTTGTAAATAATATCTCTACTGAAAGAATATTACTGACTATCATCAAAATGAGGTGATAGCACCAAGGAGACAAACTCTTCGAAGAGATTTAGTCCTCGCTCTTTATGTAGTATGCCTTGTTCGGTGTGGTTGTAATTGCATAATCTGTTTTGAGCGAGTCTGATCAATATAGAATCTGATAAGAGGGGTCAATATTCTCTTCTACCCCCGGGGTTCCCGTAATTTGTCCCCTACCTTGAAGTTTCCGATGAGCTCTAGTTTCTAGTGAGTGTATTGGACCGATTCTAGTGAAAACACTTTGAGCTGTTCAATCGCTACTGTGGATAGGAGGATTCCTTTGGGTTACAGAATTCAACAAAAATTTTCCTGTATTTCAACGGAAGAACGGCAAGATGTGGGGTGGTCACCTTTGATCTGATGAAATAAGCCCTGCAGTTTAAAGAAATTTGAATAGACTAACGGGTAATGTAGAAGTGGGTTCTCTTGTTGATGGGGATAAAAATATAGATGTTGTATAGTTGTATTAATCGTTTCTCCTTAGCGTGGGTATTACGAAAAAGAGGCTTTGTGGTTGTTGTTGCACTTAGTGTTGTTGTTGTTGTTGTTGTTGTTGCAGTTGTTGATGTTGTGGTTCACAGAGACAAAGTCACACAGACAGTCAGGCGAAGGAAGCAAACGAGTGTGTGTGCGAGCGTGAATTTGTGTGTCGTCGTCTTTGTCGATCTCGTTATGAGAATGTGCGTGCGTATTTCGCAGCACAGTGCATTCTGGCGAGCGCAGTTTCAAGGCTTGCAAATTGTGTGCTATCCGCCGCGCACAGAGAGAGAGAGAGCGCCAGCCAAGCAGAGGGGCGACCGATTTGCTTCCACTGATTCCAAGAGCGCGCCGTTCGGCCAGAGAGAGAAAAGTGTGTGAGCTGTTTTGTTTACGTTTGGTTTCTGCCGCTTTTTACACAGCTCAAGTCCGCTGGTCGGCTGGCTGCCAGCTGCAGCCTGCAGGCCGCAGCACCAACACTTCGTGGTCGGCCCTCCAGAGAGACAGAGAGGGGCTGCTGCTTGAGCGGGCAAGAGACAGAGAACGCGCGCGCCTTTCAGCACGCTGCTCGGGCTCTCTTTCTCTTTCTCTGTCTGCCTCTCTCATCCGTTCGCTCGTCGGGCGCTGCACTTTTCTGTGCACAACTTCTGCGCAGACTGCCAGTATTGCACTTGCATCAGGCAAACTGGGCCTCCTCCTCTCTGACGGCCGCCAGTTTGTCTGCCAGAGTCCGTGTCTGTCTGTCTAGCTAGCTTGCTGGCTGGCTGGCTTGCTGCCAGAGTGTGCCTCGCGCGAGCCTGTTCTCTGCTACATTCCACTTCACAGCCCAGAGAATTCGCTTCCCCGATGTTGTTTCCTTGGCGTCATTGTGCAACTTTGCCAATACTCGAGTGAAAGCAGTCTGCCCGTTCTGCTTGCTTATTGTTGTGCCTGATTATAATGCACGTCCGCCTGGCCAAAACTGGCTACCAAGGCGCAACGAGCGGCCCACCACAACAGCAACACAGCAACACAACAACACAACAAGTAGTGGAAGTGTAATTATATTTCTCCCATTCCAGTTCTTGTCTAGCTTGGTGGCTGGCTGGCTGGCTGGCTGGCTCGTTGAGCAAACGAGGTGACAGATAATCTGGATCCCCAGCAGTGAGGCTGCGGGGGGAGACTGTGGCAGGGAAGTACGTCACGAGAGTGGAAGGAAGTTGTTTGAAGTGCTCGAGAGCTGCTGGGGCCGTAATGGGCCGCAGCAGCAGGGGAACGATAGCCAAACAATTTATAGGGCTAAAGCCAGTGGGGGACAGTGAGAGAAACTTGTGACAGGAAGTTTGCTGGGCGCCTCTCTGTGGGTGATCCTGTGACCCTTGCGTGCTGGTGGCGAGGCTCGTCTCTGGCGCTTGGGGGAAAAGTGTACCATTTTCCGCCGAGCCCAAACACTCTGGAAACACTTAGCTCGAGCCTCGAGCCACTGCACCAAAGCGGCTCATCTCGCTTGGTGACCTGCATTGTGCACTTCACTTCCTCAATTGGGGTCGCTATTCAATTTATGCATTGTCTGCCAGCCTGCCACTTCGGCCGCTGCATCATTCTCCACCGAGGTGGACGATCAGCATGAAGAGAGAAATGGGCAGCCAATGAAAAACGCTAACTAGTTCACAGGCTCAGCTTGAGTACAAATTAGTTTAGGCCAACGAATATTGTACCTCACTCATTTTGCTCATTTGTTTTCCTTTCATCCATTTGAGTGGGAGAATTGGCAGCAGCACGAATGGAATTTGTGTGGCGCATCTGTGTTCTGGTTGCCACAATTCAGGAAGAAATATTGTTTCGAAACTGGCAAACGGATTGTGTTGCCGCCCGCTGTTGTTGTTCTTGTTGTTGTTGCTGTTGTTGTTGTTGTTGTTGTTGTTGTTGTTGTTGTTGTTGTTCCATCAGCTTCTGGCTGCGTAGTAGTGCACTGGCACTATTTCCAAGCGAGTGCAATAATGAATTGCGCGCCAACGGCCACCTTCGATTCGCGCTGGCCCAAAGTGCGTCCAGGCAAAGCCCGATTCTTCGCCCAGACAACTTGCACCAAGCCGCCACGCTCAATGCCTTGCCAAGGGCCAGAAACAACTAGCTCGCCGGCCAGAGCTTGGGAGAAAAAGGGCTGCACTCTGGCTGGCTGGCCGGCTGGCTAGCTGGCGCAACTTTTCCCTCAGTAGCTCGCCAGTTGACCTGTTTGCAGTGGTACCACTTGGGCGTCAATCGGAACGGATGTGGAAACTCAAGATGCGTGGAATGTGTTCTCAAATTTAGCATCGATACTACGCTGGCACTTTCTTTTACATGGCCGGCCGATACGGATTCCATCGGACATCACTGAACTCCATTCATTCATGCAGCCTCCTAACAAGCGAACCCACACACATACACACACACACTGATCATGCAATTTGAGCAAAGCTTCGAATTCAACCAAACCTCTCAATCTCTCTTATGCAGAGGAGAGAACGAGGGCTCTCACTTGGCGGTCCTGAATCAGATTACCCCACTCCAATAGCAGCCACTAGCCTCACAAGCCTCCCCATGGATGCTCAAAGTCCACTCGTCGGCCATTCTTTTCCTGTCTGTTGGCAAGTAAAATTACATGAAGAGGTATCGTTTTGGGCGGAATTTAGAATCCTCAATTAGGTCTCATCGAGTCCGTCTCAAGCAAGATCGGCAAAGTGGGGCGCCTCAAGATCTTACTTATGATCGAAATAGCGTTACTTTTTAGCCCTTTGCTCGACCAGAAAAAAGGACCGAGTTGTTCGACAGCAGATTTCGAACATCTTACGCGCTCCTCTGGCCGAACATATACAAGAGGCGCCCACCTGCCGCAAGTCACAATCCGTCCAATCTAGCCACTGATTTCTCGCTTCCTCAAAAGAGAGAAAATGCATTCTCCATCGACCATAATCTAGAGCCAAGTTCCATCCATGATGGTGGCCCCTCTTCACCCGTTCGCCCATATCATGACGGTTTCCCGAATTGGAGAAAATGAACAAAATCAATCTGCTCCCAATCGGAAATCCAATTGGGATAAGTTATAATGGGGCTGCCCAATGGCCAGGGACTTCGAGGTGGTGGGGCTCTCGACGAGCCAAGCCACAAGTTATGATGGGTTGGTGAGAGAGACAATTGGAGGGGGTAATTGTTTTCGTTTTTTTTCCTCCATTGGAGCGCAGGAGTCTAGCCAAATTGGCAGAGGCTCGCTAAAAAATGGCTTTTCAGACTTGGGTCGTGCTATAACTCGGGGCCATGAGCTGTTCGTTTTGCTCGGAGTCACGAAGAAACGATTTTGGCTGAAATATGTAAGCAACTTTCAATCAAAACAAGAGGAAATCTTTCTCCAATTGACTGGCTAAATTGTTGCCACGACACATGTTGAGTCCAGGGCACTAAACTCTTTTTCAATTTCCCTCCTCCTCCTCTTTGTGCTCCTGATCGGTTGAGGTTTGCTTCTAGAGCAAGGAAGCAAAAAACAAACGACCCATCGCTCCTCCATCGATCCGTGGCTCTGGCCTCAATGATTGTTGGTCTTCTAACGCGGCTAACAAAAAAAACTAGATTGCTCTGGTCACTCTGGACTGGCACTCATTAGCGGCGCTTGCCTTTTGTAGTTGTATTGCAAGTGGAAATCCTACACGAGCAATGGTGGTGGTGCTGCAATTCAAATCGTTGCCAAGGGGAAGTGCGAAAAATTAAAGCCACCGCCCAAATGGCTTAGGGGTAATATTTGTTCGTTTCATTGGCCATCAAAGCATTATCAAGGCCAGTGGTTTGTTTGTTGGTGCTTCCTTTATTGCCCACAGTTTCGTGAGCGCGCTAAACGGCGGTTCCGACTTTTGACTGACCAGCCGGCCAGTCAGCCAGCCAGCCAGCCAGCAAATAGACAGACTGGGATGGGGCGAGCAGGTCGTTTGAAGTGGCTCAAAGGGGCAGGTTGAGTTATGATGAAATGGATTGGTCAAGTTTAGATGCGAGAATTTTTTTTTTTCAAAAAACACGCCATCTCCCTCGCGTGCTCTAACAAATTGTGCACCACCAATGAGCAGCCTAAGTCTACGAAAGTCAAAAACAAGGAGTTCCATTTCATTATCTGGTTAAATTGAGCATCTTATCCTTTTCAATCTAGAGGCACATATTAGTTAGTTGAAAAGTTTCGCCTCCAATTCCTTCCTCTTCGCCACTGGCCTGCATGACTTGGTCGATCTGGTTTTCTCTCGCTATGTGTGGCTAGTTTGTTAGTGTTGTTTGTGTCGCCGGTTCCAAAAAGTAGCCATTCGGTGCGCCCGTCCGACCACTTTTATGGTATAATTATTATCGATAGCTGATTATCTTTCTCTATTTGCTCTGCCCTCCTCTCTGCGTTTGTGTGATAGTTCATTGAAATGGCAAAAGAGGAACAAGTGTTGGTCGGTGGCGGTTGGTGGCATGATTTGCTGCGTTGCTGCCCGGGATATCCAGACGAAATGAAGCCAACTCGCACTAATGAGAGCTGGCAAACTTGTTGGTGGCACCAGCAACAGCAGGCCGAATAATCAATTCATATCCTATTCTCTTTGTGCCTGGCCGACTAGGTTTTTCGTTTCGCCATTTTAAACTTCGCACTTTCCCGGCCAGTGAGAGTTGCACTTTAAGTCGGAACAATAAAAAAGATTAAACAACACAACTCCAACTTGGTCCACCGTCCACTCCCCGCTGGGGAGTTTTCCAACGCAAGTGGACCACTTGACACATACTCCACTCCACTATGCCACTCCCAAAATAGTTGAGACCCACTGCTTGAGAGACTCAATGGCTCGTGCCTATTGAAAAATTCCACGAGACCCTCTTTTGATTCTCAAACAAAGGAAACAATGCATCACTGAAATGTTTAATGCTCTTTCTTTTTTCTTTTTTTTTTTGCCATAAAGCGGAAAAGGTCTAATTATAATGCAAAATTATTAGCATCCTATGAAGCCATCAGTTAGCACTCGTAAAGGCGCGATAACAATTAACCAACGCAAGGCACCTGAATGGAGAGGCTCTCTCGAAGTGACTCATATGATGGAATCTTCCAAAATTCTCATTCAAGTTTATTCAATATTATTAGGCTTCGGCCGATGCTTTGGTCCGACTAAATAATGTTGCAGAAATGCAATCCAATACCGATCTCTCATTCGACCATCTGCTATTCTACATTTCATGCCCATTAGCCTCAGTTATATTACTGCTATATAAAACAATCGCTCATCTCAGTTCTATGAACTCGCACCAATCAAGAGAGCGGCATTGTTCTTCTGCTCATTCAGAAATGTTTTTGATTCTAAAAGCTTGATCTACCGAAAAGCGTACTGAATTCCCCTCCTGCAAGATAACAATTGATAGTTGTTGCTCGTATTTGTTCTGAATGCTCATGGAATCATTTCCTTATGAAGATTCTTCTTACTTTGATCAACTGACTCGTGCCTCAACGCAAACATTAGCGCTTAGTGCATAAATATCAACAATTGGCCTAAAAATTCATTTCTAATCTCAACTCGTTTATAGTTTTCACCTCTGGGGATTCTATTGAAGTTGAGCATTTATTGCCCATCCTCCTATATGGAAGTTCCTCGCCTAATCTGTGTTGCATAAACTTTTCTCCTCGATGCTAGTGTTCCCTCAATGAGTCTCATTTTCCAAATGGTCTCGGGAAGATTTCTTACATTTTCTCTTTGTATAAATTTAGAAGCACACACTAGTTTGATAATCAATCCCTATGATATCGCTCGACACATCCACTCCTCCGTTTCTCATATTGATACAATTGTTTGAGTGAGATTCTCTAAATTTGTGAGTTTCCTGTGATTCATCATTAGGCTGGAGATACTGAGGTTCGACGCCTCGTTGAAGTCTTTTACAAAAGCGTGTGATAGAACTAGCCGATATTCCTGCCCAGTTTTTCACTTTCAACAATCTTCGGAGCAATCTCCACAAACTCTAGAAGAGACAGGGAAGATTCACTTTGAATTAGGGGGCACAAGACCATCAAAAAACCCAATGATTGAACTTGCCGATATATATATATATATATCCGCCATAACAACAATCTCTAGCGCCAATAAGGAGAGAGTTCCAATGATAACAATATAGGTATTGATAAGTATGGACATTGCATCGATTTTGGGGATGCATCTCTTGTAGATGAGAGAGACCAGTTCAGAGAATAGACAACTCTAATAGTTTGTTTCGCGCTCAACCCATCCTCCTGGATACTTTCTGATCAAATACTTGCGCGTCTCGTCATAGCACAAGATCATTATTGCAAACGGTATGGGAGGTAGCCACCAATTGATCTTGATTGGATACATGTTCAATGCTGTGTCCATTCCGGGACAATAGCTTAAGAAAGCTGCTAGTAGGGTTTCGAAAACGAGTGCAAAATTCATCACTTTGTTTGTCATCTTTTGTTGTGTAATAGAATTTGTTTTCGTCTTACAGACAATCAGTTCGGCCCATTGGACAATAACTATGGAAATAAAGAACGCCGTTTGGCAAGTATATTCGAGCTTCTTTCTTTGCTGAAAAGTCCACTCTTGTCCATAGGAATCCTTGAAGTCATTGATGGCCTTTGATTCCCACAACTCTCTAATACCAATGAGATCTCCCAAGTAGAAACCACTCTCGCACATTATAATGGAATAGGTGAAAAATCCAGCAGATGCTTGAATGATTCCTGTCTGCCCATAGGCCAATGATAGGAGACGTTGATTAACTAGCCTGTCGTTGACTGGATCTCGTGGCTTTCTCTTCATAATGTCGCTCTCTGGGTGCTCATAGGCGAGAGAGATTGCCGGAACCATGTCTGTTCCCAGGTCGATCCAGAGGATTGTCACCGTTCCAAGAGCAAGTGGAATACCGAAGGCTATGAATGCCAAGAAGGGAGTAATTTCGGGTATGTTCGATGTGAGCACATAGGCGATTGACTTTTTCAAATTGTCAAATATCAAACGGCCCTCCTCAACTCCGATGACAATGCTGGCAAAATTGTCGTCAAGCAATATCAAATCGGCCGCCTGTTTGCTCACGTCACTTCCACTGATTCCCATCGCAATTCCTATGTCGGCCTTCTTGAGAGCAGGCGAATCGTTCACTCCATCTCCAGTCACGGCAACCACAGCGCCTGCCCTCTGGCAACCCTCAACAATGATCAACTTCTGTTGGGGCGACGTCCGGGCAAACACTATCTCCGGATGTGTGGATAGTATTATGTCCAACTGTTCTGGAGTCATGTCGCGCAATTCCTGTCCATGAATGACGGCCGCCTTAGCCTCGGCGGGATCCACCTCCTCCACGGACTTGTTGAGCCTAGCCGCAATGTCTTCCACCGTCTCGGTGCCTTCCGATATGATGCCCACCGACTTGGCAATTGCTTTGGCCGTTATCGGATGATCTCCGGTAACCATGATGATTTTGATTCCAGCAGAGCGGCACTTGGCCACTGCATCGGGAACCGCTGCACGAGGAGGATCAATCATGGAAACTAGGCCAACGAAACGCATGTTGTTCAATGGAAAATTTGGCTTTGGTTCGGGTATAAATTTGAACCCCTTTGGAAACTCTTTGGCCGATAATTCGCAATCACAGAAACCGATCACTCGCTCGCCAAGACCGCCCAATTGGAGGTAGGCCTCATTGAAGAGCTCGCGGCGTTCTTCGTTCAATTCGACCGTCTTGCCGTCGATTAGGATGCTCGAACAACGTTCAAGGATTCTCTCTGGTGCTCCCTTCATGCAAACCAAATAGGTGTGCTCATCATTTAGGCCAGACATCTTGTCAATATGGCTTAGGCCGCCAACGCCTGTGCCGCCTGCTGAGGTGTTAGGTGGCGGCTGGGCTTGGTTGTCTTCGGTATGATTATGCGAGGTGTTGTCGTGTACTGTAACGTGATATTTGTTTGTCGAATTGAAGGGAATTTCGCAAATTTTAGGAAAATAATGACGATAATCATTCACATGGCCCATGGTCAATTCCATACACTTAAGTATGGCAGACTCGCTGGCATCTCCTGAGGTGTCCCTCTTGAGCACAGGCAAATGCTCTTGGCCGGGCTTGAACTCGGCCCTTGAGCATAAACAACAAACACGAGCTAGAGTTAACCAACTGGTTGATTTTCTATCATATTGAGCTCCCGATTGGTCTTCTGTTGTGTCAGCCTCGATAATTTGATTATCGAACCACATATGGGCCACAGTCATACGATTTTGAGTTAGAGTTCCAGTTTTGTCTGAGCATATGGTTGAAGTTGAGCCCAGTGTCTCTACGGCTTCCAAATTTTTCACCAAACAATTCTTGGCCGCCATCCTCTTGGCTGTCAAGGTCAAACAAACGGTCACCGTCGCTATGAGACCCTCGGGAACATTTGCCACAATAATACCGATTAGGAAAACCACTGCCTCAAGCCAGAAGTAGCCCAATAAGAGTGCGATTATGAAAAAAGTTGTGCCCAAAAAGCAGGCACCACCAGTGATAATGTGAATAAAGTGCTGTATCTCTCTGGCAATGGGCGCCTCGCCCATTTCCAATCCAGCAGCTAAGCCCGCAATTCGGCCCATAACTGTCCTATCGCCAGTTGATATAACTATACCGCGTCCAGTTCCCTCAACACAATTGGTCGAAAAGAAGGCCAAGTTTTTGCTCTCCAATGGGTTCTCGTGGGTGCATTCAATACCTCTAACTTGGGGCTCAGATTCTCCCGTCAAAGTGGAATTGTCCACCTTAAATTGATGCGCCTCAATGATACGCAAATCGGCCGGTATTCTATCGCCAGCCTCAACTTCAACCAAATCACCTAGAACAATTTCCTCAGCTGGAACTGTGTCCGTTTCTCCATCACGAATAACTCTCGCATGTTGTGGGACCATCTTCTTAAATGATTCCATAATTTTACTTGATTTTCTCTCTTGAAAATAGGCAAAAGCACCCGTAACAAAAACTACCACTGCCAATACAATACCCAAATATAAATCATTTAATTTGGCATCATCTGAAGTAAACGCTTGTATAGAATAGGCAACAAAGCATAATATTGCACCAATCCATAATAATAAACTAAAGCCACCAAATAATTGGGCTGCAAATTTAACCCATTCGCTAGTTTGCTTTGGTGGCGTCAATTGATTTGGTCCATATTTGGCAAGCAATTCTTTAGCCAATTGTTTCGTTAGGCCATTCTCTAAACTAGTCTGGTACCTTTGGACACACTCTTCCAAAGGTATCATGTGATCATCCATATCGACCTCTTGTTTGAGCTCATTAATATCCACTTCACGCTTTTTAGCATGATGGTGAGTTAGTCCTACGTCGCCTATCGTCATCTTGAATAGTTTTATATACTAACTCGTCGTCTCCTAAATTGTGTATATTATATATATATATATATATATATAGTTATGTAAATTTATCTATACTTATTGTATATTTATATAATTGTAGCTATATAATTGGATGAGTTTGCGTTCATATACTGTATTGTGTTTATAAATTACTTCATACGGTTGGCTCCTCTAGTTCCTGCACGACGAACGGGCTCCATCGGTGGGCCCCAGATGCCAAACACGCACAATCGCCCCAGACACGATCTTGGCTTCAGGCAAGCTAGCTCATAGGAAACTCTCAGAGGAAGCCCCTAGGCGACGTAGGCCCGCCACTACCATCGTCATTCTGCTAGTGCCTTGCAAAGCCCATAGGCTCACACACAATATTTGCAACTGCTCGCAGTCGCACAGGATTGAATGCGCTTTTCTTCCTCTCGCTTTGATGCCATAGAGAGTGCGCAAATCATTGGCCGGAGGGGAATCGCGATCGCATGCTCTCGCCTCATCTTTGGCTGGGCGACAAATGTCCGGACGAACGCATGGGCTCCAACGAAGGCTGGCTAGCTAGCCAGCCAGCCAGCCAGCACTGGTCGAGTCTGCCCCTCCGGCGCTGCTAAGCACCAACTAGTCGCCAGCGCCAATCGGCGAAGTAGAGTTCCGCTAGCTAGCAGGCTAGGGGCGCCCTCTCGTTGGCGCTGGTCCCTAGCGCCCGAGTTGCGCGCACCCGCCACACCAAAGGCCGGCGGCACATAGGGAAGCTTGGCAACCCCGAAGCGTGCGACGCCTCCCAAACAACTTGGGCCCAGCTCTATGTGGTTCCGACTCACCAGTTCTAAGCGGGACTCTGACGTTGCGCAATGGATTTGCTCTTGGGCAAATTGAAATGCAGCCCCAGAGCCAGACTCAAATGCTCAACTTCATCCCATTTCGCCGCCAACAAATCTAGGGTCTCTTCTCTTCTAACAGTCTTGTGTGCGTGCCACACTCATATGTTATAGCGACACACGACAACGCGATGGCTCTTGGGCCACTCCTCATGAGCTCAGCGTCGCCGCCTCGTTTGTCCGCTTTCCTCAGCCAGCCAGCCAGTCGTAAAACTTCGGAACCCTCCTCTCCTGTCTGCCCATTGGCCAGTATTCGACCCATAATTTTATCTCAGTTTTACTCTGTTTCTGCTAACGACTCTTGAAGCGTTGCGTAACCACCAACGCATATGGTGCAGACAAATCAGGGGGTCTCGTCATCTTTTAAGAGGGTTAATTGTGAGCAAAATTCCATTGTTCTCTCGGGCAACGAGAGGGCACCAGGAGCCCTTCGATTCTCATGTGTATTAGAATCGAAGTCTCTCCATCAAAAGGGACTCTTTTGATGTGAAGATAGACATCGAAAACTCTCAATACCGCACCTTGTCGGCAGGATTGCTGACTATTGTTGTGTAAAACTTGAGAACGCTCCACAACAATTTGGTGGCACAAACTGAGAGTAGACTTGCAACGTATTGGTGCACAATAGAGCAGATCTGTCGGTCCCAAAGGTAAGACAGAAGAGGAAACGACGAGAGTCATATAGAAGGAGATTGCAATTAAGCCTTGAGTTGGGCCGCAATTCTATGTGGGGCCCGACGGCGTGGTCGCTGCCCTTTCGCGGTTTGCATTAATATTTGCAAACCATGGTTCAGCTTAGCGGCGAGTTGCAGAAATTAGCACTTTCGTTTGCTGCGCGCGGCGAGGGGGGAAAATATAAAACCGCCCAGCCAGTGTTGTGCGTGCGATCAGGGAGAAAGCTGAGCAGCAGACATCATAACGAGCACGCTGAACCGACTGCGGGCGCCTGCGGTGCAACGATGAGACGAATTATTATTTTATCCTCCCAATCAGACAGATAGTAAGCAAACTTTCTCTTCAGGCTTCAAAAGATTTTCCATCACCCAGAGCAGTAGACACTCTTATTGATCACATTATACTATATTCACATAAGATTAAATAAAAGCAACGTGGGTGAAAGTTTTTGTATGTGCATGGATATGTGCCCAACACATTCTTGCAGTGCTCCTAGCCAAACCGAGCTGAAATCACAAAACCCACGCTAACTATGCACAATTGTATACAATTTCATCATTAATTCATATTACAACGATATAAATATTGATAAATCTTGCCAGATAAGGTCTTGCCTGACCAACTTATACTTGCTAAGTTAAGCCAAAATGTTAGACCCAGACACTCAGACCAAGATTGAGCAGGTCTTTGACAATTCTGCCTCGCTCAATCAATCAACACCAGTAAACGCAATGAATATCTCAACAAATGATTGTAATCGCGAGATTGAACCGCAACAAAACCACCAGCTTCAAAGGAAGTTGCTCAATGCTGAGTCTTTATTAAATGATCACGATTATTGCAGTCCAAATAAGCATTCAAAGCAGAATGACTGCGAAACCCAAGCCAAGAAAAACACCGACCCGCCACCATCCGAAACGAATAACGACCAAAGAATACAAATTCCACTTGCTTCGACATCGTCTTCTCACACGAAAAGTAAAAGTAGTTGTTCAAATCACAATAAAAATTTTGATGGTGAGAATGTTCTGGAGGCGACGAATGATCACATAGACGATGGCAATTTCAGCGATACGTCTAGTTCCTCTTCATCTTTGTCCAGCGAAGATTCAGGCGGACTAGTAATTGCAGACTCGCGTCCTAAATCTCTCGCTCCTAAAGACACACCTTCCGTGTCTAGGCCAAAGCCAAGACACCGTCAATCATCATTAAAAGCAGGGACAGATCAACAGAAGCAACAATTTAGACAGCGTCGACCAAGACAAAATGACTCTGTAACAGATAAATCCCAATGGATAACTGGAGAAGAGCAGTTGGATTCTGCACTTTCTGAGCACCTATCCGCCGATCGTCGCGAACGGCGTCAGCGCAAAGAAGTTCACGATCCTGACTTCAGCCATTTCACATCAAGTGAATATTCTAGTAGTGATGCTCAAAGTGATGATGTAGATTCGGAAGATGATGAGAATGACCCAAACAGACCATGGTGTATATGCATGAAACCTCATGGGGATCAGTTCATGATATGCTGTGACATATGCGAGTATTGGTATCACGGTATGTGTGTTGGAGTAACTGAAAAGATGAACAACCGGTTCGTCAAAGAGAAGAAGGAATGGTTCTGTGGTGAGTGTCAAACACATCTCCAGAGCGGTACTCCCAGAGAGGCAATACCTAAGAAAATTGTGACCAAGCCGAAAAAGAAAAAGACCGGAAGAGGTGGAAAGAGACCCCGGGGTAGGCCGAGAAGGTCTGATGTTGCGACCAGGGAGAGTGCGAGACTCTCATCTAGGATTGCTGCGAAAAGAACGAACACTTCATCCGACTCGAAAGTCGCCACTAAAAGAACTAAGCCCGATTCAGCCAGGAGTGAGAGTTTCGAAGAGTTTGCTAATACCGAGCGGTTGCAGGAGCTCATCAAAGAACGTAAGAAGGCGTTCTTTTTCAAGCGTAGCCTAGCAAATCAACAGAGAGCCGCGAAATTGAAGGAAATGGGTATCGGTAGACAGCCGATCACTGCTCCACTTGGTAACAGTTTGGACTCCTTGGCTTCGAGCACAAGTAGCTCAAATCTGAATAGTCTCCCTAGCAATACGTCAAAACTAGAACACACCGAACGAGCCAAGCCGAACATTGTGTTGCAAATCAATACAAAGAGAGACGGCGGAGTAACTGCCGTCGTCAAATCGGAGAAAAGGAAGCACTTCGAATCTACTGACCATAATGTCGACGATATGTTCACTGCCGAACCAATCCAGTTGCACAACCAGTCAGGTTCCCATGCGACTCAGTCTCAGCAGGTCCCCATTGACGGACAACCTCCGTCCACGAGTGATAGAAGGATCAGTAACGATTCGAAAAACAACGAACATCATTCGACTACTACGCCCAAGAAAAGACGAAAGGATAGTGAATCGAGCACCACCACTTCATTCGGGTCAAAGGAAATTGCAGAGAAGATAAGAGTATGTCTTGAAACTCGCGCAAAACAGTTGAAAGACCTCGAGTTGCCTTCTCCAGAAAAAATTGAGGCCTTGTCATCGGAGATCGAAGGCCAACTGAATGAGAATTTCAAGGAGGGCAGCCCGAAATACTTGAACAAGTATCGATCCTTGATATTCAACCTACGTGATACGAAAAATCAAGCCCTTGTTAAAAACGTTCTAACTGGAGAGATACCTCCTGCTCGTCTGGTGAAGATGTCTCCAGATGAGATGGCATCTCATGAATTGGCGAAGTGGCGCGAAAGAGAGAACAAGCACTCCATAGAGTTGATCAAGCGTGACGCACAATTAGCCGCTCAACAGGTGATTGTTAAAAAGACCCACAAAGGTGAGGAGGTTATATCCGCACCCGCTTTGAACGATCCAGATGATCCCACTGTGGAAGTCAACAAACATGAGCCCCCGACAACACCAACTAAGTCGCCCTCAAAAGATAATTCGATCAAGGTTTCCCCCCTGACAACAGCCTCCTCTTCCACGACAGACAAGCAAGAGTCTAGTGTGAGCGCCACCAAAAAGTTGACAATTCAACTTCCTCCACCAAAAGCCGTTACAACATCGGGGATCTCCATAGCTGAGAGTCTCCCATTCTTGGATACGACCAAGGATCATGTATCGAAAAATCATCTTTTCGATATAAACTGTAAAATCTGCACAAAACAAAAAGTTGAAGAAGATGAAGCATCACCCAAAGATGAGAATAGGGTTGTTACGCCCTCAAGCGTTGAAGCCGATTCAACTTCGAAAGACGAGCAACCATCGGAGCCAAAGCGTCTCCGCGTTAGCATGGAGTCAAGCCTTGATCTATCACATTTGAATAGATTACGCGACCAGCCCCTGATCACACCCTCTGAGAAACCTGTGGATACTGGGGAATTCAGCCCCTCCAAATTGACACCGGACATTGAGTCCAACCATGATGAGGACGAGGATCTCTACGATCCTGAGACCATGGATACGAAGGTTGGATCTGAGCCTTCGCAAAATGTTGACAAAATGGATGGGACAGTATGGTCCGGTAATATAACGATGCTAGATGTTGGAAAACTTGCTGCAAACGCAACCCGTGTCTCGGGCGATCCAAACTTTATGAGTGACGGGATAAGCCGTAATCTCCTAGTATGTGGGAGAATCAAGCCAGAACAGGTCAATCTCTACATCAAGAAGCTCAAGGCAACCACAAAAAATCAGATTGTGTCTATTGAATTCCAGCCTAAATCAGAGACAGATAAAAACAGTTACGAAACCCTATTTGACTACCTCTACACAAGAAATCGCTGTGGTGTCATAGACAATAGCTCTCATGCTCAGATATTGAAGGATTTTTATATTATACCTATCCACGAAGGCGGGAGTATACCGGAAGTCTTGAAGCCCATCCAGGGTCCAGGACTCGCTCGCGGGCATAAGAATTGCTTGCTAGGAGTTATGGTAAAAACCAAACATACGACTGCAGCTATCAGCGGTGACAGTCTCAGCGCCACGAGTTGAGCACACTTTCATTTTTGACCCGAATAGTGAGCTCAAGTTTCAACCATTGGATGGGCATGACAATCACGTAGGTTATCTCACCGAGTTGGCATCTTAATCTGGCTTTTTTACTGGCGTTTAAAAATATTATTGAACTGAAAGGTTCTAACACTCGCCATCGCTGAACTGTAAATGAGCGTATCATCAACTGGCACATACTGATTGGTCACAATTTTGATCACCTCTTGTGCTACACAACCACCTGTAAATGCAGAAGTTACGTGGAGCTCGGCTCCACCGTATCTACTTATCTCATAAAGACACTGGTCTACTGTTTTGAGCTCGGTGTAGAGTTTACCAACTATCTTCTTGACACAACCCTTCAGTTTGCTTACATCTGTCTCGACCTGGTCATCGTTGTAGCCAGGCATCCGGCCGTAAAGAGAGAAAAATAGGTTAAGTGCCCCTAGGCAAATGTATGCGGTAATAAACTCGTCATCGTGTTCCTCGGAATCAATATCATACGATACGTTCTCAAATTCCTCATAGATTGGTCTAGTAGATATGGTGGCTGTATCAGGTTTGCTTGTGTCAGCGTTTGCTGGCCGCCAATCTGGATGAGTGTCTGAAACAATGTGCTCTTTGAGTTGGTTCTTGAAACAGCCATAGAAGCCTATTGATATGCAATGAATCAAGGGTATATTGTTCGTCCAACAAATTTTACTTAATCTATCTAGCTGATTAGTGTAAAATGTGCCCGATGCAATTACACAGCTGAACTGTTTCCAAAATTTAACATCTAGATTGGTGCTTGTCTCCGAGGTCTGGGAATGATCTGAGACGTTGGGCAGAAATTTCTCAACAGGATAGTTCTCACAATTGATGTCTTCATTGATATCTAATAAAATAGATTTCACAATCTCGCCTCGACTCTTGCCTATGGATTGCTGAGGGACAAAGCTACTCCCGATATTCTCAGCAGTCAACTTCTGAGAATCCAGTATAATAAATGATCCTATGCCAGCTAAACAGAGCCCACGAAGTATCTCTTGGCCGAGGGAGTCGGCGTTGATGAGGCAGATCTTAGAGCTCGAGCATTTGTCTTGACCATGAAGTCCCCATAGTCTGATTTGTCTATCATAACGTTCAACGGCATCCATTTTGAGGGCATGTGTCCGTAGGGAAACGCCTGAAACTTGTGAAATCGAAAGTGATTATATCTTTGGCATCCTCTCGAATACTTGGTGATTAGCACTCATACAAATTACGTGCAATACGATGACGAACTGCATTGGCGATTTTGACCATAGGCACAATGCGCAGAGTTCGCTAGTTTCAACTTGTCGAGAATACCAGTCTTGTGTTGACTTTTTACACTTAAGAAACGATGAAGTAGATTGATAGACACAGAGTTGTAGACCACCGGCTTTGAAGTCAGTTAATAACAAACGAGTTGAACTCTCTCCTCCTCGGCAGCCTCTTCAGCGTTGTGCGCCTGTCGGCGCGTTATTTGATTGTCGTTACATCGCGCTTTCGGAATGCCTTGGACAACTCACAACTTCGTGTGATTAGGTTGGGTTTAATTGTTCTGTATCTCTCACAACTAAGGTTCTCATATAGTTTCGAGCGGTTTCTCCGCTAAATACTTGCAACTTTGGTGCAACTAGGTTTGCAACAGGGTGAGGAAACCTCGCCTCGGCACGGTGATGATGATCATGAAGGTCGTGCAATTGTGATGAAGCTGCGGCTGCAGCATATCCTGTCCGATTGAACGTGCGGCGAGTGCCCTCTGTGTCTGGCAATGAAGGTCCCAAACTTCACGGTAAAGATATTCATTGATTAGCCTAGGCGTTAAGGGACAGAGCAGTGAATGTATGGACCAATGGAAAACTTCGATAAAACGACTCTCAAGCTTGAGGGCTCCGACTGAGAACCAAAAAGCACAAGCTGTATCTGTGGTTTATGACCGATCATCGGTTTGCACGCAACTGACGCGATTAAAGATTTTAGCAAAAATCGCAGACCCACTATTGGCATGACTCTGCGACCAAGTCTCGGCCTCGGACGGATATGCAAAACCTTGGAATGTCACGAGACAGGAGCAAATCAGTGGCAAAGTTCCATGTGTGACGTCCCTGAGTGAGCAATAACAAAATTTGCAGGAATTGGAGCTTCTGCACTCTTCTTGGTAGGAAACAGAGCAGAATATGAGGAAAAGACGACATTTTTCGCGACGAAACATCAATTATGGGTCGTTTATTACTTGTATCGATTGTTTTTTGGTCTGTCTCCTACTATCGAAGTCTATAGTTTGAGGGACCATTGGAAAGGCTTCCAGTGAGCTGATGGTTAAGATGAAAAGACGACTTGCCCGCTTGATCGCTTAGAGCAAGCGCTAAAGGATGACCATCAGACTCTGATGGATGAGTATGATTATTCAGCATTGGTGATGATATATTTGAGGCATTGAGACCAGATGGATTGTTTGTTAGGTTAGTTTGATAATTTCTGGTCAGGGAACTCCCAACTGATGTGGAGCAAAGAGATGGGGTTGTTGGTTGGCCGGGATTGATTGCGTTGGTTAGCATGCCAGTGTTGGTGCAATGTATTGATGGCGTTGATGGAATATTGGTTGGGATAGATTTTTGTTGGCCATTTTGTACTTGCTGTTGTTGCTGGTTAGTTGAACAGCTGCTGCCACTAATGATTGAACTGTTTGTATTGACGTTATTCAATTCGCCTCTGATGAAACGTTCCACTTTATCAACGCACGCATCTTGGTAGTCGTGGATCCATCGTACTCCATTGAAATACGTTATCGAACGCATATCTTCCGGCAACTGATCTGGGTCAGGCCAATGGAAGTTGTCGAGTATGGGTATGATATTACAGTTGCTTGCGAGTGCAGCCACGATCTCCTTATGAACCCAATCTTTACAATCATCATCACCAATACATCGATCCAAGGCATTGGGACTCAGTACTAAGATGAAGTTCTTGGCTGATTTAATACTGTCTAATAGATTATTGTCGAACTTTCCTGCTTCCAAGCGTTCAACGTCAATGAATACCGAGAATCCTCTGAGTTGTAAATGGACCTTCAATAGGCTAGCCAGCTGACTACCAGTCGCACGCCTATAGCTTACGAAAACATCTAGAGTCTTGAGGGCGCTTATTTGTTCGCATACTCCTCCGGCCAGAGCTCGTTGGCGTTCCTCCTCACACTCCTGAGCCTCCATGATGATACGATCCTGCAGATCACGAATGGAGTGGGCTAGTTTGATGCGGTGCAAAGCATTCGTTATCTTGCATTCTGCCAATAAATGGTCACAGTCTATCAAGTGGATGTTATCACGAGTCACTCCCAATTGCAAGATCGGATAAATATACTGAACGAAGTCTCTATGCGAATGTAGACTGCTTGCCGAGCTTGCTGACGCCGATGCTGCTGGAACTGTGGCTGAAATAGCACTACAAGGTAACGTGGAGGATTTTGTTTGCCCCATTTGATGGTGATGAAGATGGTGGTGGTGGTGTCGGGCGCCCTCTAGAGCTTGTGCTGCAGTTTGTATGAGTAAGGCAGCTAAATTGGATCGATCAACTGAAGAATAGTCAGCAATTCTCTTGAGGTTGCCCAACTCTCTCATGAAACGGCGCCTTAAAATTCCGTTCTCGAGGCCGAGATCAAACCTAAGCATCTCCTCGTCCAGTTGTAGCAGCAAGTCGCCGTCCACATGGCTATCTTTGAAAGCTGCCCGATATTTCTCAAAGCCTATCTGGCCCACCCACTCGCAGACATCCTCACAGGTCCACAGTGGCACCTGTTGCGACAACTTATGGGGCTCCTTTTCACCAATCAGTCTCAGAGCTTGACAGGCGAATCGACTAGCTATAGCGATTGGAGAACTGGCCGCTCGACGCAGCGCCTCTACGGCTCCAATCTCTTTGAATAATTCCGTCTGGCCTTGTTCTCTCTTGATATAGGCTTCCATTGCAAAGTGAAAACATGCTAGATTTTTAGCTTCCTCACGCTTGCTTTCCAGCAAGGGTATAAGCTTTCTCAACCAGCTGGAGGACTGCCCATGAATATGGGCCACTGTGCTTTCGGCGAATTGTCTAGGCTCGTGAGTTGTTACAAATGGTTCCACCAAGTCCAAAGTGCCCGATTTCAGGACATCAGCCTCAATCTCTTGGTTGGCCGCCAAAACGACAATGGCCAAGCAAGCATAATACTGCACATTATCGTTGTCATTGAAAGCCAATGGAAACAGCCACACGTGGGCCTTCTGCTCGATCATTGTTTGCTGACTGTCTGAACCACCATAAAGAGCCAGATTGGCCAGAGCTGAGGCACAATGTCTCAGTGTTTCTGTGTGAGACAGGCGACAACCATACAGGATAGCCTGTAGGGCTCCTAGGGAGATCATACGTGAACATGTCTCCTCTGAGTGCTTGAAGAGGTGTTGCAGAATCTCTGTTCCAATGGCTGAGTGTACATCACTAGTGGCCAGACATTCGGGCCTCTGGTTCCGTTGCTCAATCGATTGGTCGGCAGTATTTCCACTTGAAAGATTCTCCTGCTTTCCTTCAACACTCGGCTCGGACGCTCCTTGAACAGTGAGGCCTTTTTTCAATTTCATCGACGAAGACTGGCGTGTCATAAGAGCTGACTGCTTCAACAGTCTCTCGCTTTGCTTGCTCTTCATGGTTGCAAACTTGCAGGCCAGCTGGATTATCGAATCAAGTTGCCCGCTACGAACAATATAATCTCGGTTGTCTGAGGTGAGACATTGGGACAACAAACGAGCGCTGAGGAACACCAGCTCCTCTTTCTTCATCCGATCAAGTTCATCCTCATCTACCACGACAACCTGTTCATGCTGCGTCTTGTCACTCATCGCCAGCGATGGGTCGTCTGATATTGAATTGGTCTGGGTGAGAGAGTTTTGTCCCTGCTGCTGTTTAGGCTGATTTGGAACCGACGTGGTTGTAGCTGCTGTCACATATGAAAGCGATTCCACTGAGGCCGAGTCGAGTCCCAAGTCGGAGGTGAAAGTGTCACTGTCATTGTCGTTCACTTGCTTTTGATCTAACTCCTCCTCTAGCTCTGACTCCTCAATCTCCTTGTTGTTGGACTTTGGGCTGCTGGTCGTCAGATTCAACTTCAACGGTGTTAACTTGCCATTTTTGAGCGAGCTCGAATTTTGGTGTGCCACCGAATCTCTAGGCTGGCTCTTATTGTGAGCTAGTTGCTCCTGAGAATCGCTTTCTTTGGATATGTGCTGATAAATTGATGCCAAAATAATATCCAGACCTCCGGCCTCACGAAGACTGTTGCAAAGCTTGAAGCCTAAATCGTCGCCGCAAACTGGGACAGACCAAGCCTTTTCTATCATTTGAATCATGATCGTCAACAAATCGATCGCGTTCTGGGTGTCTCGGCAGTCCGTTTTTTGTAACTTTTGACATAGTTCTCCCATCCTCTGGTCAATCCTAACTATAGACTCATTAAGCACTGCCTTCCTTCTACTTTCCACCAACGAGATACTCTGATCCGTGTAGGTGGGGCTGCTCTTGAGTGGCTTTGTTTCCATCTGATCGAGCTTAGCCTCAGCGTCGTTTACTGCTCTTGCTGTCTCCCCGGTGCAACTGTTAGCCCTGCTCAACAAGTCTCTGATTCTTTGGCTATTCTCATTGGAAAGCGATGATGACAGCGCGACTTTGCTAGAATTTGGGTTCAATTTGTCCATTGTGGGCGGATTTTCGGCCATCTCTTTGATGGTAGAATTGGCCTCATCGACCATTCTTTCTATAGTTTGAGACCCGGAGTTGGCTCCCTCGTCTCTATTGTAGTCTATTGCGGCTAAAGTTGCGCCAGAATTCAATTGATGGCGCTTCGAGTTTGGAATTGATAATTTGGGAAGCAAAAAGCCCATTGTTCCGCCCCCAACATCATCGAGAGCACTCATTAGTTTGGCAAAATCTGTCTCATTCTCGTGGACAAGATGGACGAAATCTGGCGAACCAATATCGCCATCGAAAACTCTATTACGCCCAGCCAGAAACGATGCCTTGCCACCTGTCAGGCGGCTATTAGATGATGAAAAGTATGAATTGCGTGAATTGAATGATGAATCTGATGAGCTAGTGGCCTGATGTTGGCGGCGTCCACTCGCTATGGAACTGGTCAAATTTCCATGGGTCATCAGTTGTTCGGTTGTCTTCTGTTGGGTTGATAGCGATGAGGATGAGGATCTATGTTGGTGGTAGGACATGGTGGCTTCGCCAAAGGTGGTTCCTTGTCTGTCAGCCATTTTTGTCGAATTTAGCTTCATGCTTTGGTCGCTCAGAGCTTGAGCCGAGCTTAGGGTGTTGAAGCTCTCTCTCCTGATTGACTCCTCCTCTGTTTCGATACTTCTCCTTGAGCGCATCTGTTCCACCTCGGAAACTCTATTGCGCCTCTCGAACAATGATGAGGAGCCATTTGTTGCTCTACTGCTCAACTGTTCATTCATGCTCCTACTCTGACTTTGTGAAACCATCTCTTCGTTGACAGCTTTCACTGCCGCCACAGATGCCTGCTGCTTGAGATCCTTGAAGCTGGCTGTCGATTGACCAAGCTGAGTTGTCGAGCAGGAGAGATTGCTCTTTTCTTCCTTTAGATTTTTCTCCCTCTGCTCTTGGTGATGCAAGTTCGATCTTTTAACTAGAGTTGTCTGTGCTAGTGTTTGCGAGGTCTCTTGTTTGAGTCCGGCCTCCACTTGACTAGTGTCTTCGGATAGGGTTATTTGTTCCTTCAAGGAGGACGATCTACCCGTTGGCTTATTCTCAGTTCCTGTTAAGCTAGTTGTTGTGGTGCTCTCACTGGTGGTTGGGAAGTCTTGTGACCGGGCAGGTGACACTGATGAGCTCTGCTTGGATTCCTCAGTGGCTCTTGTATGATAAGATCGGCGCACAGTACGCCTTCTGATAGTGCGACTAGAGGATGAGGATGTGGATGATTCTTGGTGTTTTTGATTTTCTAGTCTAGTTTTGATCAAAGCGCTAACTGGTTGTTGTTTGTTGTTGTTACATTCCGAGGACTGTCTTGACGACAATGGCGAGTTGCAGGGCGATGAGCGGGCCGAGGAGTGAGATGACGAAGATGAGCCGGCTGCTGAGCAGGAAGATGAGTGAACCTCAACTATTGGCTCGCTGGACTCTAGTACAGGTCGGCCAGATGATTTTCCACTCTTTGACAGGAACCTGTTTGCGTCACCAACTTCAACTACTTCAGTAACCTGCAAATTGTTTTCATTAGGATAATGTTTGTTTGTAGAATAGTCACATGTTAGTGCCCTTTGTTGCTCATTAGTGCACGAAAGTGGTCCATTCTCTATTAGTTGTGAAAGACCACTGACATGTTCTGTGGGTCTATCGCTTTGGTTGCATTTCATCATCTCATCTATTCTACTATAGTCAGGCTTGTTAGACAGAAGCGCCGGTGCACTTCTAGGCTGGGCCCTTTTGGCCAATGATTCTTTCTCCCTTCCTAAAGGCATGCGCTCGTTCCAAGCCAGATCAGTAGGGCGGCAAAAACTATTTGCTAACTTGTCCCTCAAATCATCGAGAGGTGAAGCCTTTGATTGTGAATGGAAGAAATTGCTCAATTTTCTAGTCCTAAGTGTGGTGGTGGTTGTTGAGCGCTTTGTGGAAGAGCTACAGGCTGAATTTAAGAACACTGAGCCTCTTTCTAGGTTCGATCCAATCTGATCGCTATGTTCCGGCAATCTGCTAGCACTTCTATGAAACTATTTTTAACACAAACAAAATTCAAAAATTTTAGATACAACTAATTATATTATTAACTACTAAGACTAGCATGGGCATTCCAGAAGCAAGAAGCAACAAATTTCTAGAGTTCTACTTGGATTTCATTCCCTAATTACCTGATTTTCGATATTGCTGCTACTCATGGCTGAATAATCAATTTGCTCTGCTTCCAACTAAAGGGCAAGTCGAATTGTCGACATTCTAATCGATTTCATCGCTAGTTCTATCCATTGTATGCCTTGAAGAATAATCGTTATCATTACCAACTAGTGGAATCTTCATTCACTTTTTAGAGAGTCAATATTGTCTATTATTGTCTGAGAGGAAGATTTTGCATTGGTACCCAAGTTCGCTCTTGTTTTTGCTAATGCAAAATACAACCTCGAAAATTCCTAACTATTTGTTCTGGAGATTATGCTGGCAACTTTCTGAGGAAATCGAGCTGCGTAGAAGAAAAAAATTCTAGCTTAATGTTTGTAGTAATTAGACAGAAACTACCGCATAACGAAAACAAAGCTGTCCAGAATTACCTCTACAGTCGCCAACAATATGCATCTACACTTTCGTCTGGATCTACGTCTGAATTGGGCTCCGAATCTGCCTGCGAGTCCGAATCTCAATCTCAGAATACGAGTGTGAATCCTAATGTGAATTTGGACGCAAATGTCTAAGCAGAAGCTTGAGGAGCTGTTTTTCCTCTGAGCTGAGAAAGCGAGAAGTACTGCCTGAAGACTGAAGGTAGAGCAACTCGTTGGCCGCTATTAGCAGCCAAGATGTAAGCAATTCCCGCCATGCACCTAGCGCCTTCTATCCTCTAGATCCTGACTACTATAACTCTTCCACGAAATACGCTCGCTTTGGCTTAGCATTGAAAACAACACCATCGTAATGTGCGTAGCTCGTAGCTTTGGATTTCCACTTCAGTAGACTTAGATGGGGTTCCACCAAGTGCGCCGGGGAGAAAATTACTCATCCACATGCCTGTCTCCGTCAGACAGCCACGACCTCAATAAGCAACCAACTAGGGTCGCAGCTACTCTCTTGAAAAGCTCCTTGGTTATCTATGCGTGTGTGTCTGAATGAGTGTGTGCCTATGCGAGGCCGTCTTTGCGCTGAGTGATCGCAGCACTGGTCTAAATGCACTTCGGTTCCCCCGACAAGCGGCTGCCGCAAGCGATGCGAACAACTTCAGTTTGGCTTTCTAGATTTCTGCCTGTCAACCGGCCTATTTGGTCGGTCGCGCGCTAATCGTAAATCAAATTGAGCTCGCCGTCCCATGCAAATAAACGAAAACAAAACTAAAAGGATCCCTGTCTGGGAGTCTGGATCGATTGTGCACTTTTTCCACCAAGTTCAACCGCCCTGCCAAGGCCGTCTAATATCAAAGTGAAACTCTTCCATCTTCCTCAGCCCACAGTTGACACTTTTCCAACGACAATTGCCAATGGGCGGCCAGAATCCTTTCTGGCCTCTTCGACGTTAGCCTCTGGCTTGCCAGTTTTCCCTCCTGAGAACAACGAACTAATGTAAATTTCCTCGCCTCTCCATGTTCCGACATACACTCAAAAGTTGTAACTGCTAACACTCTCACTTGATATCATCTCTATCCTCGACATTGAGGACGCACAAGAAAAGTGAAATGGTACGCAAATCATCGTCCACATCCACACTTACCCATTCTACTCACTTCTTGCTGATGTTTCGGTGCCTCTCTTGTGTTTTTTCTCTTGGCGGCACTTGAAAGTTATTGCCAAAATTGCCCTTTCGGAGCTTTCCTTGACGACAGGGCAGTTGAAAATATTGCTTTTCAAGGATCTCTATATTCAGTGATATGATAATAACAATAATTTTTCTTTCAACTCAGAGCAAAGGATGGAAGCTGTGGTCATGCATTTGCACAAAGCTGATACTCTTGAACGGGATTGCTTTTTGTTTCAGTAACTCCTTTGTTGTTGCGCCTCCAATGCTGCCTTTCCAATGAATTTTCTATCCCCTCCAACAGAATTCCTCGGAGAAAAGTCGACACCTGTTGCGTCTTGGCGAAGCGAAACTTCGGAGGGGACGAGAGGCGTCAGTTGCACGTGGGGGAGAGCTTAGAAATTGCGGAAAGAGACTCGAATCAGTTGTAAGTGCTTAGGCGTGCCAGTGCGTCTGCGTCCGCCCACGCTTAAAAAAAGGTCTCGACTTGCGAGTTGTCTATTAACCAACCACAAGCGAGTGTGCCTCTTGAGTGTTCCAATCTACTCGGAGCTCAACCGAGACACACCTGAACTGAGGCACTCGTCGCAGCTCCACACTAAAGCCTCCAAATGGAATTGCGCGAAAAGTTCATTTCTACTCTTTCGGAACTGATGGGCGCTGAACAAGTCAGCCCATAAGCTTACAGTCGTCGCCGATCGATCAATAAGCCAAAGCACAGGGCATATGCAAAGTTGCTAGCAACTTGAAAGTTTTTTGACAATTTCCAAGTGGATTACATCAAACATATCGCTGCTCACACCTCTCTGAGCCACAACTAACGGTTAGTGAAACGACCAACTGAACTGTTTAGCAATTAGACGTGCTAAGTGGTAAGTTCAGCTAGCGAGGTCCTTCACGCAGTTCGTTTCTTTGGGAGTTAGCTCGTAGTTAACACCCCAAATTAACTCAGTCAATGTGTCCACATTCAAGCTCGTTTCCATAATAACGAACACACTCTCATCTGGAGGAAGCATCTCAAACCATATCTGAACGATGTTACAATACCGATTGGCACCCTCTCCCTCTACCCTCGTCCTTGTGGTTCAATCAACTAAGAGAGATTCTCACCCTCTTTCATCACACTAATGACAACAATGTCAACACAATGAAACGACATAATTTCACTGGAATGAGCTCAAATGAATCAGCAAATATGCAGCCCCTCTCTGTCCAGCTGGTGCAATGTGAGAGCGTCTCACACTGCACCTTTCAAGGTGATTCTTTATAACTCCTCCTCTACAGTTATACGACCATCGACTATTTTGAAGTTTCAGAATAAAAGTGAATTCGTATAAATAGAGAAGTGGAGCTGTTCATTATGGCGTCGAGTCATGTTCAGACAATCAATCCAAATCGATCTTTGATTGGAAAGCCGCTGTTATTTATTTATTTCAGCTCCTTAACACTTCAAATCTATCAGGTGGTTTGATCATCAAATTATCAGAAAACTCAAGAGAAAAAGAAGACACATAATCAAACAAAATGCTCAGAATTCAATCGGTGGCCAAATCTGTTGTGCTGGTGGTTTGTTTGTGTCTGGTAGCGCCAAACTCTAGCGCGATGCTTCTTGGAAACTTGATTGGTTGTAACTCCTTTGGTTGCCGATTGGCTGCGTTGGAAAATGATGTCGCGCAGCTCAAGCAACAGGTTTCCAGACTCGGCGGCTCATATGGACAGCCTGGAAGCAATTTTGGCCAAGGTGGAATGATGCAGAGACCTAATGGTGGACAGCCTCAGATGGGCGGTGGGCAAAATATGAATCCAAATATGAATCAACAAGGCCAAATGCAAGGCGGAGGCAATATGCTAAGAGAGGGAGAGAATAAGGTCTCCAACGCGGTCAATTATCAACTCAATCATCAGAATCATCTGATGAGAAATCCAAGCTATCCGATTGCTAACCAGTTCAGAGCTGCCTGAGCTCTGGGGATATTCAAACTTGCTACTGAGCAAACAATAAATGCACTAAATTATATTTTAAGTAGAGGATCGATACAACAAATACTGATCTCAATTGATAGTCCGGATGGCCAAGATTCCGGACATAATCACCTAGGTGCCCGACTGGGCAGCAAGTTCTGTGCCAAATGTCTGAACCGCTATGAGAACTTCAATCCAGCCTGACGTCTTCGTTCTCAGAATTCATCAGAAGTTCCTGTAAGACAAAAACACGGCCAAAAAATTATCAGTTCGCATAGGTTCTCGCTCGATCTTAAAACTCAGTGATTTAGTGTGCCGTTAAGCTAGGATCTAACTCGATTGTTGAGGCGAGTTGCTCTGAGCTCGCTAGAGACAAGCTCCCGACTAATCAATTAGGCTGAACTAGAGTCGGACCACCGTCACAGTAAACAAGCTCCATTGGTCAGCAGGATTGACCTGCTGAAATCCTATAGCGTCTCTTGTGCTCAAAGAGCATAGAGAGGAGGATTTAAGCCCTTTTGATAGCCTTCAGGGAACTTGAGGAGTGTGAGTTTTTTTTTCTGCGCCCACTCAGAACATTGAACAACAAACACGCCCACCAATTGGCCTCCGAAGAAAATTTTATCTCCTTGTTGATTTTCACACTCCAATTATGGACTATCAAAATAGTCAAGTGTCCTTGCTGAAACCATTAGGACCAACCTGGGAACATTCTAAATCGATTTCGTCCTGTCAAAGCTCACAGATGCCGCATTCTAATAAGATTTATTCGTGGAACAGAGCAACAAGTCAAAAAAAGACCCCATACAGATTGGGAACTGATTTTTCGTCTGCAACTATTATTGTATCAAATTTTTGTCCGATTCAATGTATATACAGATCCAGATTTTCAAGCCAAGCATACAAATCAATCTATCATCACGATAGGCCATAAATTGACAAACTATGGCTTCGGCAATCGAGACCGGTTTCACAATACTGATTATTTGTTTTCTCTTGCTGGACGCAGGTTTGTACATGAAAATACAATCTCTAGATGACACTGAAGCTAGAATTGATGACCCAACAAGTTACAGAGACGAACCGGAGTCGCTCGCTTTCTTTGATAGGATTTCTAAAATCGCCTTCCAAGGAATTTCGGTCAAGTTAATGATGACCGATCCAGTAGACAATTATCTGATGGGTCCAATCGCCGATGCATTCGCAAATATGGTCGACTTCAAACACAATCTATTGTTTGTTTCGGCAAACATGGTCAGTTTCTGCGGAGTTGTGGCCGCACTTGTTGGTGCAGTACTAGTCACATATGACAGTTCAACTATGCAAAAGTTATCCGTCCTCTTTTTTCAATTGAGAACCTGGTTCGATGATTTGGATGGCGTGGTGGCACGTGCAAGAATGGGGATTTACAAACACGTCTCACTTTCAAACACAGCCGGTTATTATGTAGATGGAATTTGTGATGCGATCGGTTTTGTCGCCTATTTGATCGGATGCTATTTTTATCTCAAGAAAACTCTAATTTCTCAGAACCGAGTTAAAAGACGCCATCGAAGTCTGGGGTTACTGTCTTCAAGAGACGTTCACGATGTCACCACGTCAACGGACAGAAAGGCGGCATCTGAAGTCGATGATCGCACGAATGATATGGAAAAAAGTGAGCTCAAGGCTGATTCTCAATCTGATAGTGACGCTCACCTGATCAACGATGAAGAGTCCGAGAGTTTGATCAGCTCTGAACTAGTAAAAATTGACTCCAAGTCTATGAATCAAATATCAGATGAGCAGAGGCAAGAATGTCACTCAGGCAATCAGCATCATTCATCAGCTTCCGGCCGGAGGCCGCCCAGCGTTCGTAGAGTGATCTATACCACTCGCTTAGGGGGTGGAAGAAATGGTACACATTTTATATTCTATCGTTGTATCAAAGAGAAGATCAAACGGAACTTGGGTAATAGGCGTTCTTTTCTCTTGATTCTAGGCTTCTTGTTGCAACTCGCCATGTGTTCAATATTCTGGAATCGATATATACTGTTATATCGCGATCTTCTTGAATCAAAATCGGCCCATCCAGAACAATCGGTTGCAAAAAGGAAAATACTGAAATCAAACATAATGTACATAATAATCTGGTTCTGGAGGGTGACAAACGGCCATTTCTTTATGCAGATGCTCGTTGTGTCTGTATTTCTTGGTAAACTGTGGAATTTTCTGGAGGCTATCAAGTATATTGGCTTCGTTGAGATAGTGCTGTTGGCGGGCATCACAGAGCTTCACATAATCGATACAAGAAACTACATCTACTATAAGTGAGTTGGAAACGATGTGAACTATATCATTCGTCAACTGAAATAAAAAAAACGAAACTAAGTTCACTCCTGCCGATTAGCCATTACTAGCTTGTACTGATGATGCAGCAGCCGAGCCTCCTCCACTTGAGCCAGCATTATTTCCGGTGCCACTACTTCCTGCCCCACCCGTGGCTCCACCTGCACTGTTTTGATTACTACCACTTCCTCCGCTGCTTCCATTTACCCCTCCTGGTCCTCCGGCAGAAGCAAATTCGGCGGCTTCATCTTCAGCACTCTTAACTTTGGCCTGATTTGGCCTAGTGCCACAGGAGCCCTCAAAGTAGCTTATGTCGTCGAGTGCAAAACCACCGTCTGTAGAGGTGGCTAGAAACCTGACTATGTGATTACTGTCGGCGCGTATCGTCACCTGACCGTAAAGCCACTTTCTTCGTTGTGATTCGGTTATATTCCTGAGCGAGATGCTCCAAAGTGGCTTTCCAACGATCATCTTCCACTCATTGGACTGCTCAGCTTCGGCTGCTGCATTGGCGCCCTCCGAAGGACCACCACTTCCAGATTGCCCTGAGCCACTTCCAGATCGCCCAGACGTACGTGTATTATCAACACTAACTGTGGGTGAGCTCTCCTCCACGGAGGCTTGATATGCAGAGGCTTGGGTCATATAGACACTTAGTTGATTTAACTCTTGGCGACCATAGGCTGCAAACCAGAATGAGAGGCATTGTACGAATTGTTGGCCACTCTGGACAGTAATCTCCGAACTCTGAAGGGGATAGGCCAAACTGGATGCCGTCCGGCCGCCGTTAGAAGAGAGCGATTGGGATTGCGTTTCGAGCACATCGATATAGGCGTACCCAATGGGTGCCTTGTAAGTGTGATCTTGGAGATTAACTGGTCGAGATTCCACTGTTGCCAGCTGCCAGCCCATAGGAACTCTTGATGATCTGCCGACTGAGCTTGAGCCTAGCATTGATCTTGCCCCTCCAGAGAGGCCCGAGACTCCAAGGTTTGATCCGGCCTGATTTGTCCCCGACACAGACTGTATGAAGGGACTTTGATTACCATCGATGCTATCTATCATCACCGAACTAGCTACCAGCTGCCCGTTAGGGTTGAGCTCATAAGTTGTCGTCTTGTTGTTCCATGAACACATATCCGCGTCAAACGAACACTCTCCCGGCACGGAGCGCGCCTCAGGAGGCATCAGATCACAGGCACCATCAAACACAGTAATGTCATCCAATGCAATGGCTCCACTTGTTGCATCACCCCAAATACCTTCGAAGGCTATCTGAAAAAGTTTCGTGGGCGCCTGAGGCTGCCCGTCGAGCAGCGCTGTCGACAATGAGGCTCGGCCGTGTTTCCAAACGGGGGAAGATATTGGGTTTGTCAGGCGCCAGATTGGCACCAGTTCGTTGTTTGAGGCGAGATATACTCTAATGGTTCCCAAATTGGGTCCAGAGAAACCGATCGAGCGTATGAACATGTAATAATAGAACGACAAACACTGGACAGTTCCCGATGGTTTGGGGGAAAACACGGGACTCAGCAGGAATGCTCTGGTGCCACTCTTCGGCTCTCTGAATGTGTTCTCCAACTTCAGATAGGAACCCGAGCGTTTCTTCAGAGTATGATCAAAATTCGGCCCGTGGATGCTGGTCTCGTCACTCTGACGTATCCAATCGAGATCATCCAAATGAATGTCCGCGTCTGGATTTCGCCAATAGCACATACTCTGCTCGAATGTACAATCTCCATAATTTTTGCTAGCCACTGGAGGACTTGTTGGACAGGGACCTTGCTGGAAGGATATCTCGTCGATTGCGATGTTGCCCAAGTGATTTTCGCCAATCACGCCCTCAATGAGTACCTGAAAGGGGGATCTAGAGGAAGAGACAGAGGTTTGAGCTTGATGCCAGGTGTTGCCTCCATCTCCTGACATCTCCCACACAACGAGATCGTTCTTCTCGCCCACTCTCAGCTCAGCCCTGCTGGATGTCGAGCCGCTTTGGACGTTTGAAGCTTGGTTGGCGTTCTGTTGCCCCTGAGGACCACCGGGCTGGTTTGCTGCAGCTCCTTGGGGCTCAAAGGCGGCAACCTCGTCGGCGTATCGGAGTTTGATTGCCAAGGTGCCGACTCCACTGCCGAACATATGAACTGCGAACTTCATGCACATGGCATCGTTAACTGGAGTTGGCTGAAACATGGGGCTCACCAGGAGGGCTCTGTCGCCCGGCCTTCGTGGATAACCCGAATCTGTGAAGAGGAATGAGCCGGTCAACTCATTGTTTGACGAGCTGGTGAAATCTCGCGCCGGGCCTGTGAACAGATTTTGCGAGCCTCGCCCGAAGGTCCAATCGAAATCATCTTCTTGATTGTTTTCAGCGTTTGTCCAGCCACAGAGATCACCATCGAAATTGCAATGACCCTTGCATGCCGATTGCTCGCCCAGAGGATCATGCCTTTGGATATCAATGTCGTCCAATGCCAAATGGCCACGAAACTTCCTCTGCTGTGCATCCTTGACGATGGCATTCGAGGAACTCATTGCACTGAACACCAGAGAGTGCTGATTAGTGACCGAATACAAAACCTCCCCTTTTGTCCAATTGCCAGCGGCCGATTCTGATGCCGACCAGATGGTTCTGACTCGGCCAGTCTTTTGGTCGTTCAGAAAGATCCTTAACTCGTCGGCGCTGAGACCTTGAATGGCGTACTGGAAGGAGAGACACATACCATTAGGTCCTGGGGCCGTCAGGTTAGGCGTCATGAAGGAGGGGCCGGCAAAGTGAGGGAGAGCATTGCCGAGAGGTTGTTGAGCATTAGCTGACGGCGGGGCTGACACTGAGACTCTCTGAGAGGTGACAATTTGATCGTATGTCGTTGATGGTCTGTGGTGATGGGCCGTTGATGCATATGGTGCAGACACAAAGCCTGCATGATCAGGGACTGAAGGGGAACTGGTGTTCGTCTGTGGTGCTACGAAGGGACTTGATGTTTCATAGTATATGTACCCTCCATTAGTATCGTTTGATCCCGCTTGGAGACCAGTTGAGTCCATCAGAGGCCCACCCTGGAAGAGGGCCAACCTGCCGTTGCCCAGCGTCCAGCTGGCTAAGCCGGCTGAACGTCCCAGGGAATTCATGGTCAACTCATGATCTAATATCTTGAATTTGCATAAATCTGGCGCATCAGCAGTGCCGAAGTCACACTTCAGACTGCTCAAAACCTCCGGAGGATTCTCAGAATTTTGATCATTGTTATTGGCGTCCAATTGATTGGATCCCGATTGGCCATCGCCGCCGGAACTTGAGCTAGTCCCAGAGGCGGGGTTGGTTTGTCCACTGGTTTGGGCACTAGTTGAGCTTGCTTGTCTTCGCCAACGACGATTTGGCAGCACCTGGTTTGTTACTAAACTCTGCTGTCTTGACCTGGTCACTGGAGCTTGCGCTCGAGTGATGGCTGCAAGAGATTCCGAACTCTCTACTACTATGATAGTCGATAGTATGGTTAAAAGAATGCTCAACGAGACTAACTTGGGAGAGAGATTCTCACTCCACTTTGTTGACTTGAATGCGATTGGTTTCAATCTCAGTCCGTTGCACATTTGTCGACGCTTAAAGGGGCCCATTTTCTTCCCGTTTCTCATGTAACCAGAATTATATAACATCTAGTTGCTTTCATCGGCCTGCTTGATTTACTGTTCGACAAATCCGACAGATACTGATCATATCTATCATTTTGACACAATTATCTTCTTGACTCAAGCGTTGAACTATCATTTTAGAGACTATAGAAAGTCATATTGGTGGACTTATCATCACAATGATTCTCGACAGATTCTTTTTTGGCTTTCACTTGTTCAGCTTGAATCTTCACACCCTCGTGTTGGACCTTGAGACAAGTGCATGATAGGCGTCTTGTGAATCGTATCCATGAATCTCAACTCTGGCTTCTAACACCAAGACTCTCATTCTCTTGTTCGCACCCAATCCTAAACCACTAGTCATAGCATTCAACACTCGTTGGTTCAACGAGAATCTCTTGTCAGCTAGCCTGGTGTGACAGTGCGCAACTTGTTGGCTAATTCAGTTCATCTAAACAAGAAGCAAAAAATTGGCTCGAATTGCGTGCAACAACCCAATTAATCAAGTCTCTTTAGAGGAGTGTACTTTCATACCCCCAGATGGAAGCTAGCAAGAACGATGCTCTCCCAACCTGGTACTATCAGTCTCCATTTGGTTACTTGTACCCTTTTGCCGATCGGCGGTTCACCTTGTTTCTAAAGGATAAACAAAACAAAAAACAAACTATGCAAATGAAAGAGATCAACTTTCATCATATGCTTATATACTATTGTGGGGCTTACAACAAAACTGGCGAATACCGACGTTACTAAGTTGATTTTATGTTCTTTCTATCTGGACACTCATATTCTAGTTTTCTTTGTCTGGCGGAGGAAAGCCACTTTCTGAATGCTAATTAATGACTAGCTTCAGATCCGCAGGAGGTAATTTGCATGCCTGTGGCTTCGCCAATTCCGCTGAACTAAAGTGGGATGAACTAGAGGAACGAATTGAAACATTCTTACTTTCATTTGGTATGGACTGAACGATGCGTGACGGTTTAATATATTCGTGATGGCCAACTTTATAACAGTAATTGATGCTTCCGTCTGACCATTGAAAGACATAGTCGCTCTTTTGTTTCGCTCAGGAAACTTGTGTCAAGCTAACTCGTAGATCAGTTCAAAGGGTAGTTCTTCCAAGTGATTTTTCTGCTTCGCAAAGTACCATACACAATCTGCATCCAATGCAATCAGAAAATGTAAACTCGTTCGAGCTGCTTCTCTCAAAGATGGTATCTGAGTGTGATCCAGATACAGCAGCGCTACTTTTATCACAGGCCAGAGACTCGTGTAGGCTAGACCGATGTGGTAAGCAAGAGGGCCAATGTTTGCCAATAGTTTTAGTTGACTTTTATAGACCATCGTCATACAATAAGGCTCATATTCCTTTTTCCCTCGACTGCATTTTGCTTGTGCTTCGAGGAACAAACACAGTCTTGGAATTAGCGATTCCGTCGTCCTACTCTTGATAAAATCTTTCGATTGAGAGGCCATGGTTACCAAGCACTCAAAAGCACATAGGTTAACCTCCAAATTTCGGTTGTAATCACCTGTCAAACGACTCATCAAAGGAGACCATAACTGGTGAACTAGAGGTAAGAGGATATCATCATTAGCCTTAAGGATCCTGAAACCAATTGAAGCGGTCTTGAGAGCCAGTATCTTGGTTTCATCGAAATCGGAAGAGATCAGGCCTATACAATGTTTCATTATCTTCTCAGTGAGCAACTGTGTGTGAGTATAATTAGTCTGTTCCGATGGTTGTTCGGATGTTTCACCGCCATTATTCACTTTTTCAGATTCCATGGATATGGTTCCATCGTTGAGATCCTGTTCCAATTTCCCCTCAATCTTCCCCTCCTCCAGCTGCACGTCATTCATTTTCTCTATGATGGCCAATGCCTCTCGCCTGTGATCTCTAAGTTTCTTCAGACGTAAGTCAAAGTCAATCTGTTCCAAAATCGTCCTGATGCTGGCTTCGCATTTCAGCGGAACTTCTTCATCTACTAGACGATGCCCACGATCTAGATTGTTGAGGCATTCCCAATCGTGAATTACAGTTAGGGTCCTGTAAAATAGTAGTGCTATTGACTTGGAACGATCCGTATAATGGTAGGCCTCCAACAGCTTGAAAACGCGTTCATAAATATCTTTGAAGTAGTAAAATGTCTCAGCAGATGATAGCTTGAATGTTATCGCCAGAACATTCGTAACATCCGGATTACAGGAAAAGTTGTGCAACATATGCGCAACTCCATCAACGATGTAATCTATGTAGGAAGCTATGAGAGATTGCGTCGATCGGTGGCCGTAAATCAAACCGATTTTGATGAGGGCATTGAGAGATGCCTCTGAGATTGCTCGTGATTTTGAGGCAGACCAGTTGAGGAGTGGACAGAGCACGTCCTTTATTAAGATTGCCCGGGAGGGTTCGCCTTCACCAATATACTTTGTATGGATCTCCATTATCACAGCTAATGTCTCAATAGCAACAACGATGGTGAGCACTCTCTTCAAGGATATCTCACGAGATGATTTCATCGTTGCCTCCAGATAACAATCCTGAATTCTTGTGATATACATGTCTAATACTGAGCTAGTGAATCTGTTAGTCTCGATCTTGGTGAGATTTCGATCTAATATTCCAACCATAACCTGGTTGGCGAGATACAATTTACTTGGATTTGAGAAATCCATCAACTCGGATCTCAACAGGTCATTCAAGAAAGACCAATCGGCCCTTCCACCTATGTATCTGCAAGTATTACAAATCAGCTTCACTTCATAATCTGAGATGTGGGCAAACCTCTTCTCCGAAGTGTAGATACGCTCGCCACGAACCTCTAGCGTTTGATCTCCAATTGATTGTTCAGTCAGGAAGAGTAACGCCTGTTGATTACAGAATTCTGTCAATTTTGTAAACAGATCAACAACTTCTTCTCGCCTATGGGGGATCTCCAAAAATATCATGAGGGTTTTTGGTGGTAATATTTGGACTGTTCCAGCAAGAATGGCTAGATTAGACTCTCGCTCGCAATGCAACATTTGGAATGCGTTCTCAGCTAGATCATCCAAAACTTTGAATAGACATTCGAGGATGGGTGTGTTTAGGTCGTCTTTCTGATCTAAATTCAGATTGATACTCTTGACCAAGGTATTCACAGACTCTCGATATTTGGCGCAGATATCCAGGGATGTCTCTAGAGTAGATAAGATAAAAGCTAAATATCTCGTGATGGAAGGAACTACTCTGCTAACCAATTCGTTTTTAGTATCGTTTAACATAGTTATGGCGAGATTTAGGACCTCAACCTTAACATCAAGGTGCAACGATTGATAATTATTCATGACGTAACGGAATAAGATAGAAATCCTCGTGGCTAGGTTATTGCAAACTTCATCTAGATATTCACCCGCCAACTTGGATGTCGTTATATTGTTCTCAACCGAACTATGAGCTTCATGATGGCAGGGCTGGAATGTCGCTTCAATAAAGTCCTTGAGATTTTGCACAGATAAAACTATAAACTTGTGGTTCAATTTGCTATCGCTCATAATTAGTCTAATTAGAGTAGATATAACACCGGGCAGTGACGATATTAAAGCGCCAATGGAGCAATGATCATTGGAGTATCCATTCGAGTGGTGGGTAGATAGGCGATGAATCAATACATTCATCGACCTGAGAGACTTGATCCTAACAGAGACCGATTTGTCATCCTTCGCCAAGCGGCAGAGAATGTTCATCAGATAGCCAATGAGTATATCACAGTTGGGTGAATCAAACATATTTTTGTACTCGTTGATCGGAGCTTTCTGGACAAGATTGGCCAAGCATTCCAATGCTTCCTCTTTGAGTTTAACGTGTGATGAAATCCCTTTGCCATCCTGTTGAGATATGACATCGAGATTGCTGGTAATATTAGCTATGGCAGAGAGCAATATCATTTTATAGACATATAGAATGTGGAATTTTGAAGATTAACCAGGGACAAACACCAGTCAACCGAAGGTTAAGAGAGCACGGCTTCGGAGGTCCTACTGCACGCTTTGGGGCTGTTTTCGTGAAGAATCGACGGACAATGGTATCTCGATTCCTCATCATCTCAAGTGTCACGAGATAAACAAGGTGGCTGTTATCATAGATTCTCCATAAGATTCTCAGATGTTTCTAAGGCCACATGGAAGTTGGATCAGGCGGCGATGTATCAGAGAAAGTTCCAATCGACGACCTGTGAATGATCGAGACGAGGTCCTGGCTGGTAAGAACAATCAATATTTTAGGAGAACTCTCGGTTGTAAAATTTTCTAGTTGGTTACGGTCGAACTTGGTCTTGATTGATATAAGTGATCAAAACGTGTTACTCACATGGTCGTGTTAATTTTCTGGGTAAAAGCTCGCACGTTCAGAGTCTGAACTTCAGACCTGTGTGAGAAAGAGTTTTGCTTTGCCATCCTGGGCTTCCTTGCATGCGAGCTCGTGCGCCATTGGAATTGGCTCTTCGCGCTCCCCACTGGTCAGGTGTAAACGATTGGTCAGCGGTTGGGCAGCGCACGATCGGGATTGGGCCACTGAAAGAATACCTGAAAAGGGGCACCCATAAGAGCAACGATAACAACAACAATCGGACAAGTCATTGCAAGTGACTCAGACTTTACCCTCTTCAGCTTTAATTACTTCTTGTTGAATTCTGGAATCTTGACGATGGCCAGCCTCAATAATCAGCGGCCATCTCTGTCTTTTCCGGTAAACCTTGGTGATAGAGCGGCCCAATTGTTGCAAGATTTTAACATACAACTAAATGCGAAAGATTTACTTCGACGAAATGCAGTGCATAAAAAAGTGTTCCATATTGCCAACCATAGATTGGTGCCCACTTCTGTGATGGAGGCAACCGAATGTAGCCTCTGCAGGGGCCTTATCTGGTTCAATGGTCACCAATGCGAGAAATGCAAGTTAATGAGTCATAGCAGGTGTGTCAAATTAATCAGACAAGAGTATGTCTGCAGGGGAGGTCCTTCGAGAGTTGGTGGGAATTTGACAGTCCCACAAATCGACTGGAGCTTGACACCAGCTTTCGCCGGAAACGGAAAGCGTCACAAATTTGAAGAAACAACTTTTCTAACTCCAACCTGTTGCAATCATTGTGGATTATTACTGTGGGGCATCTACAAGCAAGGCATCGAGTGCACCGAATGCAAGTTAGATGTTCATTTCAACTGCAGGAATTACGTTTGCTTCGATTGTAAGCCATGGAGATCGGAAGTTGGATCGGCAAAGCCAGATGAGAGACAAATCGACAGTCGGGTGGATATCAAAGATTTTCAACTGTTAAGATTCATAGGACAGGGCGGTTTCAGCAAAGTCTACCTAGTCCAGTTCAAGGATCGCCAGTTCGCCCTCAAAGTGATCAGAAAAGACAACACTGCTATTAGTAGTGACCCTGAAAGTGCATTTACCGAAATGAAGGCCCTCACAATTGGACGAGATTATCCGTTCCTCTCCATTGTCCATTGCTGTTTCCAGTCTGTTGATCGTCTGTATTTTGTCATGGAGTATGTCGCTGGAAAGGATCTCCGATATCATTTGAGTCAGTCGAAGAAATTCACAGAGGAAAGAGTCAAATTCCACTCTGCCGAGATAGTGCTGGCGCTAAGATTCCTCCACCGGAGGGGAATAATTTATCGTGATTTAAAATCGGAGAACATTATCATCGACAGTTCAGGTCATTGTAAGTTGATAGATTTTGGAATGTCGAAGGAAGTGGGGGAAACGAAAAGGGCAAGGACATTTTGTGGTACACCAGACTATATTGCACCAGAGATTATTGACGAGCAGGAGTACGACTATTCAGTGGATTGGTGGGCCTTGGGGGTGCTAATGTACGAAATGATGTTCGGAATCCTGCCGTTCTCTGGTGAGCGCGAGAATCAGAACGAGATCTATTCAAGGATAAGAAAAGAAGAGGTTTTCTACCCGCAAGCAATCAGTTCTAGGTCCAAGTCAATTCTCCAGGGGCTAATGAACAAAAATCCTCTACATCGTCTTGGTTGCCAATCTATCAATGGCTACTCAGAGGCGATCTTGTGCCATCCCTTCTTCATGTTCAAGACTGACAGTCACAGCGATGAGAGTTTCCAGTGGGATGCCATAGAATCAAAGCGCCTCAACCCGCCATTCAGGCTTCCCCCGGCAGACTCGAGTTTTTATGAAGATGAAGAGGATCTTAAGAGGAATCAATCCACGAAGCTGGATCTATCGCCGGTGAGAGGTGTTACCCAGGACGATTTCAAGGGATTTTCCTATTGTAGTCAGTCGTTCAAAGAATTGATTCCCTGAAAGCAGTGATAACCTCCCCTACATACACTCAAGAACTTTTTAATTGTTACTGACAAATTTCATGAACCTCTCCAGTCGACAAAGGGCGAGCTATTTGTGTCAAAAAAGCTGGTGACACTTTCTTGTGGCTAAAATTCTGGACTAAGCTGGCGATGCACCTCATTAGAGCGCAATGTAAGCAAAGTCAGCGCCAAGTCGATGACAGAACTCACCACGCACTTGTTTTCTTCGCAAGGGCACGTGTAACGGTAAGAAGTGTGTTACGTTATATCATTGAGGGTTCTACTTCAGCGGGATACTTTATTGGGATAGGGGAATACATAAATGGGGTCTATTACATGTTGTCTCGATGATTGGGTGTTG
>Ga0058701_10000140_pt1 | contig 60553 bp, 61 predicted proteins | sample AgamicOrMae_FD_97039 | JGI IMG/M metagenome (GOLD analysis project Ga0058701, IMG submission 97039) | Agave microbial communities from Guanajuato, Mexico - Or.Ma.e | ecosystem: Host-associated > Plants > Phyllosphere > Phylloplane/Leaf | place: Guanajuato, Mexico | collected 2012-06-04
GGGGGGGGGGGAGGGGGGTGGGGGGGGGGGGGGGGGGGGGGGGGGGGGGGGGGGGGGGGGGGGGGGAAGCAGAGGCGGCCCAGAAGGTGGAGCGCGTCCCAAGGGCCAGAAGGTCCTCGGCTGCCCGCTGGCAGTCCGCAATGAGAGCCAGACGACAGACTCCCGCTCGCAGTTAACTGCGCTTGCAAAAGTCCAGCCGGCCGGCCCAGAAGAGTGCAGCGCCCAGAAGAGTGGCCCAAAGGTAAGCACACACCAGTGGCAGATGTTGCCCGTCTGTCTGGCCCTTCCTGCTTCTAATTCGGGCCTCCTCCAGTGGAAGAAAGGGGCCCCCGTGAGCCAGAATCACGCTCTGGGATGGGCCTTTGCGTGCGCCCGCTGCGTGGGCCATGGGCAGCACAAGGGCAGCACGCGGTCGTCGTCCATCTGTCTCCTTCGGCTTTATACGTTTGGCTTTATACGTTTTGCCCGCCGGCCGTGTCCAGTGGGCTCGCATCGAGCGCTCCTAAACAGTGTCCTCAACAGACCTGGGCATTTGGGGCTTTTGCGGGCAGAGGTTCGCCCGCATGATGCGCTTGTGCTTGGGGGCCAAAGCATGGCCAAAGGGGCAAAAGATGGGGCAAGAGAGGGGCAAAAACCCCCGTGGGCGCGCCCAAATCCCCGGCGCTAATTTTAGCCTCGCTCCAGCGGCACGCACCAGTAGGCACGCGCACCAGCAGTTGGGGGCGGCGCATGCGCACCGCGCGCGCTCTTTCCCCTAACGCCGCATCGGGCCCACTCTCTGGGACGCCCACTTTTGGCGCGCCCAATGGACTGGTCGCGGCTGCCCATTGGTTTTGAGTACACGCTGCGCCTCTGCTGGAGAGCTGCGCCAAAAAGAGCTGCACTGCTGCTTCTTGGGGCAGCGCGTACACACAAGGCCCCGATGGGCCTGAGACTGTGTGCGCCCCCATTTGAGTTGGCCGCGCTCGCAGAACGCCAGTCAGCCTTTGGGAGCGAAGGAAAAAACAATGCTCACACAAACAACAACAACAACAACAACCAAGAACACGAAGAGCCACAACTTCTCTTCTCCTCATATTTCCAATCACTGTCCAGCGTCGCCGGCGAACAGATTGACTCTTTCTCTCCTCAAGTCCTGAAAATCCTGAACACTGAAACAGGCAGCGCAACCAAATCAACTCGCGTCCAAACAGTCGCCCGTCCAGCAAGCAAAGCTTAGCCTTAATCAAGTCCAAGTGAAATCGATTCTCAAACTCGATCCTCAAACTCGATCCTCAAACTCGATCCATTCAAGTCGATTCCAAATTCAGTCCATTCAGACAAGCAGCAGGAAGCAACAAGTGACGAGCAACAGTTGACAATGCAACTCAGAGACCAGCTGATCTCTGGAGAGCGCCAAGCGAAGCAGCAGAGTTGCCCAGTTGCCTAGTTCTCGTGTGTGAGATTATATTTCGCGTGAGATTATATTCAACTAAGTGAAAGAACTAAGGAAAAGAAGACAGAGACTAGAGCTAATTTCTTTGAGAAAAAGAAACTGGTGAAAGAAGTTCGAGAAAGAAGGTTGAAAAATCTGCAAGTTTTCCTCAATATTTCACAAATAACATTCAAATAATATAAACATTCAGCCAAGTGAAACATTCAGCACAAGAAGCTCAATGGAACTGCATCTAAATAGAAATTTAAATCTAAATCTAAATCAAAATATAGACCAGGAAGAGAATCTTCCTTGCCGAGACAACAAGAAAGTGAACTTCTCCCAGAGCAAAATGCAGCCCCGAAGACGCTCCTTAGCCCAAACTGGCCCAGCGACTGTCCTCCTGGCGGGCTGGCTGCTCGCCTTGATGAGCCAGGCCGCTTCCGGTTCCGGTATCTTCGAGATAAACTTGGCGGCGCTGACGGACGCTTATGGGCGCGACCTGAGGCTTGACTGTTGCGCGTGGCAGAACGTGACAACGATTGGCCAGCAGCAGCAGCAGCAAGTGTCTCAGGCGGCTCTCTCGCAGCAGCAGCAGCAGCAATCAGGCGCCCACTTTGGCGGCCAGCAGCAATCATGTGATCCAACCAAGTGCCAATTAATCATGAGAATTTGTGTTAAGAACTACCAGACCCAAATAGACCCCTCGCAGTGCACCTTCGGCGAGCTGAGCGCCCAAGTGATGCGCCCCAACGAGCAGGCGCCCCTCTTGCTGCACTCGCCTCCAGGGGCGCACCTAAGCGGCGGCCAACTGTCCAACGCCGCAAACAGTCTCGCCCGCCTCCAACATCAGCAACAGTTGGCCGCCCTCGCTGGCAAGCTAGCCAATGGGAGGCTGCCCTCAGGCAACCAGCATCAGCAGGCCAACATCCATCATCAGCGCATGATGCTCCAGCAGCTCCAGTTGCAGGCGAACGGCCTGCCCACTGGCCAGCCGCGAGCTCTGCGCCAAATCTACTTCGACCATCCAATCAGCTTTCCCTTCAACTTCACCTGGCCTGTAAGTGTCCATTTTAATCTTTTTCACCCAATTTTGTCTCTTTTCCACGCAAATTTGTGCAAAAATTCGCCTTTTTCTTGCAAATTTTCGCAAATTTCGTCTTTTTTCTGCAAATTTTCGCCATTTTTCATCAAATTTTCGCCTTTTTTCAGCAAATTTTCGCCCTTTTCTCAACCAAACTTAAGCAACAAGCTTTCGTGACTGAGAAAAGAGCAAAATGGACAAGCTAATAAGCGATAATAAGCCAACAATGACTAATCAATAACCGTAATCCCCGAACGACAACAACAATCAGGGCGCCTTCTCGCTCATCGTGGACGCCTGGTACGAGTCGCCCACTGGCCTGCAACAAGTGGCCTCGCTCTCAACACACTTGCCCCTCGCTGCACGCCACCACCAAAGTGGCCACAACCATCTGAACCATAATTTGAACCACAACGGTCTCAACCATAATCTAAACCACAATGGTCTCAATCCTCACAATTTGAACCACAATCTCAACCTCAATCATCAGCCACTCGGCCTCAGTCCCACAACTAGCTACGATCTGTACAAGAAGCAGCTGATCATCCAGCACTCGATGCATGGTTGGCTGGCGGTGAAAAACGAGTGGACCAGTGGGGCGCACAAGACCGATTCGGCCACCCTAGTCTACTCCTATCGAGTGACCTGTCAGCCAAACTACTACGGCGAACAGTGCAACATTTTGTGCAGGCCACGCGACGATGTCTATGGCCATTTCACCTGCTCGCAACAAGGTGAGGTGCTCTGTCTGGCCGGCTGGCAGGGCCAATACTGCGAGGAGCCAATCTGTCTCCCCGGTTGCCACAAGGATCAGGGCAACTGCACCAGACCCAATGAGTGCAACTGCCGCTTTGGCTGGCAGGGCGCCTCGTGCGAACAGTGCGTACGATATCCAGGCTGCGTGCACGGCACCTGCAACAAGCCGTACGACTGCATCTGCGACCAGGGCTGGGGCGGCCTTCTGTGTAACGAGGATCTCAACTATTGCAACAACCACCAGCCCTGCAAGAATGGGGGCATCTGTACGAACACGTTCAACGCGCGCGGCGAGGGCTCGTACGTGTGCGCGTGCGAGGAAGGATTCGCTGGAGAAAATTGCGAAAAACGAACAAACCCACCAACATCTTCATCTTCTTCCAATATAACCTCTAGTATTAATTTAAATCCATCAAACAACAAGCCGTCTCAAGACAATGCCGACCTGATGCTCTTGACCAATTCAATTGCCTCGCTCGCAAACAACAATACTCAGCAACAGAGCCAACAGGCGGCCCAAATGCTCGCCCCAGGCCAACAGTCGCACGCCGGCTCAAGATCTTCCAACCAGATCAAGTCGCAACAACAGAAACAACAACAATTCCAACAACAACAACAACAATTATCAAACAACCACCAAGCAAACTCAATGCCCCCACTTAGCTCCTACCACTTTGCACAGCACCCATCCCAAGCACAGGCCACCACTCAGCAGGCCAACGCGGCCGCGCTCGACCACAGAGTCATGGTTGCCTACGGGGTGATCATCGTCTGTATGGTCATTCTGATAGTTCTCCTCCTCCTCAGGGTCTTCTTCGAGCGTCTCAGCGGGGCAGTGGCCGGCCAAAGTCATGCTCTGGCGCCCGGCGATCCAATTGGGGGCCACAGACACAGACACTCGCGTCGCTCGAGCACCCACCATCACTATGGGCCCGCAAGGTCGCGCAGCAGAAGCGCCGGCCGCTCCAGACACCACTCGTCCAGGTCGGGCTATTACACCAGCGGGCAGGAGTTGGCCAATGGTGTGGGCGACGTGGCCACCCTCCAGAACCACCAGAACATTTACAAATCTAGGACCTCGCTCAGCACAGACAAGGTCCCATTCAACTGCGACTCGGTGGACTCGGCCGTGGAGAGTTGCTCCTCCTCGTCCTTGTCCTCCGTGTCTTCTCTCTCGTCGCCGGACCACTACAACGACCACTATCACCACTCCATAGCAAACGCCTATGGAGTTACAGGGGCCGCTCCAGCGGGCCACTACTCCACCAGCGCCTCCCTGCACTATGGGCCGGCGCGCTACTATGGAGCCAACCTGAACGGAGCCGCAGGCCCACCGGCAACTAGCTATGCCGCCTTCGGGCCAGCCTCACACTACGCCCCTCTGGCCGGCTCGCACAGTGTCCACAACATCAGCTCCACCTACCAGCAACTGTTGCGGGCCGCCGCCAGCACCAACACTGTGCACCAGGCGGCCGCCAGACGGCCCAATCTCGCCGGCGGACCCACACACCCCCAACATCCGCCGCCACCGCCCTACACGGCGGCCCACTCGCACCCAAACTCCATCTACAACGCCTCCACCCACTACGGACCAGTGCCCACCGCCATAGTCACCCACCCGCATCTTCACCACGCCCCCTCGTCGACCATCTACACGAACACCTCCACCACCTATGGGACGGCGGCCACCCTGGCCAACCAGGCGCTGTCGACAATTAGCACGGGCGGTTCAGCCACCACAAGCAACACGACTACAGGTTTAAATCAACGATCTGCTAGTTCAAAAGACGACTCCACCTCCAAAGCTTCGAAACAATCTTCCAGCGGGACCAACAACAACAGTCAATCGAACAATTTGCTCGATTCAACCATTGGAGGAGGTGCAGCGAACCAAATGCAACAGAGCACAACGAACAACTCAACAACAAGCCAGCACGAAAACAACAACAACAACAACAACAGCGCCAACCAGTTGACATCTGAGGATGCCACCAGCAACTCGGATTCCATGAATCCATATGGAAACATCCAGCAGGCTTCAGGCTCAGCCCAACAGCAGTGCTATGTGATATTGTGCAACCATCACACACAACAATCATAACCACCGATCATCTTGAATCTCAACCAATGATTCTCAAGCTTCACGAAATGGAAACTCCTCCCGACCCGATCTGCTGATGACCGTTAAGTGAAACGAGGCCTTTTTGTTACTATTTCCAATTTGTTGTTGTTGTTGTTGATGTTGATGTTGTACATTTGATTCAAATTATTATTATACAGTGGCAGCATGTAGTTAGCTGGTGGATGGTGGAGAAAAAATGACATATCTGATGGTTGTTGTTGTAGTAGTTGTAGTGTGTAACTTGAGGGATGTTGTTTTCTCCATAGTCGTCAGTTGGTTCTTGTAGGAATTGCAATACGAGTTAATGGGACAAAAGAATAAAGAAACTTTTAAAAGTCACTTGAATCAAATTCAAGGCTGATGCATCTCTGTGGGCCAAAGGGGCGACCCAAACTTGAACGTTTTCTTTCCTTTGAAATTTAACCTCCTCTCCTCGTCCTGCTTCTTCTCGCCGCCTCTGGACTTGGGTGCGTCCAACTTGTCGTGGATTTTCCATGAGAAAAACGGGAGCGCTCGCCTGTCAAGAATGCACGCTCTCGCCCCCTGCCTCCTCTGTCCCCACCTTAGTCCCAGTCCTATTCACTTGCTTGTCACATGAGTGTTTTGCTTTCCATTGTGCACAAGTCGGCACCATTTTTGAGCTTTTCACCGGGAAATTTCTGCCCTTCAACTTTTGTCAAATTTTCTGGAGCAGAAACTAAACTGTCTCGCTGTATCTGGACCGAGATGTTGTGACTCGTTCAAGGAAGCCTCGTTGGAGAGGAAAATCCAACACTTGGGTGCAGGCCTTGAACTGAATGGAATGGTTCCGAAGACTGAAAATGCAGCTCCAGTCTAGCTGAGATTCAAGTGTATCCCAAATTGGCAAAGTTAATGGTTCAAAATGACTTCAGATAAATAATACCAATTTTCAAATATATTCTCATGAGCGAGCAACCCTTCAGAACTATATCAATGTGGAGCTTACATCAGCGTTCGCCAGTGGTTGTTATAGCGCAGTAGAGCGAATTTGTAGTGTTTTGTGGGCGCCTAAAAAGAGAGCAGAGTTTGAAACAAAGCGCGCGAACTGTGAAAAAATGTCCCGCGCTCAATCGGTTGCCCAATATAGATTTAACTTGTTGATATTTGTTTGCCTTCTGAGTTGTTCGTCTATAAGTAGTGAGAATATTAGCCAAAAGCGGGGAAGATCAACTGGTTTGGTGGGCCAGTGGTGGAGACGAGCAGCCTCAAGTTTAAGTCCGTCCCACTCAGCCAGAGATGACAAGTACCACCATTATCACAGTCACAATGAGCACGACAATGAAGACGATTACTCGAATCCAGACTCAAGCAGCTCAGATCATTCGAGCAGAGATTTTGCCTCTTCAAGTGGTGGCTCTAGATTCAACGATTGGCGAAGCTCGCCCAGTCAAGCGGCCGACAGTAGCCATCTGCAAGTCTCTGAAAGTTATCCATCGGCAGATCAGGAGATTTACCCCGCCAAGTATCCAGTGGATAGGTTCGATTATTATCGCGGCGAATACAAGGGCGACGCATCGATGGACGACCATCACCATAAGGTAATGGAGCACCATATGGACAAGGAGGTGAAAGAGATTAGCTACGTTTATCCAGTTCTCATTGCCCTATTAATTTTGGGCGCCCTATTTGTGCCATTCATGTCGTTGTTTTTCTTCCTCTCAGTCTCGGCGTTCAATTGTCAATCTGGCTTCTCGCAGGTTACGCCCCTCTTTGGCAGGAGACGCCGGCGAAGAAGAAAGCGAGAACTGACCATGGAGGATAATGGTGGATCGTCAGCGAGTGGATTAAATGGGTTGAATTTGGAGCTGGACTCAGATTTAGAATCGGACTCTGGATCGAGCAGAAGGAATAGCACACTGTTTGGGCGGCTAAATGAGCGCGAGAGTGACTTTATCAATGCAAGAAACCGACAGAGACGCCTGTCAATGAGGAGGAGAAGAACAAATAAAACGCTGGATTTGGCCACGGATTTGGATTTCCTTTCCTCCCAACTGCCTTTGGTGATGTTATTTGATTCGTCACACGATATGCTATGGTCTCCAGCAAGCGAGAGCCGAGGCCAATCTGGCACAATGGAGGAGAAGGCACTCTCGTCTGGAAGGAACGAAACAATCACAATGCTAGATAGGGACTTAAAACAACTGCAAGTCAGACTGGCGACCAGCACACTGATGCTATGGGATGCTATTAGCCAGTTCGGATCGGATTTTCTGCTCTGATGATGATGATGCAGCGGCGGCGGCGGCGGCGTTCGCTTTGACAGCCGAGAAGAGAAGTTGAACTGGAGATTGTTGTTTTTGTTATTAGAAGATGGTAATGGAGTTGGCTGGCTGTGAGCTGTGCCATCTTGAGATGCATTTAGTGGGCCCCTCAGAGACTAGAATAGCCGGATCGAAAATGCTGGCACGCGACTCCTTGGCTAATCGGATGACTTATTGTGCAAAAGCTGGCGGCAAGGGAGCAAAAAAGTCTGACGCTGTGTTCTCGGAAGAGAAATTGGAGAATCTATTTATGTTTGTGTATAAATTTATATATATATATATATATACTTATGTACATGACGTAGTATAAATGCTACGTCGAGTTGGAGGCGCTTGGAGGCGGAAACGCGGGCTCATTGGAGGCAAAAAAATCTGGAGACACATGGTTCGTGGCGTATTGGTTTGCAGATGGACGAGAATAGATTGGGGTAGAAAAAGTCCTGCAAGATCTTGGGGGAGAAGAAGTCCGTTGTAGCACATTGAGGGGACCACACGCATGCAGTCTGATCAAATGTCCAACAAACGACCACTTGGCCACCATGATTGCTTATTAAATTCCAAATGTTCCGCCAAATGCCAAAGGCCAACAACTAAGGAGTAGCGAGTGGTCATCTGCGGCGTGTTGTCAGCCAGAGCGGTTTGGCCACCAATTGAGTGGTGGTGGGCTGGCGATTTTGGGCCGAGCGTGCAAATTGATTACATGACAAGATAATAAAAGGAGGACACTTGGAGGGGGAGAAAAAGAGTCACGGAGTGGCGGCAGAGAATCCTCAAAGAGGCCAAGTGGTTGGCTCTGGTGTTTGATGGTTGGCCGCCAATTGAGCAGTGGACAGAAGAGAGAGAGAGAGAGATAGAGATAGAGGTTGGCATTTGTTGGTGTTCTCTGCTAGTGGTTGACTTATCAGCTTGCTAGGAGCAGTATGAAATGGATGAGAGCAGAAGAAGTGGGCGAGATCCTGCAGTGTGTGGAAGAAGTGGGCCTGTTTGAGGTGGTCATAAATGTGTTTCTGGTTGTGTATGGTTGCTTGTGGTTTAAGTTGTAGTTGCAGTTGTAGTTGTAGTTGGAATTGAATTGACTCTCATTGAATTGAATTGAATTGAATTGAATCGGAATGTTTGGCCGCGGCGAGAGAATTTGATCATTTGGGGGCAGCTCGAGGTTGGCGGCGCCACTTGAGTATAGGTCGCGCTGAGGAGGCGCCGCTGAGACTGCGCTCGTGAATGGAGCAGGCGGCTCGCTCAAAGGGAGACCGCCGGGCGCAGTTTGTTTGCCCTCCGGCCGAGTGTTTGTTCAGCCCGCCGAGCGGCTGAACCAACTCTCAGCCCAAAACGGTGGCTTGAAACAGGTGTCCCCGCCTCTGAGTGTTGCTCCATGGCTTTGGGTCGGCTGGGCGGCCGTCGCGCTGGGCGGCAACACCACTTGAGAGCGTGTGCCCTTAGGGCCGGCGGGCGTGTGAACACGCGCCACTGGAGGGGCATTAATTTTGTCCAAACACGCCGCTCGGGACTCTCTCCGGCCGGCCAGTTGGGCGCCGCAGAGTGTCCTCACCTGCACGACCGCCACTCGAACGGGTGTCGCCGAGACGCCGCCCCGACGACACTCCTCGGCGAGCGCCAATCGCGTGCTGGCCCGGCCAATTTCCATCGGAATTGCAATTCGACCAATCGGCAATTCGGCGCCCAGCAAATCGCTGCTCGAACCAAACGTGGACACTCTCAGATGGACACTCTCAGATGGACTTCCAGAGGCTGATCGTGGCCAATCGGCGGCCACTTGAGCATGGGATCGGCGCCCGAACGATTGAAGCAAGCAGAGCCACAAGGCCACGCCAAACTCAATCGCACGCCGCCGGTACAAAAAGCAACAAGTGTCCCTGTTAATCCAATTGCACTTGGCCCACCAGAAGTCCGACCATTGTTCTGGGCGGCCGAAAGTTCGCCCTCGGCCAAAAATCAGCCGCCACACACGCCATCTAGTCCACGATCGAGCGGCTGAGGGCGCCTTGAACTGGACCTCCAGCTCGCCGGCGGGCCACGAAGCGCCACCTGAGCCTCAGGACGAGTGTCTGCGGCCCGAAGACAGTCGATCGGGCGCGCTGCTTGGCCGAGCACGCCGCCTGGCCCATTTGTCGGCGGCCCAAAGACAGACAGTCGCGCGGCCCACTGCCACCGGCGCCAAACCGCCGCCGCCCAGCCGCTTTCCTCAATGGGAGCTGCCCACTGTTGTCCAGAGGGGCTCAATGGCGCTCATTGAATGAATTGAAGCGCATCAACGACCGGCCAAAACTGGAGAACTTTCCCAATCTAAATCCAAATCCAAATCTGAATCCAGCAAGTCCAACAAATGCAACAGATCCAACTGGCTGCCGGCCAAACTAAGCTCAAGGCCCGACGCGCAACCGACCATTAGGTTGCGCCGAGTCCCGTGCACTTCCGCTGGCGCTTGCGGCCAACTGGGCGCGTTCGCTTCACGCTGGCTGCCATGAAGTGTGAGCTCTGCTTGCGGCCCAATCCATCAACAAGTGTCATTCCGCCAATTCGGCCCACTCGGCACCGCAATTACTGAAAGTCAGTAACTCTCCTTCTGCTTTGTCTCCGCTTTTTGCTCACTATCATTTCCAGACTTTTCTCCCACTTCAAGCTGCCCAGAAACGCCCCAAAAGGTCCGCCTGCTTCACTTGCAAGAGATCGCCCAATCTCGCTCAATGTCAGCCCTCAGCTTAGAGCCAACCTCTCAGACAGTGGCCTTTCCGCTCCAACTGGCCACTTTCATTCACAGCCTGCGGGTGCCCATCGATCATGAGCCGGCGGAGAGCGCGCAACAGTCTCCCGGGCGGCCCAACAAGTGGCCAACAAATGGCCACTTTCGCTGGGGGCCCAAAGCGGAACCAGTGGGCAACTGGCTGGCTGGCTGGCTTGCTCCTCAGCTGCACCATTGCCTCCCAGAGACACTTGTCGGTGCATGCAAATGGCGCCCTCTCGCTCCAAATGATCGATCGCAAATCAACTGCTGTGCATGGTAAACAATTAAGCCAGCCGACAGCCAGTTTCTGGCCAATTGGATTTGCATCATTTCTCCTCATCACTCGACTGGCTTGCTCCTGAATGCCTTGGTTCTAAATGCAATGGTCCTAAATCGCCAGCCCCAAGGCATGGCTCCAAGAGGCGCATGAGGATCCTTGTCAGTGAAGCGCGCCTTTGGAACTGTGTGGAATCAGTGACTGTTTGGACTGTGTTTGTGATTGCTCAGTTCGGCCTGATGAGATGATGGTCTATTGGAATGCGGCTCTGTTTGGATTGGGCCCACTTGGGAGCGAGCAAAATGAGCAAAATGAGAATGGGCCACAGGGATTCCAAATGAGATTTGGTCACTCTCCTTCTTTCCTGGTGTGTGGGTCACTTTGGGCAGCCAATTTTGGCCTTGGTCTTGGGCCTTCGCCTTTGGCCCTCTGCCAGCCAGAGCTCCAGAGAGGCGAGACTAATTTTTTGTTTACTTGATTATTGTTCTCCTTTATTCTCAGTATTTCTTCTCTCTCCACTCATCACACCAAAGGGTCGGCCCAATGGCCCAAGCAAGGAATAGATGGACACAATCTTTGGGCAAAGCGAGGCGAATTTTTCCCCCATTTTGCCGAGAGAACTATTTTGGTGGGCGAGGCGTCGCGCCCTAACCCATTGGGACATTTTGTTCTCCACTCACAGTGCGTTGCTCTGCGGCGTGCAGCCTAGAGTGCGCAGTAGCGAACCATGCAAGTTCGCTACTGCTCATCGTTCGCTCTCTGCCCACTGGCAAAATATGCATTCGCTCCCATGGGCCAGTGCCAAAACAAGCACCCATATCGATAATGATAATAATAGTAGTAATAATAAATTTTATACTAACTACCGGAGGTGATAATGATGCCCATGGCTACTGGTCGCTACCACTTCAGGCCCACCTTGGGACCCAACTGGAGCTGCCAAAACAAACAGCCACCACCAAGCAGGACGCCCATCACATGGAACGAATAAGACGAATGGGACCCCCTCATGAGGCCTTTTGCAGTTTCTTAAACAATTCCCAAGATAGTAATATTTGCCAAAATAGTGGACAAAAGTCAACTATTTGACTTTGGCGCCCATCAATTTCAATTAGAATTTTAACTTTTGTCCAAACTCCACAACCATCGTGAGAGAGCTCCAAGACTGAGAGACAACCAGTAGCAAGAGACCCCAAGGAAGGCCCTCCTCATGCCCAGTGATGCCCTTTGCTCATTTGTCTCCATTCTCATTTGTCTCCAATGGGCCGCTCGCTGGCGGCTCGTCTGGCCGCCAAATGGAGGACAAAAAACAATTAGAGCCAACAAAACCACTGGGCCGCCTCCATTCTTCCACTGAAGCTCCTCTCGTTTTCGTCTGTCCCATTTGAGTCCCATGGAGCGAGCATTCCGCCCCACTGGAAGAGTGCTACTGTGCTGCCAAGTGTGGCCCGAGTTCTCACACTGTCCCATCCAATTCTCTTTGGCTCTTTGACGCCTCGTCGTGGTCGCCAATTGTAGTCTGAGACCAGTGCACATTCCAACCACGAATGGCCAGGCCCACTACAAACAGTCTCCATTGACCAAGTTCGGGCGCCGATTCATTGCCAATCAGCGAAAGCGGCATTCAAGGGCAGCCACAGACTCTCCCTGCGCTTAAAAGTCCATTGTTTCACACACCGCTGCTCAATGAACTGGCGAGCTGTGTGACAAGTGCAAATTACGGCCGCCCCTCTCGCCAACTCTCCCCCGGCCGCATCAATGGACATTGCTGCTGAATGGATGAAACCGCAACAAGTGGCTTCCAGCCTGGCCTGACGCATAACAGCCTGTTGCTTGGGAAGAGCATCCCAAGAACAAGATGGTGGTCACCGCAAGCACCACCATCTTGTTGGCACCAGTGACGAGCCGAGGCGACAACCTCATGGCGCTGGGCCCAAAAGGAGCCCATCGATCGGACGTTTGGGGGCGGGACTGGAGGGGGCTGGCCCGCAGCCTCCAAGTGGGCTGGTCGTCGGGCGGCGGCGAATTGAGCGCAGCGAACTTGCAATAGTTCGCCGTGCGGGCCGGCCAGATGGCTGCCAGCACGTGCACACAGCAGCGAGCCGAAGCCACCGGTTGGCTGCAGTTCGCTCGCCTGGGCCCCACCGCTCAGGATCCGTGTCCGCTGGTGCAAATGTTTCGGCCGAGAGACACTTTCTGGCACTAAAATTGGCCACCAGCCGGTCTTTGTGTGTGCACGAGCGGGCGAGTGTGAGTGGGGCCTTGCACGCGCAAGTGGCCGGCCAGAGCCTGTTGCTGGAGGCCAAAGACGAAGGCGAACAGGAACGTGAACGCGAACGCGAACGTGAACGTGAGAACCAAAACTGGCCGCTCATCTTTGGGGCTCGTTCGGCGTTGGTTCGCGCGACCAAATCGGCAGCCCAGAAGTGCAAGACGGCCGAGCGGCTCACACGAATGCTCTCACTCTCAGTTGCTGCCAGCCGGCCCCAGTTGGGCCCACTTGGCCGCAGTTTGCCCCTCGCGGCCTGCTGCCGGCTGACCCCTCAGCTGGCCGGCTGGTGCGCGGCTGGTGTCCCGGCCGGCCCACTGCCATTGAGGCGGCCAGTGTGCCACAACAGCGGCAGAGAGAGAGAGCACAACTGCGCCACCATTGCGTCCGCTGCCCACTGGGCCCCCAACTCTCAACTCTCAACTCTCAGCAGCCAACCACTGCTGACTACTGACGCCAGATGCAGGCCCGCGCGCGCCGGCTGCTGCCCGCGCCTGTGGGAACCAACCGCGCGCCGCCCCTCCCGCCGACTGTCTCCCCCCGCTCGCCGCCAGCCGATTGGGCGGCCACTCCACCGGCCCCAGTCTGCCGGACGCGCCGCCGCCCATCCGCGCGCACCCATCGCGCTCCATCCGCCCCGACGGCCAGCACTAAGGGCCCCTCCTGATCACCTGTTGATTGGCGGCCGCGCGAGGCTTCGGGGCGCCATCTGCAGCGGCCCGACTGGAGTCTCAGCCTCGCGCGCCTCGTGAGGGACGTCCCCTCGGCCGGCTTTGAGCACAGTCTGTCTGCGGCTGCCGGCGCGTCTCGCGGGTTTGTCTCTGGCCGCGAGAGAGCAAACCGCCGAGAGGCCAACAACTTGATCAAATATTTGCAGATTCTGCTCGCCGTCCACCAAATGGACTTGTTGCACACAGTCCGCGCTGCTTGTGCCACTGTGTCAGCCTGGCCCCAGTGGCATGCTGGCGGAGTGAAGCCAAGAGTGTTCTGCTCGGCGAACTTTGGTGGCCGCAAGTTCGCTCGTGGCAGCGAACTTGCAGCCCGCCAGCTCGCAGCACAGAAGACAATGGGCGAGCAGAAAAGGGGCGAGACAGCGAGCGAACGAGCGAACCAGCCAGACGAACATCAGAGAGCCGCAGAGAAGCCTCACAAGCAAAGGGGCTGCCCTAAGGAGTGGGCCGTGAACAAAGTGAATACTCTTTTTGGGAGCGGCGCAACAAATTCACTGCGACTTAGGGCCCGCATTTTCTTGGGCAGACAACTCTTGCTCAGAAGAGCGACAAAATGCGGGCCCAGCGGCGAACTTGGGGCACTTTTGCTGAGTGGCCGGCGGACAAGAGTCAACAGGAGCAAAACGGCTCACAAGTTGGCCACACGAAACGGCCGCAGACGGAGCAGAAAGAGTTGCCGCCTCGCCTCACTGTCTCGCCTCTGCCTTCTTTTGAGTCTGCCACTGGCTGAGAAGCACTAAGCTGCAGCTCGGCCGGCACTCAATCAGCCCGGCTCATCATTAAAGGGGAGCCAATTGATTGGAATGGGCCCAAAGAAGCGGCCCAAATGAAGCCGCCGGCCAAACTGCTGCAAACACGGCTCTCCGCTGGCCCCAAGCAGCGAGGGGGATTTGCTTCGGCTGGAAATTGACAGTTACTAAGTCGCAAAGTGTCTCTTTGTGCCAGCCTCTGTCTCTGTCTCTCTCTCTCTCACACACAGTCTCTGGGACGCGCGCTCTTCCTACTCCACTCCTCTCGCAGCCAATCCTTTGCGTTCCGTTACGGCCTCTTTGCGGTCCTCAATTTCCTTTTTATTATTTTACTTTTTACTTTATTCTTTATACCTTATACTTTATATGCTCACAAAGTGTCAGCATACAGTGTGAGCCTCACACAAACACACACACAGACAGTCCAAATGCTTTACTCTTTCCAATTCAACCAATTCATCACACCGCCAAACATCTCCTCCTCGTCATTATTTAGTATTCAAATTAATGCTCTTAATGTTCTCCCCCTTTTCCTACTATTTGCCCATTTGTTTGGTCGCCGCCAAACTACGACCATTCACTTCCCCCCACTGTCCATTTCAGCTGAGCTTCTCCAATTATTTCCCAAATGGACTCTTTTGTGCCCGAAATTGAGTCCCATCAACTGCAGACAAATACTGGCCCAGCCGCCATTTCCTTGGAACATCGCCCCCAAGCTCATTCTCTGCTGAGGAGAAGCCCACTTTCAGCTGCTGGCCGATTCCGAATTTCCATCGATTCACCCAAATGCGAGGACAAAAATGGGCCCCATTATCTCTCTCTTATCTCCATAATCCAACACTGTCCAGCTCCACTTTTTGCCACAATTTCGCCGCAAGTATTTAGCCCACAGACTGGGCGCCGAGCCTTTGAGTCGGCGTGATTATCCTTTCGATACAATCGGAATATTTCCCTCTCTTGTCAATCCAGTTCTCAGCCACTTTTGCGCCCTCCTTCCCACCTACTACCAGTTTTTTCCCACCTCATCTGAGGTCTCCTTCAGCTCCTTCCTCTTATCTTGCCGAACATCTACTTTTATCTCTCCTCCATCGACACTGATCAGCTGCTCGCCCAAGATCGAAAGCAGCGATTTCCCGAAGCCAATTGGAAACCAGCCAACTCGAGTCGCCATTCGTATGGACAAATTTTGCCCGCCAACTGGGCGCCATCTGCCTCACGTTGAGACAACTAGAATAGTTCCTAATTTCGACAAAAGGTGGCGCTGCGGTCGCCCCAGTTTCAAGTGCACATTGTGCGACCACGCGTCGTTTTTGTGCTCCAAAAGAAAGTGGCCACCTAGGAATAGGCCGTCTCGTTGGACTGTGGGCCATTACTTTTGACGCGCGTCAAGCTCGTGCCAGCAACGTGCTGGAAATTTCCAGATCCTTCCCGGTGCCCGGTTCTTTCTCATGTAACAAGCCGCCTCAACGTCACGTCTGCCACATCACACTCTGTCAACTATTGCTCTTCACACTCTCGGACAGACCCATCAAACTGTTACTCTACTGATTATCGGATAAATTATTATTGTAACCCTGCTGCGAACTTCTCCACCACCAGCTTTCATCCAAGTCTTACATTCAATAAGATCAATTTTTAACACTGTAAACAAAGAAGTTAAACAACTAGCAGTCAAGAGTCAGCCCTTGCTTCTGTAACCAGATTTCTACTTCCCAACGGAAAGGGAGCCGAGCTCAATCTAGTGAACAAAACATGTCGGTCGACAAAGAGGCAGCCATCAAGGAGAAGAATCTCGGCAATGAGCTGTACAAGGCCAAGAAGTTCGATGAAGCCATCGAACATTATAACAAGGCTGTCGAGTTGGACAACACTGATATGACCTATCTCAACAATAAGGCGGCCGTCTATCTGGAGAAGGGCGACTATGACGAGTGTATCAAACAATGCCAGCAGGCCATTGATGTCGGACGCGAGAATCGGGCCGATTTCAAGCTGATAGCCAAAGCCCTATCTCGAATGGCCACTGCCTACCACAAGAAGGATAATCTGGAGCAGGCACAAATATTTTATCAAAAGTCTTTGAGTGAGCACCGAACACCAGACACTCTGAGTAAGCTGAGTGAGGTTGAAAAAGTCATCAAGGAGCGTCAGATGAAGGCCTACATAGATCCAGAAAAATCCTTGGCCGAGAAGACGAAAGGCAATGAGTATTTCCAGAAGGGCGACTATCCCACTGCTATCAAGCATTACACTGAGGCTATTAAGCGAAATCCCGATGATGCCAAGCTATACAGTAACCGTGCCGCCTGTTATCAGAAGCTTGCCGAATTCAGGATGGCCTGCGACGATGCCGAACAGTGTGTCAAGCGTGATCCCAAGTTTGTCAAGGGTCACATTAGGAAGGGAATGGCTTTATTGGCTATGAAGAAGACCAGCGAGGCGGCCGAATCGTTCCAGAACGCTCTAGAGCTTGACGAGAACAACGCCGAGGCTCTGGATGGCTACCACAAAGCAATGAGTTCCGCTGATCCGGAGGAGATGCGCAAGAGGGCGATGCAAAATCCCGAAGTCCAGGAGATCCTCAAGGATCCCGCCATGCAAATAATCCTCCAACAGGGCCAGGCCGACCCTAAGGCTCTCCGCGAGCACTTACAAAACCCAGAGGTGGCCAAGAAGTTCCAGAAACTGATGGAAGCGGGCATAGTCCAGCTGAGATGATGATGAACTGCTAATTTTTCTCTGGGCAAAAGCAAACTCGAGCCGAGGAAGTGGTAAGAAGTGGCGGGCGCGGCCCGAGTCACAGGCAGAACTTGCACAAGTTGTTGTAGAGCCCGCCGTCTGCCGGAAGTTTTTAGCCGGTCCACCTCTGGGGTCCCACTCTTCTCCTGAAGTTGAATAAAAAGCAAAGACTCAAAAGTATCCAAAAGCTAATTAATGCGTTGACACTGTCCAGTGAGCACTGAGTCCTAGTCTCTAGAACCATGCGCCACGCCAGCCTTCCATTTCCATTTGAAGCCCCAGACCATATCCCAACGCACGCGACCATCATCAACAGGTTGTCGTTTGACTCTTTGTCTCAGCTAATTGCAACTTCCGGAAATCATGCTTGACCCGAGGAAGTGGGCCCATGCAGCACCTCGCTGGAGGGGCACACGAGCACACAGTCGTCCTGCGGCTGAGGCGCGTGCTCTGGTCCCGGACGGACTTCCGGCGTTTTATGGCGCCGTGTTGGGGTCGCAAGGAGGCAGTCCTCGAGTTTTGGTCCGGCCGAAGAGTGCAGGCGGTCGGCTGAGCAGTCACGTACGCAGGTGGTCGATTGGCTGGCAGTCTTTTCGGCCGACCCTTGGGAGTGACATGGAGAGATTGCGCAAGCAGTGCTAGCACTGCACAAGCGTCGACGCTGCTCCTCCTTTTCTCGCCTTCCTGTTCCTGTGCCTGCAGTGCGGTCCAGCCGTGGAGCCAGTGGTGTCGCTGGGCGCACGAACTGCATGCTTGGGCGCCGCTTCTGCCAACAGGCCGACCCCGCCCCCCAGCGTCGACAAGCAGGTAAGAGTGAGTGTGCAGAAGAGCGGCGCCCTCGCGGGCCAAGTGATGCGCCTCTTCCTGTCTGCTGGTCGCCCCTTCGAGCAAGAGACAGCCACAGACGGGCACTGGCGGCTGAGAGTGCGCCTCTCACACAACGATGAGGCGAGAGAGACACAGACAGAGTGGCCAGCGAGTCGCGTAATTACCAGCAACAGGCAAGCGGAGGACGCCTGTTGCTGCTGCTGCTGTCCTACTGCTGCTTCTACCACTGCTGCTCATGGTCACAGTGGAGATCATGAAGTGGATTCATGAATGAAATGTGAAGGTCTGTCTGTGCCGCAAAGTGTGTGTTTGGAGCCCAAGGCAGACTGTGAGGGCCAACTGTTTCCTCTTGCTCTTTATCGGCTCGCCAAATCGGCCACCTTTGGGCTCTGTGCTGGCCGGCGGCACTCGTTCGACCGCAACTTCCTCTTGCCTCCATTCTGGTTGTCATTTTGTCGTTCTGGCTCCACGTTTGGCGTGTGAGAAAACTGGCCAACTGTTTCGGCGGCCACTTTGCATTGTTGTTCTCATTCTCATTTTTATTATTTCTATTCCTCTCCCAGTCGCAATCTCCTTCTTGTCCTCTTGTGGTCCTTTTAATTTTGGCCGTCGCTCCACACCATTGCGGCCACTCGCTCACCGCTGCAGAGACAGTCGCCGGCGCAGACACTCGATTGCTGAGATTTTCCTTTTCCATTTTTCTTCCTCCTCATCCCGCCCGCTCGCCGCAATGGGCCTACAGTAGTGGCTACTCCATTTTCGACCCAAGTCTATTTTGATCTTTTTCCGTTGCTTTCGTGTGCCTCTTACAGCGGCCAAGTGACAAATATGAGCCTCAGTTCAGTGTAAACCTGCGACTCACTTCCCGCCTTTTCCTGTGCCGAAACACAGCGAACACAGAGACACTTTTCACAACACAGATTCGCTGGGCCGCCGAATTGCAGCTCGCAACTGTGTCTCGTGCGCCAGAGCCGCCCTCTTGCAGCGGGCCCCAATCTTCGGCCGGCCCAAAGTTCGCTGGCGAATCATGCGGCCGCACGTGTGATGAAACCGGCCACTTCTTTCCCCCACAACCAGCAGCACATGAGCCTGGCAGAGAAGAGGGGAGACAGTCGACGTTTCGTGTTTGCGACTTGTTGTTGTGCAATCTCAGCAATGGCGTCTCTCTCTCTCTCTCTTCGCCGATCGATCGGCCGAAAGAGGCCGCATGGAGAAGCAGTTGTTCGGCGTGGGGGATTTGTCGCCGGCGCAGTTCGCTTAGCACATGTTCGCGTGTCACTTTCGCCGGCTGCCACTTTTGTCGCCCGCGCGCAAGTCTCAACCAGCGAACTTTCGCCCACCTCTTGAATCTGCTGGCCCGCATCAATCTCTGCTGGCAATCGGCGCGTCGATTGCGAAATGGCTCATTGTTCGGCCGGCTTTTGTGTGCCTCTAGTTGTGCCTCTGGTTGTGCCTCTGGTTGCACCACATTGGCCAAGTTCGCCGCAAGGCAAAAGTGCGCGCAAAGTTCGCAACGAATCGAATTTCTGCCCTAATCTTCGGGCGAAAAGTCGGAGCGAACTTGGACTTTTCGCGTGATTGGCCCGCAGCTCAACTTGGCCACGAGCCCAAGTCGTCGACTCCACTCCATTTGCGGCCATTGTGGACAAGTCTAATTAATTGACAGCTCGAACAAATCGGCCACGCGCATTCACACACAACGCCCACAAAATAACACCACCGAGCTGGGCCCGTGCCACTTCCGGCGGCGCTGCGAGCACAGCCAAGGCAAACCTGTTGTTTGGGACAGGGGCTGTTCCGTTGGGAGAGTGTGCGCATGGTTTTGGCGCGCGAGAGTGTGGCCGCTAATTTTGGCCTAAAGCGTGCCAGGAAGCGGCCCAACTGGGACAACTGAGCTCGGCCGGTGAGCACTCGCGCTGCTGGGCGGCCGTGTCGCTCCTTAGGGCCGTTCAGGGTGCGAGTTGTGGCCAATTCAAACAAGCCGCCGAGGCTGTGGTCTAGTGGCCGACTGGCTGGCATAAAGAGCGCACTCCAATGCGCCCTTTGTGCTGCAGACACTTTCGCGGGGCCACACACTGGAGCTTGTGCACTGGGGCTGCCAGTTGGCGCTGAATGGAGAGACGAGGCTGAGCAGTGGTAGTAGTAATAGTAAGGGCGAGTGGTAATAGTAATAATAATCATAATCATTATTGACTTTGCTTATTTGCGCTGCTCGCGCGGCACCCATCCAGCTGACGGGCCGCGCAGGCAGCCACACTCAGCTGGGCCTTTGAGAGCGGCTGATTTCAAAGCAATTTACCTGTTCGCTGGCTGGCTGATGTGGCTGCCGTTTCCGGCGAGCAGTGGGTCTCTGCCGGGCTGTGGGCGCTGGATGAGTGTGTGTTTGGAGCCGGTCGATTCGGCAGACTGTGTGCAGCCCAGCGAGCACGCGAGCACAGCGAATGTGACTTTTCTCGCGCGCGCGCGACACACAGTCTGGCGCGGGCGAACTGCGACGAACTGCAGCCAGAGCTTAGGCAGAGCTTAGGTAGTGCGAGCGAACCTTAGGTAGTGGAGCCTAAGCTTAGGTAGTGCGAGCGAACCTTAGGTAGTGCAGCCTAAGCTCAGGCAGCGCACAGTTCGCTGGCGAACTTGCGCAAGCCGCAGACTGCAGCCAGGCCGCCCTTTCCACTTGCGGCACACGCGAGCTCCTCCACTGGCAGCGCGCCACTCGCAAGCCAAACAATATTCATCATCATCCATTCATTCAATCTTTCCTCTGCCCATTGGCGCCCAACGGAAACATCACTCTCTTTGTTGGTGTTATTTTTGTTCCTCTCCAGCTCTGAGTGCTGGAAGCTGGAGAACTGGAGAGAAGCTGAAGAGAAGTCCAGAGAGAGAAGCCCAAACGAGAGAGAGAGGCCAGCAACTCAGCAACCGCGCACTGCTGAGCACTCCCACTTCGACAGGTAAGAGGAACTCGGCGGCCCAGTTGGCGCGCAACAACAATCATCACCGTCGCCTAATGATGATTGCGGGCGCCCAATTTGGTTCGGGCGAAAACCAAATTGGAAAGAAGAGCCTAATGTTTTCCGCTCTCCACGTTTCCCTTGACTCTGTGTGGCTCTGTGTGAACGAGAAGCGGTCGAACCTAAGCTCGAGCGGTTCTCTCGGCGCCACTCTCAGTTCGCAGCACACCGACACAGACAAACAAGCCCAGGACAATAACAATAATCGTAATAGCAGTAATGATTTCCAATATTGCAACACGCTCGCCGCCCGTCTGTCAGTCTGCTGTCTGGCGAGTGGGCCGCGCGAGAAGCCTTTTGGCTGCCAGTCAGTTCTGGGCAGAGCGTTGACGGGAAGCCGAAAGGTAAGCGCGCAAATTAAAGTGGAAAAGTGGCCAGGAAATTGTGTTAGAGCTTGAGTCAATTAATGTGAGTGGAGTGCTTGGCCTTGTGTTTATGTAGTTGGGCCAAGAACTGGAGTGAGCGGGCTGTTTGTCAAAGCGAGAGTTTGGCCGCAGTGAATCAAGTAAATGGCACACAGACTGGCTGGGTGAAGTGTGCAGCCAAGGCGAGAGGCTGCCAAAAATGGTGCCGCACACAGTCTGCGGCCAGCCAGTGGCGGACTGTGACTTTGTGACCAGCAGAGACGAGCAGAGGCCAGCAGGTTGGCTGGAAAAAAGCTGCCCGCTGGAGGACAATGGAAATGGATGATAAGGCCGCGCGACGAGCCGAGCAGAGCCGAGCGGACAACAAAAGGCTCGCCTGAGGCCTGAGGATTCGCTCGGCTGGCCGGCCGCTCGTTGGCCGCAGCTCAGGTTCACGCAGCCAGCTGTGGACTGCCGCCAGGTTGTGTCTAGCGTCTGGCCTTTGGGGCGTCTGCAGAGCTGAGCTTGGTTGCAGCGGGCCCAGAGTTGCCAGAAGGAGGCCAGAGAGTGCGGCTGGAACTGCGACTGGCTGCTCCACTGCCGCGGGACTGAAGGGGCCGCGGTTGGCGTGCCGCAGACTGTACACTGTAGTTCGCTGGCCCGCATTGTTCTGCCTTATGCCGCGGCGAATCGTCGCTCGTCGCAGGGGAGCTTAGGCGCGCTCATTCGCTGACATTCGCCAAAGTTCGCCCGGACAACCACATGCAACTCCCCAGAGCTCACCACTGCCACTCTATAGGCGCCCCTTTTCGCTGCTTTCCCCCCTCTTTTCTCTCTGTAAGAGACTCTGTGTCTATCTGATAGACACAGTCTCATAGACACAGTCTCTCTATCACGCTCGAGATCCTGAGCAACTCTTGGCGCTTGGAGCTGGAAAAGAAAAAAGGAAAAATAAAAAGAAAAGAAGCTCTTCAGCTCTTCAGCAAAAGGTCCACTCAACTAAAGCTCAACTGGCCACTTGAGAGGAGCAGACTGCGTGAAGCAACAATATTGGCCGAAATCCAGGCTGGAAAAGGCTCAAGTTGGATGCAAATTAACAACAATGCGCCATAATGGCGCTCATGCAACGGCCACTGCTCCAGCTGCAATGTCGCATACTTTTGTCAAATTTAATCTCTGTTTAGCTCGCCGTCAGAGTGGCGAGCAGACGAGAAGGGAGAAAAAGGGAAAAAAGAGAAGAGGACGAGGCAAAGAAGCGGACACAAAAGTGGCCCTTCGTGTATCCATTGGCCTGTTGTGTGTGGACAAGAGTCCAGTGGGCCGCAAATGGCCTGAGAATGGAGCCCAGAGGCGCATTGTGGTGTTGCCTGTGCGTCTGAGAGTGCCTGGAGTCTGGCTTGCGGCCAGCTCCGCTCTCTGCCGTCTGGCCAGCTAGTCTTTGGCGGCACAAAGGTCGCTCGCAGTGCAACAAAGATGGCGGCCGACAAGTGGCCGCAGACAGTCTCTTTCTTGCGGCCTTTGTGCCTTTTTGCCAGAAGAGCCACACGACGCAGCCAGGCCGGTCGACAAACTGGCGCAGAGGAGCAGCGACGAGCGAGCGCCAACGAGCCTCCACGGCGGAGATTTGTTTTTGTCTCTCTGGCCTCGTCCATGTGCTCATGATGGTCCGCGGTGATAGTTGAGGCTTTTGGGGCGGCCTCGGCGCTGCTCGGCGGCCACAGAGCGCCACTGGAGCCGCAATGGAGCCGCGATGGAGGCTCGAGGAAGGAGACTGCGAGGGGCGCGACAAAGCGGCGAGTCGAGCCGCCTATTCAGAGGGCGCCTCGCTGGGCACGACTGGCCAGAGAGCAGGGTCGGCGATGCAAATCGGCCGCTGACACGCAAACATTGCGCAAATAACCTATAAAGGGGGAGAACCTGTTTTGCGTACGCTCGAATTACGAGTCGCGCTCGTAGCTCATTCTGTGCTGGCTCATGCTGGCTTTGCGCTGGCAAGTGCGAGTTTGGCGCTGGAGAGCGCTCGTTTGGCCGAGAGGCGTGCAGTTTGGCTATAGAAGAGGCCTGCTTGGCGAGCGAACTTGCGGCCGATGTGCAGGCAAAGCTGCGAGCGAACTTGCGGGCAATGTGGAGGCAAAGGTACGAGCGAACTAGCGAGCGAACCTGCGGGCGAATTTGCGGGCGAGCAAATGCGCGAGCGAACTTGGCCGAGGGGCAAAGTATGCGGGCGCAGCGGAGGATGAGCGGAGTGAGAGGGGGAAAAAGGCTGCCAGAGAGCAGAGTGGGGGCGGCACTCTCAGAGGAGAGCTCTAGCTAAGCTTTGGGGGGAGCGAACTTTTGTGTGCTGGCGAATCTGTTTGACGAGCAGATTTGGCTGAGCTTTATTGGAGTGCAGTTGTGGCGCGCCACGACCAATTCGGCGCACTTCTCTCTTTCCATCTGTTTGTCCTTTGGCTGTGTTATTTAGCCCTCGAGGGGGGAAATAAATAAATAGGAAAACTCAACACGGCCCCAAATTGCACTGCCACGCCGGCGGACGAGCAGCACGCGAGCCTCCTCTTTCGACTGGCCAATCGGGGCCGACTTGGCGCACGCAGTTGGGCGCATTTGGGCGCAGCTGCGGCCAAGCTAAGGTTAGCGGCAGGCTGGCGGCAGACTAGCTGCGGACTAGCTGCAGTCACTAGCTCGCGCCGAACACACTCGCACTCACATGTGCCGCTTCATGTGCAGCGACAGATGATCCGAACGCGAGAAGGCCTTGTCGCAGAGCTGACAGTTGAACGGTTTGTCGCCCGTGTGCTTCCTATAGTGGCGCGTGAGCTCGTCCGAGCGGGCAAACTTCCAGCCGCATCCAGACCAGCCGCACTGGTAGGGCTTCTCGCCGGTGTGGGTCCTCAGGTGCGCTTTGAGATGGCTGGACTTTGAGTAGGTCTTGTTGCAGGTGTTGTTATAGGAGCAGGTGTGCATGGTGAGCTTCTTGGGCCGCTTGTTTGCGCGTCGGCCGCGCTTCTGTTTGGGCGCGCAAGTGGTCGACTCGGCGCAGGCAACCTCGGCCACCGGTTGGCTCTTGCGCCCTCGTCTGCCCGGCCTTCTGCCAAGCTTAGGGCCGGCCATGGTCAGCGCTTGGGGCTGGCCGCGCTCCGACAGACAGTGGTCGCCCGCATGCTGCTCTGCGGCGCACAACTGGGCCAGTTGAGGGTAGTGCTGGTGCGACTGCTGCTGCTGCGGATAGACTGCGGCCAGTATGTGGTCTTGGTGCTGCATGGCTGTTTGGTGCTGGTCGAGCTGCGCGTGGTCCAGCTCGAGCAGCGCCGCAGGATAGGGGCACAGAGTGTCTGCGGGGCCCAGCTGGCCGGTGGGCTGGGAGTGCTGGGAGTGGGCGTGCGCGTAGCTGGCCAGGTTGGTGGTGCTGGAGATCTCGTCGCTGGGGGCGCCCGAGCAGGAGGAGCCCGCCGAGGAGGACGAGGAGCAGGAGGAGGACGAGCAGGAGGCTTGCTGGGCGCCCAAACACTCGCCCGGACTGAGCTCGGGCTGCTGCTGGTGCTCGGAATGTTGCAAGTGTTGCTGCTGGCTCTGGTTCTGGTGCTGGTGGTGCGCCGGTTTCAGCTGGACGAGCTGGCCAGTGGGCGCGTACTGGTCCAAGGCCGGGTGCTGCGGCGGGAGCAGGTGGGGCAGGTGGTGCGCGGGGGCGTGTGGGTGCGCGTAGTGGTGCACGGGGCCCGCGGCACCGTTCTGCTCCAGGTCGGGCGGCGGACCCAGGCTTAGGTAGTCGGCAGGGACCGCGCCGACCTGCTGGCCTCCAGGGTAGCCCGCAGAAAAGGGCTCCAGACCGAGCGGGAGGCCCAAACTCATGGGGGGCGTGTCCTCGGGGTGCAGGGGCGTGTGCTCGGCGGGGTAGGCGTAGTGCTGGTAGGGGTGCGGGCCGTGCGGGTGCGGTGCGAGGTTCGCTGGCGCGTACAGCTGCTGCGTGTGCGCGTGCTGCGCGCCCATCGAATACTGGTGCGCGTGGCCCGCGAGCAGCTCCTTGTGCTCCGCCCCCGCGCGTTCCTCGGGCAGCGCGCACCCGTCCAGCTGGTGGTACGCGCGCTCGGACTGTCCCGCGTGCCCCGCCCCCTCAGGTTCGTAGTGGTGTGCGGCGAACGGTCCGCCGGGGCACTGCTCGCGCCCGCTGGGCTGCAGCTGGTGGTACTGGTTGTTGTTGTAGCTCTGGTTGTTGTGCTCGAAGTTGGTCTCGGCCAAGTGTTGCTGCTGCTGCTCTTGATGGTGGTGTTCATGTTCATGTTGTTGTTGTTGTTGTTGTTGTTGGTGCTCGCTCGAGCTTACTGGCTGGTAGTGGTTAGTTTGATGCTGGTGTTGCGTCTGCTCTTGAGGCTCGTTCCGCTGCTCGTGACTGTTGTCGCCACTCTGAATCAGCCCGCTGCTTTGTCGCTCGTACTCCCGCCCCGCACAGTACTGGCCGGAAGCGGAAGTGGGCGCCGCACTGGGCGAGGCGGCGTTTGGGGCCGCGGACAACAAGTAGTCTGGCTGGCCGCCGTTTGGCTGTCCAGATTGCTGCTGGGGCGCGTAGACTGCGCCGCAATTGTAGCTCGTCAGCGTCTGGCTCGAGTGGTAAGCCTGTGCGTGTGTCTGTGCGTGTGGCTGCGTGTGGTCGCCCAAAGTGGGCTGGTCTTCCTGAAAGAGGTGCTGCTCGTCCAGCTGGATCAGTTGCTCACTTGGCTGCTGCTGCTGCTCAAGCTCCAGCTCGTGCCCAAAGCTCAGACTGAGGCCCGCATCAAGCTGCTGCTGGTGCTCAGCGCAGGCCAACTGCTGCTCGTTGCAGGCCGCCTGGTACTGAAAGTGGTGCTGGCCGTGCAGCGGAAACTCGGCCGTCGTGTAGGACATCTCGCAGCTCTGCTCACTTCCGGCCCACTTCCGTTTCCGCTACTCCTTGACGCGCGCGCCTTCCAAAGGGTGGCCCTTAGCTGAGGCGCCGCAAAATGCTCTCACTTGGGCCCCTCTCAAGGTGCGCATCTGAACTTGGCTCTGTTGGTCTAGTTACACACTGTCTCTGGCCACTTTTTCGCGCTCTCTGTGTCTCGCCGCTGCTTCTCGATGCTTTGGGCTCAATTCTGTTGCAATTCTCTAGCAATTCTTTCGCAATTCTCACACAATTCTGGCGCAATTCTACCGCAATTTTGTGTTCCGCTAAGACACAGTCTCACCACAAGACACACTCGCGAACTGATGACGACCTTTGTGGCTGCTCGCAATTGGGTATTATTTGGCAGCACGAGAAATGCCAAAATGCCAAATTGCGCTCAACCTTCCCCAAAGACTGTCACTCGCTTGGCTCGCTTCTCACTTGGCTCGCTTCTGACCGCCACACACTCGCCTCTGTCTCTCTCTCACGAACTGCTCGAGTGATGGTCTGCAAGGTGACGCAACGGCTCTTCTCTGGCAGATTGCGGGCCAGCATCACACGGACTGAGATGGGAGCTCAAGTCACAGGCCGCGGCGAGACAGACGGGCAGCAAGAGAGCATCCAAAGGGCGACATTGGTGCGCGTTTTGCTTGAAAATGCAGAGTGCGCATGCGCACACCAAACTCGAACCAGCGCGCCACTTGACAGCGCGACGAACTTGCAGCACGCAGCCTGAGGGCAGTCCCAACGAATAAGCCCTAAGCCTCAGGGCCTAAGCCTAAGGTCGCGCGTTCGCTGGCGACTGCTGCGCGCGCACACTCTGCGTATGAATGCAACCAACTGCAACCAAAGGCACTCTTCTGCCTGCTGGCAATCGATGGCAGTGAGCATTAGGGATTAAGCATCGAGCGTTGAGCAGTGCATTTTATCAGCATTGCTTTATACAGTTCAGCATTGAGCATACAGTTCAGCAGTGAGCTTAGAGTTTAGTTCAGCAGCGAGCAGCCAAGGTGAGCTCATTTGGGGCGCGGCCTGGCTCGAGTTTGGCGTGCGTTCAGTTTGGGTGGGCGCGCACGAGTGGAGCACGAGCGGCTAATTGGCGGCGCATTGTTTTGCGCAAAAGGAGCTGGGCGGCAGCTGAGGCTCGTCGGCGAGGCGGCGAGCTCATCTCGAGCCGACGAATCAATTGGAGCTGCCCTTTTGCGCCAATTGGTCAGCACAGTCGGTCAGCAGTGTTGGCCAGTTGAGCTAAGCGGAAAGCTTGGCGGAAAGCTAGACGGCGAGCTTTCCAGCTTGGCAGAGGAAGCGGAGGAGAAGGCGCGAAGGGGCGAGACGCGCGCAGGCAGAGGAAGTGGAAGTGAAAAAAGGGAAAAGGAAGAAGAGGAAGAAGAAGAAGAGGAGGAAAGTGGAATATGAAGTGAAAACAATCCGACTCTTCGGCCAATTGTTGGGCGCAATTGTTGTGCTGTGTTCGCGTGGGCGCCGGATGCCAAATGCGCGCGAACACAATAATTACGCTCGCCTTTTCCTGTCTTCTTGCCTTCATTGCCTTCATTGCCTTCTTGCCTTGTTGCATTCTTGCGTTCCGCATTCTTCACTCTCCATTCTGAACTGCGCGCTCTGACTGCTCACTTCTCAATGGCCAATTCTCAGCTCTCAGCTCTCAGTTGGCGTCTCTCAGTTAGTCCAAAGGCGCGATTCAGATGAGACTCACAAGCAACAATCCTCAGCTGCAGCCTAACGGGACAGGAAAACAAACAGGCGAGCGAAGAAGCGCGCCACTTCCGCTCACCTGTTGCCTGCTCAAGTGTGGCGGAACAAAACGGGAGACTGTGTGCTCCAAGTGCGCTGGCTCGGCGCTAATCAATCGGCGGCCAGTTCTTTCAATTGGCGCGAGAGGCGCCCACAAGCTCGAGTGCGCCCACAAGCTCGAGCTGCAGAGCGCTGCTTCCGGCCGGCCAGCTGCGGATCATGATGGACGAGCGGCCGAAAAGGCAGAGGTGCGAGCCATTGTTTGGGCGCTGCGTGCGGCCGAGCTGAGCTTGAGACTGGGACTGGCTTTGGCGCAGCTGCCATAAGGCACTCAAACTCAAATTCAAACTCGAATTCAGATTCAAATTTGAACTTACCACTCAAAGTCGCCCACGCGCGCCGCTCCTTAGGGCCGCCCGCGCGCCTCATGCAAACGGCGAGCTGCAAACTAATTGGCCCAATTGGCCTTTGCTCATCTCTCGCTCACTGTCCGCGTCGCACTGGCCACTTCCGGCGGGCGCCCAAACGCAAGGGACGAAAAGGCAAAGGACGAGCATGCTTGTGCGTCTGTCTGTGCGTGTGTCTGTCTGTGCGGCTCGGCTGGTCCAGCAGCACGCCCACCTGGCCGCCAAAGGAGATCTGGCGGGCGGAAACTTCAATTACGCAACAATGCCGCCCTCACATCGCGGACTGTGTGCGGCTCGCAGTTCAGAATTCACAGTTCGCAGTCCAAAATTCGCCATTCAAAATTCACAGTCTGCAGCTCGCAACTCCCAGTCTGCGGCGCGCAAAAGTTCGCTCGGCAGTGAATTTATGCAACGCAGACAGTCTGCGGCGGACAGTTCGCCGCACACAGTCTGCGGCAGAGTGTCAGCGGCACACAGTCTGCAGCAGAGCGCTGGCCTTGGGCGCGCGCCAACCGCCAATTTCTGCCTCTCTCTCTCTCTCTCTCCAATCCCAATCATCTGGCCCAATCTCTAATAATCGAAAGTGCGCACTGCCAACAAATCGCCAAATGCGCCTCTCTGCAACAGGCCGCTTCTAATTGATGGCGGCGCTTTTAATTTGCCGCCCAGTCGCCCTCGACTCGTGCGCCTCGAGCAGCTCGAGCAGCTGCCCTCCAGGGGGACACAGTCTCTCCTGACTGAGTGGGCTTGCTCGAGGGCCCACTGGCACAATGGGCCAGCGAGAACAAAAAAAGAGGCGCCTCCAGGTCGCCAGGCTCGAGCTGAGCTCTTTCCTGAGCGCCACGGTGCGCCCATCATCGAAGAACGCCCCCAATCTCCAATCATATTCCCCATTTTCCATTCGTCCAATCGGTGGGCGCCCAAATGAGACTCCAAGCGAACAACTGGCCGCCCAAAGGACGACCATTTGGCAGTGGAGAATTGGGGAAGAGAGAAAAGGTGCATGAAACGAGAGGAACAAATCGGCGAGCAGATGATTTTCGCTCTCTCTCTTTGCGCCCTATTCTGACTTGTTTTTGGCCCTCAAGTCGGCTCTCTGAAGTCAGTTCGCGGCGAACTGTTGGCTTGTTTATAACTGCTGAACGTGCGCGCACTGCACTGTGCACTCTGCTGCACACTGACTGCTGCGACGAACCAGCGAAATTCGCCCAGCGAATTCACTGCCCCCTCGACTTGCGCACAAAACACGCGCCACCTCACCTATGCTCAGGCCCCACTTTCGCTCGCAACTGAAACACAAACGAGAACAGCAGCGCCCCCTGGACTGTGTGCGGCGGCCGCGCTCTAATATCTAGCGCGCGTCTGCAGACAGTCCGAATCCCAAGCTTCCAGCGGGCCCCAAAGGTGGGCAATCAAAATATACAGATTCAGGTTCAACATATTTACTTTCTCAAATCTCATCATCGAAGCAATTTTGTCCCCTTTTCGGGATGACCAAAAATGGCCTCCAAATCCGGGCAGACTCAGAGGAGAGAGTATCTCCCGGGAGAGTATCTCTGGCGGAACACAGTCTTGCTGGAGGGCCGCAGATTTGAACAAGCGGCAGATTTGAACAAGCTGAGCTGGGCTTGTTGAAAGGATTGCGCATGAGGCAAGGCCGATAATGCAATGTTTTCTCACTCGCAAAACAATGGCAAATTAATGATCGAGTTTGATAATGAAAAAGGCAAGCAGAAGAGGCAGATGATTAGTGATTGTTGCGATAGGGCAATAAAAAGAGGAAAGTGGAAGCGACTTTCACTGGCAAAAGCTCGCTGCCTGCTGAGCTTTCCAGTTGGCTTTCCACTTTCCGAGTGTCCTTCCCTCTGGGGCGGCGCTGTGCCCTTTGCTTCGGTTTGCCTTTGCCTTTGCCTTCGAGCCTGAGCTTGATGAAAGTGAACAAACTCGCTGGAAGTTTGCCCACTGGTTGCCAATCGGGCGCCAGTGTGCACTTTGCGGAGAAGTCGGCGCGCGCGCATTGGGCCTTATCTGCGGCGATCGCAATCGCCGATTGGCAGCCGATCGTCAAGTCGCTCATTGTGTGTGGCCTGTGGAGCAGCTTTGGCGGCGACACTAGAGACTAGTTGCGCTAGTGGAGCGCAACAATTGAGCCCAAGCACAATGAGCGCCAGATCGAAACGCAGTGACAAGTGGCAGCCACAGTCTATCGCACACAGTCTGCTCTACCAATTTTGCCTATGCGCTGGAATTACATCATCGCACGTTATCTCCTTTGGCTCAACATCTCGTGTAAACAATGTAGAAAGCTTGCACAAACCAGCCCATGTGGCAATAATCTGGTCACAATAATAATCGCCCTCAGCTAAGGGCTAGAATTATTACGCCAAGCCTGCAACAAGGAGAAAAATAACAAAAAGAAAACAGCAATCCGCCTGGGGCTGAGTGGCGGCTTCGCTGCTTATAATATGATAAAATTGTTATTTTCTATTATCTCATTTCAGCATTCTGGCAAAAAACAACACGAAAAAATGGAATATCACTCATTAGGTCCAATAATTAGAGCTAATTAGCCCCAGTCCAGCCCAGTGTGGCTTCTCGCTGGGAGTGGCTCTGCTGCACAGAGGCTGCACTCTGGCCAAGTGCACCTAAGCGCACTAAGCTCCGCCGCTGGTCGCCCGCAACCACTTCACCTGATTCAGCGGCAGCCAGACACTCACTTGGCCACTTTGGCCACCACACCTCTGCTTTGGGGCGCCCCAAAGAGCAGAGGTGTCGTCCTATTCACGTCCACCAGCCACAGGGAAGCTCCCCCACACTTGTTCGTCGGCGGAACTGGCTGGCTGGCGTCCCCCTTTTTTGGCAAGCTCGTCAGCGGCAGTGGCGAAAGCGGAGGGAAGATTATCGCACTGCTGTTACATAATAATGTGCGGCCAACTGCGAGCTCTAGTGTGCACTTGCGCCGCACACTAGGGCGCCCACACTGAGCCACATGGCTGGCCGCTTTGGCTCGGCGCACGCGCCACACGCGCCTCGCCAATCCCCCACCACCAAGGCTCACTGCCGCCCGCTAGCTAAGGCTCGCCCGCACCACTTCCACACTCAGACCGCCACACACAGACAGCCTCAATCTGCCGAGCCCAATCTCGCGCCCGCGCCATCCAGACAACCAGCTCAACAACCGGCCCACTTCATCTTTCCGCCCCAAGATCCTCAGGCCAAGTGACTCGACCAAGTGAGCAGCACACACAAGACCCACTCTCTCGCCCCTCGCTGACCAGACGGGCGACTTGCAGCAAGTCAAACTTGCACACAATTGCTCAGCCCAAGTTCAACCATTGAGACGATTGCCACGCCAAGACTGCCATCTGAGAAGCGCTGCTGAAAGATAAAAGCTTTTTTAGCCAAAATCTCGAAGTGGAGACGACTAAGCGAAATTCTCCTCACAGAGACTGTATTTAGCAGTCATAGTCTTCCGACACTAGTCGTCCGAGACCCACACACCAGCCTAAACATGAGAGCTTGGGACCTGTCTTGCCGCTCGCTGAGCTCTACCACAAAACAGACCACCTCTGAGGCCCAACAAGCCGGCCAGACAAATGGCCAGACGCAGATCGACAACGAAACTGTGGCCAAACTGCTGGCCGCCGCCGCAATGGCTCGCCGATGGCTGCCCCCAAACGGTTTCCACCCAAACCCAAGCTCTTCCTCCTCCTCGTCTTGCGCCACCGAAGACAACGGGCCCAGTCGGTTGGCGTCGCCAGCAGACGAAACAAAACAAGGCCAACCTCACACTCTTGCCCACTTGCACAGTCCAGCCTCGAGCAACAGTATGAGCAGCTCCTCGTCGGGCGTTTGGTCTGTGTCTGAAGGCTCCAATTCAGAATCCAGTTCGTATCGGACGAACTCGTCGCCTGGCAGCGAATTTCTGGCTCCCACCTGCAAGCTCAGCTCCACCCATTCGCCCTCCCCTCTCGGCTCCTGGACGCCGGAGGAGTCGACCAACGACAAGAGGCTGCTAGGTCGTGGCATTGGCGGTGCTATCCAGCGACCTTCGCCCTCTCAGTGCGTCGATAGGAAGGCCAGAAAGAAGGACCAAAACAGGAGGGCTGCCTACAATTATAGGAGGAAGAAGATGGAGGAACGTGACAGGATGATGCAAGAGGAGGCTCGTCTGGTGCACAAGCATGTCAAGCTGACGGGAAAAATTGCCCGCCTTGAGCACAGAATTTCTAGCATCCTAGTCACGAGAGCCAGGAAAATCCTAGACACAAACGGCCACCCTCTTTGGTATCTCTGTCCCATATGCCTGGTGTCTTGTAGCGATGTCTTGGATCTCCGTCAACACTTCAAATTCACCCATTATCCGGCGGCACTGGTGCCCGATCTGAATACTCAACCTAGTCTTGGTATCTACAATAAAGGTGAAATCAATAGTGATATAAGTCGGCTGTCTTTCGACAGTTCACTGAATGGTGGTTACAAGAACGTCAACAGCAGTAGCGAATATAGTAGTGAGGAGGAAACATGTGGCCCCAAATCTCAGGATCATTTGGGTTCTTGATCATTTTTTAGATTTTCAACTAATGTTTGCCAAGCTGGTATATAGTTAGGTGCCGCTACTGAGGTTAGTTCTGAGCCCAATGTTGACGGTTTTGTTGATATATTTCTTCGATATATCCTCGTGTTTGGATTAGGTCAACCATTTTTTGATTCATAAGGGAATAAATAACAGATTGTACAGCTAACAACAAATGGGGGGTAATAGGTGATCGCTGCTGATCGGGCGTAAATTTGTCAGTCAGTCTGTTTCCATATCCATAAACAACAAAGTCGTAAAGTCAATTTTACACCCTAACTGAGATTCGGCCTTGAGTCCGTGGCAATAGATCTGGACTGGCTTTGGGTGGATTTCTTATGCTGACCAAGCTTTTAGTGCAAGTTTGTTCGATGCGAAAGGTCCTTTTCGCTGTGCTATCACTTTGCCTCATTGGTTACTTCTTGCAGACAAGCGCAGTTTCTGCTCCCAGTCTTCGATCGCGTTTCAGCTGTTGGAGCTGAGCCGAGCTGAGCTGAGCTGAGCTTGCGGTCAGACGCCTGTGTTTGGCGCCGCCGTGTGAGGCACGTGGCCTTTGGCTAACAAATTGTCCCTTTTCCACTCTCGGCGCCCATTCCCATTATCTCCGGCTAGACAGAGGCCACTCGACTGCCGGTAGGAAACCTCATTCCCAAGGTGGTGGCCTTGGGGTTCGATTGAAAAGATGTTTGCGTCCCTCAGACGCCGGCCAGTCGGGCGCCTCTAGAAGACGGCGCCAGAGCTGGCGCGGCCCTTCTGAAAATGCGCCGCCAGTCGAGACTGTGAGCCAGCTTCAAAGTGTTGTATCGACTGGCAGACACACACGAACACACATGACGTGCTTGTGTCCGAGACACTCGTGTTTTGGAATCGATGTGTTGTGCGCGATGGCGATCTGGCTGCGATAACATTGCAGTAACCCTTGTTCGCCCAAATTCTTATGGTTCCACTATTATATCCCTTTCACAGAACTGACCGCGTGACTCTGGCCTCCCAGCAGACACTTGTTGTCCAGTTCATAGAACATTATCATTTCCACCTAATGAGCTAGACCTATTTGCAAATATTCCCCTCCAGTGCCTCGCCCAATCTTTAGGTTCCTCCAGTGATTATTAGAACTCAAGGTGATACCATTGAAACTATTAGCGAGGCAATAATCATACATTGTATCCAAGATGAATGCGGACGACAAAGAGGAGCTCACCGCGCTTGTGGTCGGCTTTCTCACCTCATCTCTAAAGGAAAACCCGTCAGGTTTCGAGTTGAGACTCTTTGAACGATTGTTCCCAGAGAAGACCGATGAACCGCTGGATTGGTACAAGAGATATGGCGCTAAAAGTGCCCTAGAGGCCCTCAAACAATTGGGCAACTCGATCAGGGTCATGGAAAGTCGACCAGGCCAGGTTTACATCGCCTTAAATAAGAGCTCCGATAAAGTAGACAAGCATCTCATAGACCTGGTCACCAATCAGAGGGCTTCCTCCAAGAAGAGAAGACCACCCCCAAGGCCTCATTCTCAGAAGGTACTAGATTCATTTGCAATCAACAGAGGCTACTCTAATTATCGAAACCACAATAGTCACTCGACCGGTCCATACAGATCACGCCTAAACCATGATAACCTGCAACAGAGATCTCAAAACCAATTTGTTGAGAGTAAGCCGGGACACATAGCTCCCCCTAGGCCAACGATTTACAAAGAGCCTGTGAGAGCTGCTCCAGGAGACCCTAGGGCTCGACAAACATCCTCAGCCAGCATGGTCTCACAAGTCAGACCAACCCCGCCATCAGCCCAGCCCCATTCAGGTCTCCAGCCACCCCCCACGAAGCAACCACCCTTTGGATCCTCGTCCTCGGATGTCTCCACAAACAGAAGATCATCTCATGCGGGCTTACCTGTATCTCAGACCAGACCCCCATCTGTTAGTGATAGGAATCATGATTCTAGACCAGCACAGGCACCACCAGCTCCGATAAGTCGTGTGGACCCGCAGGTAGAGCAAATGAGAGAAAGTATAAAGCAAAGATTGTTACACTTACTTCAAAAGAAACAGCCAGAGATCAAAATTCTCTACGTGAGGAATCTTTATGAATCTGAGTTTGACGAAAAGTTGGACCATAAGCGACTGGGATACAATACATTGACAGAATTATATCAGTCGTTTCCTGATGCGATTCAAGTTGTTAAGAAAGGACCAATGCCTACTATAAAAGCAGTGCCAACCTATGACATGAATGGGAAAGAAAATGTTGCCTCGAAGACGGGCAATTCTTTCAACCATACGCCTAGCGAACGAGGCAGTGGTAATGGCCCCGAAACATCCACGAATTCACCGGACAATAAGGAGAACAACATACAATCCGGTAGAGCCAAGTATAATGCTATAGATCCATTCAACGTATCTACCATGTTACAGAGCCTAGAACCTCTCCGACAGATAAAGGAGCCACCTCTAGGTACCAACAAACTGGAAGACGTCGTTAAATTCAGGACGATGCGGGTTATTTTCAAGAGTCCTGAGTTGACATTAAAATTGGACGACTGGGAGAGAAAATACCAGCAAGAATGGAATTGTTATAACAGAATCCACATCCGCGACTATGGATTCAAGACTTTGCTAGAATTCTTCAAACATCTAGCCACAGATCTGCCAATCAAGATACGACTCAAGGACGATGAGTGGATTGCCACTGGAGATTGGAATACTCTATCCACTTGGTTGAACAACCAAATAGCTGCGGGCCGTTATAAAGCGATCACTGTGATCGATGCAAAGTACGAGCACATAGCCTTCTTCGGAGACAAATACAACTATCTCGACTTTAAGGGTCTGCAAGAGCAAGAGTATTACAACGACATAATGATAGGCGTGAGGTCAGCACACAAAATGTGGCTACAGATGGGTGAGCAAGAGCGGGCTGACGAAAACATATCGTTTGAAACTAGCTCGAGCTGTTACGAAGACTATAAAAGAAAAGGCTTCTTCACAATACCGGAGAATTTTATCAAAGTTGGCTTTCCATGTGCAGCTTTCGATGAATCCGAGCAGCGTTGGTGCCGGGCTATAGTTGTGAAACATCCGGACAAGATTGATGACAACTCCATCATATCGGCCTTCCTTGTTGACTATGCCATGAAAAAGGACTTCAAGAGAACAAACTTGTTATGTATCCTAAAGAGCCATCTGAATCACCCGGTGGGCCAGGTGTAAAACATTGCATTAAAGTTACATATTAACCTTTCGAACCAATTCGACGCAAGTCTTCACTAGCTCCGATTATGTGTGCAACACGGTCGTCCAATCGTGGATCCTGTACTTTATCATCCTGGGCCATGATTGAGTCGGAAGCCATATTCAGATTGATACTCATGGACTTGAGCGCCGACTTCTTGTGAACAAGATCTCTTCTTTCCTCTATCTCTTCGGGCGTGAGTTTCACCCTGAAGCCCAGGATGTACTCCTGATTTCTAGTGAGATAATAATTAGTTCCATTGATAGAGAACATGATGGCTACGAAAGCGAGGCTGCATTTAAAGAAAGCTTTGGTCATGGGGGTGCCCCAAAATTTGTTGGAAAAAGGGACATTGAGGGCATCAGTAGCCTTCGGGGGCGGATGGCGACCCTCCATTATTTAGAGACTAGAAGTGGATTAGATTGTCTGACATTAGATTGCTGATGGGAAAGACTCTCCTGTGGGATCTCAATGGGAAATATAATACTTCAATTTAGTCCACTGATTCGAGAGCACATTCAGTCTGGTGAGTGTATTTTTATTTGTAGACGAGTTATAGATACAATGTAAACAATGCGTCCATGTGTTTTCCGCGCTCACTGTGGACCACAGTGAGGCCGCATGCGTAGCACCAATTTGGCGCCACCAAGCGAGCGCAACTACTGTATGGCATCCTCTAGACAGCCTCTAGCTTGCCAAAAGCCATCGATGGCTGCCCCTGACCACCTTTAGGCTTTGTAGACAAGCGTGGAAACAGTCTCACCTGTCTAGCTCTCCGCCGGCAACTCGCCCGGACCGCGTCTCTTGACACTCTCGACAATTCCCGAGGTGGAGCGGTACAGATTTGGGGCCAGATTTTGTCTGAGCAGCCGTTCGAAGGAGGCGTGTTGCATCAGTTTGGACAAGATTAGTCTGCCATAGTAGCGAGTGAAGGGCGAGCTGTCTTGGGCGAAGCGGGCGGCCGCCGGAATGAGCTGGCCGCCAAACTCCTTGGCGCCCACCAGACACTTGGCCGGCCCAAGACGCTCCACGATTTGGGCTATGAACTGGCTGGCCATGCGGCGCACCTGAGCCGACTTGTGTGAGGCGCCATGATGCATCAGCGAGTTGGCCAGCCGCCAGGGTGTGAGAACCTCGACCATTTGAGCGAGAGCTCGCCGGATGTCGTCGCGAATGAATGCAGTGTTCTCGATGGATTTGGCCATCAGGGCTTGAACGATGAGCTCGAGATGAGGCTCGATGGAGCGTTTCAATTTGGCACACATGTCGCCGAGCAAGAAGATGGCCGAACGGGCAACTGTTGAGCGGAGGTTTCGCGTCTCGTCGCAAACGTGGCCCACAAGCTCGTGCAATTGGCCCCCATTCAGGATGAGTGGCTGGTGGAATTCCACCAGTCTTATGAGCGCCATCAGGCCCTCCACTTTGGTCGACCAGCAGGGCGACTCGACGGCGTCCATGGCCACCTTGAGCGCCAGCCGAGGCTCCACGAAGGGGCCCTCAATTTGGGCCACATTCTCCAGGATGTGTCTGATGTTCACGTTGGAGGCCAGCGAGGGCGACACGGAGATGGCCCGACGGGGCCGGTCGCGCTGCTTAGCCTGTTGAGTTCCTGCTGCCAGCGAGTGTCGAGGTCCAGCCGCCGCCGGCAACCGTCTGTCCGTCTCGTGCTCGAGCTGCTGGTCCGAGTCGGGCGTCTGTCTGGCCGAGTTTGGGGCGGGCGCCGCCGCCGCGGGATGTGCGCCGGGCCCGCGGGAACTTTTTTCGCGGGTTGCGCGCGCCCGCAGCGGCGGCGGCTGGCTCCTCGACGCGCGTCGCGCGCGTTCCGCCTGCCCCGCCCCCTCGGTGCGTTCGGGCCGCTCGCGTCTGCTCCCGGAGGACTGTCTGCGGCTGGCGCGCTCGCCGCTGGTCGCCGTCCCGGCCGAGCGGCCACTCTCCACACTCGAGCTCGCCTCGCCCCCGTCCGACTCCTCGCCCCTGGCCGCCCACTGGCCAGCCTCCGTCTCGGGCCGGCGCCCACCCACGGGGCTGGCACTTGTCTGCACCGAGGCCGCCTGGCGCACCAGCGGCGCCCTCCTCGGACTGGCCGCCTCGCCGCCCGAAGACCCCTGGCGCCCCAGAGACCGCTGCTCGTCGCCCATGTTGCTGGCCCGCACCCCAGCCTCTCTGGCCGAGCTCTTGCGCCGCTCCGAGACTGTCTGCTGCTCCTTTTCGTCCGCCTGGACCCGGTCTTGACGCTCTTGGCGCTCTTGGCGCTCCTGGTGCGCCGAGCCGGCCTGGCGAGCCTGGTCTTGGCGCGACTCTCTGGCCACGCTGGAGGCTCGCCGCCTCACGCTGGCCGGCTCACTGTCGCCCTCTCCACTCGCCTCCCGCCCCACTCCAACCGCCCACTCCATCACAGTCGGTGGCGACTCGCTGCCGCTGCTCAGCGCCGAGCCCGACCACTCGCCCCCAGTCCCCAACTGGCTCTCGCTCCTCCTCTTCCGGTCAGCCTGCGACTCCTTCCTGTTTTGCTCGTGGCTCTGGGTCTTCTCGCTGGCCAGCGAACCTCTGGACTCGTGTCTGCCTCTTGAGCTGGAGCTTGGCTTCCGCTCGGCCACTCGCGCCGGCTCGCTCGACTCCTCGCTGGGTCCCACTTGGCGGCCTGCCAGCAAGGAGCCCAATTTGACGAAGCAGCACATTTGTGATTTGTGGTAGCAGAATTCGAGGTCGCAAAATTCGTGTTGGTCCAAGAGAACAACGATTGCCAATTAACGATGTGAAATGCAGAAATCGCCGCAGATTGTTTAGTTTGATTTTCGGGGCGAAATTTTGGAAATTTTGGAAAATTTTGGAAATTTTTTAAGTAGCGATTTTTGTCTTTTTGTTATTATGATTATCCAACATTGCGATCAGTCTCAAGAGTTCTTTGCCCTCATTCTCAATCTTTAGTTCTTCCTTCTCTCTTGGCGACAACTATTTGCTCCTCTTCTCTGCAGCTACACCAAAACTCTCGTCAGTCTGCTAGCCCACTGGTCTAGCCACTTGGTCTAGCTGCTTTCCACTCGAAGCAAGACTCCTTCTGGACCGCAAATGGGCGGCAATTGGGCCACTTGATCGGCTAGAAGCTATTTACCTTTGTTTGTTCCGCCTTCATCCTGCTGGTGTTCCTCGAATGAGGTCTGCTGGCAGCGCGACTGGTGTCTGCTCAGAGCGTAGGTCTCGTTGATGTCCGTGTAAATGATGGAATCCGATGGGAGAACTGGATGGCCATTTTGAGCCATTTCAAGCCGTGTGAATTAAGCGATTGGCGATTTATCTTTTCCGCCTGTGAGTGTCTCGTCCTACTTATTTCCCTTCCATCAGCCATATAATTTCCCTCACACAGTCCACAGTTCTCAGTTCTCAGGTCACACAGTCTTCAGTCTACAGTCTACAGCTTGCAGCAGGTTTGCCCACCAGTGCCAGTGTCTAACTGACTCGAGAGAAAGAGAAAGTTGGACCAAAAGTGGGTCTTTATGCAAACTGGCCTTTAATGGGCCTGCTGCAACATGAGAGAGCGCCGCCCAAGTGCATGGGCACCTCGCTGACTGGGCCACACGCACGACACATTGACACCTGCCGAAGCATTGGGGGCCAAACGGTGGTAGTCTTGACAACAAAAATTGACAAAAATCGACAAAAATCGGCCACTCCAATCATGGTCTCTGCTCACTCCACTCAACTGCTCCTTTACTCACCTGCAACTGGCGCCTGATTGGCTTGCGATGCTTCGGCCAGACTTTGCTTAAACTTTTCCAAATAATATTGAAACAAAACTTTGTCTGCCGAGTTGAATTTGCAATAATTGCCCCATTTTTGCCGTTTCGAAGAAGCATCAGGAAGGAATTGGTTTCCGCATTTGGGAATAGTTCGAATCGATCATATGGATTAGGATTAGGATTTGTTGCGTTGAGTTGAGAAGAAAGAGCAATTTTCCGAAAGAAATTGCTCATTCTTCGTCTGTCTTCAGACTGGCTGAAACAATGAGCAAAGATTATTAGAGCTAGAAATTAAATTCAAGAAGCTCAAACTGTGAGGAAGTAAAAAACAGGAAAACAAAAAAAAGAAGCTCCAAACTTACTGGTGTCTGTGGAGTTGAGACTGTCCTGCGAGTTGCTGCGAAGTTGGGCGCAAAGTGGCTCCGAACTGCACCCATTTGGTCGCCTGTCCAGCTGACCAATTTGTTCCGCCGGACACGCCCACTGGGCTTGCTCTTGTCTCACTGAGCTCGACTTGCGTTGGTCAGCGGCCGGCTGGCCAGTGGGAGTCTCGGCCTGTTGGTTTGGGGCTCGTCTGTCGTGCTCTAGAGGCGCCTGCTGGCCACCCAACGAACACTTTCGCGCCCCCTCAGGACTGGTGTCTGTCTGCTGGGCGTGTGGATTTTTAAAATATTTAAAATGTCAATAAATTTCGTTATTGAAATTTAAAGTGAATGAATACAGTAACATTTGGTTAATTGGTAAGTTCAGGTTTTTTTATGGCGACAAAATTGGGTCAACCATTCCTGGTCAAGATTTCCATCAAGATTTCCAAGACAAGACACCATCATCAAGGCCAAGAAGAGTTCAGTGTTCATGAATTGGTGCTACTAATTCATGAATTACTGTCCAAAAAGCACCCTGAAAATTATTGAAAATAACTAACCTCACTATTTTTCGTGGATTCTCTGCGTCTCGAGTTCCTGCGAGCCGCCTGGGCCGCCGGCTGTGCCTCCTGGTGGCTCGAGTCGCGCCTCTGGGTCGAGCTAGTTGGCGGCTCTTCCGGCCGGCCGGCGGCAGAGTCGCGCCGGCGCTCGTGGTGGCGGCGGTGGCTCGCCAGCTGGTGGTGGTGCTCGTGCTTAGCTTCGGGCTGGTTGTCGTGCGGGCCGAGCACGCCCCCCAGCGCGAGCGAACCGCGCCTCCTCTGCGCTTGCTCAAGCACGCGCGGCGGACTGTACACGCCCAGCCGGTGGTGGTGGCCCGCGTGCGCGTCCCCCTCGTGCTGCGGGTGGGCGTGTCCTGCGGGATCCTCGCCCGCAGCACCGCTTTTCTTGCCGCCGCCGCGCTCGCCCCCCGGCCTGTAGAGTGGGCCGGACGGGCTGCTGTGCTGGTGGCTGGACGGAGCCTCGAGCACCCAGCGCACGTCGGCGGCCAGCTGCTGCTGCTGGCGGGGCTGCTGGGCGGCGCTCGAGCTTAGCAGGGGCCTGAGCAGGTGGCGGACACTTCCGTCGGCCTTGTTGCAGCGGGGCAGCGCCCGGCGGCGCAGACGAGCCTTGATGGCGTCCAGGAGGCCGTCGTAGTCGCAGCCAGTCTGCACCGCCTCGGCCGCCGTCAGCAGGCTGCCGATGCGCTCGGGCCCAAGCGCCTGGGCGAGCGCCGCAATGCACTCCAGGGCGGCCAGACGGACGCTCGAGTGTGGGTCGGCGAGCATGGGCAACACGTGGTAGCACAGCTTCGTCAGGTTGAACTCGTCCACATTGTACTCGAGAATGGCGCCAGTCACTCGGTTGACTATCTCCTCGCGCACCAAAGCGTTGCGCGAGTGTTTCTGCTCAAAGAGGGCGTCTATCACGTGCTGCGGCGGCAGGTAGGCCATCATCTTGTGCAACACGCGGCAACTGGGCCACCTGAACACCTGTTGGGCGCGCGAATCGGCAAGGGTTCTAAGCAACAAATTGACCAGCGGCCTCACGTAGTGCATGGTGCTCACTTTGGTCTTGATGATGATCGTTTCGATCATCTCGATTGCGATCAGCTCCAGCTTGTAATCCCCATTGGGCTGGATCAGTTTCGACAGGAACTGCTCCATGAAGGCCTCGAAGTAGCTCATCAGGATGGCCAGGTGGTTGATGGGCGACTCGCGCACCACACACATCAGCTCCTGCATCGCCTCCAGCCGGTCGGAGTAGCGCGGCGAGCCGCCCAGCGCAATGTGCACCAAGTGGCGCGGGAAGATGCCAAACTTCATGTCGCCCCGCCCACCGCTCGCGTGGAAGGGCGGCAGCGGCGGGCCCGCAGCTGCCGCGTTCGCTGCAGTGTGCAGCGCGCGCGCGCCCTCTGCACTGCCCGCGCCACGCCCCTCACCGGCAACGCCACGCCCCTCGCCCGCAGACTCCCCTCCGGAGTCGAGCGAATCCACGGAGACCAGGCCGTGGGGGCCCAGCTCAACGGTGGGCGTGTTGCAGACGAGGCCCATGTCGTTGATGGCCAAACTGGCCACATTTGAATGGTCCACGTGGTGGATTTGCTCGTAGTTGTCGAGCGGGCGCCCGCGCAACGCCGCCTCGCTCATGTAGTGGGCGGGGTTCACCAAGTGCGCGTCCGACGAACAAGTGGAGGACACTTCGCTCGCGCGCCCACTCCCAAGGCTCTCGTCCTGCGAGTTGCGCGAGTCGCTCTGCCCGCCGCGCCCACTCGCACATTCGCTCCCGTCGTCGTCGCTCGTGCGCTGTAATTGGCTGCGCTCCTGCTGCTGCGGGTCTGCGGGCGCGGCCGCGCCCCCCTGCGCGTCCCTCTCGTCGGGCCGTCCGCCGTCCTCCTGGAAGGTGACGTGCTGCGGACTGGCCGCCTTGCCGCCTGGCTCGCCAAAGGGCTCCCTCGGCTCGGCCAGCGCCCGGCCCAGCGACGAGGAGCGCCGCCTCGCCCCAGCCACACCAGACGGCCCCCTCGGCTCGCCGCCGCCGGGCCCACTTCCGGCGGCCGTTCCCGACTGCTGCTGGGCGGCCGCCAGCGAGTTGCTGCGACTGGCCGCCTGTCTGTAGAGGTGGGCCACTTCCGGCGGACACTGGCGCAGCTGGGCGAAGAAGCGGCGGTCGCCCATGAGCGAGTGGAGCCGCTGCAGGGCCAGGTAGAGCGAGTAGAAGAGCTGCTCGTCGGCCTCCACGAGCAGCCCGCCGAGACAGGAAATGAGCGGGCTCAGATCGTGTGTGGCGACGAGCTGCTCGCTCATGAGCAGCGGCAGACTGAGGATGGCGCCTCGCTGGGCCTGCTGGTTGGCCAGATAGTTGGCCAGCCCGAACTTGATGAACGCCCTGAGGATCGTTTCGAAGTGGCGGCCGCACTCTTGCAGCAGGATGTTCATCAGCAACAGGGAGGCGCGTCTCACCTCGCTCCTCTGGTGGCCCAGGTTCTGCACCACCATGGGCACCAGTTGCTCCAGCGTCTCGCCGTCCAGCTCGTGCTCGAGACGCGGCACAGTCTCGGCCAGCAACTGGGTGCAGTCGTGCACCAGGCGCCAGTCGCTCGCCTGCTCCGCCCCCTCGGCGCCCCCACCACTCAAATCACTGTCCTCCCTTAGGACGCGCTCCATGGTTTCGAAAAAGTCCACCTGCGTCAACCAGCTCATCTGGAAGCCCAACTCTCTGAGCAGCTTGCGCAGCACGCGCACCGTGTCAATGCGTGTCGCGCGCGCTCCATGCTCTGCGTCGTCCCGCGCCACGCCCCCGCGCGCATCTTTCGCTCCCGCGCCACGCCCGCTCACCAACAAACGCCGCAGGAGACTCTGGATGCGCATTTGGCTGGCCCGCGCCACCGCCTGCTGGCTCGTGTTCGGCGAGGGCGCATACTCCACTCCAGGCGACCCACCTGGCTGGCTCGCGGCACTTCCGGGGGCGCCGCCCGAAGTTCCGCCCGCAGCCACGCCCTCCTGACAGTTGCCCGCCTGGTAGGCGCTCGCCCGCCGGCCCGCCTCAAGCACTCCGGAGCCCATGGGAAAGCTGGGAGCTTGTCTATTCGATTCTGTTCTTCTTTTCTGTCTTCTATAGTTTCTGTCTTATATATTTTCTCTTCGTGTTCGTCTGTTTCTGTTGTTTTGTGTGTGGCAAGCTCAGTGCTGAGAGTCTCTTGCTCGCTTGCCTGGCTGTCTTTTGGCCTGTGTGGCCCAAACACAAACACAAACACTTGCGCGCCACTTGCGGGCTGGTCTTGAATATTATTTTATTCTTCTCTGAGCCTGGAAATGTCCTCGGAATATTGAACTATTTGCGCCCAATTGGCCCCTTTTGTTCCTCCGGCGACAACTTGCCACGTTCAAGCAAACGTCGAAGGCGCCAACTCTTGCAGCTGACACCTGTCCTGAGCTGGCACAAGACAGCTGGGACCTGCTCTCTGGTGAGCTTGAATAGAGCTTGAATGGCCGCCCGGAGGACTGTCTCCGGTGGGCTGGCTTCAAATTGTCTGCCAATTCTCTCACACTCGACCACTAGGCCATCACTGATCAACGGCTGTGCTGCCTATTTTGGACTCGCTCGCAACTGGCCGCGCCACACTTCTCGCCTCCTTCGGGCGCCCATCAATCGATTAATATTCAGCCAACATTCCCACTCGGCCGCCCAACTGGAACTGGCCCTCGGCGGCGCCCGAAAATTATCAAGAGGCCAACACTGTGCAGTTCAGACGCTCTCCAGTTCAGATGCTCTGAACCCAATTGCTTTCGGAATACAGTTCCCAACGCAGTCGCGCACACAGTCTCTGGCGCACTCCCTTGCTCTCGCACACAGTCTCCCGCACACAGTCCCTAGCGCAGACAGTCTCCAGCGCACACAGCACACAGTCTCTCGCAGTGCAGACAGTCTCTCGCAGGGCAGCTCTGCCAGCGCGCACAGTTCGCTGGCCGCAGCGCCGAGCTGACTCGTGAGGCGCGCCGATTGAAAATGTAAACAAACAATTGGCGCTCCGAAAGTGGCCGAGTGGCGGCCGCAAATCGGCTGCCAGAGTGGCTCCTCTCCAGCGGCGCCCAAGCTCGCGCTCCGCCCAGACCCACCGGGGCAGCTGCGCGTCCAAGCCGCGCAGGTGGCCCCTCCCCGCGGGTCAGCTGGGCCGGTGGGGGGCGGCCCACAGGGCCACAGAGCAGAGGAAGAGGCGCCCCGGAGGTGCCCCTTTGGGGCTCCACTTCCTGAATGTGTGGCCCGCCAGCTGTCCACTGGGGCGGCCACACACGACGCGCGGCCTCGGCTGACCCAATAAGAGGAAGACGCGCGCTCGCGGCGCACAGTTAGCACGTTGTCTTCCTCAAAAGTGTCGCCCGGAGCTCGCCGGTTGCCGGGCAACGAGGGTGGCCGGCGGGCTCCAAGCGGCCTGGTGTGTTGTGGCCGCAAAAGGTCTGTGTGCGGGCGGCCCTTAGGCGCGGCGGCTGGGCTGCACTCGAACGGCGCGGCCACACACAGTCCTGGCCAGAGACAGTCCGCCGGAAGAAGCTTGGCGGCCACACAGAGCGAGCAGAGAGCGCGCCCACCACGCACGCTGTCCATTTAATAACCCAATTTTAAATTGCAGATCCCACTTGGCGCCCCAAAGGAGAGCGCGCGGGGCAATTAGTGGAGTTGCATGCGGGCGGCTGAGGTTGCACATGGAAACTGGAGCGGCCAGTTGTTCGCTTGGGGTTCACGCCTCTGGACTGTGTGCGGCGTTGGACATGCTCGCGTGGCCCAAGAGACACATGCAAGCGAGCAGACACTCGCTCGCTTGGCGCTGGCAAGCTCGCTGCTGGAAAGCTAGCTGCTGGTAAGCTGGCTGCTGGCAAGCTAGCTTTCCACCAGCTGGCAGGCTCGCTGGGCGGAACTGGCGCAATTTGCATGCTCCACTGTTATCAGCCGGCCGGCCAGAGTTCGCCGGCCAGCCAATTTGGGCACTTTTGCTCCCAAACGGAAGTGCACCAATTGGCCGATTCGCCTGAAGGCCGATTTGGAGCATCCACTAATGACGCTCCACAGGTTCGACCTGCGCACCTTAGGGCGCCCTAAGGTGCGGCCAGACGTGCACTTGGGTCCAGTTTTGGACCAATTTTGCGCCAATTTTGCTCCCAAAATCGGCCCACAGTTCTCAAAATACCGGAAGTGGCACGGAGCGGAAAGGCGGCCAAAAGAGGGGCCGAATTGGAGAAAATAACCCCCCAAAAAGTGGCTAAAAAGCGGCCAAAAATGGACAAAAAGTGGCCAAAATTGGCTCAAAAGCACGTGGACCAATTGGCCAACGATGCAGAGTAAAATTACATTGAAAAAATCTGGACAGTCTGCGGGAAGAGCAGAAAAGATAGACGAAACCATAGCTCCTCTGTGACAGGTTTATTTGTGCTTTATTTGTGCTTCATTTGTGGGTCATCAGGTTATGCTGCAGATGCTCTTGAATGGGTACTTGGCAATGTAGACCTTGCGCTCGTCGCCGTAGATGACGAAGTGGCCCCGGCGGCGCTTCCACTCCCAGTTGACCACGAAACACTCGATCTGGGTGATCCGGTGGCGCTGTCTCAGGAGGCGCTCCTGTTTGGCGTGGGCCTGCTGGTGGCGCTCCAACAGTTTGGTGCTCGCCGAGTGCAACTGGTTCAACTCGGTCGCCTTGATCAGCTGGCTGAGGTGGGCTTGGGTGGGCGTGGCGGAAGTGGAATTGGAATTGGAATTGAAAGTGGAGCTTGGCGTGGAGGCTAAGGTGGCGCCAGACTGTGTTCCTGCAGACTGTGTTGCCTGTGGTCCTGCAGACTGCGCGCACTGTGCTCCTGCGGACTGGGCGCACTGCGCGCTCTGCAGGCCCGCAGACTGTGCGCAGTGGTGGGCTGCGGCGGGCGCGCTCGTAGCGCCCTCTGGCGGCGGCGCGGCGAACTGCGCCTCGGAGAGCTCGCGATGCGGGCCGGGACTGTGTCCGGCTCGGGGGGCCTGTGCGCCGCCGGCCGAGCTTAGCAGCAGGTCGGCCGCGTACAGGCTGAAGGAGGACTCGAGGGGCTGGAGCCGGGCGGCCGTCTGGTCGAGCAGAAGGAGGCCGGAGCTGAGCTTGAGGCGGTCGCGGGGAATGATGTTGTCCGAGTTGTTGAGCACACTCTCGTCGCGGTGGTTCAGCCAGCTGACATTGAGGTTCAGGAAGCAGCGCAACTGGCCAGTTCCGGCACACGCGGTGCACGTCTGGTAAGCTCGGCCGGCGCAGATCCAGCACCGCTTCTGGCCGGCCCCGTGGCAGAACTGGCACGACTCCGACTGCCAGCCGGAAGCGCCGCCCGTCTGGCTGATGCCGCCCGGCTCCTCGTGGCGCCTGGCCGAGCTGCTCGTGGGCGCGAAGGCGCCCCCCGAGCTCCCCTCGGAGCCCTCGGGCCAGCCCCCGGCCGAGTCTGAGCGGCCGTCGGACGCGCCGCCACGCCCACGCGCGCTGGAGCCCGCACTCCCGCTGAGCGCGCCTGCGGCGAAGCGCGCGGCGGGCCCGCGGGTGCTGCCACGCCCCGAGCAGCCCAGGCACACCTCGTAGCCGACGCCGTAGCAACTGTTGCACTTGAGGCGGCCCCGGCCAGAGCAGCCGTGGCAGCGTTTCACAAAGGAGCTGTGGGGCAACTCGCAGGTGTGCAGGCCCGTCGAGAAGGGGGCGGGCCGCAGCCGGACGGGCACCTCGATGGACCAGACGAAGCGGGCGTCGGGCAGCAGCCGCTCGAGGGGCGGGTCTGCGGCGCTCAGCGCAGAGGCGCGGCCCTGCAGGGGCGGGCCGCGCGCGGGACTGCCCGCCGCGCTCGAGCAGCTGCGCCTGATGGGCGAATGTGCGCCCCCCTCGCTCGCGCGGAACGCGAATCTGCGGGTGGGCGTGGCGAGCGGGTCAGCGAGTCCGAGTTCGAGGCAACCATCGCCGAGCTCGAGATCGTTTGGACTCGCTCCCATTGGGAGGCCCGGGCTCGGCGGCTGGCTGAAGGAGCCAGCCCCGTCGGAGAACTGGAGCCCCCCGGAGGCCGGCGAGCCCGACGGTCCGCCGCTCGGCGAGGTGGGCGTGCCTAGCGCGCGCGGGTCGCCCGACAGTGCGCTGTGCTGGCGCGTGAGCAGCGAACGCGCGCTCGTTGCCGCTCCCGCGGCCGCGCCCGCACTCGCGCCCGAGCCACGCCCCTGCGCGTGCGGGAAGGGCGGCGAGCCCGCCGCGCTCGCCCTGCCCAGGCCTCTGAATGGCTCGAAGCGCCACTCGAGGTCGCGCCGCTCGCAGTAGCTGACCAGCTCGTAGACGTAGATCTGGCGCTGGCACACATCGAGCAGCCGCATCCTCTTGGCCGCCTTATTGCTCCAAAATGGGTGCTTCTCCACCTGGGCGATCAGTTTCTGGCGGGCGCTCTCGATGTCCAGCTGGCCGCCCGTTCTCGTCTGGGCCTGAGGCTGCGGCGCTTGAGACTGAGTGTGAGCTTGAGTGTGAGCTTGCGCGTGTCCCAGCGGCTGGTGGTCCTGCTTTGGCCTGGGGCCCCTCGGCTGACTCTTTGCGGCTCCCCCGAGCTGCTTGTGGGACTGCCCGCGGCCCGCCGGAAGCTCGCCATTTGCCGCCGTCAAGCTGGAGTGTGTGTTCTCGCTGTGGGGAGCTCCGTTCGTTGCCAAGCTCGCCGCCAAGCTCGCCGCTCCCGCGCTCAGCCGGCCGCCCACCTGGCCTGCAGACTGCCAGGGGCCCCCTTCCACTTCCGGCCACTGCTCGGCCGCGGCGCCTAATTGCTCGCCGGCTAATTGGCGCTGGCCATCTGCGTCCAGCGCCAGACGCCCCAAAGCGACCTGCACGCTCTGGCTCGCCGGCTGCTCCGCCGAGGCAATTAAGTGGCCGCCGGAAGTGGCCGCCGGCTCCATTGGGCGCTCTTTATCGCCGCCGAGAGACTGTCTGTTGTTCTCCAAAGACTGTCTGTTGTTCTCCAAACACTGTCTGTTCGTTTCCATAGACTGTGTGCTGTTTTCCATGCACTGTGTGGGCTGCTCCTCTGCTGGAAGGTCTGCGGGCGGCTCGATTTGGAGCCGCCGGTTGAAGTGGATGTTGGTCATGCGGCAGTAGCTCAGCTGGGCCCACCTGCTCGTCTGCAGGCCGCGCGCAGTTCCCCCCGCAGACTGTGGTCCCTGGCTGAAACGGTTGGCGCGCCGCCTTGTCGAGTGGTGGAAGCGCATCTTCTCTAGTCTTGCTAGGCCAAGAAAAGCCGAGAAACCGAGTCTGGCCAGGCGTCTTGCTAGGCGTCTTGCCAGGCGTCTTGCCGGCTTGTCTGCCGTCTGGCTGTCTTGGCGGCGCCGGTCTCACTCTTCGGCTGGAATTTCCCACTTTTTGCCCCACTTTTTAGCTTGTTTTTCGCTTGTTTTCGGCTTATTTTCAAGCCTAGTTTCAGGCCCAGTCTCCATTGGTAAGCAGAGACTGTCTCCAATGGTCTCCGATGGGCCGCAGCCAAGCCCCAGTGGAGCTCGAGTTGCGCTTCCTCTTCCTGCGTGTTCGATTTCACGTCGCTGTTGAATTGAGTGGCCAAATTGAATGGCCGAATTGAGTGGCCAGATTCAATCTTCTTGCACAATTCGCCGCTCACACTCGCCCGCAACCAACTCCACAACAACAACAAGTGCCTTGTATTTAGTGTTTAGCTCTGGCGCCTTTCGGTGCACTTGCTTAGCTCGCGTGCAAGTCAAAATGTAAGTAAAATGCAAGCAAAATGCAAGTGCAATTGTGCAATTTGCAGACTGGCGACTCGCACGCGCTTTTCTCAACCACAAGCCACAGTCTCCAATTTGAATGGCGCCCAATTAGCGGCCGCAAAGTGGCTCCAAAGTGGCGCAAAATGGCGCCCAAAGGAGAGCCCAAATCTGCGCCGATCGAGCAACAAATTGTGGTCTCTCCTCTGCCTTAGACTGTCTGCGGGCGGCTAAATTTCACTCACTTCTTCCTCTTCTCTCCTTCCGCCTTCCTCTCGCGATTCTTCGGCGCGCTCCAAACTGGATTCGGCCGCACACAGTCTGCGGCCCACCGTTCAAGGTCGGCCCACTCTGCTCGCTTGCCAGCCAACCGAAAGCGCCCTGCAAGTGTCAGTCTCTCGCGCTCGTCACACACTGTCTCTCGGCCAACACGCGCAGGCAGCTCGCTCGCTTGTCTCGCTGCTGAAAGTGGAAACGGCGAAACTTTTCTTTGGCTTCCCGAGGACAGTCTGCGCTGCTTGTGACGAGCCCAAGCGGCTTCCCCTTTTTATTGGCCGGCCTCAATTGTCGCCCCTCTTCTGCTCTTGTGATTGTGATTGTGACTGTGACTGTGATTTTTTCCACTCTCCAGCAATCAAAACAACTTCCCAAAACAGACAATTCCCACTCACTCAAGCTGCCTGAACGCAAAAGTGGCCACACTGAACACTGCAAACTCAACGAATTGCCCAATTGATCTCTGTCTCTGGCTCGTGTTGCTTCCCTCTCGCTTCGAGGCCTCCTTCTGGCTCTTCTTCTCTCTGCCTCTGGCTCTAAGCTCGCAACTGGCGACTGGCGACTGGCAACTAGCTCGCCACACACACACACAACAACGCCAAGCCTAAGCTCTGGCCGCCAGTCGGCTCTTTGCATGGCTCATCTCTGGCCGCCCCATTGGCCAGCTCGCAGCTCGCAGCTCGCAGCTTGGAGGGCGCCAATTTCTCTGTAAAATGGACTGTAAAGTGGAAACACGAGCAGCCAGCGAGCTGGCGAGCTTGTGGCGAGCTAGCTGGCTGGCTGGCTGGCCAGGCGGCTGTCTTGCGGGCGCTAATCTGCTTTGGCTGCCCAGCAGAGCACAGCCGCGCGCACTGTGCATTGTAAACTGCACACTGCACACTGCAAGCTGCACACTGAAAACACACTGAAAAGCGGCCAGTGGAAAGCGCACACTGCAGACTGTGGATAGCAGTGTGCAGTATCCGCCAAAACTAAGGTTACAAATTTTCGTGCGATGCTGCGCACAAATGTAACCTTACTTTCGTCGCGCAGTGCACATTAAAATGCACACTACAGACTGCAGTCCGCACAGAGCAGAACTTCTGCTGCAGAGCAGAAGCTCTGCAGCGCAAGCGCGCGCGCACCAAAACAACACAGCACAGCAGCGCCTTGTTTTGGCAGCCAAACCTAAGGTCTGCCCGCAACTCTGCCTAGCTCGGCGCCCACTAGCACCCCTCTCTGTGACGGACTGCCGCCGACAGTCTGCGGCCGCCGCTCAGCCGTCTCATTAGCTCCATTAGCACGCAATGTGGTCATCCATATTGCCGCTCATTCAGCCCCAGTCGCCCCATTTCACTGTCACTCCTCCAGCAGGGCAAGTGCACCCCTTGGACAGTCTCTGGTCAAGCTTGGCGTCTCTCTGTGGCGCCCATTGGAAGCACAATTACACTTTTAACTCGCATGAGAACGCGCCCACAGTGTGAAAGGCCCCAAAGTGTCGCCCCCAAGCACCAAGCTCCAAGCGCCAAGACGCCGGACGCACATCACCAGCGGCGCCTCCAATGAACTTGCTCGCCCGCCAGACCTTAGCTCCGGGTCGCCATTGAGCCTTTTGACGTGTTGGCCACTGTCTGGCCAAATGAGCGAGCGGCTGGCTCAATGAATGGAAGGCGGCCTGCAAAGAAAGAAGGAGAATGAGTTCATGGGGCTGAACGGAGAATGGGCGGCCAGCTGGCTGCTTGGGCGCACTGAGTTATTGGATTGCCTGTTCGTGTGTGTGTGTGTGTCTGGGGCGGCCTTTGTTGTTTAAATTGTTCGCGTCCTTGGGCTCGTTGTTGTTTTGCCGCCCAACTGGCCGAGCTCTGCCAGCCTCTGCCAGCCACTGGGGCCACTTCCTGCGCGCCGCCCGATTGTCTAAGTGGCCAGAGGGGGCCTCTAATTTGCATAGGGGCGCTTTTTGCGTCGCCTCTCCCGGCTCCCGATGGGCCGCAATTGGTTTTCTGCGCTCGTCGTGGCTGACAAGTTTGGCCAAGCTCAGCTGGGCTGCATTCTAGAGCCGAGCTGCTTCCTGGAGCTGAGCTGCGGCCAAGTGTGCACTTTGCGACAAAAGTAAGATAACAAATTTCCGTGCAATGCCATGGAAAATTGTTACCTTACTTTTGTCGCGGGGTGTGCATAAAGTGCACACTGCAGACTGCACACCGCACGAGTCGCAGTCAAAATCCCGCAGCTAAGGTGCGGCAGCCGCAGACTGTCTGCGGCGCTCGCGCGGCGCCCAGAAGCGCGCCCCTCAGCTCGCTAACCAAACACAAACATCCCGCGCGCCCCACACAGCTCAATTCAATTGACGCCCGCACGCAGCCCCTTCCCTCTGCCAAGCTTGTTCCCTCCTGGCAAGCTCCCTTCTGGCGAGCGGAGGGAGCTCCGCGACGAGGCGGCCTGTCTTCGGGCGGCCAGACGTGAGCCGGGCGACGTCTGGCCTCGGCGTGGAAGTGAAAGTGGAAGTGGAAAAGGAGAAAGTGAAAATTGAGAGTAAATGAGGCCCAGATTTGGGCCCAGCTCTGAGCGCGAGTGCCACTGGCAAGCCGTCTGTTTATTTGCGGCCTCCTTTTGGACTGTGCGAGGATGGAAAAGGATGCCCATCGGCTTTCCCAAAAGGCGAGCGCGGCCGCTCCTCAGGGCCGCCCCCTCGCTCGCCAATCCATCTTTTGGCCGCCGCCCCAAAGGCGCCCCAAAGGCTCCCCGAAGGCGGCCCAAGCTGCTCGACACGGGCGAGCGCGCCGGCCGGTGTGCTCTGGCCGACTTTTGAACTTATGGGCCCACTTTGGCGGCCGGCGAGCAGTCGGCGGGCGCGAATTGGGGCCCATTTGTGCGTTTGGGGCCGCCCTCCCAAAGCGGCTCACTTACACAAACACTGGCACGCACAGTCTGCGGCGTTCACACCGCGCGCACTGAACGCACTGAACGCATTGAAGGCATGCATAAGGCGCACTGCAGACTGTCCTCGGCGCTCAATGCACTGCAGACTGTCCTCCGCGCGCACTGCACACTGCATACAGTCCCCCAAGCAGAGTGAGCGCCGCACGCAGACCAGCGGCGCGCAACACGGCCCTCGATTAACCTCATTCTCCGCGCTGGCCTCGTCACGCGCTCTTCTGGCGCCCCACAGGCAACCACGACCGCCCAAAGGCTGTCCGAATGCTGTCCAAAGGCCAGCCTGAACGCCCAAAGACCAGCCTGAACGCCCAAACGTCGCCCAAGCGTCGCCCAAACGCCACTTCGAAGGCCCCACCTAAGCTCGGACAACTTCATCCGCCGCCCGCAACTGTCGCCGGCCACCGGGCGCCGAGATTGGCCGCCCGCCGCCACCACCGCGCCACTTCCAAGGCCCCGCCCCGGAAGCTGCGTGCTCGCCCCCCGCGACCAACTGGGGCGGCTTCGAGCGAGTAAAGGGCGCTCTAGGTGGGCCCTTTGAGGTGGGGGCGCGCTTGAGTTTGCGGCCCAATTGGGCGACTAATTGCGGCTTGCTCGAGCTGGCTGGGCGGCGGCCCCAACAGCTGGCCTTTTGGAGGAAACTCAGACCAAAGTGGAGAGCTGGAGAGAAAGTTTGGGCCGCCGACTGGCTGCGGCGACAGTTTGCGGCTGGCCCGCGAGAGTATCTGTGACTGTCTCCGGCCCAGTTTGTCCTCGTCAGCCACGAGCTGGCCAAACAACAACGCCGCTGCTCATTTTCCATAATCCGCGCCTCTCCATCACGCTCGTGAGCTGCTCCTCAGCGTCATCAAAGCAGCCCCAAGGCAGCCCTTTGGTGCTAAGGAGCGCCCGCAGACTGCAAACTGCAGCCTGCAGACTGCAAGCCGCCCCCAAGGCGCCAATTTGAATCAGGACCATTGTGGCGCCCGCCTGGCCGAATGATAATAGTAATAATCTCGCCTTCTGTGTCACTCTCGCGCCCTGCTGGCTCCCCCTCTGCGCCTTCTGTGCGCCTTCTGGCCGAGCAACTTCTCAATCGTGAGCAATAACGAGCCGCCGCCCAGCCAGGACGTGCCCCAGTTGCTGATGATGCAGACTCGGGCAGGAAATTAATGACGAGCCAGAGATGCTCGTGAGCGAGCTTGAGAAGCTTGCCAGCGAGCTTGAGACGCTCGTGAGTGAGCCTGAGATCTGGCCAGCTTGTGACGGGCGAGCTCGAGACTGTCGAGCTTGAGAGTGAGCTTGCCAGCGAGCTTGAGGGCTCGTCTCAAGCTCAAGTGTGTGCGGCCGCCAAACTGGCGCAAAAGGCTGCCCAAAAGGCGCATAAGGCTGCCTTGCGAGCGAGAGACTGTGTGCAAAACACAGACTCCCAATTTCCCCCCAACGCTCCCAGTCTGCGGCGCCTCTTCATCACCGTCAAGTGAGCGTCAGTGTGGCGCCACTTCCGCCGAGCTCGCTTTCACTTTTTCGCCCCTTCCGGAAGAGGCCAGGCTTCTCTTCTCTTCTCTTCTCGCCGCGGCCGCAGACTAGCCGCTTAGATTAGGCCAAATCGTGCACTCTCAAGCCCGCTTTCATCACTAGCAGCCAGAGCTAAGGGCGCAAAGTGAGCGCAGAGAATTGCCACTCGCCAGCGACCTGCAAGTGCCGACACGTCGCCAGATTAGACGCCAGCTTAGAACCGCAAGTGGAGGGCGCCCAAAGCAGATTGCTGGCGGCCATTCAAATTGCTCTCTGTCTCTGTCTCTCTCATTGAAGCAATCCTAACGAGATTCCAAAGAGACCAACTTGCTCCCAGTTCCAGTTTGGCCTCTCTTGCTGCTGCTGCCGCTCGATGGGGCGAGAAAACAAAAAAGGCCAAACATTTGCTCAGCGCCGCTCGTGGCTTGCTCATAGCTTGCCCATAGCTTGCCCATAGCTTCCAATGCAGTGTGGCCCTCAAATCAGCCCCAACCACTGCTCCTAAGCGCCGGCGAGCAAACCAACAAATTGCTCGCCCAGATCCACAGATTAGAGGCCCCCACGAATGAATGGCCCAGGGCGAGTGCTGCTTGCCGCCGCTCGTTTGTTTGTTCGTGTGGGGGCGGCTCAGCTCTTTTTGTCCGCCGGCCCTTAGGACTGGCCCAGCTTCCAATCGGTTGCCGCGAATCCAATTATCTCGCCCCACAGGTGTCCAGCTAACGAGCTGACTGAGTGCAACGATTTGCGTTTCCAGTTTATGCTTAAAGGATGCAGTTCCAGAAGCAGTACTGCTCACTGGGGTCAGAATGTGGCACAGACAAGGCTGATCTGAAGACTGCTGCTGATGCTCAAGATTTGCATTTGCAGGACGCGTTTCCGGATTCGACTTCATTTGAGGCATTTTTTTGCCAAATATTACATACTAGGTATAGACGAAATCATGAAAAATGCGGTGAACTGCACCTGAAAATTGAGAACTGGTTAAATCGTAGTTTTGAGCTATTCTTAGAGAAGATTCTTATATCTATTCTCACAGAAGATTTCGTAATATTCGTCAAAGAAAGTCTGCCTCTTGGATATAAATATTCATTTGTCAACATTCATCATCAAAAACATCGTCAAAATTCGTGAACGTCTGCATATTTTCGTGCAAGAAGATGGACGGAAAACAAAAACTTGTCTCATTCAATTGAAGCTTTGGGCCGCTGCCAAAAGAGAAGATTTCAGACTGGGAGCTCAGGTGGCGCTGCTTGTTCTCTGTGGATTTGAGGCCCAAAGGAGCCGCTGAAAACAGAGCTAAGGTCTTTTTTCGGCTGGAAATTTGGGGTCTTTGATGGAGAAATGAATGGAGAAATGAGCTCAGCAATGGAGGAAATGAAGACAGTGGAGAAAGAGCATCGAAAAATAATGCAAAAAGGAAGAAAACTTGTTCGGAAGAAGATTGAAAGTTAATTCTCAATCTTTTTAGAGGTTTCTCTTGCGATCCAATGAGAATTTTTCGCAGTTGCTATGAATTGTTGCAACGAACAACAATTCATCGCAAGCTTCTCACACTTTCTCTTTTATGACCTAGATGAGTTTAGGTGAATTCTCCTTCTTCTGCATTGATCTGCGTCCAATTCATTTGGATCTTTTTGAATCTAGTCAAATCTATTTGAATCTTCGTTTGGCCTTCGCTCACAAGGAAAATCTTCCAATTCCGAGCAAGCATCTCCAAGGTTGTCTCAATGGGAAGCAAAGAGGCTCAAGTCGAGGTGCTTTTACGGGCGATTTTATTTCTATTACTTTATTGTTTTTCGTCCAACATTCTTGGACGAAACATTCTTCAGGCTCATTGGTTTTGCCTTATCTTTGATTTCGCCTCCGAGCTGCATCAATCAAACGCAAAGCCTGCAGAGGTCACTAGCACATCTAGAGCCTAGCAGCATCTCCATGCAATCCATGGAATCCTTTGCGCGTCGAGACAACGAGCCATTCAGTGGAGACAACGAGAGACACCCATGAGATGAAAAGGGGGAACGTGGAAACGAAAAGGCGGAAATGCTGAAATGGGAAATGCAGAAACGCGAAAATGCGAGCTGAGACAGAGAATTTCCTCTCGAATCTCTTTGTTTCGAAGAGCAAAGAATAAATCCTGAGAAACTTTATAAGAAAAAATTCCATAATATAAAATAAGGAAAGAGATTGGCAAAAATTGGAGATTGTCTCGAGCCTTTCGGCGTGCTGTTTATTCTCGCCAGATGGCAGCACTGATGCGCACCAGTTTTAGGAGCCCTAAAACTGGCTCACAAGTTAAGTATTAGGGCGAGCTCACTTCTCGTCATTTGGAATTGCATTTTTTCCAAATGGACTTTTCCAAAATGGCCGAGCAAAGCTCACACTTCCGTCTGGAAGTTGCGCAAGTCGTTGGGGCGTCTTCGAGGTGGCGGCAACTGGTGCTGCTGGCGGAAGTTGTTGTTCGCTAATCCGGCGGCAGTTTGGGGGCCGCAGTCTGGCTCTGGCGGGTGGGCAGCGGGCGCCACGAGGGCGCCGAAGTGGTGCCGGCCGGAAGCGGGAAGTGCGGGCCTCGCTTGGTGGGCGGGCTGGCCGAGGGCGGCGAGCAGCGCCCGGCTGGCGGCCGCCTGTCTCAGCCGGGCGGCGTAGTCCTGGTCCTCGTCGTCGGGCGGCCGCTGGTTGGCGAGCGAGCCGGCCTGCAAGTGGGGCAAGTGTGCGGCCGTCTGCTGCTGGCGACTGGGCGAGCCCAGTGGCGAACCGGAAGCGCTGCCGAGCGAACCGGAAGCGCCGCCGAGCGAGGCCAGCCCAATGCTTGGCGGCGCAGTCATGCGGATGGCGCCCCCTGGCGGCTGGGCCGCGTGCAACTGGCTGCGCCTGACGATGGCCTGGCCCGTGGCCGACAACTGTTGCTGGGCCACGGGCGGCGGCAGCGGCCCGAAGCTCAGGTGCGGCGGCTGCACTTGCGCGCCCGCTCCCTGTCCATAGAGACCAGCGCCACTTCCGGCGGAAGAGAGACACTCGCCGGGGGCGCCCAGTTGGCCCTGGCCAGTGGGCCGGAAGTGGGCCTGGTGCTGCGGCGAGTGCTGCTCGAGTTCGGGGTCGCCGCGAACTGCGTAGATGGCGGCTCCGCCGTTGCTCGAGCGGAGGGCGCGCATCGTCGCCTCCTGCTGAGCTCGGCCCAGCGAGTCGGGCGACTCGCCGCTCAGCCGACTGGCGCTGCTGGCACTTCCGGCCGAGTCGGGCGAGCCCAGCAGGTGTCTGTGGGCGAAACTTGGCTGAGTGCCAGTTTCCGAGTCGGCGAGCGAGCTCAGCGACTCGAACGAGCGAATACTTGCCCGCTCGTTGAAGTGCACCCGCTTGGGGCCGGCACTTCCGGTTGTTGTCTGGGTCTGGCCGCCTCGGGAGGCTGGCCTTTCGGGGGCGGCGAGGCGCGCGGGCGGCGCCGGCGAGCTCGAGACAGTCTGCGGCTGCTCGGCGGCGGCATTGGAGGGTGGCGACTCCTGGACTCTGGCGGCGCCCCGTCGCTGCTGCTGCTGCTGGCGGCGCAGGATGCTCTGCAGGGCGCCGCTCATGGGCTGCGCACTCAGCGTGAGCTGCTCCTCCGCCCTGGTGGGCCAGTTTCCGGCCGTGAGTGTCGTCTGTGAGCCCGTCTGAGGACTGTCTTCCGGTTTGGCTTGCTGAGACTGCTGCTGAGACTGCTGCTGCGACTGTTGTGGGCGTGGCTGGGCCGGCAGGGCTGGTCTTGCGGGCGCTCTGGACAGGCCCACTTGCTGTGAATTAGTAGTGAGCGTCTGGGACTGGCCGAAGCTGAGCGAGGGCGACGACACGGACGAGGTGAGCGCCGAGTCGTCGTTGCTGGACGAGGCCGCCTGACCCTGCGGCTCGGGCGAGCGGGCCCGCGGCTGCTGCGGGAGGTGGGCGGGGCGCGCGACTGCGGGCCGAGCTGGTTGCTCGGTTCTGGAGGTGTTAACAGAGGGCATCTGGCTTGCAGAGGGTCGGCCGGTGGTCTCTGTCGAGGCAGCGCTCGGTGAAGCACTCGTTTTGGCACCTCCGGCGCCGCCCGGACCAGCCGCCATGGCCCGGCGGGAGTCCACGCCCACCCGCGGGGCAGGCGCGCGGCCCGCAGGCTGCGCGTCGCCTGCCTGAGTGGCGCTCGCCGGAGCTTCCATCTGGCGGCGCTCCACCAGCGAGGCCACGCCGAAGTGGGGCGCACTCCGCTCGCGCACCACGAGGCGCACCGGGCTGGCCACCGGCTCGCCCTGGTTAATAACTGACCCCAAGCCGCTTCCGGCGCCCCCCAGCGACGCCAGACTCGAGTTGGAGCGCCGCCACGCCCCCATTGGAAGAGGCGCCGCCCCCAAGGGTCGCTGGTAGCGGCTGGCCAGCAGCATGTCGTCCAGGTTCGTGGTGGCCGCCCGCTCGGCGCGCTGCTTGCCAGCACTGTACGTAGCCACTTCCGGCTCTTGTGGGGGCCGCCGGTCCACTTCCGGCGAGCTGGGCCTTCCCAGAGTGGTGCTCAGTGGCTTGAGGAGGGCGCCTGCTGGCTGATCACGGTGCGTCTGCGACCGCGAGCGCCGAGGGGGCTCCTTGTTGCCGTCGACAGTCTCGCGCCGGCCGGTGGGCGCCGGCTCGAGCTGCGCGTGCGCCAAGCGCCGCAACTGGTCCACGCGCTTCCGGAACTCTTCGTCTGCCGACTTTTCCAGCCTGGGCAGCTGGCTGGCCGCGCTCGGGAGACTGTCCTCCACTGACTTTGGTGGTGCTGCACCACTGAGTGCGCCACTGAAAGCAGTGCTCACACTCTGCTGCGGCGACTTCCGGCCGCTCGGAGACCTCAGGTGTCGAGTGGGCGGCGCTGGAGTGACTTCCGGCTGCTGCGAGCTTGATTTGGACGCCTGAGAGACGAGCGAGCGCGGCGGCTTGGCCGGCGGAGGGGCAGCGTCGGCGAACTGGAGCGGCGGCCGCAGACTGGGGCCGGAAGTGGCCGCCTGTGAGACGCGGCTCAGCTCGCGGCGCTCCTCCAGCCGCGTCCAGCCGCCCGACGCGCTTCCGTCGGGGAGGCGCGCCCGCTCGAGGCGCCAGCGTTCCTCAACGAGTCGCTGGCGTCTGTTGCCTCGCGCGTCCACCTTGAGATCGTCTGAGGTGCGCGCAGACTCGCGCACCAGCCGCGTGGTCACCCTCAGCTCGTTGTCCTTCCGCTCGGCCGTTTGGAAGCTTTTGGCTTCATTTTTTCCGTTTAAATTCTGGCCTGAACTTTCATTTAAATTCTCGCCTAAACTTGCGTCCAAATTGGTGCCCAAATTCCGACCCAAAGGCGTCGAACTTGCGCCCAAACTCGCGCCAGAACCAGACCGGAAGTCGAGTCCCTCCAGCCTGGTCTCTGCACTTGGCGAGCTGGCGACTGTGCGCGGCGGGCGGCTCCTGAGGGGCGGCTGAGGTGGCCGCGAGCTGGCCTTTCTCGCCGCAACCTGAGCGTCAGAGGGGGCGCCGGAAGTGGGCCGAGCTGGCTGCTCGTGCTGCGCCGCCCTGCTCGTCTCGGTGACAGTCTCGCGCGAGCTCCACCGGAACTCCTCGCCCGGGCCCATCGAGCGCAGCATCCGCTCCACCTGGCGCAGCTGCTCGCCCCTCGGCGCCTGTCCAGCGCCTTGAGACACTGCTCGAGAGACTGTCTGCACTGCTTCCGGTTCTCTTGGCTGTTCTCTGGGCTGCTCTCTGGGCTGCTCTCTGGCCTGTTCTCTTGCGCCTTTCTGGCCGGAAACAACAGTTGTCGGCGCGCCCGCCGGCAACAGTTGCTGGCGAGCTGCACTCTCGAGACCTTCGGGCGAGCCGAGACGCCGTCTGGAGGCCGTTTCGGAGCCGCTCGACCTGGTGGAGCGCGACGAGGACCTGATGTGGTGCCTGTTCAGGAAGGGATTTGTCTCGATGTCGAGCTTGCGCGCCTTCGACAGCGGCTGCATCTTGGCGCCCGCCGCCGGCCGACTGTCCTCGCCCGCATCTCCACCAGTTTCCCTTTCCCGCCTCACTTCCGGCTGCCGAACTCGACGCTCGCCACTTCTGGCCAGCGCTGAGGGCGAGGGCGCCCTCAGGCCGCGCGTCTGTTGCGCCGGCGGCTGGCCCGCCGGACGGCCAGCAGGCGGCACACTCTCTTCCGCCCCGGCTGACTGCTCGCTGGCGGTGGGCGCGCCGGAAGTGGGCGCCCGCGACAAACGCAACCGTCTGATTGAGTCGCGCTTGAGGGCGCCGCGCCGGAAGCTGCCGGGGAGCTCATCGCGCGCGCGTCTGGGCTCCGCGACGA
>Ga0058701_10000141_pt1 | contig 60386 bp, 47 predicted proteins | sample AgamicOrMae_FD_97039 | JGI IMG/M metagenome (GOLD analysis project Ga0058701, IMG submission 97039) | Agave microbial communities from Guanajuato, Mexico - Or.Ma.e | ecosystem: Host-associated > Plants > Phyllosphere > Phylloplane/Leaf | place: Guanajuato, Mexico | collected 2012-06-04
GATTTAAATCTTGAGTGTAGTCGATGTCACTTAATACTGGTGCTAGGTTGCTCATGACGTCGTCAGGGTCGATACCATCTTTTTCTTTGCTGAGACAGTCTTCGTAATCAAACTTGACGTAACGTTTCAATCGTCCGGCGGTGTAGAAAAATCTAATGACTGGCCTCTTGTATCCGAATATTCGCTCCGAGTTAACGAAGAATTGGTGAACGAAGTCAGGGAAAAAGGCGTCTGTTCTGATATCGCTTTCCGCCTCCTCCCTATTGTGAACCATCTTCATATAGATGGAGAAGTTTGCGTCATGGGTATAGTTAGAGAAGTCCCTTCCCAAAGACATAATCTCGGCCTCTCTCTCCGTGAGCTCAACATCTTCTTGAGTATCCTGATTGGATGTGTCACTCATGATGAAGAATCTTTTCGATTGGGTATTGGGATATTCTTCTAGGATAATTCTCAAATGGCAAGGTTGATTTGGAGATGTAAGTTGACGTGACTTGGGGGTGATGATGTAAGGAATAACAAAGGAGAGAATTGGCGGGCTCCTAGTCTGAGCTGGCGTAATTTGAAAGACTCGAAACATGGGCAATAGCTTATAAGCGAGCGCTCGCCAGCCGCGTGTGGGCACGCGGATTGCTGTTTATTGCAATCGTGAATCCCGGTGCGAGTCACGTGGGCTGGTACCACCTGAGCTTGTGGTCCCCACATTACTACAACATTGATACCGACCCTGAGGTCAACACCCAGACTGAATCCTTAATTGCAACCAAACATCCGGAAACTGGTTAATCTGTTTATTCGTTTCAGATAACGTCAACATGAAATCAGGTGTCAGTTGAATTCCACCAATTCCGCAACAACCTCGTGATCAAACCTAGATAAGGTTCTATCTATTGAAGCGCTGTACTCTAGAGTTTCTAACTGCTCAAATGGCTGAAGAATTTCGGGTATTGAGGCCGTATGAGTATCATTGCCAGCTCATAACGAAAGGGCAGCGAGCCGACGGACGCAAATTGCACGATTTCAGGGACTTGAAACTTGAGGTTGATGCCATCCGTACCGCTGATTCATCATCACTCGTCAAACTAGGCAACACTAGTCTTGTATGTGGATGTACGACGCAAATCATAAAACCCAAGGTTGGCAGCAATGAACCTGATGATCTCGTCAATATCAAGATTGAATTACCACCTATCTGTTCGGGTCCAACAGGGTATAGAGCGCAAAATACAGCCCACATATTGACTAAGACATTGAAGAACATACTAAATGACACCGATTGCTTAGACCGCAGCAATCTTCACATAGAACAGCTCGATAGTTACTGGTCTATAGATGTCGAAATCGTATGCTTGAATTACGACGGAAGTTTAATTGACGCGTCTCTAGTTGCCATGTTGGCTGCACTAAAAACACTCAAGCTCAAGAGTAACTTAGTTCATGAAGAGAGATATTTTTCGATCAAATGCAATCCAGTTTGTTCATCGTTCGCAATCATCGGTGAAAACTTCGTCTGTGATCCAAATTTAGAAGAGGAGACCATAGCCCAGTCAATTTTCAATATAACTACAGACCCCTCAAACATAAATCTATGTCACATAATCAAACCTGGAGGAAAGGCAATCAATATGGCAAAGCTAAAGAGTTGTATCGAATATTCCAGATCGAGAGCAATGCGCGTTTTTGATTGCTTAGACCAGAAAACCAACGACACTACCAAAATGGACTGCGCCTAACTTAAGGCAAGGAACTGCGAGAAATCTTTCGAAGCATTTGGATCCTAATAATATTTTATTAAATTCTGGCTATTCCTCAGATTGGGAAAGACCATCTATGGAAATCAGTTCAACTTCTGAGTTATCTTTTTTGGATTTTCAACCTTCTTCCTGGCCGCAGCTCGAGCTCTCAAGCGTCTGGACCTTGCAGATGACGACTTCTTACGCTTTGACTTCTTTGTGGGTGGGGCGGGCTGAGGCTGGGGAACTACCTTATCATCACCCGTTTCATCATCATACTCTTCTACATCCTCCTCTTCTTCTTCCTCCTCGCCTTCCTTGAGATCATCCGCACTGTCATCATCAGTGTGCGGCAATGGTGCACCGTAATTCTTGCCAGCGAGTTGTCTGTCGTAGCTTGTGATCTCAAAATCAACAGTTGTGTTCTTGCAAGAATTGCATGCATACTGGAAGTATTTAGAGAGATGCTTGTGGAGTTGGCGTTCACGCGATCCACGTTCATGTAGAACGGAAAGGATGGATTTCAACTGCTGAGAATCAGTAATCCTCCACCACCCGAATTGGAATTGTGGATGTATCTTTCGGGGTTGCTCATATTGCTCCTCTTCTAATTCATCCAGACGCTTCGCCAAATTAGGACAAATCTCGTGTCTCTTGGCGCGTAATTCTTCATCAGTCAATTCTCTATTGGGATCAACCGCTTCATCCTCCACACCCTTCTCTGATGGGTCTATAGTTCCTTTGTTCACCTTCCGTGTGAAATCGCACACCTGTCTCGGTAAAATACTGAACCAGGGTATTGTGGGAGCCGCGAAAGATTCGGTACCCTCCTGCTCAGACATCTCGATATTATTCCTATCACCTTCTGATATCTCACCGTTCTCGACCACCTCACTCTTCGTCTCCTCTTTGATTTCACTAGAATCGACCATATCCTCCTCCTTGGTGTCCATGGCGTCATCATCATCCTTATCTTCGCCCTCCTCTTTGATTTCCATCTCATCGATATCTTTTTGTTCAGTCTTGATGTCGACTTTCTCTGGATCGTTCTGTCCATTGGACTCAGCATTGTTATTGTCGTCGTTATATGACATTTCATTTATGATTCTCTCCTCTTTTTCGTATTCCTCTAACTCTTCCTCGGTGAACCTGTTGTTAACTAACTCTTCCGGTTCCGAGGATTCCATGCCCTCGACAAAAACCCCGCCTACCTGCGGTAGGACCCAATAACGTCTTCTGTAACGATCCTGACCTAGGGGATTGGCTCTCATCGAGTTGATTGCCTTCTCCAACTTGTTGCTTGTTTTGTTATACTGTCTAGTAAGATTTTCAATTTTCCTATATAGCTCATCGTTGGTCATCTGAGCATCTGAATCATCGAGATCATTCGTATTATTCTGCGTAACTGAGGTACTAAAGTTATCTTTATCCTTTTTTACTTCATCTTCATTGGCTTTACCGTTTATCAAGCCTGTTTTGCAATTCTTGTCATTGTGTTCCTTTGCTTCCCGTTTAGGCTGCTCCCTGATGTCAGATTTGTTCTCCTCTTCATTAGTTTGCTCAATTTCATTGACATTGTTCATTGCCTCTACAGCAGCGGCTGCCTCCTTTGCTTTTTGCTCCAATTCTTCTTGTAATTCGCGTTTTGTCTTGATTGAACGAAACTTTCTCAACTCGTTTTCCAGAACCCATTTATCTTTTCGCAATTTCGCCACATTCTCTATCGTATCTTCCATCTGCTTTGTAACGGTCTGACTGCAGAGCAACTCATTGCATATGAAAGCAAGCATCTCAGCCTTTTGTGTGGCATTCAGAGACAGAAAATACTTTTGCTCGATCAGTCTATACAGTCTAGTTTCATGCTCCATCTCCGTTTTTGCATTCAATGTCATGACTTGCAGGTAAAAGTGTAATAGCTGTGAGAGGCCCTCATTGGAGCTTTCAAGGGTCTCTATTTCTTTCGTAGAGCCGGTGTAGGGGAAGCGTGGATCTTTAATTGCGAACATGCAAAGATGATGCATGATTGAGATCAATTGGTCTTCTGCCCATGTGTTCAGATTCAACAAGCCCTGTTGCAAAGTGTTGATGTCTGGAAGTGATTTGATTTCCAGGCCAATTGTTTCACCAAAATTATACATGAATTCGAACGACATGAGTAAATCGGCAAATGCTTTCCCTGGCAGTTTGAGTCCTGGTATCCTATTGAGTGTGGCCAGAGGCTTATGATTTTTAAGGATCATGTCGTCCACAGACTTACGGATGTCTTTGATTAGCTCAGCTTCCAACCTTTTTTGATAAATGCGACGCTCGTTCAATTTGTTACGTTCAGCCATCATTGCATTTGCCGTCCTTTCACGCTCCTCGTTTCGCTTGTAGGCATCTAGGTTTCTAACCATGATCATATGTTGACGGCGGCGTTCACGATCAATATCTTGGAGAGCCATACGGTGCTGAGCTTTCCTTTGACGTTCAATCTCAGCTCTTTGTCGCTCTCGTTCTTGTTGTAGCCTGAGCTCTCTCTGACGTTCACGTTCAGCAGCCTGCCTTAGTTCACGTTGGCGCTCAAGTTCTTGCTGTTGTTTCCTGAGTTGACGCTGCCTCTCCTGCTCCAATCTATTTTCTCTCTGTAATCTTTCCCTATCGTGCATGTTTTTGATAGCTGAGAACATATTTAGATAACTAGCGTCCATGGGCAAGCCAGAGGGAAGACCACCACCGCTACTGCTGCCAGCGTTTCCACTTCCTCCGACGGCTGTAGATGTGCCTGGTTTGGATAACGGTGGTCTACCACGCTTCCGCTTTTGTTGATCAGGTAACGATGCATGCTGAAGTGAGTTTTGTAGGCCTTGTTGTTGACGGACTGATAATGAAGCAGCTGGGTCGCCGCTTCCTGATAAGACATGGGATGAGTGAGCCTGTGGTTGTTGTTGGCGCTGAGTTTGTTGGACAATTTGTTGTAACTGTTGTGTTAACCTCTGTGCGAATTCTTGGTTTGGTTGCGGCTGTTGGGGTTGAATTGGGAGTTGAGGTTGGGCCTGGGGTGGGAGCTGAGGTTGAAGCTGTGACTGCTGCTGCTGCTGTCTTTGATAATGTCTTGAGTTGGGCTGCAAGTGTGGTGGCAATGATGCAGTTGGTAAGAGGTTCGAAGCTTGTGTCTGTTGCTGTTGTTGTTGTTGCTGCTGCTGTTGTTCCAAACTGGCAGCGAAGACAGCACCAAGTCCAGCTACTGCCTGCTGTTGGCTGAGTGAGTTCGTATCAATAACATTAGAATTTGACCTACTAGCTGTAATAAGACGGTTGATAATATTTTGTAAGGTAGCAGGATTGATCAAGTTGAAATCCTGTAGTGCCCTTTTTTCTGCCATGATAATTTTTCATATAGTTGTATCGATGGGTGGATGATATAAATAAAATCGAAACTATATGATGCGATTTGTGCTGCTCCCTACGAATGATTTATTTTTTCCACGCTTGATACGGGCATCGGCGTCGACGACGTCGCCACCACCAGTCGAAATTCACCAATGGCCAAAGAGTGCTGCATAAGAAGGAAACCTCAACTAGTGTAACGCGCAGAAGGATAGCCTGCCAAACGTGCCTGCAGAACACCCAAATGCGAGAATCTGAGAGCGGAATCTCTTAAATTCTGCAGTTTTTTCTTGAACGACAATTGGAAGATGGTCCACACGGGTCCTGCAAGAGTGAGACAGGCCATTTCTCACGAGTGGGCTTGAGCGAACTAGCCGCGGACTGAAGAATAGAAATCCATCGCTCGCCCGACTGTCTCCTCGATTTGACCGATACCAGTGGCTCAGCTACAACTGCAGTTCCACCACTCGCGCCTTTTTCAAGCTTTGAGGACCTGAGTATCAATCTAGTTCGCTTTCAGGCCGGCAACTAGTCACAGATAATTATTCATCGCACTAGATAGTTATCCGATCGACTCCATTGTTACCGGTCTTAGTGGTGGAAATGCGTACATGCCATTGGCAGATAGAGAACTATCAGTTCTATGGTCTACTGGTGGGGGACAACGGTTCGAGCTGGGAACTGAGTAAGCCAGCTCTAACCTGATCTCTGCACAGCCAGATCCAAGTTCGCAGAATATTTACTGCTTCGGTACGCGGCATTTGTTGGGCCGGCAGTCGCGTGGCGCAGTTACAGCATTCTATTGCACAGATGAGCCTGAATGATTTCGCCGTACCCACATGCGCCGAATGTGAACGCCGACGCACATCTGGGCACCTTGATACTCGACGGATCCCCATGCTGAAGCTATTTCGATGATTGAGCTCTCGATATCTGAATATAACTCATCATTGCTCAAGTTTCCACTCTAATCCCTCGATAGAACTCCTAGGGAACATCTCAAATTGCAGCATTGTTCAATTTTATTTATTGAAACCTTCAAAGATGAGCAGCCGCATTAATAATAATGCTAGTCAGTCCAAACTCGACCGCATTGCCATCGTGAATCAGGACAAATGTAAACCCAAACGATGTAATCAGGAATGTAAACGCTTGTGTCCAGTTGTTAAGTCCGGGAAATTATGTGTCGAGGTCACTGCAAGCGATAAGATTGCCTTCATTAGTGAGCAGTTATGCATAGGCTGTGGTATTTGCGTGAAGAGGTGTCCATTTGGCGCCATTGAGATCATCAATCTGCCTAGTAATCTTGATAAGGATACAACACATCGTTATGGACCAAACTCTTTCAAACTACATCGACTGCCCACACCGAGGCCCGGACAAATCTTGGGTCTGGTTGGGACTAACGGTATCGGCAAGTCAACTGCGTTGAAGATCCTCGCAAACAAGATCAAGCCAAACCTGGGTCGTTGGGCGGACAAAGATCCTGAATGGACAGACATATTGTCGTACTTCAGAGGTTCAGAACTGCAAAATTATTTCACCAAGCTCCTCGAGAACAAGTTGAGAGCCGTTATCAAGCCTCAGTATGTCGATCAAATCCCAAGGGCTGTCAAAGGAACAGTCAAAGAAGTTTTGGATAGGAAGAATGAAACCGGACAGTTAGAGAAATTCTGCGACTTACTTGAGCTCACTCCGGCAGTTCTATCTAGAAACATTGAGGATTTATCCGGAGGAGAGCTGCAACGTTTCGCAATAGCGCTTGTCTGTATACAAAAGGCGGATGTATACATGTTCGATGAGCCGTCATCATACCTCGATGTCAAGCAACGTCTGAAGGCAGCCGAGGCAATTAGGTCTCTTGTAACCCCAAAGAATTATGTTATTGTTGTCGAGCACGATTTGTCAGTTTTGGACTATCTGTCTGACTTCACCTGTTGCCTTTATGGTAAACCATCTGTCTATGGTGTTGTGACAATGCCTTTCTCGGTCCGTGAAGGTATTAACATCTTCCTTGATGGTTTTGTCCCAACTGAAAATTTGCGCTTCAGGGATACAGAGTTGGTCTTCAAAGTGGCCGAATCAGCACAGGAGGAGATCAAAAGATTATGCAACTTCGAATATCCATGCATGACCAAAGCTATGGGAGACTTCCATCTTTCCATCGAATCGGGAACATTTACAGATTCTGAAATCATAGTGATGCTCGGTGAAAACGGTACTGGTAAGACTACGTTTATCAAGATATTAGCAGGCGGTTTGAAACCCGACGCCGGTGATTCTGACCTGCCATCTCTGAATATAAGTTACAAGCCACAGAAGATCAGCCCGAAATCTGAAAAAACTGTTAAAGAGCTACTGATGGAGAAGATATTCGAAATGTACAGGCATCCGCAATTCCAAACTGATGTTTTGAAGCCTCTTGAAATTGAACGTATACAGGATCAGCTAGTTACTGAGTTATCTGGAGGAGAGCTACAACGTGTCGCGTTGGTTTTATGTCTCGGTAAGCCAGCAGATGTCTATCTGATTGATGAACCATCCGCCTATCTTGATTCAGAGCAACGTCTCGTAGCTGCGAAGGTTATAAAAAGATTCTTATTGCATTCGAAGAAGACCGGCTTTATTGTCGAACACGACTTTATAATGGCCACCTATCTAGCCGACCGTGTTATAGTGTTTGAAGGGGACCCAGGTGTGAAAGCGAAAGCAAACTCACCACAATCTCTGTTAACAGGCATGAACAAGTTTCTAGACATGCTCAACATCACCTTCAGGAGAGATCCCAATAATTACAGACCCAGGATAAACAAATTGAACTCCTTGAAAGACGTTGAACAAAAAAGATCTGGTAACTTTTTCTTCCTGGAGGATAACTAGGCACTTAAAGAATTTTGTTGTTTTTTGTTGCCCTCCCTTACAAGGAAATGCTTGATAAAATGATGTAATTTAATGAAAGCCATAACTACAATGAATATATCCTAAATAACGAAGTAATCATCTTACAGTGGCCACTTCCACTGATCCGGTTTCGGTTTCTCCTCAATTGGTTCCCAAACCTTGTACTCCCTCATCGTTTCGACTAGCTGGTGCTCATATTTGGCCTGCTCTATCAGTTCTTCGCATAAGCCAGCGCCAATCTTTTTCTCAATGTCCTCTGGATTAGGCGTGGTCTCGACTATATGTCTACGCTCCTTGATCAACTGTTCGGTCGCAATTCGATAACCAGAATCTTTAGGTAGTTTCTCGAGAGCATGAAGAGTTCGTCTGTACCATTTGGCGAGTTCTCTATGAGGTTCATGACAAACTGGTAGACCAGCTAATCCGGTGAATACTCGGGTGACTTTTGAGGCCATTTGGTCGCTTGCTTAAGGTCAATCTTGACGGAGTTATTGAATAGTCGAGAGGACTGTCTGCCTTGAACGAGTTTGTGTAGGCGGTCAACGATTATTTTGTTTACTCCACGAGGTTTATCGGCCTTTGAGCGTGCGCGACTGAAGATCTCGAGTGGAGCGAGTGGTATTCACTGCGCTTTGAGATAGTCTCTAAACATCTTAATTGGCGGGGGAGATCATCTCTATGATCTAGAGATGTTGACTTGAATCCTTTATTGGCGACTCCTGCACCAGACTTGTCACGATCGGAAGAGATGACGCAATTGCAAGTTGTTCAAGGCTGAGCTCTCATCCTGATGGACACTCCATTAGGCGCCTCAAGCTCTATGTATCCCCGACGGATCGAACGGGGGCTGATGCGACCCTTGAAGTCCGTCGCACTTTAAGTCAAGCCATAGAATGTGAAAAATCGAACTTTAAGAACCTTTGTCTCAAATGAGCACCTTATATGGATTCCGATGAATTTTGAGCCTCTGTCTGGTAGCAGTTATCTGGAAAGAGTTCATCCGAATACGTAGACACTTGCGGGCAAGCTTTAATCGACACTCTTTGTGGGCGGAAAATTCCGAAACAGGAAATTGTTGAAAATTGTCGCCCGCTAGACAGGCACTTAAGGTAGTCACTCAAAGACACTACGTCAAGAGAGCGCCCAACAATGGATATCCGCTGATCCGAGACTTTTCCGGTGCTGGTCCCTCGGCCAGTTGGGGGGCTATCAATATCATGAGGCCCAAGTCGTTAAACTGAGCGAAAGTAGAATTGTCTGCTTGGCTCGAGTATCTCTAGTTTTTCATGTAGCTCTGTGGGAGTCTCCAAACAGATTCTGATTCTCCTCCTCCGTCTTCACGCAGCTCCTATTCCCCTGACACTATGGTTAGCTTGTTTGCCTGGTTTTTTGAACCCAGAATTCACGGGCAAGAAATCAGATTGATCTGTTTACATCTAGTTGGCGCACTGGAGGCCGATTGGCGACGACATGTTTCCGCATACTCCCCTGGCACTGGAACCAAACCAAATGGGAATCGGTTGAGCTGTAGTCTCAGGGACCGAAGGGACTCCCAAGCCGAAAGAGCTAACGTGTCGAACAATTGTTCGCAATAAAAGACAGTGCCACTTTATGCGGGGGAGGTCCGAGTGAGCTTTGTTTTTGCCGTCCTGCCATTCGGAGTTAACTTTAAAAAGGTCCCTCTGGAATTGGCAGAGAAAGGAGCGCAGCCTCCCAAACCAGTTGGGCCTGACTGAGGATCCTTGAAAGGAGCCGAGGTGCGTTGTGACACAAGGGCTGAAAAGCACCCGCTCACCCATTATACTGCTCGGATTATTCGCACATCCTTCTTTCCGATTCCATTTCCACCCCTCTATTCAAATCACTGTCTCAATCCGATTGATCTCCCCTATTTGATGACCAGTAATCAGAAACCCTTTGCCTATTTCCGTCCTTCTCACCCCTTCTCGCCCGATAGACAAGAAAGTTTCATTGGTCTATCGCATAGATTTACGCATATCTGTTCGCTCTAAGGCTGAGAAGAGCTAGCGAACACCACCGCAAGCAGCCTAATTCGCTCACCTGCATAGAGGCCTTGGGAGTTGGCGCTAAATTTGAATTAACAAATTCGTTGAGCTGATCGTGGTTGTGCTGCCCTTTTGGATGGAATTTATTATTCTCGAGCTAGGCATCTGTTGTTGCCGATCTCAGCGAGCGTTCCGTCTTGCCATGGACCGAGCTGGGCGACCTTTCAATTACCAAGCAATGGGCCAGCGGGGAGATTATGAATGGTCGAGAGCTGTGCGCTCTCGTAGCGCTGGTCGACGTTTGCTAAGGTATTGGGTAATTGGTGTGAGAAAACACTTGAGCAATCTCTGTATGGAGCCAATGGGACGTGAAAGGATCGGTAAGTTTGTATGATCGAGTGGAATCTTTTCGTTTGAATGCCGTGCTCGAGTTTTCAAACGTTGATTTGCATAACGACCCTCAATTCAATAATCCGGCTCTCGTGCAGCCAAGAGGTGCAAATTGAGAACGAGTTCCCCGCCAGCTTGATATTATGTCTCTCGACCCTCGTTTGCCTACCTGTGGTGCCAACCTCAAGGGCAAGCATGGTGGTCGAGAAGACATCTGCAATAAACATCAATCTGAGTGGCGTAATCACTCATTAAGCTCGTCCCTGAAGAACAACCTGAAGATCAACCAGGTTCCTGCTGGACACGCTCGGCAAGACTTTTCTCTCTCTCCTTGGAAATGAAGAGAACTCGAGTGATCCACTGCTCGCCTGTTCGAACGAATCAATCTAATCCGAGCTATTCTTGACAATTGTACCTCTACTGAGGCTGCTTTCTCGCAGGGGCACCTTGTTGGCGGGCAGTAAATTGGCGCAGGAAGTTGTGGACTTTGGATTTGGGGCATCTGGCACGAACCGACAAGGGTCGGTTCGTAGCCACCACAATGGGATACTCGCGCAGTGTTGGTCATTGGCGCGACCTTATAGGACTCTGGAGGAGGCACAACTGTGTGCAGCAAGCGGCCAAAGGCAGTCTCTGGAAGCGAGTTCATCTTAGACCACTTGGTTGTTTCATATGGACGATTTGAGGGACTTTCTAGAGGTATTAATTCTAGTGATTTCCTTTCAATTACGGAGCCCAGTCTCTGGCTGGACGGGGGGCGACGACAAGGGAGTTATGAGTGACGAGTTGGGCGGCAAGAGGGGGGGGGCCCTCTCTTGACTGGCTTCGTCTGGCTTGGCAAATCCGGGGCCAAGATAAGCCGGGCCGGCCGCGTAATGGCGGCTTGAGCGCGGCCGCTCAAAAGCACGGCCCAGATTGGGCAGCAGGCGCGTGCTTTCAGGCTGCCTGCCGGCCGCCACTCGTCACACAGACCCACTGGGGCCGCATCAACGCCACTCAAGCGGGCCGCCTCTCTCTCTCTCTCTCTGTCCCTCTTGCTCGCTGGCCGCCCCCGCCGCCTGCCAGCGCCACCGGCGGCCACTCTCGAGGGCCACCAAGGCCGCGCCGAGACCGTAATTCGCTCGATTAATGTGTCCTGTCATTTGGTGCCCGCTCCAAGCGGCTTCGTGCCGCCTGATTGGCGGCCCGGACGGAGACCTGCGGGCCAGCAACATTCAGCCTGGAAACACTTGCCCGGCCCGCAATCTCGCCCAATCGCTGCCCCTTGAGCGCCCACGAACACCGGAGGAGACCTCCAGCACGGCTGAGTGGGTGGACTTCCGTCTGGCCGAGGAGCCGGAGTTCCTGTGCGCCGAGCTGGAGGCGGCCGGCCGGCGAGCAGCCGAGTCGCCCACCGGAGAGAGTGTCTCGCGGCCCAACTCGAGCGGCCCAGCTCGATCGGGGCCCACCACGTCGATAAGGAGCGGCGAGCGGGGCCCACTTGAGCCGGCGGCGCCTCCTCAGCGCTGGCAGGATGCAGCTCGGCGCTCGAGTGTCCTTCATGGAATTAGTCCGAGCTCCACCGGCGCCTCCCCGCCACTCGAGGACTGTGCTGCCGGCGACACACTAGCTCCGGCTGTGTGTCGAGGCCTCTTCCTCTTGCATCCCCCCCCCTCTGCTCGCCCCCCTTCCCTCGAGCTTACCAATTCACAGTGGCGTGGCAACTGCAGCCTTGGCGGCCCACCACTTCAGCCAGTCTGCATCTGCATCTGCATCTGCGGCCCTCCAGCTCGGCCCGCTTGTTGCCGGCCGGAGCACACTTTGGCCCCTCGCCGATCTCGACCATTAGCCCGGCCAGACTGCTGCCCACGGATTATGCAATGGAAAAATTCGAGCCCCGCTCGAGTGCGCCACTCGATCGCGAGGCCTCCCCTCGAGGCGGCCCAAGCTCCAAGCCCCAAGCTCGTCTCGGCCCCCACAATGGCCTGGCCCCAGTTTCGCGGGGGGCTCGCTAGGCGCTCGCTTGCCGCTCAGACGCTCGCCTAACGCTCAAACGCTCGCCCACTCAGAGGGCACGAAAGAGTGGCCGCCCGACGGGGGCGCCTGCAGGCACGAGCAGCGGCCGGGGGCGAGCACTTTTCAGGCCACTAGGCCGACTGGGCCACGACTTGGCCCCAGGCCAAGGCGCTCGCCGGCGGCGGACTTATTGGGCCCTCTCTGCTCAGCACACACGCGAAGACAGCCCATGCCTTGAGCGCTAGAAACTGTCTTGGCGGCGTCCCCAAGAGATGGGCGCCATGCGCGGGAGGCCGTCTCTGTCGCCGCTAACTCTCCTCCTCTCTCTCGCTCTCCTAGACTGTCTCGCGCCCTTTCGCCTGCCCGTCAGAGCAGCCCGTCGGAACCGTTTCGACGTTGGAAATCCACCTTGCTCCATGAGGCCGCCCAGTTCTCAGCCCGGCCGGCACATGGAGGGAATTCCATCTGCGCGTGTCTCTCTACCCCCCATTCCGTGGCCCTATTCTCAGGCGGCCGCCCTCGCCAAAGGCTGCGCAATCTCGGCCAAGTGTAAGTGCGCACCTCGTTCCTGTTCGTGTTCTTGTTCACGCCGCCGCCCCCGCCGCCCTGGGACAACTGGCGGAGGTAATTCTCTGCTCGAGTTACGTAACCCGTCTCTCTCATTCAAATGTTGCCAGCCTCAAGAGGCGAAAAGTCGATACAGCTCCTCCAGAAGGCTCGCCCATGGTGACAATTGTGGTCATAATCATCTCACGCTAATCACACTCTCAAGATAGCCCACAAGTTCGGCCAGGCGCACTCATTCATTTCTCCACTCTAACAGGTTAATAACTAAAGAGCGCCAGTTAAAATCTCGTCCGTTTCTCCAAGTTTTGCGCCACACTGGAACGTGGAGGCACCAAAAAAAGAGGCTAAGCCCCCCGGAAAAGAGGCGAGTCCCCAGAAAAGAGACTAAGTCCCTGGAGGTTTCCTAGCATCTTCCAAAAGGGCCCATCAAAGATTCACACTCCGCGACATCATCGGATGGGACACTAGTGCACGAGTGCCGTGCTGAAAGGGTGCATAAGTAGCGGGACAGTCGCAAATTGAAGCGCGAACAACAATAGACAACGGCAAGACAGTTAGAGGTAGAAGGCGGTAAAAAGTCGACAGCAGTTTGCCATTTTGTTTTCCACTCTCCATTTCGAATTGAAAAGCGAGCCGAAAAGGAAAACAAGTCTCATTTGAAGGTTGCGCTACAGGTCAGAGTAATTGAATCAAGTTGGAGACTGTTGCGGAAACAGTTGAAGAGAGACACTTGGGTGGAGGAAAGATTGTGACTAAGTAAGTTGTGACAAAAAAAAAGTGAGGAAAGAGACTCACGCAACTGCCTCAAAATGGGTCGACTGAGAAGATTTGTGTGGGCCCTCACAAGACGCAAGCCAATGGACATGAGCGAGGAAGCCCCAACAGACCTGGACCGGTGCTTGAACACTCTGGATTTGACCGCAATGGGTGTTGGGGCCACCCTTGGTTTTGGCCTCTACGTTTTGTCCGGCGAGGTGGCAGCACAGAAAGCCGGTAAGTAGTTGGCGCTGATCCTCAGCCTTATCACAAACCCCGATTTTTTTCATTCCTTTCCCCAAGTCCAACAAGACTCGGCAAGGCTTATTGGGCATCTAATTAACTCATCGACACACGACCACCGTTCTGTGTAAAAATGTACTGTAATAATGTGCAAAATTATATCTACACATATCCGCACTATCGATTAGGACCCGGAGTGGTGTTGTCATTCATGATTGCTGCCATTGCGAGCACATTCAGTGCTCTTTGTTATGCCGAATTTGCTGCAAAAGTGCCCAAGAGTGGCTCAGCTTATGCCTACTCATACATAACAGTTGGTGAGTTTGTTGCCTTTGTGATAGGTTGGAATCTAACTTTGGAGCATGTAATTGGAACCGCTTCGTTGGCGCGAGGTTATTCCGGTTACTTGGGCAGCTTGTTTGCATCATCGGCGCCCATAATTGCCAACTCAACTGGATCTAGTTCGCTCAATATCACTGAGCACCTGATTGGCCATAATCATACATCAATCGAGTGGTTGCCGGATTTCATGCAGGGCTATGTGACCCATTTCGACTCGTTGGCCTTTTTCTTGACCATGCTCGTCACTGGCCTGCTACTTCTTGGTGTACAGGTTTCAAGCAAATTCCAAATAACCTTTGCTTCGCTCAATCTCAGTGTGGCCCTGTTCATCTTCATTTGTGGCCTATTCAGGGCTGACTTCCACAACTGGAACCTGAGCAAAGACGAGATACCGGCGAGCGCTGGCGAGGGAGGCTTCCTGCCCTTTGGATGGACGGGCGTTATTGCGGGCGCCGGAACTTGCTTTTTCGCCTTCGTCGGCTTTGACGGAATTGCTGCCACCGCCGAGGAGGTGAAGAATCCCAGAAAGGCCATACCAAACAGTATCCTGTGGACCTCGGGCATTATATTTATAACCTACTGCGGAATGTCCACCATACAGACTCTTATCTGGCCCTACTGGGACCAGAAACAGGCGGCCCCATTGCCCTACATCTTCGAGAGGCTTGACATGAGCTTCGCAAAATGGACCGTCTTGGTGGGAGTTTTAGCTGGCCTGTCGACCAGTTTTGTCGGTGGCTTCCTGCCCTTGCCGAGGATCCTCTATGCAATGGCGCGCGACGGAGTCATCTACAGGGTGCTGGCAATCATCAGCAAGCGCTTCAAGGTGCCAATTGTGGCAACCATTGTGGGGGGCATACTGATCGCTTGTTTGGCCTCTATGCTCGAGATCGACCAACTGGCCGATATGTTGTCCATTGGAACATTGGCTGCATACTCGCTGGTGTCCATCTCGGTCCTGCTCTTGCGCTACGAGTATAGAAAGCCGACCGATGCGGAGAATCCGCTGCCGGTCACTTTTGGGGACCAGGAGAAAACGGCCATCAGTCGAAGGGATGAAAACATTGGAGCGTGTATCAATGGAATCGTGAGAATTGAGACGGACAAGAAAGTCTCAGATAAGAGTGCTGAACAGGCAGGAAATGGCGCCAATAAGGACCGTGAAAGGAGGAAGAAAAGTAATTCTAGTGGTCCCCCATCGAGTGGGTGCAGTACTGGAGCTGACAGTATGAGTAGCCTCAGCTCCTTGAGCAAACTATCCAGCTTGACCTCTAACTCAAAAGATGCCTCAGAATCATTCGAATTATCTGTCCCATGCTCAACCTCCCAACGTTCGTTGGTTTCATTGTTCGTCGATGGTACAAGGGGACCAAACAATACTGTTAGAAGGCCAGATGAACAAACGACCCATATCTCTAGAGTTGTTATTCTGTTATTGGTATTTAGCACAACGTTATTAGATTTTGCTCTTGTTATCTACGGTCCTACATTGTATCAGCTTGATGCATTGGCCGTGGCAATATGTTCATTGTTATTTATTGTGACGCTCGTTCTTGGCTACCTATTGAATAGATTACCCATTGCTGAGCCAAGCACAAACTCATTCGAGGTGCCCCTGGTGCCCACAATCCCATTATTCAGTGTGATCATAAACACATACTTGATGCTCAATCTTTCAGGTAAGTCTCCGTCTATCTTCCAGCTTCTCCCTTCAAAACAGTCTCCATGATTACAAAAGTCTAACTCTCTGAATACATCACATGCTATAAACAGTTATGACATGGATCAGGTTCGCAGTTTGGATGTCAATCGGATTTTTCATATACTTCACCTATGGTATATTCGAAAGTACGGGCTACAAAGACAGCAGGTGCGATTAAAAGCTTGTATGCTGATGGAGGGATGGAGTTTTGTATCTAATTAGGTAGTTTGTCTGATTACTTTATTGCTTTCAGCGCCGTAAATTTGACTTTATCTAACACTTCTGCGTAGGCGTCACGTTTGCTGCCCATACACTACACCAGACCTGGTCCTGGTTGTCCGCCTCACCGATCCCAGTCTATAAGTTGACTTTTGGAGCTTACTATCGAGCGCAAAGAGTCACGGCTTCGAGGGTCCCCCAAAGATCCACTCTCTTCTACCCGATTGCGCCTCTTTCCTGGCCCTGTTCAACCACGTCGCCCCTAGGCAAACCGGGTCTTACCAATCGGGCGCTAGATGCCTCAGTTCGGTGCAGACTTGGTTCTTCAGCCGCAACAACCACCACCCTTTTGCCGATTCGACGACCTCTCCCCAACTCTTTCTTCAACTACAGTGAGAAAATCAACATTTCGAATACCAAGACACAGACGAAAAGTCAGTTGCAAACCATATGAGCCAGCTCGATCGTTAGCATATAGGCGCCGTAAGTTGCTCAGTTGACTAGGATGCTCACAAAGAGGCTTACAAGACAATTATTATCGCCAGGATGATCGTTGGCCAAAACCAGTTGCAGGCAACTTGGATGAACTGCGAGCTACAATCAACACTTGAGCCCTCGTTCAAAGTGCAGGCACCATTTATTTCAACAAAGATAAAGAGAGAGAGTGACATACCAGGCCGAGGCAAGAGCCAGCTTGCCAGACGATCTCTCCGGTAGAGAACAAGTCACAGTGTGTTGCATACAAGTTTCAAGAAATCCTTTATAAAGTATCCTTTGGTTTACCCAGTTCAATACCTCCCCAGAGAACCTACGAGCTGTGTAGGAACACAGCCCACGAAACCACAAAGTCGCCTTTTAATCCCATATGATGCTTTCATATCAAATTTATTACATCATTGCCTCATGTCTCAGAATTGATGGAATGATTGACCTTCCCTAGCACCTCTCGATAAGCATTGCATGTCCATGGCCACCAGCAGCACATGCTGTTACCACGGCCAGCTTACCGTTCTCATGGTGCAGTCTATTGACTGCAGTGGACACCAAACGAATACCTGTTGCTCCAAAAGGATGACCAAGGGCTAAGGACCCGCCCCAACAATTGAGCTTGTTCAAATCTGGTTTGCCTACTTTCTTAGTTTTCGTAAAATTGGCCGCGAAATGATCACAGTCCATAGCCTTCAAGTTTGCCAGAACTTGACCGGCGAAAGCCTCATGCATCTCCACCACATCAATATCCTTCCATGTAAGGTTATGTTTGTTCAACAACTTTGGAACTGCGTAGGCTGGCCCCAATAAGCACTCGTCCTTGGGGTCTGTTTTAGTATATACAAAATCACGCAGGAATGCCCTCGGCTTGTAACCCATTTGTTTGGCCTTGTCCTCGGACATAAGCAGGCAAGCGGAGGCACCATCTGTCAAGAATGACGAATTGGCTGCCGTAACGGTTCCATATTCTTTGATGAAGGCTGGCTTTAGAGAGGACATCTTTTCCATGGAGGTGGGTCTGATGCCATTGTCCTGGCTTACTGCACCCTTCTTGTGGATAAAGACGGTGTCCACGTCAGTTAAAAGGTTTTCCTTAGTTGCCTTGGCGGCGAGGGTATGCGATCGGAGGGCATACTCGTCCTGTTCTCGGCGCGAAACCTCGAACGATTGCGTTAGACGATCCGCCGAATGGCCCATAGTTTCGCCGGAGGTGAATTCAGCAACCGCTGGTAGTTCTAATCCAATATGCTTGCCTCTGATTTTGCTGGCAACTTTTGCCAGTTGTCCAAAACCACGGGCTTTGTTCATTTCGAGTAACAGTTGTCTAGCCTCATAACTAACCTTGATTGGAACATCACTCATGGTCTCTACGCCACCACAAACCACCGAATCATAATCTCCCGCATATATATTTCTCATTGCCGTGGTCACTGCTACATTGGAAGATATGCATGCCAGAGTGACCGTATGGCATGGTATGTTCTTGGGTAGGCCAGCAGTGGCGGCAGCCTCGTGGGCGACATTAGATGTTTTGGTGTCTTGTATAACTGTTCCCGAGACAATATAATCGATCTGTTCCTTGGGCAGTCCCGTCTTTTTCATTAGGGACAAGAAGGCCATACGCTGGAGTTGATAGGCGAAGAATTCCTTGTAAACAGTTGAAGATTGAGCAAAGGGAATCCTGACACCGTCGATAAAAGCCACTTTCCTGGCGACATTTAACATTTTGGACATATTTATCTATCTCTTAAGTAAGAATGAATGTTGCACACTTGATGGCATGAAATGAAGATGATGACAATAATAATGATGATCTCTGAGCTGTGTCAGTGTCAGTGAGTGAGCCAAAGAAAGAATGTATGAGGACAAAGTTTATATATTGAAATGGGCGCGTGAGACTGACTGGTTGTGTACGGCAGTGTGCGAATATTGCCGGCAGCAATCGCTATCTGTTAGATGGCCAGATTGCCCGCACGCGGCACCACATCGGCACAGGTCTTGTCTCGAGTCCCGCGCGGTCTTGGCCGGCTCAAGCCAAATGACTGGACATTTGTCGGCTTGGCAAGCTACGCCCCTGCACGAGTCTTGGGAAGCTTATTCTTCGTGAACCGAACCATGTAGAGGTGATTGTTTGTGTCCGACCAGAGTTCCCAAGTGCGAGATCTGCACCCACAAACAGAGTGAATGTATGATCTCTGTGGAAAACTTACGGAGCGCAGTGCACAAGCCCTTTACTGCTAGCTGATGAGATTTGACTTATTGTTATGGTCCAGATCTGAGGAAAGGAAATTTCTTCGGGCAGCAGAGACATTCCCTGCTGCCATGGAAGCCGATGAACGACCGGAGAGACAACACCCGTTAAGGCAACGACTTTGAGGAGCCTCTCGCGGCTGTCCAGCTCTCCTTCGGCCTGCGGCCAATCGCCCTTTAGCCCATCGGCCTCAGCTCGATCGAGATATGACACGAATGACAGATCAGACTAACTGTTGGAGCGAGCCAACAAAAGCTGGCAAGTGGCCTGGAGACGTGCCACAGTGCAAGCGATTAGCCGAGGTGAATGGGCCGGCCGAGTTGGAAATGGTGCCCCTTGCATGTTTGACTTTTGGCAAAGGGGCGCAGCAATTGGCCGAGTTGCCTTTGTCGCCTGATGGGCCGGCGGAGAAGCAGGACCAGCTGAGGATCTGCATCCATGATGAGCATCATCATTATCAGAGACAATCTGTGGGGGACGCGTGGCGAGCAGCGGGCGACAATAAAGAGACATACCGCGCGTTGAGGAATCCATGGAATTCTGGCCGCCGTTCACGTGCGCTCCAGACACCATCTGACGACGGCCCCACCTCCACTGCAACCGGCCACCTTTGGTCCTTCTGCCACACGGCCAAAGGCGGCCCCAGTGCACCGAAAGGAGGGGCCAGCCGCTGCTCGAGGGAGCCGGCCGAGATAATGAGCAAGGGGCAAGGCCCGGAGATTTGCCAGGCCCCTCGTGGCTGGCCCCCGTTTGCACAAACACTGGACGAAGGGAGAATACTTGGACGCCGAATTGGAATGGGCAAACACGGTGTCTGAGGGAGCCCCAAATACACACACACTTGGCCGCACCAGAGTCGCCCCTCGGCCAGCTGTGTGTGGCCCTTCATTATGGGGCATTCCGTCTCAATTGGTCAGCAAAATTGTTAAAAATTGGTCACTAAAATTGCCCACCACAGACCAGAGTGACCCCTAATCTCGTTTCCTGTGGGCAAAGGAGATTCTATATTTTATATTTGAGATTCGAAAACATTTTCCAAACTCTTTTCCACTGCAATTCTTGTCGCCTTGAGCTCGGGCGGCTTCTTTGAATACCTTGCCTGGAGATTTGGACAATGGACTATCGTCCACTGGCTTCTCGCGAAATTTCTCGCAAAATTTTGGCCAACAATTCATCCGCTCCATTAGAGAGTGTCACTGGAGATTTGAGAATGAATTGGCGTTCAACGCAAAGCAAACGGCACCCACGCAATGGCGGCGAGAAAATCTCTCGCTAAGCTCCGATGAGCTCAGCTAAGGTGGCGCCGAATAAGGCGGATTGAATTTTTCCCCCGTTGGAAATATTTATTGTGCCGCCCAAGAGAAGAGGCGAGAGAAAGGCCTGAGGCGCCACTTTTTTTCAGAATATTTGCTTGCATAACTTGCCCGCCACAAGCTGGCGACGAGCAGCGGGCGGATGCAAGACTGTCTGCCGGCCGGTGGGGAGATTAACATTTCTCCAAATGATAACTCGGGCCGGGCACTAATTTGTAATTGTTGTCGGGCCCCAGTGGAGCGTGGAGGGGCGACCACAAGCACAAGCACAAGCTGTTGCTGTTGCTTGGAATGTTTGGGCCGCTTTGTGGCGCCTCAAACTTTCAACAGGTGCCATCTGCGTTAGAGGCAGAGGGTGAGAATGGGCGCCTTGTCGGCGTGGTGTTGCGGACAGATGTTGCTGAGCAAATGGGCGCTCGTTAGTTGGCGGCCAAGTGGCGGCGGGGCAAAGCTGGCGCCCAATTGCCTGTGTTAATTCTGGCCGTTTTGAGTTGGCCAGAATCATAGTCGAGTCTCGGCCAGCAGAATTGCAGAATAGCAGCATTGCAGAATTGCATCCCAATGGCAGACTGAGTCCCGCAGACAGAGGAGAAAACACGCAGCCAGAGACTGCGAGCGGCAGCGTGCCAGTGCAGTGCGAGCGAACATGCGCACTGGCCGCACACAGTTGCCGGCGCCTCGCAGTCCAGGGAGCAAGTGGAAAGCGAGCCCCTTATTTGAACTGGCGCTCATTTGAACGGCGGCCAGATTGCGCCGCCAGCTCGCCCCTCCAGCGAGTGTACATAATAAAAAATTAAGACAACGACCATCTCAAGTGGCGCAACTGACCACTGGCGGCTGAGCGACGAGCATGCGAACTTGCGGCCGGCCAAATTGGAGGGGGCAAATTGGGGGCAGTGCTTTTTCGGGCGCCAGCAGCCAGTGCTCTTCTGAGGGCCAGCTCGGCGGCCTCTCCGCTTACATGGCCGGCCCAGTTCGCCCAGTGCTCCTCTTAGCGCGAGTGGACAGGGAAAGTTATACTTTCCATTTGTTATGACGGCCAGTGGTCAGGCTGCGAGAGGGGGGCCGTGTTGACTTTCGTGGCGCCCCTGCGAAGGCGTTGCGCGACACCAGCCAGCAGCCGCCAGCATCAGCTCGGCCCAACTGGCGGCCACTTTCCCATTGCATGGGGCCACCATGAGCCCGAGCTGAGGCGACTGGCTCCGCCCAATCAGCCGCACTTGGCAGCACTTGCCCTTATTTCGTGTGGCTTTGTTTGGGGCCCTTGTCTGCGGCGGAGCAGTGCTGCCTCCAGTGCAGTTCGCCGTTCGGCCATCAGATTGCGCCTTGCTTATCGCGCGCGCAGGCCCATGCAGCCGGCCCGCACCACAGTCCTGCCTGCAAGAGCTGGCTTCTCTCTGCCAGCGAACAGAAGGAGCGCGCGCGCGCGCGCTTTCCTGCCTGCCTGCGCGGCCCAAAGGTGGACGAGGTGGCGCCATTCGGGGCTGGAATTCGCTCCAAGTTCAACAGTTGTGCGACGCATCCCAATGGTGCGCCGCCAATGGAGCCTGGCCAAGAATGACCAATCTGGTGTGTATTTACTGATGTCTCTCCTAAGCAACAACTGTAGCTACACACTCTGCTCTTTTGCCTCACAGAGGCGAGCCAAAACCAACCGCTCGGCAGCCAGCACACCAGGGCCAGCAAATGGGCAGAATTCTTGCCAGAATGCCCCAGCCATTTGCTACTCCCTCTCCAAAAGCAACAAATGCCCTCCCGCCTGCTCCACACTGCCCACACTGGCCACACTGGGCCGCTTCTCGGCTTCTTTTCCCCCCTCATAAGCAAGAGGCACGCTTGCCTCTCCCTTGGCTCTACTAAACTTCTTTCTTTTATAAGCCGTCGTGGTCTTATAGTGGACGCGCGCGCACGAGCAGTCACCAGTATAGTGTGCTCCTTCTGCTCCTTGTGGTGGTGGTGGCGATTTGCTGGGAATTCCTCTATCCTGCCTCTATCGTGCGAAATGCATTTGAGGGAATATCTGCCCCAGCACACACTCTCTCTCTCTCTCTCTCTGAGGGGCAGCCAACATTTTGCTTCCCAGAAGCACCACGATACCACCACCGCCCCTTGGCCGGCCTCTGGGCAGAGTTTGTGGCCGAGGATGAAATTGAAAGAATCCCCCGACCCTCGTCCCAGACAAGGAGAACATGCGCCATTCGAGCCGTGGAAGAAGAAAAGAGAAGAAGAAGAAGCGGGCCCGATCAAGTGGGGAGAGAAATGCGCGCAGCACTCCACACTGGCACCACCTTTCACTATACAGTCTCACTCTCTCCCTCTTTCGCTAGCGCGCTTTTCACGACCATCTCTCGTTCGATTACAGCGCTCCTCCAGTGAGCCGGCGAATTTCTCCATCCAGTTCATTCCACCGCTGCATTGGTCAGCCCAACAATCTCGCCCACTCGTTCACACACAAACCAATCAGCCCGGTTGGTGACCACCATTCTTATAGGCAAACTGCATCAATAACATTGCATCTGTCAATCATTTCTACATTGTTTAATTAATAGTTCACACAACCTGGATCGGAGGGCAAAGTAAGAAGAAATCTAAAGCCGATCCGAGTAGAGGTTTTTTTTTATTCCAGAATAATTTTCAGCACAGATGAAAACAAACACACAAGCTCATGCACCGTTAAGTTAGCAACCTGCATCAAAATGTTGCACCACAGCCAATATGTTTCAAATATTTCGCCCAATCACAGGCCCCTGCAACAGTCTTCGCCCTCAGATAATAACTCAATGTCCACTGCCACACCACCGCAACAAGTTTCCCGAGCATCGCCGGCATCAACTGCCTTAGTTATGTCAAGCAACAACATAGCCTCAGCCCAACCCTCCAGTAGACAACTGACTCCCTCCAATGGGTCAGCAACATCCTCTGGTAGCAATAATAATCACACTAGTGGCGCAGGCACGGCCTCCTCACTTGGTGGCACAAGCAATCTCAATCACCAACACTCTACTTATGACGCCCAAAACAACTGTGTACCACCCAATCCAATGGTTCGCCAATTCGCCTGCCACGCCAAATCAATGTCGGCCGGAGTGGTTGTTCCTGTTCCTGGCATCTCAAATAATCTCTCAAATGTTACAGGCATGAATCAAAACAATAATGTTACCAATAATAATCTCACAAACAACCATCACAATCATCACCAAGCACAACAAATGCAAACTGGCTACCAGCAGCAATCAAGCCATCGCACAAACACACTAGTTGAAAATAACCAATCAAACCATAGGCACCGCGAACAGCATCATAGGTCCCAATCTAATCAAAATTATCATCACAATCAGATTCAACCAAATCAAATGATCCACCATCATAGGTCGATCTCATCCCAGCACCAGAACCAACACTCGCACCACCATCACCACGGTAGTAGCCAAAATTTCATCGATTCTCGACAAGCAACAAGCTCTTCAATCATACTAAGCAACAACAATATCAACAATATCCATAATAGAAGCTCTAGTGCTCACCTCTCTAATGTCATCTTGAACCCTCAAGCGAATGCCGGCGCAACTGCACCAAGTGCCGCCCAGCGGCACAATTTTCCCAGTCAAATGACAAATTCGATCTGGTCAATAGATGAAAATATAAGCAAGAGTCATGGGAAGCTTACCGCTAGCGGTTACCTCCCACACCTGTTCAATAACTCAATCACCGACATATCATGTGATAATATCTCGAGCGCGAGTCGACTAATGGTTAATGGAACGAATCCAGCTCCGGATGCTGCGAGCGCATCAAGTGGTCCAGCACCGGGCTACTATCTACCCCAACACCATGGTCATCCCAAGCCATCTAATGCACATATCTCAGTTGGAGGCTCATCATCTGGCACAAAGACACCCGAGTTCTTGCCAATATGCGACCTAATGTTTAATTTAGTTTCCATGATAATATATTTTTGCGAGAGTGTCTTCGGAATCATCGCACTAATTGCCTTGTATTACCATGCAACAAGCAAGTATTGGGCGCTCATTGGGGCCACTTTCGTGATAGCTTCCAATTTCATATGTCAGTATCTATCCCTAAGATGGCTTTATAAAATGAAATTAGAAGATTGTCAAAGAAAACGTGAGGCCCAAGAGGAACTGGAAGATGAAGAGGAATGCGAACGTCGATATTACAATCGCATGACAACTAATTTGCGCAATTACCAGTGCGGATCGTGCACATGGCTACCCGATGGTGCCACTGAGGTCCAATTGAGGTTCCTCTTATCTATTGCTTTAGACGCCATATTGCATATCTTCTGCCTGGGCTTCTTAGTTCGGTACATAAAACTGGTGATACCCATAACAGACACTTCGCGTGTGAAGAAAGAAGCAAGGGATCTGTGCATGTTGAGGATGATCCATGGTTTCATTCAATCTGCACCGTTGCTCCTACTGCAAGCTTACATGGTCTGCTCTCAGAGCTATGCGCCCTCCATTGCAAATCTGAGTATAACGTCCGTCATTCTATCACTCATTAATGTCTGCTGGGCTCTGGCGTCTTTTACCAAATACGCGCGGAAAAAGTTCATGCATAGATTTGTCCTTACCTGGTTGGGTATACTCAGTCATCTCTTGTGGCGACTAGGAACCATCTCCTCAAGAGTGGCTGCATTAACCATTTATGCCGTCTATTACAACTATTGGATGTTGGTTGTTCTCTCGTTGCATTGGGTTACAATGTTCCTGTGGTTGATCAAACCCGGAAACCTGTTGAGAGATGAAATCAACATGCGGCGATCGAAAAAATTCTTATTAGCTGTCGGAGCAGCTTGGATTTATTGCTTTTGTTACATCAATTTCGAAGAGGTAAGTTTGAATATGATTTTTGTCGTTCTTGGTCCAAATTACTTGGAATATAATCTAACTAATCGACATCCAATCTAATTACAACCTCACAGCAAAATTCGAGAGCTAAAATGGGAATATTCTACCTAATTATGTTCCTAGAAAACAACCTGCTTTTTACTGTCTGTCAAACTTTCTCAGCACAGGCAACTTGGTTTAAGAGCTTATCGATTCTAGTGGTATATCTTGGTTTCGTGTTTGGGATGTTATTCATGTTCTTATATTATAAATATTTCCATGTAACTGTCCTGAATAATGGACTCTCATGCAGCCAGGATTCCATTGATTCGATTGCTGATCAACTTTCACCAGCGGGAAAGAAGATAGCTGGTTTCAAGCCGGGTACACTTAGGTTGAGGAGTGAGAATAGTATGACAACGGGACGTCGCTACGGTGTCAACATAAACGCATCCCTGACAGGATCTCATCCCGAGATAGCGCGGAACAGTAAACCACCATACTTGGCACCCAATCAAGCTCCTATATCACAACCGAGTGTGTTCAATTCAAAGATGAATCAAGTTAGTCTTAAAAGACAGAAGATCACAAACTCACACGTACAAAGAAACAACTCTTAGGTCCCATCAAGGCCTATTAATAAAACGTGATAATCCATGACCCGAATAACATTGGCTTACTACTAAGTCTGACCAAGACCAAATATATGATTCTTCTCTGACTCTATACTCTGGCTTTTAATTAATCACAATCGTCTTCTGTGTAGTCATAGCTTGGAGCTGTACTTTGATTAGAGACAGTTGCAGAAGGGGCAGCTGTGCTTGCTGTGCTTCTATTCGTTGTTTGTGATTCTGTAGTTGTTGATGTTGTAGTTGGGGTAACATTGGTACTAGATTCTCGGGTGACATTGGTATTAGAATTTGCTTCTTCTTGATTGTTTCCACTTGCATTCACCTGGGACGAATTTGCACTCCCACTTATGAAAGTTTTACGGCATATAGGACAAGAGGCATGCTAACAGATTTCATTGAACATGTAGAATGAGAGGGTTGATATTTAGTTAACGCTGAGCTTAGAGCACCGATATAGGCAGTTCAAGTAGGATACTTACAATATTTAACCATGGTATGATACAATCTGGGTGAAAGAAATGCTCACAAGGTAGTTGTCTAACGCTATCACCCACTTGAAAATCGTCCATGCAAACTGAACATTGTAGGTTAGTTTTTTTGACTTGGTCATCCTGAATTTTTACCACCGGCAATTTATCGACTTGATCTTTTGGCATAGGAGGAGGGCCACTATTTGAGCCATCTAGATTGTTTAATAACTGTGTTATCACAGCGTCGAAACCCGCGTTGCCCCAAGCATAATCTCCGGGGTTACTGTGAAGAAAGAATGGTAGTGGAAAGTCTATGTTGATCAGTCCTCGATTAGCTCCCATTGGAGCGCTGTTTGTGATAGGATTCGCAGTACCCGACGGTGTTCCCTCTGGATAATGTGTTCCAAAGGATACTCCAGATATGAAATCAGTTAGTACATCAGCTAGAGACTGGTTGGTGCTTGAGTATGTAACTGTTGGCCGTAATCCAACAGAGCTACGGGTGGTGACCCTGACAGGTTGTCTTGCTAATCTGCGATTTTGTTGATCGGCTTGCTGGCTTGTTGAGCTCTCTGATGACTGTCCTTGTGGATTAGATTCTGCTGTATCGCTGTTTGAAGACTGCTGCTGTTGGGGATGAAATAAGTCGAATACTTGAGCTATGGATCCATTGTAGGCGTCTAAAAATTCTACATCACTATTATCGTCAGAGAATTCATCGTTTGACAATCGGGACGGGAACAAACCAGTTCCATCATCCGACCCAGTAGGCTGCGCTCCATCTAAGCTGGAGGTCCGACGAGAGGATGGCATTTCTTCGACAAATCCCGAGTGACATGTTGGGCAAGTGAATTCGGGTAATAATTCGTCGGCTGAAATCTGTGTATGACAATGATGGCAAAAATAGCGCATTTTGAATCGGTTTTTTGGAGACAAGTATTTGTATAATATATGCTGCACTGGTTCAATGTTTATAGTCTATAAAATCAACACTATTACAGATAGAGAGAGCAAATAAACTCCAATGATTTAGCCCCAATCCTAGTGTTATCCTGCTTCTTCTCAGTCCCTAAGCGAAAAGTCCTGTACCAATGATCATCGTAAAGTCTGATATACTCATCAATGGAACTTTCTTGGTCGCATATCACTCGTTATTCTTTGGTTGATTTCCATTTACGAATAACCTCAGAAAAAAATGAAACATACTGTAGTGATGTAAATAGATTCTTAAGTGTGTGTGGCACTGTGTCGCCGTAATACTTGATACACACGTTCAGCAATCGAGCAGACACACAAATGGGGTGAGAATCCACTGCTTGCCACAGGCTGTCTCGAAACGCTAATGTTCGCTCATTCGCACGACTCAATACGCTCGCATGAAAGCAACTCTCTGGTACGACTCAGCTCATTTCTCGGCCCAACGCAGAAACTTACAGTCGCGTGGCGCGGGCGTAAGTGGCGAAACCGATGTTGCTAGTATTTGGTCCATGATTGACTACGCAACGCAATGGCATGTGCGCATAGATTTTCAACCCTCTGTCTGAGGTTCTGTTCTAAAGCTAACGGGAGTGGCGATTACTGGAAGGAGGCGCCCCAATCAAACTTTGGGCAACATTCAAAGGACCTCAGCAACATGAGCCAGAACACTGGGACCAGCCTATGTTCTGAAAAAGCATTCGAAAGGCAGTGTGTGGCGCTTTATTTTCTCTCCAATAGATCTCATCGTGTTCGGTTTCCTCGGAACAGATTCTAGGCTACGAGAAAGAGACAGAGGCAGAGACACAAGGACAGAAATTCAGCAAAGCTATTTATCCTGGGGAAATATGAACGACCGACTGGAGGACATGTGAGATAGATTTGGGAGTTCTGACAGAATCTTCAAAGCCTCCGCGCTGAGAATCGTCTCGATATTGCCATGATTGTTGCTCTTTTTATCTAGGCTCTCATCTGATTGATGAACTGTTTGGTTTCTCTCGATTTTCTTCTCCCTATATTTTGTTGCATCACCTATGGTTGGTGGTGCATTTATATCGAGAGCGTCGAGAAATACCTGGAACGTTTTCGTCGAATACCAGTCCGATTCTGTGGCGACTGATGACTTGAGATCTAGAAGTGCGCTCCAATGCCGAGACTTCTCGTTAGTCTCGTCAAGCTTGAACCTATCGAGCAGAGATCCTCCCCCATCATGCTCTCTCTCCATCACAGCAATATAACTTAGGTCCTCTGGAATAATTCGCTAAGCATATACTTATCAATAGTTTGGGTAGTTATCTATTTATCACAAGCGCTCCGCGGTTTTCTGGTGTGTTCCATCTGTCAGGCTCGAGATTCGCGCGTTTCTAGAAATCTGGGAGTCTCTTACGCTTTGCATGCAAACAACACGGCTGCACACAAACTCCGCTAGTCAGGCGCGACCTGAACTCACAGCTCGCTTAGAGGAGACTTGGAGAATTTCACCTCTATTAATTAAGACATTCGACTTTCTTACTACCCTTGAAACTATTCAGCCTTGAGTGTTAATATCATTTATAGACATCTGGTGCACACTGGGGAGACATGAATTTCGGTAGGATTACATCTGTTGTATACGAAAAGGTTTTTCGCAAGACCTCGACCTTCGTGGTGTTTATTGGAGTGTCGGCAGTCTTCGCTGACAGGATGCTGGATGGTATCGCAGACACCCTATTTGCAAAGATCAATGAAGGAAGATTGTGGAAAGATGTCAAAAAGCAGCTCAAACTAAACAACTAGTCTATTTTTTAATCGTTATAAATAAATTTAGGATTATGTAAGGCGGTGTCGGATGATACCCGCCAGTCATTAATTTTTCCACGCGCTCTGTATGTTAGCTCTGCTTGTTCTTCCCCCCGCTGGCTCTCCGTTGCTTGTCCTTTCGACTGGCTAACCATGACGCTGCTCGTGTCAGTCAAAACAACTGGTGCTCTCGCCTTAAAATTGAATTTTGGCCGACGAGATCTGAACAAGATTTCGAGCTTTTTACTATTATAATCAATCAAATTTTATAGTCATGAGCAGTTCGAGCTCAGATTCAGACTCGGATGATTGTGAGCCAGTTAGAAAGATTAAAATCAATATAAGACCCAAGGATGATGGCATTAAACCTTCAGGTGCCGATATTGATGCAATCAGAGCTTCAGTCCAATCATGGCGCCCACTCGGCCCACCAATGCAACAATCTCTTTCCCGCCGCCAATCATCGTTCTCTTCAATGACATCCTTGTCCATTGGCAGCGGTTCCATGAAGGGGTCTAACATTTACACTAGCAATGCATCTGGAATCGATAGTAATCATCTACAGCAGTCAACGAACCAAGCAAGACCCAATGATAATTATATCTATGATAAGAACAACACGATGCGATCAAGTCCCAGTTGCTCAAGTCTAGTCAATGAATTCACTAATCGAACTGCATTCTCTAACTTCATGTCCCATGGTTCACGTGCATCTTCACCCGTCACCCTGTTCGGCCAGCACCATATACGAAGTATCAGCAATACTAATCTCAGTGACTTATCCGTGCCAATAGCTATAGCTATACAAGAATCAATTGATTTGACGGTGAAAGGTGGAAGGCAAACAAAACAGGTGAAAACAATGCATACTAAGTTTGAAACAAGGGCTCTGGGTAATATCAAGGTAGCGTTTCCTCATTCTTTCGCCCGTCTAGGTAGTGCAATTTCAAACAGCCCCGTTTTAAAGCTACGGATGCATTGTACAGAAAACATACTGCAATACTATGCCAGCGCCCTAATCAAAGATCTCGATACGGAGGGTAATGATGTAGGGGAACCTTCGGCGTTACTGGAAGAAGTCACAAGCGATATCAGGATATCCAGCAGAGAGACTTACAGTGACAGCCGAAGCAAGAATAGCAATCCCGAGCCAAGCACATTGTTTGATTTTACGGAATCACCGGTGAAATATGCTCCGAGAAGGGTTAAAGTTATTGAATTTGACATGGATGCATTAATGCAACAGTTAACTCGGATGTATCAGCAATCTCCAAACTCACGCTACTATAATGTCGATGTACTTAGATATAAAATAGCACCTATCAAGGAGTTTGAACAAAGTCCATTGCAAGTCTGCGCCTACTGGAAGGTGGAACCCAAGATGATAAAACTCAGGATCGATTTCAAGCACTCCAATCAGGCTTGCGGGTTCAATCTTGAGCGTCTTAGAGAAATATCGTTCGGTGCGGATTTAAGCGACTTTGTACCGCAAGATATCACTGTTAATCCAGTCTCGCCGAGTTCATTGAACAATCGAAGAAAGCAATCTGAAACCAACAACGGCACCCAGACTGCAGGCAGTCAAAATCAGGCCGCATTTGTCCAAGCTCAGACGTTAAAGAGCACAACATATGATTTGATAACCGGCGATAGCGGTGGCCAGCAGACTTTCAATACAAGGAATTCTGTCCCTCATCCTTTCGAGGCTTCATCGCGGGAATTATTACAGCCATTAGCGATCAAGCCTCAACCAATGCCACGACAATCGCAAGTTGTTTTCACACAGAGTGCACTTGAAACTTCTAAGGGTCTTCTAAAGACAAGTCCATCCGAGTCATTCAACATGAGTCTTAATAATAAGTCATCTTCGTCAAACTTAAATTCAATCAAACTGCCACCACCTCCCTCGTGGGGGAACCACTCAAGAGCTAATCAGCACCAAGCATGGGAAACTAGCAGCTCATCATCAGCTATCTTGGGTAACAGGAGTCAAACATCATCAATCAAAAGCGAAACTGATGACGATCTGAATGCTCTGTTTGGCGCGGTTGCCACAGTCAGAGCACAGCCAGCCCTGACCACGAATCAACCAGTATTATCAGCGAACAACACAACAATTCAACCCAATTTTACGCCCATCATCTCAAATGATATGACTGCTTTGAAAAATAATGGACTAAATGATGGTTCGGTTAGCCTGATGAAGGAGCAACCCTCAAATAGCCAGCATGATTTCAGCATTTCAACTGGAGGTTACCAATTGATTGCACCCCCTGATACTCTATCTGCCACCAAACAATCTACAGCATACCGAACGGGTCCACAGCCTACCAGTCAGCTAGCCGATCGACCTTATATTGCATTTGAGCCCACACATGCGTGTTGGGACAATAAAAAGAAACAGCTAACATGGAAATTTGATAATCTCTTAGGTTATTACAAAACCGACGGCTATGGTTCCTTATTGGCTAAGTTGGACTTGAGACATCAAGCATTTGACGCAACATCAGAGAGTCACATCCGAGGAGAGCTCTGTGAGACCCTGAATGAGAGACAGCCCAAGCCCATAGAAGTGAAATTCTCGATTGTGGACTCGACCCTGTCTAAGGTTAATCTAACCATTGACTCGAATGGTTACAGAATGTCCCTCCTAAAGAAGGAGATCAGGTCTGGCAGGTACCAGAGTGAGCCTTACGTATTTTAGCTTTTGTACGGAAATAATCTCTTGATCGAATAAATTAATGGTGATAATCTCTGTCTCCAGTGTGTTTATGAGTTTGTGAGTGACTGATCTCGGACCAGTCAGTGCTCAATGGTGATCGCCAAGAGTCTTTATGTTACAAATCGTCGTCGGTGCCAAGGTGCCGCTAGATCGAGTTTGGTCTGGCAACACGAGGCAAGCGAGAGAGTGAGTGACAGAGGAAAATTTGAAGAATATCAGATTAACTCGCTCCCGCGCAACTTCATTAGTTGAATGTTAATGAGGAACTTTTCCTTTCAAGTGGCTACATTTTTTCCTGTCCCAGGTTAAGTCATAGCGATCGCAAAAGGAAGACAGAAGGGCAGAGAGAAAAGTTTATCTCAACTCTCACTAGGCTTTTAAGCGCCCGTGCTTACCCTACGTCAGGTGGTGACGAAGACGAGCCCAATGAGACTAGGGGGGGAAGATTCAAGAGAAAAGTGTCTCCATTGGTCAAGAATGGGCCGCAACAAGTTTTCGTAGGCGAAAAATAAACTCCCAAGATTACTCTATGCTCATCCCCAAGACTAGTGCCACTCCTCATTGGCCAATAACTGCAAATGAGACGGATAACTTCGCCCTTTTTCGCCCTGTCCCATCCTCTGTCCACTAGCTCTCTTTCCTGGCCGACAAAACGATCTCGAGCGAAAACCAACGACCATCACGAGCCAGGCAAACATCATTGAGAGGAGGCAACAAACCAAAGACATCGAGTTCTTCTAGCTCGAGCAAGACGGCCTCTTCTTGAACGGCCATCTCGCCGCTCGGAGATGTTAAGCGTTGTCTTTGCTCTTCCTGAGCGTCCATCTTGAGTGCGTGTGCTAGATTGTGTTCCAGCTAGCCCGTTAACTATTTGATACAATTTCACCACCACCTCCACCACCTTGGCAGCAGACGCAGTCCTGCCAAGCCTCTCAGACTTGCCCCTCCCAATAGGCCACCCGGCTTGAGCTAGCTCATCCAGCTAAGTCTTACATAAATTTAGACACATACAAACACTCAAATGATACAGTTACGTAGTGACACTCACCAACAACTCTCAACTTGTAACGGAAACAAATAGGCTTGGCTCACCAAGCTTTCTGGTAAGCTGTGTATGGGAAGATAATGGGCGCAACAATATTGGACGCCCTGGCGGCAGTGGACTGTTGGAAGGAACGTGTTAATCTTCCATGATAGGCAGCTAGTTGCTCTTGCTGTTGGAGTGCCCCAAGTGTAAGATCAACGAGCATTATAAGTTAATCATTAGCGCTCGTCTTTAACTTAAAAACTTAACTGTTTGAGTGAGTAAGTTACATAAAACTAGTTAGATATATATAAGGCAGTGTCATTTGCTTTCATCACTTTCGGTAGATCCATCGATAAAAAATCAGTTAATATTAAGTGCTCTCATCAATCAAGAGAGGAAGCCATCAATCGGGAAGAATCCATCAATAAATACCAGAAGATGCATCATTTATCGAAGGTGAGCATCAATAAACCTAACGAGATTCGAGAACGAGGGAGCGTATCAAAATGAAGATTGGTCTGATCAATCTTGCAAGAAGTCTCTCAGGTTGAAACTAAAGATTCATCGTCTGAAAAGTCATCTAACAATCAAATTTCGCCCACTTCGACTCTCCTCTCACGGCTGATCCATTCTAGCTCGTCGCAATTTGTTCAGCTCTAGTAGTTGTTGTCGCCCTTTGTGGTTTGGCGACAGCCTCGCAGCAATATCACGCCAAAAGTTATGGCAGGGACCACAAGCACAACAGCAACTGCGGACCCTACCACTCCTACTCGGTGAGGCCCACCGTCTACGGGGGTCGCAATCTCTACAACTACCGCGGCTACGCCCGTCACTACCCACTTCCGGCAGCTCAGCACAAGAGAAGACCCAACTACGGGCGCAACCAGTACGCCGGCATGCAACAGGTGCGTAAGTCGGTTAGACACATGCGCCCAAGACAGCCAGCCCGCGCCTATGGCAACGCTGGTCCAGCTTACCAGAAGCAACAGAAGCATCAAGCTCCTCAACACTTACCAGCTGGCTACACTTTGAAGCCAATCAAAGCGCTCGCTTTGGTCCCGATCTCCCACGGCTCAGGCTACTTCAACAAAATGGTTCAATACACGGACAAACCCGCTTACCGCGCTCCAGCTCCGTCATACTAAGTTAATGGAATCCGTAACGCCGCCGAATCATTGGCACCATCCTACTAATCGATCGATCCTCACTACTACTAATCTCTATTATTAAAACCGAAATGCTCGGCTCTCTCTCTTTTCTCTCTCCCTCTATACCGCTTCCTCGCTCTCTATGTCTCTGACTCTTTTTGTCCCCCCAGCTCTATGATATCAGTTTATAAATTTAAGATTCGTATGAGAACTCCCCCGTCGAAGATAGCTTTATTCAGAGGCCTACAAGAGGGATAATGACCGGTTAATTACAGGCCAAAAATCACTTCAATTCAAATCCCGATCCTCTAGGTACCTATACTCGAAAGTGAAACCCTCCTTCTTCCTCTGTCCCCATTTATCGTAGTCAAAATATATATATGTCCCCTGTTCGTACTCATCCGTTATAGACTTGGGCTCCTCGTGGCGCTGGAACCACATCATGTACTTGGTGTGGAACCTCCATGATTGCTTCTTCAATGCTTTAGCCGCTAGATATTGTGCCTTAGTTCCCTCCATAAAGTAGAATATGAAGAACAAGGTTTCAGTAGATAGCCTATGGAAAAATTCTGCCGTATCAGAATGGGGTAACGCCGTCTGAGGATAATACGGAGGACTTTGATAACGAGTCGGAGGCAGATATATTCTAAGACGTTGCGAGTCCGATGGGTAGATCTGATGATGAGCCGCTGCATCAAGCATAGCTAGTTGATAGTAGCAAGACTTGGATAATGATACTGGTCCTAGGGGAGCAACCCCAAGGAGAGGAGGAATCATCGTAGACAAGTTCTGGTTATTTGTTGTGGTGTCCTGCTGTTGCTGATGTTGTTGTTGAAGTTGTTGTTGCTGCTGCTGTAATTGTTGTTGCTGCTGAAGCTGCTGTTGCTGCAATTGTTGGTGTTGTTGCTGTAACTGTTGTTGCTGCTGTTGTTGTTGTTGTTGTTGCTGTTGCTGTTGTTGCTGCTGCTGTTGCTGCTGCTGGTGATGATGGTGATGAGGGTGATGCTGCTGTTGTTGTTGGTGCTGTTGCTGGTGTTGCTGTTGTTGTTGTTGCTGCTGCTGCAAATGTTGCTGCAGTCTAATCGGTTGTGGATGCTGATCTTGGCTCGACACAGATGGTACTATTGTGCTTGTTGACACCGACGCCGGGGTCGCAACTGATGTTGATGATGGAGCTATGGCTGGTGTCGGAGCGACAGAAGCTGAGACTGTTGTTAGACTAGCCGCTTGAGGCGCCACTGATGTAGGGGCAGTTGTCGCCGTCGAAGTGGTGGCTGATGTTGTTGTTGGGTGCGAACTGGCGGAAATTGTAGTTGTAGTGGATGAAGAGGACACAGCTGTTGTAGTGGTTGTATGCGCTGCCACTGTCGCTGGCGCAGTTGTGGTTGTTGCTGTAGCACTGGCGGACGTCACTTGGGAAGATGATGAAAGTGATGCAACAGCGGAGGTAACCACATCCTCGACAGCGACTTTGGGAAGAGCAATTGTCTCTACGACGCTATCAAGATCGAGATCATCATAAATCGTTTCACTATCTTCAAACTGCTCTGGATCCTCGATGTAGTATTCTACATCATCTTTGATTGTTTTGATTTGGTCAACGTCTAGAGTCATATTATCTAATTTTCTCAAAATTGTCTCTAATCTAACTATATGGAACCTATGTCTCATCAGAGAAGACTTTATCTTCTCGATCTGCGATTCTTTTTCTTTGTCACGTTTCTTTTTGAAGCTAGCCAGTAGAGATTCAATCTCACTTTCGTATTGTTCTGATTGCAAATTCAATGCATTTATAGAATTCGAGAGCCATTGATTGATTTCATCCTTCTCTTGCTGGGCGGGATCTAGCTTTTGCGCAGCACCAAGACCCTCTTTACTGTAAGCCTTTGTTTTGGTCTCGCGTTCAACAACCTTGAATCTCTCCATTTGAGTTTCGATCAGTTTTCTATTTTCGACTAATTGACGTTTATCCTTAATATCACTCGAAGCAAGCCAGGTTTTAATTTGATCTCTCAATCGTTGAAGTTTTTTGATCTCCTTCTTGAGATCAGATTCATACTTCTCCTTCTGGTTGCTGTTTGTGGCATTATGAACTTTCTGCCAAATATCCTCAAATGTCTCTACACCTTCCGTGACCTTCTTGAGACAGCGCTCGATCTCGCCCTGTAGTCTCCTTTTATCAGCCATCCTAGATTTTCTCCAAGGATTTGTACGTCAATAATATTTTCTATGCCTAATGAAGCCGCTGATTGTAGCTGATCGGTCATTCATTAACAATCTTCGTTGTGGATCACTATATGACCGAATGTTATAAACTCAATAGATATTAGTTCGGAGAAGAAGAGCCAGATAAAAGACCGAAGAATAAAGTTTCCACTTGCACAGAATCAAAAAACATGAATTTATTTTGACTCTGAATTCACGGTTCTTACTTCACGACGTCGAAGGCGAAACAGCAGCGGCAGGATCAGGATCGAGCGCGCCGCGAGTGGTCGAAGCTCCGAAGGCAAAGGCCGCAGAGGACTGTCCGAATTGTCTACAGTATCTACCCAATTGGATCGGCGGTTGGACGGCAGTGAGAAATCAGGAAACTTTTAATCCTTGACACCAATACTCGAGTATCCAGCAAGCTTTTTATAGTTCAAAGGAGTGGCTTAAGAGCATCCTGTGAGTGTCAAGTCTCCGACACATCCAAGATCAAGGTTTACAATCACGGGCTTCCCCGGGGCACGAGCCACAACGCGTGTCATCCTTAGGGGCGCGTGCGAACGCCGCTCGCGCTGAACCTGGCTCTCAAGTTGGTCCCCCTCCCTTCGAGAATTTCAAGCTAGCCCATGACTATTATGCTTCGGCATCCCCTGAATCAATTATATCCAAGAAAGACATAATGGATGGACTACCGAGATGGAAGGCGTGGGCCCAGATTTGCATGAATCTAGCGAGAACGGGTACAATTTGTGTAGAAGGAAATATTGGCTGTGGTAAGACGACATTCTTGAACTTTTTCCGTCAGCGGTTTCAGGCGGCCGGCGAACCAGTCCCAGGTGTTATAGCGGAACCTGTTGAAAAATGGCGCAACGTAGAGGGAGAAAATTTGTTCCAATATCTCTACAAGGATCCTGCTAGATATTCGTTAGCATTTCAAACATATGTCCAATTAACTATGATGAAACTACACATGAAGCGCCCCAAAATGATGGAACGCTCAATCTACTCAGCGCGTTATTGTTTCGTTGAGAACCTATACCGATTGAACTACTTGTCTCGACTAGAGTATGTCATCTTAGACAAATGGTTCAAGCATTTAGTAACCGATGGTCAAGACGAGTTGGGTCTGTTGAAGGATATCGATCTCACGGAGAAGGAAACCGAGTACGATATGTTGACTAGACCGAAAGGCATCGACTTGGATATGATTATTTATTTGCGTTGTAGTCCATCCAGAGTCATTGAACGCATCAAGGCTAGATCACGAGCTGAGGAAAAAGATATTTCGATTGGGTATATCCAGAGTTTACATGAATTGCACGAAGATTGGCTCGTAAAGCAAAAATTTCCCGTTCCAGCTCCTGTCTTGGTGTTGGACACCAATTGCCACCAGAGTTCATTAGTGAGGCTTTACGAGAAAGCTGAACCATATATATGGGGTGAGATGAAGCTGACAGAATCACCAACAATTATTAGCCTAGACGACGAAGCATCTATTCTGAGAAACTTTTAACCCAAGCATGCCCCTCAGCCGTTCATGAGGTGATGTAGCAGGACTATTCTTCGTGTATAATGTGCATCACGATAAGAAAATAGAAATGATTGTGAATCTAGATTGAACATCACAGGGCGATTAGAATCCATTTGCTCGTCTGTGAATTCCATTCCTATCGATTTCAGACTTGAATCCTCCCAGTCATACGATAAGACTATCAGCAGATCTCATATATCAAATATCTAACTCCTATGTGCCCAAATAAAGAAGAGTATCACACCAAAGCCTATAGTTGCAGATTTGACTATATCAGCCATTAAATTTGGCTCTTCGTTTGTGTCCGCCATGGGGTCTCCTCGAGAGATGTCGATGATGTGAGTGTTTTTCTGGGCGTACCTATGCATATATTCCATTAGGGGCTCTAGGAGTCTAACATGTAATCCTAATTTTTGTTCATCCTTGTATTTTCCAACGATTATTCTCTTGAGAAAGTTGTATAAAGTAACATCGGCCGGTGTATACGCGTCTGTGTTTAGCAGCGATAAATTTTGGGAAGAATTCTCCTTCAGATGCTCTGAGATCATGGTCAACAATTTCTTAAGATCATCCGACACATGCTCCAAGGATGGGACTTCGATGGAAGCGAAATGGAACTCCTGAACCATCTTTGCGGCACGTTTTTCTAGGAAGCCAGCTCGCAAAAATCTCTCAACTAGTGCCTGGTAGTTAGGCATTTGAAACAACTCTCTCTTGGCGAGATAGTAATTCTCTTTTGAGCAGATCAATCTCTGTATGAGAGCTGGCTTGAATTTCTTCATGAACCAGATGGTCAAAATGTCAGAGTCTAAATTGATTAGGGGATCCAATTCCTCCGACTTGACCACATGGTCCGGCTGCTCAGCTGTCCTAATGTAGAGAAGTCTCTCGATTTCCTCATCTAAATCTTCAGCTCTCGGTCGTTCGCGACCCACTAGATCGTAGATGAATTTCCGAAATAACATTGCTGGAGAGTCATTGGGATAGAGGACCTAATAGTAAACAAAAGAACAATAATTAACTGGCACATTTAGGCGCTGCATTTATTTGTCGAAAGTGATTTCAGTCGCGCGGTCTGCACGTGCATAATTATTTGAGCAACAGTACTTCAGCTCGGTGAGGAGGATACGTACTATTGTTTGCGCGGAGATAAGCCATCGCTAGTGGATGTTGTGGACTTATCTAAATCTTGGTGTGTCTTGATGGCTAGTTTTGCGGCTTTCGCTAACACTTCCTTTAGTGGATCAGGATGTAAACTTCCTAAGCCTGATTTCTTCGTGTACGACAACTGGCCTTTCGAATCGAATGCTAAAGTCAGTCTTGCTATTCCGGCCGCAGCCTCCTCCTCTGTGACGTCTGCAACATATTGGTCATGAATGCGTGTTAAAGTTAAAAGGATTGGTAACTGAGATGTGTCTATGGGGCAGTACTCTTCTTGGTCAGGTGATAGAACGAAATCATTGGCATCTTCTTCGTCCGCTATCAACTTGGGAACCCGAGTGTTCGCTAGGGCAACCTTGATTCCTTGGGCAGATAAATCTAATAATTGTGAGGCACAACAACACTCCAATATGAGCACATCGATATAGATTATCCAAACTTTATGGCCCTCAGATATGCAAAGAGATCTTCTATCTATGGCTGGAGTTATTGCATTGCTCAAAATGAAAACCAACTCTTGAGCCAAGTCCTCCCCACCTCGGCCCTCAAACTTTGGACTAGCATTCGCTGAACAATCAACACTTATCTCAACAATACCTTGGTCTGGTTCATCCGGCGTGGGTATACCAACTTCTACTTTAACGCCCACAGTGATGTTGCAATTCTTCGACTGTATGGAAGCGCTGCCATTGCAACCCGATAAGACACCGGCTCTAACTTTGATTTCCCTGATATCAAAACAGGCCCTACCATCTAGACGAAAATTGTCGGTGACGCCACTTACAGCGAGAGCCAACTCCCCATCACTAAAGAGATCCCCTAAGTCGTCCATAATTTGATTCTATAATGAGATTTTCATCGTTGGAAATGGTATTGGGATTAAGATATGGAGCCGACACGAGGTAGTTGCCAGCAAGCACCGTGCGCCCACAGGTTCTTGCGGGTTCATGAGACACGCGGGCACCCTCTGCTAATGCGTGTGGGCTCTGGCAAAGGTTTGTTTACTCTTTAAGATCAGCGGCCATTGGCGGGTATCAAATGGTAGGGTAATCCGTGAAATTATGACCAGGTGTCGGCAAAAGGACGGATTCTTTTCGGCATCTCTAGCTCTAGATTGGCTGAACAGCGAAAGATTGGCCCGACAGTCCACTGCCCGAATGATGAATCATATCTCGGACGGGCAATCTGCAAATCCATCTCTCGAGGGAAAAACAGTTCGAAACTAGGTGAGATCTATTTTCTCGTGGTTTCGAAAAAAGACCTCTCCGAGAACTACCCAGTCAGCAAATAAGATTGTTGCTGGTAAGGATAGTATCAGTAATGTCCAAGGCTGTGTGAGCGCTTTCCTTGTTGCCAAAAGGGGCCTCTCGGCACCTGAAAAAGCAGCAGCATCTCATCCTGTATGTGGTCCCCAGTGTTCTTTGCGAGAGCCGAGAGGTTTCCGCCGAAGCTGTTTTCAAGGTTTCAGTGATCATTAGCCCCGGTTTTGGGGGCAGTCATAACCAAGTATATTGCTGGCGCAAGACAAGGCAACACAGTGCCACACCGATAACCTAGGATGTGTAGGTATTGTCCAGATGGGGAAAGTCTGGGACCCAAATAAAAGCCTGGGGCTTGTTCGTTTCTCATCAAACGCCCATTCCGCCATGGCCCAGTTCTACGTTGGTCCTCCTACCACCATTGCCGACGGGCTTGTTTGGTCTCCGCTGCATCCTCTGTCAGCGGGCTTCAAACTGTGCGCCGCCAGCACGGGCCCTGACTACTTCATAGATCCCACTGAACTCTGCCTTTATAGTGCTTTCGGCACGGCTCTACTCCAAGAGTTTTGGCCAGGGTAGCCATCTCAGCTCACAGCGAACAGGAGCCCCTGCTTTCCGATTGATCATCAAAACAACTGGGAGCGCCCTTCAGGAGACATAGTCAAGTTCTTCCCCCCTCCCCACCAATCTTGTAAATTTGGCCAGAATCACGATGGGCCAATACAGTACAAGCCAGTGTGCCTGGTAGGCAGGATCCAGGGCCTCTTCACGTCCGATGGGCAGTCTGCAGTGGAACAGGCTTCTTCTTCTTTCCCCCAAGTGTGTGCGCCTGTTGCTTCTTGCGCGGGAGTGTGAAAGTTGTGTGCGCCTTCTTGTGTGGTGGTGGTGGTTGCGGTCATTGTTCGTGTGCTTCATGGAGATCGCGACTCGCGATCAGGTCCGAGAGGTAGAATCAAAAATTGAGGAGTGCCGGTGGCTTCTAAATCTTAGCACACCGAAGCTGAATTCAGAAGATGCTGTAAAAACACTATTATCATCCTTCCTATCCGATGATAATCCCTCATTGGATGGAACTAGTATCAGCTCTTCTGGGAAACTTCCTTGTGAGATTCAGATCCATATGCCGGCAATCAGCATAGCAACTGGAACCGGCAGCAGGTTGGGCCCGTAGCCCTGAGTGTCACATTAGTTTTCATGCCCGATATTTATTCGCAAGACTTCCTAATATGCCTAACGTTTATGAATTCAACCAATATACTACCTGTTATTAGTGGTCTCTCACACTGATGAAATTCATCATCAATTATTGACCACGTACCCAGTGCCATAGTAGATACTCAGTCGTAATAACAGATAGTTTCTCTCCAAGATCAACTCCATTCATGGGATAGTCAACTAGTTAAGGTTGAAAATGGCTTTCGGAATCGAATTTTGCATGAGCAAATCGAGCAAATCATCAAAACAGCGCAGCTCGTCTCAACATCAATCTAATCGGAAAAATAGTAATGTTGATCTCTTCCAATCAACAAATACCGCCGCTAATAATAATAATCTAAACTCCAATTCCAATAGCTTAAACGGTAACAGTAACAATCGAAACAGTCAGCATAGCTTGAATCACAGAGATCATCATACAACACCTACAACAACAACTACGACGACCAACACTACCCCCAACACCAACCTCGCTCTGGTACCTCAGTCTGAGTTATTAGATCATAATAATCAGAATCTAGGCTCGTCTGTCACAGACATTCGCCATGTGGTGGCAGATTATTATGCCGTTATGGAAGATGAATTAAGCGTAGTCCGTGGTGATATATGTCTATTCGAATATTCTGTGGAAGACGACCAAGGCAAAAGTTGGTCATCTGTGTTGTGCTTGACTCAAAACAATGCCAGGGGTTTTGTCCCTAGTGAGATTCTATCCATTGAGAAGCCAAAATATTTGGCCCAATATAGAAAGAAAAGTCAAAGAACATTTTCCGACCATCAAGGTAACGAACATCATCACCACCACCATCATCCCCAACACAACCATCATATGTCCCTCAATCCACTTCATCACACCCAAAGGCACCATCATCATATAGATGGTAGTCGCACTCACCATCACTCTCACCATCACCATGGACCACATCATACAAGTGGTGTGGCCCCCACTGTTATAAGCAATGCTGCTGCCGGGTTGATGGGCCGAGTATCTCAGTGTGAGGTTAATAAAATTGCCCAGTGTATTAGTGATAAAACCTGTCCATCAAATGGAGACAGTATCCGCTACCAACCGATGGCACATGTTGAGCCGCACAATCACCTTGTTGGTCCACCTCCACCGTCTGATCACCATGCCCATCATCAATCACGACTAGACATTCACCACCACGCGAACATGCTGCAAGGAAGTAGCAGCGGTTGCCAAACTTTTCAGAAATATCCTGAGCCTTCCTTTCCCGTGCATCACCTGAACCTCGCTTCATATTATAATTTGGATAGTGGCCCACCACCAGTCGAGACGCCTTATGATAGGTTCAGACCCCCATCAGAATGCATCCCTTTCAGACGAGAGGAGCCTGGTGATCTCTATGTGGTTCTATTCAACTTTGTTAACCGCGAGGAGAGGGATATAAGTGTTAAGCCGGGCGATTTTGTATACGTACTTAATAAGAATGATATCCATTGGTATTGGGTGCGCCGTGAAGAGGATAATCTAGAGGGTTTCGTGCCCTCACGTTTTATAGTCCCGAATGATAAGGCGGAGTCAGTTCTAAATAAGGGCAATTCAACAGTTACAATGAAATCATCAAATGCTATCGATTGTCACACTTACATCAATACAGGATGCTCGAGCCGATGAATGAAATTTCCTCATAACAAAAGCTGTTTGCGCTCTCTTTCTCTCTCTCTCTCTCTCCCTTTTTGCTTGTATGTCGATAGTTGTATGGAAGAAAGATTCAATCTCACTTGAAACTTGATGCAATCGTTTCGATATGCATTCTAGAGCCGATAATTACATAAACAGTTAGTCTGACTCGGGCAAGTATCGCCATGTAATACTTCCGGTCGGTAGACGCATCGTTCTCTCGTCGTCTCGGGTTAGAGAAGGAAATATGTTGCAAGCCTCTCAAGCGCTAATGAGATAAGACTCTTACCGTAGGAGTAGCGAAGCAGAAGGAAAGAGTTATAGTTTCTGTGTGTCGAACTTCTTTCTGAAATCAACTTTTATCTTATGATACTATCAATTACCTTGGTTGTCGAATCGCCGGCTAACGACGAGGTGACTAAGTCGTGTGATCCAGTTACCTAATGCCAAGATGTGAGGTTAACGGTAGACTATAGAGTGTAGGATCAGCTAAGTTTGAAAAATTTAATTTTGTTTCTTTATCAGATTGCGCCAGCTTTTTGAGCGGCAACCGAGGGATTATTGACAGTTTCACCGAGTTGGTCGAGAATTTCTTGTCTATAGTCGTCGAAATCGCCATCAATTTCTTCGATGGTTTGATTTTCGACCACATATAGAACACATTCAGTTGCTCTAATCAGCCTCTCGTCGTGGGTAACAACCACCACGCCTCCTTTGAATGTACTTAATGCATCTGCCAGAGCATCAATTGATTCTAAATCAAGATTATTTGTCGGTTCGTCAAGAATCAACACATGAGGAGCATGTAGAGCTAGTTCGCACATAGCTACACGAGATTTCTGTCCACCACTCAACTGACAATTCGGTATTGTATGAGCGTGACCAGCCAGCCCAAAAGAGCCCAGATACTTCCTTGCCTCTTGATAATCCAGGTTAAAGACTCTTTGAAGGTACTGAGTTGGGTTTTCCTCTGATGTGAGATGTTCACCACTATGCTGATCAAATTTGGCAATCCTAGCCCGGTGATTTTGCCTTCTCTCACCAGACCTGGGTTCTAACTCACCGGCTAGGAGCTTCAAGAATGTGGATTTGCCTACACCATTTGGTCCAACAATTGCAATTCTTGAGTCAAGATCGACACCGAAGTTCACTTTCTTGAAGATCAGAGATCCTTCCCCGTATCCAAAATCAACATCGTAGAGACCCAAGATTGGTGGTTGTAAGTCTGTAGGTTGCCTAAATTTAAATTTGACTATATAGTCTTTGGGTTTCTGCAACAAATCCACCTGTTGAGTTTCTCCCTGACGCCTTGTTTTCTCCTCCTTGACTTTCTTTTCAGCTTGCTTGCCAGATTTACCACTTTGTTTGAGATTCCTCAACTGCTTCTGCTGCTTCTCATAGTCTTTAACCTGCTCTCTTCTCTTTTGCTCAAGCATTGTTTTGAATTGTGAGTAGTTACCCCTATAGTAAAATAGTTTCTGCTGGTCTAGATGGATGATATCCGTGCACACATTGTCCAGGAAAGACTGGTCGTGAGAGACAATCAAGAGGGTTTTCTTCCAACTACAAAGATAGTTATCCAGCCAAATAACAGCATTCAAGTCCAAGTGATTTGTCGGCTCGTCCAATAGCAGTAAATTGGGCTCCATAAATAGGGCACGTGCAAGTGAGACTCTCATACGCCAACCACCACTAAAATTCTTAACAGGCCGGTTTTGCATCTCAGGAGTGCTAAATCCTAGACCGGCAAGGATTCGTCTCGCCTTTGGCTCAGCCTGGTCTGCCCCTAATTGAACTAGCTCCTCATTTATCGCATTTATCCTATCGCCGGCCAAATCGTCATCTTTCGCCTCCAATCTTTTGAGCTCAGCTTCGAGTTCGGAGACTCTCTTATCAGCTTTCATCACAGCGTGAACTGCCGGGGTATCGTCTGCAACTACCTCCTGTTCACATAGAAGAATGTCTAAAGATTCAGGGAGCCCTAGAGATTTCTTGTCGGCTATGTGGCGTAACAAAGTAGTCTTGCCGTGACCATTTGGTCCAACCAAACCATATCGCCTACCAAATGTAATTGAAAGACTTGCATTAACAAATAATGCTTTACCGGCGGCTGATATGGAGAAGTCTTCGAGTTTTATGGCATTGTCTAGCTCTTGGATGTTCTTATCTGCTTTGGATACCGAGAAAGTCGAGTCGAGCTGACTCAGATGGGCAGTTAGTTCGGCCACCTCACTCTCATGTTTAGCTATTTTCTGCAGCTTCTTCTTTTCTTTCCTACTGAGATTTTCCTTATCACCCATTAGATAAATATTTTTGCGACCTAGTTAAAAGTGTCGGAATACCTAGAAACAAGCGGGAGGCAATCAATCAGAACAATTTAAGAAATATTTTCAATGGCCGATGGATATAATTCAACTGTTTGGGAAGTTGCTGGCTTGGCAACAAGACTCTTAAATGCATTGTCGCGTGCTACTCCGGCTGCAGCGGGCCCACTGACACAAGTCGCATTTGGCCGGCACGCTTTCTCGTGCTCGCAGTTGCCTGCAGACCGACCGAATCCTCAGTGTTCGATTTCAATTAGGCTAGGCATCACGACCGGGAGTAAATTAACCTGAACTTGTTTAATCTCATTCCTTTGGTCATCTCCAAGATGGATTGCTGCAATCCAACGGTTTCTATGGATGTGGGTACTAGTTTTTGAGCGTTGCCTCATTGCGACCTAGAACAATGTAAGCCTGAATGAAGACTTGGGTTTGAGCACCTGCCGGAGATGCCGATCGCGCGCCGCACAAAAAATCCATTCCTCTGTGTTTATTGGATTGACAGGACTGCCAAATAAATAAACTCCAAGGTTGTTTCTCAAAACTAATCAAATGGGTGAAAACCTGATCTTAGAGAGAGCCAGGGAATATTTGGGGTATGAGAGAGTTGAAGAGAATCGTAGGCAAATAGAGGAGATAATCAACGAACCGGCCAGGAGCGATGAACTCCGTCGCCTCTTTGACCAGCGGTTGCTTTTTGGCACGGCCGGTCTAAGGGGAAAAATGGGCCCGGGATATAACCAATTAAATGATCTAGTCATAATACAAACCTCCCAAGGTCTGTCGAGCTATCTAGCGGAGCAATTCAGCCCCGAAGACTGCGTAACCAGGGGCGTCCTTATAGGTCATGATGCAAGACACAATTCAGCCAGATTTGCGCGTTTAGCAGCGGCCGCTCTTTTGCATAGGAACATAAGGGTTAGATTTTGTGAAGATATTATACCCACACCCCTTGTGGCCTTTGGCGTGACACGATATAAGTGTCTCGCTGGTATTGTGGTCACTGCTTCACACAACCCTAAAGACGACAATGGTTACAAAGTGTACTGGTCGAACGGTGCCCAAATTTTATCCCCTCACGACAAAAATATTCAACGCCACATTGAGCTCCGAGAAAACCTCAAGCCTTGGCCCAACTCATGGATAACCGAGAGCTCAGATTTGGTGGAAAGATACCCCAAAATTTTTGAACAGGTCCATGTAGACTTGGTGGAAAAATACTTTCGTTATATAGAACGGAAAGTGGTGAGAAAATTCGATCAAGATGAATTGACAAGAATCGCATACACAGCAATGCATGGGGTTGGTCACGAATACCTCACAAGAGCCCTGAAGATGGCCAACTTCAAGGATATATTTCCCGTTCAGGAGCAGCTCTTGCCAGATCCGAACTTTCCAACAGTCAAGTTCCCTAATCCTGAGGAGCATGGCGCTTTAGATTTAGCGTTTGAGACAGCTGCCAAGGAAGGCGCATCCCTAATACTGGCAAATGACCCGGATGCTGATCGATGTGCGGCTGCTTTATACAATCCACAGACAAAAGAGAGCCGTGTCCTCAACGGTAACGAACTGGGTTCGCTGTTGGGTTGGTGGCTATGGCATACAAGGAAAGATCGTGATCGTAAGCCAGCGGAAAGATATTACATGCTCTCGACGGCCGTCTCTTCTCGATTCCTTCAATCCATGGCGGAAGTCGAGGGCTTCCGTTTTGTCGAAACTCTCACCGGTTTCAAGTATATGGGTAACATGGCTGAAAAAATTCTACTTGAATCAGCGGACAACGAAGTGCTATTCGCTTACGAAGAGGCGATAGGTTACATGGTCAATTCTGAGATTCTAGATAAGGACGGTATCACTGCTGCTCTCCAGGTTGCACAGTGTGCTGAATACCTCAATCGAGAGAAAGGCGTAACTCTGGTTGATCAGCTTGATTGGCTCTATGCAAAGTATGGTTATCACTATACCATGAACTCCTACTATCTGTGTTATGACAAAGTTACCATAGAGAGAATCTTCAAGAATCTCCAGAATGATTATCCGGCCGACTTTGGCGACCAGTATCCTGTGACCAGAGTGAGAGACTTGAACAATGGCTACGACAGCTCAACTAAGGACCAGAAACCGCTGTTACCCACCAGCTCGTCCTCGTTTATGGTGACATTTTTTATCGGAAATGGGGAAATAGTTTTTACCATAAGAACGAGCGGAACTGAACCAAAAATCAAGTATTACTCAGAAATTGTCAGTAAGCCTAGCCAAGGCGAAGACTTCCTACAGGTCAAGAGAGCAACTAGGGAGAAATTGGAAAAATTCTTAAAGGTCGCTATTGAGCGTTGTCTGTCTCCCAATCTACACAATTTGAAACCAGCCGCAGACAATTAGTGATTCATTTCACATTTCAGATGCATTGAAATCAAAGTCTGTCAAAAATAAATCATTCCGGCGGATCCGCTCGTTTTCGGACAGAGAAGGGATATCCTTTTTCTTTGATAAAAACTTTCCTCTTCGAACACAGGTGAGGCGCCCGTTCAGACCAAAATCCTTGGATGTAGGTAACAAGGTGACCTAAAGTGTTACATGGAATTTGTACACAGGGAATCAGCTTCATGTGAACTCATGCAACTTGAGAGGTGTTTTGGTCAATGGCTCCAGATTATCGTCAGGAGCGATCAACGCACGGCGCTGGCAATTGAAAAGTTGAGGGGAAAAAAGCGCGCGAGCTCGGGCCCCTCTGCACGTCCTGGCACCTCAGGATATATAAACAAAGAAACCCTCCCGGTAGCTATAGCCATTTCTATATGGTCAAACATTTTGAAAGATTATGTCAATTTAACTTAAGCCCGCACTCAACCTCCAAACGAAACGATGGCTCGTGTTCCTACATGGACCGAGCTTCGTTTGGATGCAACCAAGTTGATCCAGAACCAGAAAGAATGCAATCGTAGTGTCCACAATTTATTAGATTCCGCAATACCTGAACTTGATAGGAAGATATCAATTTTAAATGATCACGAGCGTCGCAAAATTAGACCATATAACCCACTGAATGGTTATCAATCAAAAAAATTGATAGGCCAATCATCCAAACCGGCACAAAAAGTAGCCCGAATACCCAGGGATGCAACCTATGAAAATATTAAGGGCCATGATCGAGTAAAGCCGCACATGGCTCAACACTATGACCACAAACCCGACGAAGATGATCACCATTATGAGGTAATTAAAGATGATGCCGTGATAGACTTGGAGAGGAGACTATCCTCTTTGAACACTAAGAGCCCAACCACCAAAAAGTATGAAGAACCTTCTGACAAAGCAACCGATACAGTCAAGCCCGACCTCAATACTAAGACGAACTCCAAGAAAGCAGAAGTTTTCACGATAGAGTTCGATAAGCATGAGGAAAAGCGCAAGCATGTATCCATCAAAGCCCAGCGCCGACCCGAGGAGAGGCCCTCGGAAAAACCTGGTGCCGCCCTACAAACCTCGCGGCCAAGAAAAATAAGAAACTCAGATTTAGAAGGTTTGGAACATCTTAAGCCCCCACCGTTAACACCAAGTGAATATTTGAGATTGAATCGTCCTGAAATGGTTACAAACGCCGACAGACGTGTCAAGCGCCTCAAGAGTAGCGCTGACAAACGGAAGTCTATATCCGCAAGTAAGACAATCAACGCCCTCGAGCAGATCAGGCTCGCCTCTCGAAGCAGTAGTAATTATCGGTCCCAGAAATCATCTTTAAGAAGTGTACCGTCCCGGGATAGTATGGCGCCCACCTATATGGCCAAAGATAAACTGAGCGAAAAAGAAATGAAAAGGCTCACCGCCAAAATATATAATCGACTGCCTGAGGTAAAAAAGCAGCGCACCGAGCAACTAAAAAAGCACGTACAAGTGCAAAATTACAAGAACAAGTTAGAATATGGAAGGAAATTATTGGAGAATCGCCGTCATGGTGTGATAAATTATCCCCTCAGAACACACTACGACGATACATCTCTGGTTGGTAGCCAGGATACTTCAATGACGAGTAGCGGAGATCGCTCGTCTGACGGACTGCCATTTGGGTCCTATTAGGATATTGCATTGTTGCCCATGTTAGCTATTAGATAATTAGGACTAGGACTAGGATGGAACAAAAAAGACAAGATCTTGAGGGATTGAGATCAAGTTCATTTTATGAGGTAACTTTCACCCTAGCGCTTTTCAATCTGGTCGTACAAATCTACCGACTAGCAGATTGCATTATCGATTTCTTAAGTCACGTTTTAAGTTGTCGAGACCCTATCGATTACTTCAATCCTCTCACATCGAACAATCTCAACACCTATGATGTGTTTTGTCCAAACAATATCGATTTGATATTCAAACTAATTGAAGGATCAATACTGACGTTCGCCGCAACATTTGGCGTTTTTGACTTGCTAACCTTCAATCCTTATGGCTTAGTATTTTATATAGTTGTATTTGCCACACATTTTATCTTGTTAGTTATCGGGCTGACCGTCTCACATGGTAAGTACGAGAGGAAATCTAATCTAAGTCTCAAACATCTAGACGAGTGCCCTCTAACCAATTACGCCTTGATCACTTTTCCCCTGTCCACTGCAGAGAGCAGAATTGAGGTGCTCTCCACCGAGTTTGCTTTATGGTTGTTGACTGCGATTCTTGAATTCGCGTCGGTGGTATCAATGGTTTTGGCTTTAATCTTCATTATGGTCTAAGGAAACTCGAGGAATGAAATGGAGAAATTTCACAAGAGATGATTATAAATTAAACAAAGACGGTTTTAGGAGGCACGGAAAGCACCAGCGGTTGCACTTATTAGATTGTACTTCAGGCGGTCTCAAAATCAACTATTCTCTGTAAACCATTGGCGGTGGTCTCCCGAAGACTTTGGTGAGAAGCTCTCGTTGTCTCTGTTCATCCGGATTCAACTCATCAAAGTCGAACAGATCATCCTCCTCGATTTTTTCAATCTTATCATTGAACTTGGCAAAGTCCGCATCCGACCAACTTAGTACTTTCGGTGGAAATGTGAGAATATTGTCAAAGTTGAAGTATAGTCTGTGACAAATCCTAGCTGCCAGAGTCATGACAATGAAGAATAACCATTCAAAAGTCAGCATGATCGCTATGACTGTTATGAAGGTTGTCAAACTAGACACTGGGTCGAAGACTGACACAGCTTGATCCTCTTCACTCCTCTCCACTCCAGCTACGCCCGATTTGACTTCCGAGTCATCGGACTGGTTCAGAAAGTCGACTAGCGACTTTATTGTGCCCTCGTCTGCGCTCCAATCACCATCATTCTCGCCGGCAGTTTGGACCCGGTTAGGTCGGGAGGCTCGTAACGATTGTACTGTCGATCTAAGAATGTCTGACGCAATCTTATGGCTCATTTCCATTTTGTTGCTTGCCTCTATCATCAGCGATCTTGGATGAGAAACTGATTTTTTCAAGGCGGTACCAATCAGTTTTATGCTGTGAAGGAAGCCCGGTTTCTCCTTTCTGTCCTTCATCAGTCTCAACAAGTCCAACTTAGCCATCTTCTTCATTGCAGATCTCATGATCTTCTGGGCAGCATCTCTTGTGGCCTCACTTCGGGGGATCATCTCGTGCAAACTGTTTATATCCAATTCAACCAGATCATCATCGAACACCATCTCCTCGATGCTGGAGACTCGCTCGGCACAAGTGTCCACCAGAGACTCGTTTTCGTCGCTGCTCTCGATACGCATGTACATCATGGGCTCACAAACTTGAACAGCAATTATCCAGTCGCGAACCATCGGATTGTCGGCCAGAGTTAAATCCAGATCCGGATCCATGGCCATGTAACCGTGATTTGCAAGTTTTGCTATAGAGAGTATACTTCCGGCATAGAAGCGAGCTAATTGGTGGCATATCAGGGCAGGTTTGAAGAATGTGTTCACCTCCTTAGTGGCCACTTTAAGGTGTCGAGCTTTGCTCTTTACGCATTCTTCGCGTTCGAAGGTTAAGATATCTTCAGGACGGCGCAATTTAACCAGAGCCTCACGATACTCGTTCAAGCTCATTTCCACCTCGTCGCGAGGTTTCACATTCATCGAGGCCGGATCATCGGGTTGCTCCTCAATCAATTTCATGTTTGCCTCAATATGCGGTTCATCCTGATAAACTTTATCTCTTGCCTCATCGAACACTTTGCTCCTTGCTCTAAGTTCCTCGCGAACTAATACCAAATTTTTGATCAAATTTTCCTTACAAACTCTTGCAGTTTGTATGGCGTACTTTGTGAAGAATTTGCCTGTTATGTGGGCTTTATGAAAACCAACAAGTGTCGTAATGCTCTTATCTTTATGCAGATACTTCTTATGATAACCGATCAGTGCATCAATCTTGTTTGGATCGCAGACATTTTTATTGGTTACTAGGTTTTCAAGTTCCAATATCGCTTCATGAGAGTGGCGACACTGCTTTGGTAGATCTTTCTTTAATTGGTCCGGATTAAATTGTTTGATTTCTCGGAGAAATGATCGAAACTCTTGAATCGAATTGAAATCCAATCCATTCCTGCATTGTTCTATTATCCAATCCAGGCCAACTGGTTGGTTGGCCGAGTCTTCGGCACTCTGGCAGAGCAATACGAGCGAGTTTGCCGCAAGGACGGCCGTTAGGAGCAGAGTTCGGAGCTCTGGTCTCAATTTCTCAGCTGTCATCATAATTAGATGACAATTGCAAATGGTTAATAGTAGCCAGTCATTTAACTGCCAAGAGTGTCGTAAGATCAATGATAGTGAATGATGTTTTCACTATTCTATCACAGCTTCTAGATGCAAGCGCGGCACAACATATAATCCACAACAAGAGAAAGCGGAAAGGGACCGCTATTTTAGTCCAGCACTCGAGCTGGTGAGATTCATTCGAGTCGAGGCCTAAAGATAGTAGCTTGTGGGACCCTCAACACTGGCTGACGTCCTATTTTTGAATATATACCATCGACTGTGAGGCTTCTCGTGCTCACTCGCAACTAGTTAGCTCAAAAGGGCATCGCTGATTCTGGCCGATTCCGTACTGATATCATCCAGAAACCCCTAATTTGATCATACTAGCGATTGCAAAGGCTACAGTCTGACCATATAGGTCCTAGAGGTGATGTTGCGCTCGGGTTGTGACGCAAGCTGGACAGTCGTTTTGTAAATCATTTTGGACAATCTTTCTATTAGACTGGACTGATTAACGAGACAATCAATACCGATGAAAGAGATCAGGCTCCAGGAATCAGTCAAATGAGGATCAAAAGTATTTCTCAGAGACTAGAGATCGTTCCATGGGCGTAAATCTAAGATTAGAGCAGTTACTATCGGTCAGTAGACGACAATTTCAGGAGTCCGTTTACTGGAGGCTGCCATGTTAGAGCCCATAATTGCACCAATAAAAGACCGTTTACTAATTACTAATTATCGGCAAGATAGCATGGCAAGATCATAATCTCTGTATCTTCACATTTGATCGTTTGGGTCGTAAAGCCAAAACGAATGGGACAGATTATTCGTTATGGTACGATAAGTTATTCCTCTACTTGACTCCTGACCAAAGCGTCCGTTAGACCAACAGGAGCTGGAGCGCGCAAGGAATATTTATCGTGCACCCTGAACAAGACCAACTCTAATCGTAAATCCTACTTCTTGGTGGTGTTCTTTGGTCATGCCCTTCAAGTATGCATAAATTCAACACCACCCAAGCTCGAGCTCGCATATGAGATAGGAGAGCCGTGCAAACTTCTTCAAGGTGGAAGCTTTAGTTTGGACCAGAGGCGAGAAGGTCGGCCATTATCGAGCTGAATCAGGGTGTGTATGTGTCGTAATTTCCTCTGAAAACATATCTCTGTTGTTTTTGTATCTCTCGCTCTGTCCAGACACTTTTGTCCCTGGTTGTTGCTTGTGGATTCGATGTAGATCATTTAGGCGAAAAGTTATCCTCTTTGGTGATGTCCTTTGCTCGAATTGCACGAGACTCGCCACTTAACAAGACCTAAGTCCACTAAAAGTTTCAAATCAGTTCGGCTAGTTTTCTTACAACTCGGCTGGTTCTCTCTAGTAAGATGATAGCCTTGGTTGGTTAATTGGTTGTCCTTTCTCGCTACTGATATATTGGACAGCTTTGTGTCTCCCTAAGGCCATATGGTATTAACTGTGGTAGCCGTTAATGTGGCCCAAAATGAGATACTGAACAGCCAGGTCGATGTATCACGAGAGAAATGATTAAGGTTTCAATTTCTTTCGACATGCCATTTCTCTTTATCTTAAAATCATGCTTGTGCACAATCACTTCCACGAAGGCGCTAGAGGAACGATCATTGGACATGATGGTCTTGGCAAATTAATGTCATCTTGAGATTCAAAGGACCACCCGCTTCTCATGGACAAACGTTTATGGCCACAACTCGCCGCGAACAAAGACCTTGAGCAACGGATTGCGGCGATTGCACGGTCCAGTTTACTGTGGCCTAGCTTGAGCGTCCTCCAATGGGACCTAATCAAAGTTGCCTTAAACTTTTGGCACCCTGGAAGCCCGTTGGAATAGCTCAGTGGGGCTTAATAGTGATATGGCCCAGTTGGAAGCGCCCATCGAGATGCTCTCATGGACAGATACGAGAGCAGACCATTAGAATCGCTCCTTTTCGGCTTCCCTTTAACGAATGAGACCAAGCTTTCCTTGTCGTGCAAGTGTGATAACATCTGGACGTTTAATGTTTCACACTGGACAAGGTCGCCCACCATTCATGGTCCGATGTCAATGTTTCTTGGCTACCGACCTCTGCAACCAAGATCAATAATTTAGGGAATCAAATTAGCTTCCAGTAAGCTTGACTAGAGTCGCGAGATATAAACCATCTCCAGGCCATCTTGACCTTAGGGATAATCTAGCAACCACCAGATAGCGTGCTTATCTAAGCATTTGTTTGGGCGGCCGATCGTAAATTTATCTTATCAGGAGGATTATATTCTCATTACACGCCCTATGCTAGCACTAAGACTCATCCGTACAATAGTTTTTATTTATTTATCTTCTTTCTGTCCAGTCAAGGCTGGCGATTGGAGAAAGTTAACTGCAACAACAACAAACAACAACAACAGCAACAGCAGAAACAAGGAAGGAAGTCAACCGTCTTATCTGGCCAGTCCAGCGGGTTAATGGGCTTTGGCTTTGGTGGGCGGCGACTAGAAACTTGTTCGATTAGTGCATAATGTTCCTATTGCTCTAGAGGAGAAGGAGGGGGAGAGATGGAATAAATTATGCACGCTCATTAAATTGCACACTCGTGCCCATCCTAATACCAGCCATCTTGCCTTATATCCTAGATCATAACTCCAGATAATTATGAAATTCAAAGGCACGAGCAATAATGGTGAAAAATGCAAATTGTATTGGAAAAAATGGAAGATGTCAATTTGGACCTATTATCAAAGCATTGAGTTGGCTGTGCCAAATTGATGTTTGCCTATTACGTATTCCAACCATCTCTAAGATACACCAAAAAGCTTGCAAATTATTCCTCAAGCCCGTTAATTTGCAATTTCCCCATCCAGTAGACGCACGACTAGCGAGATGCGTCTAGACTTCCACAATGTCTAGAGCAACAATGAAGGGTTCAGTTTAGGCAAGGCATCTCGCCCGATCATTATTTCAAATCGCTCATCTCTTTCTTATAACCGTCTTGGCCAATCTTATCGTATGATTATGGTGTGTGCAGGCGATTGTGAAATTGGGCTTATGTCTATCTGCCTTCCTCGTACACTTGGAGAGCCGCTACGACCATTTAGGTTGACTTTCGCGTGTCAACTATGGCCATATGATTGATATGCTCGTTAATTTAATTACACAGTAAATTGAGAAGAAATCAGAGTGGAGATATGGAATTGCCTTGATAATTGTCACGGTCATTAGGTATGTCGCCCGTTATCCCGTCTCGAGCGGCTAGATTGATTCTCTGTGAGCTGAGTTGACCTTTGAGCCAGCGATTGATAAGCTCACTGGAAGAGGTGGGGCATTGGAGTCTGTCCTCATCATAATGCGATTTTGCCAAATGGAAGCCGATCGAATCTGATTGCTCGGTCGAGAAATCGCCGCCGACCTCTTACTGTGATGTGATAATGAGAAAGCGAGCACGGCCGAGATCCAGGCGCGACTTGGGGCGCGAGGCTTGATTAAGCTGAACTAGTCTGTCGACAGATTATGACTGATATGAAAATTAATGATAATGAACCGGAATATGATGTGATAACTAGAGCGAGAATGGAGATTGAGAATAACTAATGGAACGAGCGATTCCAATATCATCAAGCAATCGTCTTGGAGATTGTAAGAATGGACTCTAACTTTTATAACAACTGATCGTTTTATTTTATCATCATGGAATTCACAATCCATCTGTTTCGCATGCATGAGTGCCGAAATGGTCCGTTTGGCCCCAATTGGCCCCAGTTGATTTCCACAATATGTTAATTTATCGATATTGAGCATTTATCCAAGCATCTGACAATAATGCTCACCGGTGCATTCGTGCTCGAAGGAATCTCATTAGACTGGAGCCAATGATAACTGTGGGTGACAAATTTGCATCCATGAGAGACAAAGAGCTTACTTTGACTCTTTAGGGCCAGCCAGTTATGCAGATTATGCGAGCGTCTTGTCAGAGCTGGTGAATGATTAGAATTTGAGAGAAAAAACAGGATCAATTGGGATAATTTAGGACGGGCCAAATTATGCTTCCAATTGGGGCAGAAAGAGAAACTTTCAAGAGTTCATTGATGTCAAAGAACACTAGTAAATTATTATTTTCCTTAATTCATCTTTCTGTTATCTATTTCTTTGAATAATAAGTCGTTTTGGATTGTTGTTTAATTTAGTTAGCTTGATGGAGCGGCAGCAGATTGAGCTGAAGCAACAGGTTGCTTGTTGTTGGCGACGGTAGCGCTGGTACCATCAGGCTTAACTGCGGATACAACTTGGTTGCTTGCCGCGGCCTTGGCGTATTCGCCACCCGAGTAGCTTGAAGATTCTTGTCCATATGATGGCTTGTATGTCTCAGCAGGTTTGTATGCTGGTGGGTGGTAGACTGGCTTCTTTTTGATGTAAATTCTGCGCGATGATTGATTATCGAGTTTAGGGAGAAATTGGTTTCCAATGAGAGGGAGAAATTAGGTTAGAATTTATATCAAGAATTTAGATTTATATCAAGCTAGACGGATTTTAGGAGAAGCTTGGCACACTCGTTCTCTTTGAATTTTGCATTGAGCTCACAAGAAGATTTTTTTCCGCCCTTTTCTGGCGTGCAAATGAAATGAGGGTTTAAATTTTCTCCAAACTCCTCAGGAAGTGAAATCATCGCTCAGACACTCTTTTTTGCATAGAAAACACAAAGCGCTCTCATGACAGCAAATGATACTTACGGCACAGGAACTTCGACAGGCTTCTTGACCACTATCTCCTTGTAGACTGGAACGTGGTATGGTTGTGGGTAAGGCTTTGGAACGTGCACAACCTTAGGGTAGGGTTGTGGGTCATCCTTGTAGACTTTGTATGGCACTGGGACACCATATGGCTTGTGGACTGGATATGGCTTGTAAACTGGATAAGGCGCGTGCTTGATGACTGGCACGGGCACGTGAACTGGGTAAGGCTTAGCAATTGGTACTGGCTTAGGCACTGGAACAGTCTTGGCGACTGGGATGTATTTCTTCACTGGCTTGTAAATTGGTACCTTAACTGGAATATGCACTGGATGGGGCACTGCCACCGTCTTGGGGACTGGAATAATCTTTGGCACCGGGATCACTTTTGGGACCGGCACTGCTTTTGGTATATGAACTGTCTTGTGGATTACCTTAACAACGGGAGGCTCATAATAGGATGACGATGCCGAGCCCGAGGATGAGCCGTACTCATTAGCGCAGACTATTGCGGCAAGCGAGGCTACCGCAATTAGCGCGATGCTGGCGCTGGAAAATTTGTTCATTTTGCTTAAGGTAAATAAATGCTCTCTTTTTTTTTGTTAAAGAAGGTCTTTTCTTTTGTTGTCTCTTCTTTTCTCTAAACCTGCTGGTTAAAGAATGAGAATTGGTCGAGTAAGTTTTTTTGTTTACTTATGCTCGTCGGTCGCCGGTCGTTGGTCGTCGTCGGTCGGTCGGTCTTTGGTTGGTGTTTTTTGTTGTTGTTGTTGTTGCTTGCTAGTAGTGGGCTGCTGGTAGGTTGGCGGAAAAGGAGAGATAGAGATGAAGGAGAGCGCGAGTGAAAGAGAGAGAGAGAGTAAGAAAAGTGTGTGTGTGCGCAAGTGGGATTGGATGGAGTTAAATTAGAGAAGCAGAGAAGAGGATAGAAGAAGAAGAAGGGGAGAAAGAAAAATAAGAAGAAGAAGAAAGAGGAGAAGATGAATAGAGCGTGCCAGATAGATAGTTGGATAGATATAGAGACACTCGGGCTGCCTCTTAAACTTGTGGATAGTGCACTTTCGCTGTTGGTGGCACGCTTGTAGTTGCAGTTGGCGTTTGTGTTGGCGCTGTTGTAGTTGTAGTTGCTGGTGTTGGTGCTGGTAGTGTTGTTTGGACGTTGTTGCTGTTGTTGTTGTTGTTGTTGTTGTCTTAATGCAGGTGAAAGGCGACTTCACTGTGGGCTTGGGCGAGCTGAGAGCTGAAACTAACGATCCGGCCAGACGTGTGACGACTAATATGCCGACAAAAGAAAGGAACAGCAGAGGAGAAGAAGAGGAAGAGGATGATGATGGTGGCGATGATGATGAGAGGAGGCAGGCGAGCCAGTGAGAGTTAAAGAGAGAGAGAGAGCAAGCCGAGAAGAAAGGACCGCTACGGCACGACGATGGAGATGGTTCGGGCACGCACACGCACAGACAGACGGACACAGACAAACTGGCCGGTGATAGGGGCAGACGGGCAGGGCGAGAAATTTGCGCCTACTATGAAACTGGAGACTTTTGGGGGCTGGCTGACGGTGTTGTTGTTGTTGTTGTTGTTGTTGCCGGTTAGCTTGGCGGCTAACTGGACACAGGCACGCACAACGGACACAGACACTAACACTATGTGGCCGGCTGGCTTGCTCGCTCGCACACCCGCGCAGAGAGAACACGGCTCGCACAAGGCGAGCAAACAGGCGCACAAAGCGGCGCACAAATCCGATGCTTATGAGATAACTCACGCGGCGCACGCTCACTCTCTCTCCTACTCGTTTTCGCCTCTCTCCTGCTCGCTATCCACCAACTCGCCGCTCCTCCACAACAAGCGCCACCTGTCCCCCTTAGGTCTAGCTCGCTTGCCAGCAGCCTCCAGTGCGCCGCCAAACTGCCAACACGCTGCCCACACTGCCACCAAACACAGACAAACGAGAGCCAACCAAACCCACTCTCTGCGGCCTGCTGCCCGTCCAGCCGGGCAAGCCCCGCAGGCAACACGTATGCATATAATTGCCACCATGCCCCAATGCAAACCCGGTGGCACGCCCGCACTGCCTGGCCGCCCATTCATTAGCCGGCCAGCCAATTGGCCGGCCAATTGTTTCAATCTGCCGCCTATCTGGAGGGCCGTCCCTCGTTGGGCGGTCGTCCAGCGGCGCTGCCACTTGACGAGCGAGCGAGGGACAACGTCTGGAAGAGGGCGCAACAGGTGCCCTCCTGCGGGCCAAGTGCGGGCGCCCGTCAAGGCCCAGCACGAAATGCGATAAAAAGTGACCATTGTCTCTGTCCCAAGATGCCACAGGTGGCACCAAGTGGCGCCAAGTGCACACTGAGCAGCTGTTGTCTATCATTTGGCCGCCATTTATGAATTTGCCCTAAACCGGAGGGCTAATTGCAGGCCATTTTCCTTAGAGACCAAATTATTTTATTTTATTAGTTTATCTGGCCATTTATTTGTTTACCTCTGGCCCAACGTCAAATTAATTGGCCCTCAGCCTTGAGCCAATTCCACGGGCCCATTAGCGAGCGCAACATGCGCTCGGCGAGTGGCAACCATCGGCCATCAGGATCGGCTAAAGGCCATCGGCTGGGTTCACATTTACCCGAAAGCCTTGGCGCTCTTCGCTGGCCCACCGAGCTGGCCAAGTGGAGACAGTGTGCGGGTCGAGTGCGTGCAAGAACTGGTTCTCCTTGCGGCCTCTTTGTTATGGAAAATTAATCGACTTAGAGCGCTGGTTGGAAAGAGAAAGAAAAGTGGCTAATTGGAAGCTGGCCAGGCGAGCGACCAGGAGAGCAAGTGGAAAAGCATGGCAGCCAAGAAATGGGAAACACTTGCCGCTTGCCGCCAGTGTGCTGTCAAAGCCGAGATCTGGTTCCACTTTTACGATTACGAGCCAAAGGGCAGCGTGAATCTCTCGGGGATGGAGTGCTGGCCAGCTTGGCGGCCCATTAGCGAGCGAGCTAAGTGAGAGGGAAGAGTGTAGCTTGGAAAGCGTGCAATTCGCGAGCACACGCACTTGCACTTGGGCTGCACTTGCACTGTGCGGCCGCTTTCCCTTGAGCGCCGTGCGTGATGCATTATTGGACGCATCCAGTTGGGCTGCAAAGAGTGCGTGTCTCGGCGCCGCTCTTCTCGCCGGCCTTTCCTCCTTCTTCTCCTTCTCCCAGTCCACTCGAGCAGGAACTGGAGCCGGCCAACGCCTGGACACCACTGGCCAGGACAACTTCTAAGGCTGAGCCGGCCGGGCCAGAGGCTAAAGGGCGCAAATTGGACGAGAACAACAACAACAACATAGGATACATCCCATGCCCGAAAGGCTTGGCTGGCGCTCTCCACTGGCCGCTCGCCCTTAGGGTCGCGTGTTCTCTTCCGCCATGTTAACGCATCCCGCGCTCAATTCACGCTCCTCCGCCTCGCCGGCCCTGTCTCGCCAACTGTGGTCCGTCTCGCGGGCTGGCAACATTAGTCTGGCGGCGCCCACGGGCAGCGATGACGAGCGCGAGTGGGAGTGAGACTTGTTGCAGTGCTTAGCCTCGAGCCACACCGGGCGACCGAAGCTGGCGTCTCGAGAGCAAGAGTGTGTCTGAGTGCAAGACACTAGTCTTCCTTGCAGAGGCGGCTGCCCATTGTGACACAGTGTGTTGTTTGATGGGCGCCCTCGAAGAAAGGCGGCCGAGATGGGCGCCAGTGGGCGCGAGTTTGCCGCCCGCAGAC